>Ga0316209_1000114_pt1 | contig 160797 bp, 141 predicted proteins | sample 6monopyrite_MG_FD_204945 | JGI IMG/M metagenome (GOLD analysis project Ga0316209, IMG submission 204945) | Microbial mat bacterial communities from mineral coupon in-situ incubated in ocean water Damariscotta River, Maine, United States -... | ecosystem: Environmental > Aquatic > Marine >... | reverse complement strand
GGGCCGCGCAGCTCTTCCATGATTTGCGCCACGCGATCTTCTGACAGGGCCTTGTTGAGCAACCGCTCGGTGCTGTCGTAAGAGCCCACCAAAGACCCGGTGGACGACAGTTGATCGGCAAAATCAAAAAACAACCGCTCCACGACCTTGGAATTGATCGAGCCCAGGCTGGACATGATCTGCGACAGCTCGCGAATTTCTTCGTCGTCCATCAACTCGAACAGCGCGGTCGCGTGCTCATCGCCCAAAGACAGCATGAAAATAGCTGCTTTTTGCGGACCGGTCAGGGATCGGTAGTCGTCTTTGACAGTGGCCATAAGTTGAAAACTCTACCTCAGCCTTCTTGATAAAGCCAATTGCGCACAATCGACAAAGCTTCATCGGGATGTTTTTCAACGATTTCACCAACTTTTTTCACGCTGGAGGCCTTTACGCGACCTTCAACCCGGTCAATGTCGATGAGTTCTTCAAACATTTCCTCTTCGGGTAGCGCGCCGCCGGGCGATGGCGGTGCGGCCAATGCGCCGGCGGCAAGTTGCGCCTGATCGGCAATCATCCGGCCCCCTTCAGCCATCGAACTCATGGCATCGGGCAAGGCCTCGAACGCACGGCTGATGAGCGGGCGAACCACCAGCAAAATCATCAAGATCGCCAAGATCAACAGCACCAGCATTTGGGCAACCTGCAAGACGTCTTCTTTTTGCAGACCAAAGAACAGGTCCAGCGGTATCGGCGGCGGCAATTCGGTGTCGGCAAAGCGCATATTGATGACTTCGACCACGTCGCCCCGGGTTTCATTGTAGCCGATCGCCCCTCTGACCAACGTTGACAGCAGGTTCATTTCTTCTGCGCTGCGCGGGCGGTAAACGCGGTCGTCGTTTTCATCGAGATCATAGGTCCCATCGACCAGCACCGCGACCGACAAACGGTTGATGATGCCGGTGTCACGGACCTGATTGACCACGCGTTTGGAAATTTCGAAATTCACCACCTCCTCGGTGCGGTTGTCGGATGCGTTGCGGGTCGCCTGATCGCCACCCAGTCCCGCGCCGTCGGGCAAATTGCCGTTCACCGTAACGGGGGCGGGTTCCTGGTCTTGTTGCGAGGTGCTCTGTTCGGTGGTGTTGGTGGAACGCACCACCTGACCGTCGGGGTCAAAAATTTCTTCGTTGGTGGTGATGCGGTCGAAATCCATATCGGCGGACACTTCGGCGCGCACGTTGCCGAACCCCATGGATTTTTCAAGCAATTTTTCGACTGTGCGTTGCAGGCGGCCTTCAAAGGCCCGGCGCCGCTCATCGGTGCGTTTTGCCGTTAACCCGGGGGTGTTTGCCGCGTCACCCTCATAGCCGCGCGCCAGCAATTCACCTTTGCTGTCGATAATCGAAATGGACCGCGGCAACAAACCGGGCACGGCGGCGGCGATCAGGTATTGAATGGCGGCGACCTGGCTGGTGTCAAGCCGGATGGCCCCGCGCATTTGCAGCAAAATCGATGCGGTGGGCTTGTTTTCGCGTCTTTGAAACAGTTGGCGCTGCGGCAAAACCAGGTGAACCCGGGCCGAACGTACATTTTTCATGGTTTGAATGGTGCGCCCAAGTTCGCCTTCCAGCGCGCGGACCTTATTGATATTTTGTTGGAAATTGGTGGTGCCGAGGGAGCCTTGTTTGTCGAAAATTTCATAACCGACCGTGCCGCTGGACGGTAAGCCCTGGGCCGCCATGCTGAGGCGCAAAGGCCCCGATTGTCCGTCGGGGACAAAAATTTGGGCGCCGCCCGCCCGCACTTCAAAGGGAATGTTCTGGGCTTGCAACTGGGTGACGATGGCGCTGGAATCTTCAGGGTCCAGGGCACCATACAACAGGGACATCTGCGGGGCGGACAGGCGGGTGGCGAGATAAATGAAAAAGCCGATCATGCCAAATAGCACGAGACCCATAACCGCAAGCCGCATGGGGCCCAGGTTGCGCAAGGTTTGTTGGAGCGTGTCCACGAAGGAACCCCTTTTTGAATTTCCGGTCTTGGCGGTCGCCCTTCTGGACATCCGGGGTGCGGTGTTCTCCATGCCCGCACGGGCGATGCTTTGTGCCGCCGGTGTGCGAACGTGCGCGTGCCCGTTGCTTTCGTGTTTCAAATTAGGGGCTTGATGGTGAATAAGTTGTTAACAGGGCGGCAAAAATTGCCTATTTGGCGGGGTCGGGCTAACACGTGGTCGTTAGCGAAGCCTGAAAAAAAGAATACGGGGCGTATGGTTAACAGATCATTGCTTGCAATTTTGTCAAAAATTGGGTAGATTTGGCACAGTGAGATAGAATTCTTGCATTTATGCAGAAAGCAAATGGTGAAAGCTATGAGTGAACTTTCAGTCAGAACGGTGCCGGAGGGTATCACCAGATCGCCCGTGCGGGCGGTTCAGGCGGAATCCAAAGCGGGACCCGGTGCGGAGGTATCAGCGCGCAAGGGCAGCTCCCCGGACGTCAGCAATTATGTCACGTCACCCAAAGGCGTCGTCGATCCCGAAAGCGGGGTCTACGTGTTGCAATATCGCGACGGGGCCACGGGTGAAGTTCTCAACCAGTATCCATCGGCAAAGGCGGTTGATGCTTATAAGCGTGGCGCGTCCACGGCCCAGAGTGCGGTTGTGGCATCGACTGCGGCCCCCGTGTCTGGTCCTCAAGCCAGCGGACAAGCTCCGCAAGGCACGGGGGAAGGTACGGGTGGAACCGGTGTGGCCTCTGCGGTTGGCGGGGCAAGCGGGTCGGTCGGCGTTCCGTCAGGTCCCGGGACCACGGGGACAGGAACCTCTTCGACCCCAACGCCTCCAACGTCCCCAACGCGGACGTCTTTGGACGTTTGAACGGCACCCTTTTAAAGCGCCTTTGAGGCCGATCCCTATAAATGATGTGATGGTATGCGTTCAGTGCGCGCACACAGCGTTTGGTGTGCGCCGTTTTTTTGCGTGTGGGGCTTTGCGCAAGACGCCTGGATGGGTACGATGGCGGTCTTGATCAAGGTGATGCGGTGCGGGGGGGAGGTCAAATATGAATGTGCGTGCGCCGGGCGATGAAGTCACGGTTTTGCTGGGCCGAGGCCTGAAATTGTACCAGGCGGGGGACCGCCAGGGCGCCCTTGACGTTTACGAACAAATTTTGTCGATCAGTCCGTTGCATGTTGATGCGCTCAATATGGTCGGAATCGTGGTCTGGCAGGGCGGCGATGTGAGCCGGGCGCTGGGCTACCTGGACACCGCGATCCTTCATTACCCCGAAGACCCCCAGGCATATTTGAATTTAGGCGTGATTTTGGAACACCATGGCCGCACCGAAGAGGCGGTGAATGCCTATCGGGTCGCGTTGCAGGCCGATCCGGATCACCTTTTGGCGTCGTTGAATTTGGCCAATGGCCTGGCGGCGATGGGGCAAACCGCTGCGGCTATTGAGGCTTATCAACGGGTGCTGCGCGCGGCGCCGGAAAACCTGGATGCCTTGAACAATTTGGCTTTGGCCCTGAAATCGGCGCATGATCTTGTGGGGGCGGAACGTCATTTGCGCGCCGCCGTCGGCATTGATCCGGGCTCCGAACAATCGTGGATCAATTTAGGTTTGGTGCTGCGCCGCGCGAAAAAAACCGCCGCGGCCTTTGAGGCCTGTGAACGGGCGCTGAAGATCAATCCCGCGTCGCTTAAAGCGTTGAACAATTTGGCCGTCCTGCACCGTTGGCAAGGCCACCTGGAACAGGCCGAAAGCCTCATCCGGGACATTTTGAAACGGCACCCGGATCAGGTCGAAGTGCTGAACAATCTTGGCGATATTTGTCAGGCACTGGGCCGCCTGGACGAGGCGCAGGCGGCCTTTGAAGCGGTCTTGGCGCAAGATCCCAATCATGCGGAAGGCCATCACAACTTGGCGGTTTTGTTGTTGTTGCGGGGGCAATTCAAGGCCGGGTGGGAACATTATGAATGGCGTTGGCTGGCCGAGGACTTTCCCGCCGAACGGCGCAATTTTCCCCAGCCCTTGTGGACCGGGGAAGACTTGGGCGGACAAACTGTTTTGCTGTATGTCGAACAGGGCCTTGGCGATGCGGTGCAGTTTGTGCGCTATGCCAAGGGGGTTCAGGGGCGCGGTGGCCGGGTGGTCGTGGAATGTCCCAAAGTTTTAAAGCGACTGTTTGAACGCGTGCCGGGTGTCGATTGTGTGGTTGCGCGCGGCGATGACTTGCCGGGTTTCACCGTGCAGTGCCCGTTTTTGTCTTTGCCGGGGGTCTTGTCGACGTGCGAAGCGGATATTCCGCCAGAAGTGCCCTACCTGTTCGTGCCTCAGGATAGCCGGGCCTGGTTGGAGCCCTTGAAAAACCGACAAGGCCTGAAGGTCGGCCTGGTGTGGGCGGGCAGTCCGCACCACACCAATGACCGGGAACGGTCCCTGGACTTGTCCACGCTGGCCCCACTGGCGGCAGTTGAAGGGTGTCACCTGGTTTCGCTGCAAATTGGTCCCCGGGCGGGGCAGGTGGCTGAGGTGCCATGGCCGATGGTGGATCTGACCGGCCATTTTGACGATTACGCCGACACCGCGGCGGTGATCCATGAATTGGACCTGGTGATCACGGTGGACACATCGGTGGCCCACGTCGCGGGCGCGCTGGCCAAACCGGTGTGGGTGTTGATCCCCCACGCCCCCGATTGGCGCTGGCAAATTGATCGCGATGACAGCCCTTGGTATCCAACCATGACGCTGTACCGTCAAACGAAACGACAAGACTGGGGGCCGGTGATCGAGCGGGTGCGGGCTGACCTGGACGCTCAACTCATCACCAGGGGTAAATCATAATCGACCATTATACGCGCCGATCCGGTTTTGCGTTTGCCGGGTCGAAACGGGGCAACAAGCGCCCCTCCCTCAAACCACCGACACGGCCTCATCGGCGATGTCGAGGTGGCCCGATAATTCGCGCATGACCAAATGACCAAACACCATTTGCAGGTCTTCGGCCATTTGCATGTCGGCGATGTTGGTGCACACGTTGTGTTGGGCAACCTGTTCCAACTGTCCGCCTGAATATCCGCTGATGCCCAAGGTAACGCCGCCGTTGGCGTTGGCGTAGTGCACCGCGCGCAGGACGTTTTCGGAATTGCCACTGCCCGATATGCCCATCACCACGTCACCGGGGTGGAGGATGGATTTGAGCTGTTCGCAAAACACGTCGTCATAACTGACATCGTTGGCAAACGCGGTCAGCAAGCCGATGTTGTCATTCAAGGTGCGGCCGCGAAACGGGATGTCGGTGGCGTGGGTGATGGCTTTGTTCCAGTCGTGAATATAATGCAACGCCGCGAGGCCACTGCCGCCGTTGCCAAACGCGATCACTTGACGCCCACCTTGCCAGGCGGTGCGGATGACATCCACGGCGTGGGCCAGGGCGGCCCGGTCCAGATCGTCGATGGCGTGTTGCAGACGGGTGAGGTAAGCATTGTGAAAGGGCGTGTTGGCCATGGCTAACGGCTTTTGCGAAACTGGTGGGTGCGGGTGACGCGCAATGCGCTGATGCCGTGTTGGTCCAATAAGCTTTGCCACCTGACAAATTCTTCAACCGATAAGGCGTAACGTCGGCAAGCCTCTTCCAGACTGATCAGGCCCGAGCGCACCGCGTTCACCACCTGGACTTTGCGTGCCGTGACCCAACGCTTGGTGTCGGCGGGGGGCAAATCGTTGAGGGTCATGGTGGTGGGGGCGGCGTCGGCTGATTTGTGCTCGGTCATTTTTTGCACTCGCTTTGATGTTGATTAAGGAATAGAGCAGGCGCGTTAAAGAATAGATAATCCAGGGCCGAGAGGTTTTTTTAAAAAGCTTCCACATGCCACAGGTTCTCGCAAACTGGACTTGCCGCGATATCGCCTGAAATGGCGATCCGCCTTGATTAGGCTTTCGGTGGCGGTGCCGACACATGGTACCGGCTGCAGGCGACTTACGATCTCGTCCGGGCCATGAAACATGCCGACAAGATCAAGGTCGGGCGGATTCAGCATGCGCCATAATTGCGCCCTGCGAGGTGTGAAAAAATGGCCGCCTAAAGGGCATGGTGCTGTCTGCTTTATTCAGACAAGTCGAACTCGGGGCTCATGTCACCGGGGGAATTTTTAGAGGTGCCCTAAGGCAAAATATCGTATTTCTGAAGTTTTTTGAGCAACTTTTCAGTGCGACCACCAAGATCATATGATTTTTTATAATTCTTGCGCGCTTGATCAGGATTACCCAGAGATTCATAGGAACGCCCGCGCAGAAAATAGATAAAGTCGCGATCCGGTGTCAACCCAATGACCTGATCAAAGTCCTCGATAGCCTTGTCGTACTGATCGCTGAACTGATAGGTCATGCCTCGAATTTCATATAGTCTCGCAAGCCTTTGCCCGCTAAAACGCCCAGACACGATGAGGTTTGTGCAGGCCGGAATTACAAAATTGGCGCGGGGGTCAAATATATTGATACGGCAGTTCTTCTTATCCGTATCAAAGTCTGCCGATGCGGAGCCTAAAGATAGGGCAATACTGAATATTACGGAGACCGCAAATATCGAATATTTCATATCACACTCCCTTCATTGTGACGTCACCCCATCAGTGTGATTCATATTAGCCCGGAAATGCTCTAAGTCGCCGGGAAATTACTTGGTCCGCATCAATTCTTCGAGCATCTGATCCGCGGTGGTGATGATTTTGGTCGAGGCCGAATAGGCCCGTTGAACCACGATCATGTTGGTGAACTCGGCCCCGATATCAACCGTGGAGGCTTCCAGGGCGGACTGCACCACTTGGCCGGCAGGGCCGCTGTCGGCCACCCGCAAGGTGTAATCGCCCGACGACTGGGTCGCCGACCAGACGTTGCCGGATTTGTTTTCCAACTGGTTGGGGTTGACGAAAGTGGCAATCGGAATGCGGAAAATCTTGCGTGTTTCGCCATTGTCGAACAGTGCCGTGACCAGTCCATCCTGACCGATGGTCACACCTGAAAACGTGCCAAATTTGGAGCCGTTCTGGGTGATGAAGTCAGGCACGAACTGAGCCCCGAACTGAACCATGCCGTTGGACTCGCCGACGGTACCGAAATCCATGGCGATCCGCTTGCCCTCGCTGGCGGCATCGCTCATATTTTGCGCGCCACTGGCAAAACCCTGGATTTCCAGGGCCGCGACATTGATCGAAGCGGGAACGCCGCCGGCGTCGAACACCAGGCCCTTGGCGGTGGTGACGCTGATCGAGGTCGAAGAAAAAGCCGTTCCGCCCCCATCGGTGGGCCGGGCCGCGGCGGTGATGTTGCTGATGTCGACCGTGTTGCTGACATTGTTCACGGTATCAATATACAAGGTGTCGTTGTTCCCATCTCCACTGATATCCACCACCCGGACTCGCCCGCCGGTGGTGGCCAGGACCGTATCCTGGGCCTCGATGGCGGCTTCCAGGTTGGCCAGCATGGTCGCCAGGTTGGCCGCATTGGACACCGCCGGGGTGGTCACCGCGGCAACCGCGCCGCCCACCGTGGTGCCGGAAGCATTGGTGTCGAATTCGTAAATTTTGCCGTTGATGGTGACGTAGTCGTTATCGGACGGCAAGTTGGTGGTGGAAAACTTAAACAGGGAGAATTCAGAATAGGTATTGTCTTGCTGTTTTACGGTGAAGGAGCTGGTTTGCCTGGTGACGTTGGCACCGTTGGAATCCACCAGCAAACTGGGGTTTACGTCGATACTGGCGATGCCGTTTTCGCGAAATTCGATTGCCGTTGTGACCCCCGATTTGACCGCGATGCGGGTGCTGGTCGCAGCATCGGGCACGGCAAACGAGTTGTCGTTGGCTTCCACCCGGGCGACCAAGTCGGACACCACCTGGCTCAAGGTTTGCCCTGTCGCGGTGGAAACGTTCAAGCCCGCAGTGGCGGCCGTGGTGAAGGTGTAGGTGTTGGAATTGATCGTCAGGGTGCTGGTGGCGGACGGGACCGCGGTGAATTCCAGCAATCCGCTGCTGTCGTAAACCAGTGGCGCGGTGGCCCCGTCATATAGTGTTGCCACGCTGGTGCCTGGCGGGGCGGCGACGGTGATGTCCCAATTGTTGGGCACCGAACTTTTGGTGTAAACGATCGACATGTTGTTGGCGGAGCCCAGGGAGTCAAAGAACTCCACATCGGTTTTGTGGGTGTCACCGGTTTCACTGTCGGTGCCCGATGCGGGCAAGTTGGCGCCAATGGCCACACTGGTGGTGGCGGCGGCGGTGCCGCCGACCCGGTTGAGGTTGATGCTTTCCACATAATCGGTGGAAATAATATTTTGGTTGGTGACCGTCAGGGCGCTGTTGGACGGTTTGACGGTTCCCGACGCATCGGTCGGCCAGCCTTGCAAATAATACCCTTGAACGTTTTTCAGGTAGCCCTGATCGTCCTGCACGAACGAACCCGCGCGGGTGAACAGATAAGGGTCCGAAACGCCCGGCGTGTTGGCCTGGTTGACGACAAAAAAACCGCCGCCCGAAAGCGAAATATCGGTCGAAGAGGTCGAAGCTTGCAACAGGCCCTGAACGTCGGTTTGCTGGCGCGGTTTCGATTGGACACCGCCGGCGGAATAAAACGTCGAAGAGGATTGCTTGGTCACCAGGGTCTGGAAGTTGACCGTGGTTCCCTTGTAGCCAATCGTGCTGACGTTGGTGATGTTGTCAGAAATGGCACCCATGGCGCTCGACTGAGCGGTGAGACCGGAAACACCGGAAAACAATGCACCGTACAAGCTCATTTTACTCTCCTGTGGTTTGTCCGGCCGGGGCCGGAAATCTTATCTCTTCACGGCAAAGCCGTGGCCCGTGTGGCGCGGGATTAAGGGGATTTTACGGAAATAACATTGGTCATGTCGGTTTCAACATCGCCCATGGAGATGGATACGTTGCCATCCTTGATCCCGGTGGCGGTCACCAAACCGAACACGGTTTGTTCAACAGGCATGAAGTTGCCATCGGCGTCGGTGGCGCTGACGACCAGAGAATACGACCCGTCCGGCGCGGTGGTGCCGTCGCTTTTGGTGCCATCCCAGGCGATGCTTTGTTGGCCGATCCCGGTTTCGCCCTTCATGGTGAACATGGTCGCGCCGGATGCATCGAGCACGGCGATGGAGTTTTGCTGAACCCCGGCGGGCAGGGTGTAGGTCGCGGCGGCTTCGCTGTTGAGCAGATAAAAGTCGCTGCCCTTGGCTTCGACAACCGTGCCCAAATAATTGACCATCGACGCGGCCTGGGTATTTTGCTGCGCGGCAATCAGGTCTTCGAGGTTGGCGTTGGCCTGAATTTGTTGTTCGACGGACGAAAACTGGACCAATTGGTTGGTGAATTCACTGGCGTCCATGGGATCGAGCGGATCCTGGTTTTGCAATTGCGCGACCAGTAAATTCAAAAACTGGTTCAGGTCGTCTTCGAGTTTTTTCTGATCCTGGCCGGCCTGTGTTGAGGCCTCGCTGGAGGTTGCGGAACTGACACTGTCAAGCATGGTATGGATCCTTTATGCCGTGATGTCGATACGGTCTTCGCTGATGATGTCGGGCCGCTGGCCGCAGGCCTGCAACAATTCGTCAAGCGAGGGCTCGTTGGTGAGGGGGGCGGTGTCCGGACCCCGTCCGGCGGTCTGCGTTCCGTCTTGGGACCCGCCACCATTTTCACGTAAATTGAAGCTCAAATCACCGGACCCCAGGTTCAGGCCGGCTTCGCGCATGGCCCGTTCAAGTTCGCGGGAATCCTGTTTGAGCAAATCAAGGGTGTCTTTGTTGTCGGCGGTGATCACCGCGCTGACCCGTCCGTCCGACGCCAGTTCCAACTGCACGTCGATGCGCCCAAGCTGGGCGGGCTTCAGTTGAATGCTGATTTTGTCGACACCGTTGGCGATGGCTTTGGAAATTTGCACATTGACCTGTTCCGTGACCTGGGCGCGGGCTTGGGCCTGAGGATTGGCGGCGGACTTTTGCGGCGTTTGAAGTTGGGGGTTCAATTGCGTTTGGGTGGTTTGCGCGCTGGCGGTGGTGTTGCTCAGGGCTTCGCCGCCGCCAGGTTTCAATGACGCACTGGCCGCCGTGGGGGGTGCGCTCTGACCGGCCTGGGATTTGGCGGCGGCATTGATGGATATTTTCAGGGTTTCGGCTTGCGCCAACTGTTGTTGCTGGGGCTGGTTTTGCTGCTGTGCGTCCGCGCCCTGGCCACCGGACTGATTGCCCAGATTGTGCGCCAGCGGCGTTTGTGGCCCGCTGGCAACCTTGGCGGTTGGGGTGGGGGTTTGCGCACTGGCTTCACCGGCCTGGGCGGCCAGGTTGGCGCTGGGTTGGCTGGCCAATTGTTCGGATTGTCGAGTGACGTTCACAGTGACGTTCAATTTTTGATCGGCACCAATTTTGGTGGCCAAATCACCGGCTTGTTGTTGTTTGACCGCGGCATCTTCACCGCCCCCGGCATTTGGTTTTTGCACCAAGGTGGGCTGCGATGATGCGGGGCTGTCTTTCTTTTGCGCGTCCCCACTTTTCTTTTGCGCGTCCCCGCTGTTCAAACTCGGATCACCGATTTGTTCGCCGTCCTGACCGCCGGTGGCAGCCAGGATCTGGGGTGTGGCGGCGGCGCTGGCGGATTTATCACTGGCGACGGGTTGGGTCGGTGCGGTGACGATGGACAGAAGCGAACGGATGCCCTCGGCCACGACGGGGACTGCGGCCTGGGCCTGAACCACGGCTTGTTCGGCACCGCCTTCAGCGCCGCTTTCGGCCTGACCCGCGTCGCCTTCGGCACCCGATTGAGCTTGTGTGTCGGTTTCTACGCTGGCAGAGCCTTGATCGTCGCTGGACGTTTTTCGCCCGCTGTCAGGGGCCGTGTCACTGCGGGTGGCCTCGGCAATTTCTGCCTGGGGGGCGTCTTGGGGTGCCTTTTCACGCGGCGCGTCAACCTTGATCTCTGGCGCACGCGGCGCGTCATCGCGGATATCGGGGGCCTCGGCACGGGCGCGGGGCTGGTAGTCGTCGCGCTCCGGGGGGGGCGTTTTTTGTGCTTCTGGCCGGGGTTCGGGCTGGTTGGGGCGGGGGCTGCTGAGGGCACTGGATAAGGTGTTCTGACGGTTGCCGACCATGCCTTGACCGGACGCGTTGATCCGGGCCGCGACGGCGGCGGAGAAATCTCCCATCAATTGCTGGGCGGAGTTTTTGCCCCTGGCACCTGCGGCACCTGCGCCCGCGCTGGCGTCGATCACGCTTTTGGATTTTACAGCAGAAAATTCCATCGAACCTTACCCTTGTCCTGCGATCATCGCCACCATCGAAGCAAGGGCTGTGCCAATGGCGTGCGAAAGGCCTAATTCTTTGATATTCGTGGCAAACATAGGGTATCGGTTGTTTTTAGAGGTGGGTAATATGTATCTCCTCGTCCCGCTTGTGCCGGTTGGGGCGGCATAAACTGCCGGGTGGGGAGGGCACTTGACCTCAGTCGGTCAAGCTTTAGTGTTCAAGGAAAGTGCGGAGTGTTCAAAGTGAGACAAAGAGGCCATGGCTGTGAGTGACATGTGGGGTGGGGACGTTCAGCAAGACGTGACCCGATTGGACGGTTTGGTTCGTGAGACGTCCGCAGAGCAAGGCCTGGTGACGTGTGCGGAGTTTATCAAGGTTCACCCGGACCGGGGGGAGGGCTTTTTTTACGCGGGGCTGATCAACCACGGGATGTCTGAGCTGGGCCAAGCCATGGAAATGATGCAGAGAGCCCACGAACTGGATCCGGACGTGCGCGAATATGCTCTGGCGTTGGCGTCTCTTTACGCCAAGTCGAACCAACTGAACGACGCGCTGTATTTTGCCAAAATCGCTGCGGCCAACGAACCTGACGATTTCCTCGATCATATGCTGCCCGACGATTTGCGCGATTTCATCGCCAGCACCTTGAGCGCCGATCCGCAAAAGCACCACGTGCAGGCGATGATCGCTTTTAATTTGCGCAATTTCACCCTGGCGGTGCATGCCTGTGAACAGGAACTGAAACTCAACCCGCGTTTTGTGCCGGCCTATGCCCTGATTGCGAAGGCGCTGGTGCAATTGGGTCACTTTGAACGGGCGGCGATGGCCTTTTTGGCGGTGTTGGAACTGGGTCGGGAACAACCGGACGTGCCGGTCGATGATGATGTCCGCACCGGGCTGGCGGAATGTTATTTGCGCCTCGGCCAGGTTCAAGACGCGCGCGCCGTGTTGGATAGCGTAATGGCGCGCGATCGCGTCGATGCCGATACCCTGGCCGCCGTTGTGCGGTTGCTGGATCTGGTTTGTGAACGCGATTGGCTGGACGTGCGGGCGGCGTGCCGCGCCTGGTCCAGGCAACTTTGGGCCGGAATTGATCCGTATTTCCCCCCCAAACCCCGACCCGATGACCGTATCCGGGTTGGGTTTTTGACCGACAAGGCGTATCGGTGCCTGGAAGGGGAACTGTTGGAAGGGATCGCCAAGCGCTATGACCGGAATTTATTTGACTGTTTTCTGTATATTCAAAACATTAACCCCGATGCGCTGACCCACGGGTTTGCCGGGACCATGACCGGGGTGCGCACGGTCTTTGAGATTGATGATAAAACCCTGGCCTTGATCATTCAGCGCGACGCCATCGATGTGCTGGTGGATATGTGTGGTTATGGGGCGGGGCAGCGCCTGAACCTGGTGGCCCACCGCCCGGCGTGCAGCCATGTCAGTTGGCTGGCCGCCCCGGCGTGGGACGATCAGCCGGGGATCGATTGGTGTTGGCGTGATACGGCGGACACCCGCGTGAACAGTGCACCGGCGGTGCGCATTCCCCTGGCCTTTGAGGCGATGATCGGTTTTGGCCCGCTAACGGCCTTGCCCGCGCGCGACCATGGCACGGTGACGTTTGGCGCGCGCCTGGATCTGAGTTATATCACCGTAGAAATTGCGGGTCTGTGGGGGCGGCTTTTGCAGGCCGTTCCGGGGGCGCGATTGCGTCTGGGGTTGGTGAGCGTCGTATCCCCGGCGATGGTGGATCGGTTGGCCGAGGTGATGGCCCCTTTTGATGTCTCCGAACGGATTGTTTTGGATACGCCCGATGAGGACGAGGCCCCTGAACGGGGGCGCTTTTTTAAGGATGTTGATATTTTTCTGGGCCAGCCGACCGGCGACGCGGTCAACGATTTTGTCGAAGCCCTGTGGTGCGGGGTGCCGTGTTTGAGCGTGCCGCCGGACCGCCCGGCGTTCGTCACCGGGCGCGATGTGGTGCGGTTGTGTGGACAAGATGACTGGAACAGCTCTGATGGGGCGGATTTGGTGAAGATGGGGACGGCGTTGGCGGCGGACCTGGCAGCGCTCGGGGCGGTGCGTGCGGATCTGCGCGAAATCGTTCGGTGCAGTGCGTTGATGGACGCTGATGGCTTTACGGTGCAGCTTCAAAGTCTTTTGGTCACGACCGTTCAAGGGACGCGGGACCGGGGGGAGCCTGGACAATGAGTGAAGGCAAAACGACACCGCAAGCGGTCTTGGCGGACGCAGGTTTATTTGAGCAAAACCTGGAGTTTTTTGCGGAGAATTTCCCCCCTTTGCATGCGCTTTTGCAAAACCATGAGGCACAAGCCGAAGTGGTTTTTGACGATGACGATGACCCGGATGTGGTGTTTCAGGAAACGCCCTTTTATCAGCAAGGCGCGCGCAAACATGCTGAAAAGCAGATGGAAAAATATAAAGCCGCCCCCAATCGCATTTGCATGGGGGCGGTTACGGTGGGGGCAACCGACACCGATTCCCAACCGGTTTTGGAGAACATGTTGGCGCGCGCCGCCGGTGCGGGCATCACGTTTTCGGCCACGCACACCTCTTTGGTGTCGTATCACGCGGTGTGTCTGGGCTTTGGCCTGGGCCAGCACATCGACCAACTGGTTGAGACCACGCAATGCAGAAACCTGATCATCGTCGAACCCAATACGGAGTTTTTATACCAGTCCTTATTTGTCTTTGATTGGCAAGCCTTTGGCGCGGCGTGTCGGGAGGACAATCGGTGGTTCCACCTTCTGACCGACCGTAACCCCGCATATTTGCTGAATAATTTGCGGGTTATATACCGCCAATACGGGGTTTCATCCTTTGACGGGATGCATATTTTCGAGCATTACAGCAACCCCATTTTTGAGCCGCTCAAGAGTTTCTTCAAAAACGATGCCGATTTGTTGTTTTCCGGGGTGGGCTATTTTGACGATGAATTGAACATGATCGGCAACACCTATGAAATGTTGGCGTCGGGCGAAGAGAAAATTTTCAATTGGAGTTCGAAAAACCCAGGCTTCCCGGTTTTCATCATCGGGTCGGGGCCGTCTTTGGATCAGGCCAAAGACGTTATCCTGGAACACCAGGAGCGGGCCATCATCGTGTCGTGCGGAACCTCTTTGGGGGCCTGTTTGAGAATGGGAATTCAGCCCGATTTCCATGTCGAGATGGAACGCGGCAAGGCCCAGTTCGATCTGTCGTCCGAATTGGTGGCGGAGGGGCATAACCTTGACGATATCTGGCTGATTGCATCGACCACGCTGGTGCCGAATATCAAAAAACTGTTTAAAAAGAGGGCTTTTTTCTTCCGCCAAACCCTCAGCAGCTATCCGGTGTTTTCCGGTCTCCCGACCCAGTGCGTGCGCTATCCATCGCCATCGGTGACCAATTCAGGCTTGAGTTTTGCCCAAGACGTCGGCTTTCGTGAATTTTATTTCTTTGGCATCGATCTGGGCTTTAAGGATGCCGACCACCACCATTCCGATGCAACGTCGTACCACGAACACTGGACCGAAAAGCACGACCGCAGTTTTGCCGGAAATTTTGGCGGCAGAATTTTGTCCAATTACTTCTACAGCTGGATTCGCGACGGCATCAAAGGGGCCGTTGCCGACTATGGCACCGGGTTTAAATATTACAATTGCTCCGATGGGGCGGTGATGGACAATGTGATTCCGATGTTGCCGCAATGCCTTTCATTGCCCCCGAAAAACAAGCCCAAACACCAGGTCGTGGCGGAGATCACGGCCCGTTTTACGCCCTACACCCGGGACATTTTCGATGGTTATTGGCGCGATGGGGCCATTGTCAAGAATGTCCAGGCCGTGGCGAAAAGCCTGACCCTCTGTGTCGAGGATCACGGGGATTTGTACGATAAAAAATACGCTCAAGAGATCAACGTCGTGCTTGATTTGATAAATTATAGCGATGGCGCGAAACTGGTTTCACGCGGGACCGTCATGCAGGCGATTTTGGCGGTGGAATATTACCTCGACCGGATCGAGCAAGAAGACAAGCGCGACCTTTTGGCCAAAATCGTCGCAGAAGAATTGATCACGTGTTTCAAGACCTTGGCGGATGTCGCGGAAAAAGAATTCATCATTTTGGCGCAAACGGGGCGCCTGGATGAGCGCTTTGATGACGGCACCTACACAAATTATGAAGATGAAGAGGGATGATTTTCGGTTGCACAAGGGGGGGGCAACGTGTAGTGTGAATGCACGGGTCTATCTTGCAAGAAACGCACAGTGGGTCCGTGGGCATAAAGCCCGGTTTCGCTTAATCTCTAGAATAGAGGATTAATAAAATGGCTGGCGTTACACTTTCTGCCGCGGTACGTGGCAGTCTTCTCTCCCTCCAAAACACCACTGATCTGGTTGAACGCACCCAGAACCGGCTGTCGTCCGGTTTGAAGGTTGGTTCGGCAATTGATGATCCTGTGGCCTTCTTCCAAGCCAAAACCCTGTCGGATCGTGCTTTCGATTTTAACGAAAGAAAAGACGGTATCGATCAGGGCGTGAGCACGGTGACCGCGGCGATCGATGGTCTTGACGCCGTTGAAAGCCTGGTTCGCCAGCTTAAAGGTCTGGCGCAAGGTTTGAAAGCGGCCACCGGTTCGCAGTTTACCGATTTGATCACCCAGTACAACGATCTGCGTGGTCAGATCGATCTGTTGACGGCGGATGCCACCTACCAGGGTGTCAACCTGATCAACGGCACCGGTCAAACCATGACCACCGAATTTTCCAACCTGAGCACGTCGAAATTGTCGATCTCTTCCGTTGATGTGCGCAACGACGGCTTGAACGTCATTGCCGTGACCAACTTGACGGCTGGTGCGACGACCACCGGCTTTAACTACGATGTCCTGACCGCGGGCACGCTGTCGAACGGTGGGACCATCAGCGTGACCTACGTTGGTGCCGATCTGTTGGTCACCACGGCGGCGTCCCAGACGTTTACGTATGGGACCTCGACCATCACCATTACGGCAACCGCTGGTGGTGGGGTGAATTTGGTCAATGGGACCGCTTACACCTTTACGCTTGGTAACGGGACCGCGGTCGGCGGTGCAGCTGCGTCGGGTACCGGTGGGGCAACCGGCACGACGGTCGTACTTGCCGGGGTTTCTTCCGGTGTTACAACCACCGCGCAAGATGGTAAATTGTATGTCCAGGCGGGCACAACGACCACGGTCGATGAGGTCCTCACCGATCTTTCCTCGGCTTTGACCACCTTGCGCTCCAACGCGTCGAGCCTGGGTTCCAACGTGGCGTTGCTGCAAACGCGCCTCGACTTCACCTCGAAGTATGTGGACACCCTGGACGCTGGTGCCGGTAAGTTGACCTTGGCCGATATCAACGAAGAAGGTGCAAACCTTTTGGCCTTGCAGACTCGTCAGCAGTTGGGTATCCAATCGCTGTCGTTCGCGGGTCAGGCCGAACAGGCCGTGTTGGGTCTGTTCCGTTAAAAAACACTTTGAATTTAAGGTTCAGGCCTTGGGTTCGCTTAAAAAACCCCCCGCAGTTTTGGCTGCGGGGGTTTTCTTGTTCGGGTTGATTGAAGTCGCCTTTTTCGCCGCTATGATGGCAGGGATATGAAACAAAACATCAAAACGTATTCTGTCTTTCACCTGAACATGTCGTTTTCCTCGATCGAGGAAAACAACAGGAAGACGGTGTTGGACCGCTGCTACTGGCCCTTGTTGCGGTTGATCGAAGACGGCTATCCCTTGGCAATCGAGGCCTCCGGCCTCACTTTGGAACACATCCGCGAAGTGGATCCCGGCTGGACCGACAGTTTGCAACGCCTGGTTCAGGGGGGACAGTGCGAATTTGTCGCCAGCGGTTATGCGCAATTGATCGGGCCGTTGGTCCCGCACCGCCTGAATGTTGAAAACCTGCGCGCCGGGCAAGCGGTGTACCGCGACATTTTAGGGGTCGAGCCTGAATTGTTGCTGATCAATGAACAGGCCTATTCCGCCAGTCTGGTGGATATCAGTCTGGACGCGGGCTACACGGCGATCATGATGGATTGGGCCAACCCCTACAGCCATCACCGTGACACGTGGTCTTCGGATTGGCGCTACTTTTCCCAGCGTGCCAAAGGCGTCAGGGGGCAGAGCATTCCCTTGATTTGGGTGGATTCGATACCCTTTCAACGTTTTCAACGCTACGTCCACGGTGAAATCGATTGTGCAGAAATGCTGGAATATTTGTGTGGCGCCCATCGCGAGAGGGTCGTTGCCCTGCCTTTATATGGCAATGACGCGGAAATCTTTGATTATCGTCCGGGCCGTTTTGCCACCGAACCGGCCCAGGAGGTCGAAAGCGAATGGACGCGCATTGGCGATTTGTTGAAGGCCATGTCCGACACCGGACAATTCGAATTTGTCCACCCCAGTTCCGTGTTGGCCTTGAAACAGGACGGTTTGGATGGGAATATATTGTCACTGGAAAGCCCCGATGACCCTGTGCCCGTCAAAAAACAGCCGAAATACAATGTGTTGCGCTGGTCGGCGTCGGGACGTGACGATGTCTCGGCCAACACCGCGTGTTGGCGCGTGTTTGAAAATTTAAACGCCGCCGAAACCACCACCGATCAGCAGTGGCGCACCTTGTGCCGTTTGTGGAGCAGTGATTACCGCACCCACATCACCGAAAGCAGGTGGCGGGAGTTCTTGTCGGAACTTGCCGATGTTGGTGCTTTTGGGGCGCGCCGGGCGGTGTTCAATCGCAGCGAAGACGCTTTGCGGCTGCGCACCAACGGGTCTGGCCCGTTTCGCATCGAACGCGATAAACGCTACCTGACCTTGCACGGTCCCGATGCGGTGTTGCGCCTGCGCCCCATGTGCGGGTTGGCGATTGAGGGGTTGTGGATCCACGGTCACGACCAAAGTTTGGTGCGCACGTTGCCCCACGGCTATTTTTTTGACATCAACTGGGGGGCCGATTTTTATTCGGGACATTTGATTGCGCAAATCGTTGGCCGTCCACAGGTCACCGATCTGGAAAAAACCGCGCCGGAAATTTTCTTTGATCCAGAGCACCGCTTCGTCGATGTTGAAGTCCATGTGGCAACCTTGGCCGGACCGGTGTTCAAACGCGTGCGCTTTTTTGCCGCGCAGCGCCGCGTCGAGATCAGCTACCGGGTGAATTGGATCGAGGGCATTCAGGGCTCGGTTCATTTTGGAAATTTCACCCTCAACCCGGCATGCTTTGAACGCGACAGCCTGTTTTACGCGGTGCACAATGGGGGGCCCGAGATGGAGCGTTTTTCTTTGGCGAACGTGGATGTCGACCATATGCGGGCACCGTCTTTTTTGGTCTCCGGGCGCGCCGCGACGGGCATGACCGAGGGGCGATTGATCATTGGGGACGACCGCCACCGGGTGTTGTTGGAATGTCCCCGCGATGTTGCCGCGATGCCGGCGTTGGTGACGTGTAAGTCCGTGGACGATACGTTTTTTTGCCGGGTGGCTTTTTCCGCCCGGGAAGTCGATGACACGGCAAAACAGGGCCCCTATCTGCCGATTCCGGGACGCAATGAATTTATGTTTGCGATCAGCGCACTGGCCGACGATGCGCCGCTCGACGAGACCCTTTCCGGGTTCATATGAATCCGGAAAGGGTCTAAAGGCTTGTTCTTCATACTTTACGATGGCAGCGTCGGGTTGGTGGCGGGTGGCGCAGCAAAATGCGAACGGGTGACCATATCACGGGTCTGTTTGCGCAGCTCGCTCATGTCTTGTTCGCTCATCGCCCACAGGTTGGCCATGTGTTGGCGTTTTTCGGGGGTTTCGAAATTGATCCGGTCCCATTCGAAGGCGCGCAAGATGGAGACATCTTCGGCCGTCCATTCATCGGAGGTGATTTGGCTAAAGCGCCAGTCTACGCGGACGTCTTCGGAGATGGCCCCGATATCGGTGGCGATGTCCCACAGCCGTGTGCCCTTGAGTGGCACGGCGACAAAAAATTTAACGTAATCCGCCCCGCAATTTTCCGCAAAAGTAATGGTTTCGCGAATTTCAGCCCACGTTTCACCGGGAAAACCAATGATGAAGTTGGAGATGACAAACATGCCGGTGGCGCGGATCTTTTGGATCAGCGGGGCAACGCTTTCCAGCTTGATGGGTTTGAGGACGATGTCGTTCATCACCCGTTGGCTGCCGCTTTCGATGGCAATATTGATGCCGACACAGCCTGCCCGAACCATCAAGTCGAGCATTTCATCATCGAGGGCAAAGATTGCAAAGGCACCGACAATGAATTTCAAGCCCAATTTTCGGTCGATGATCTGGCGCAGGACCTCTTTGAAGAATTTCTTTTTGATCACGATGTTGTCATCGTCAATCAAAAAAGATTTGATGCCATAGCGGTCGCGCAGATAGATCAATTCATCGACGACTTTTTTCGCCGATGGGGCGCGGACTTTTTTACCACTGATCTCTTCAACCTGGCAGAACGAACAGCCGACCGGGCAGCCGCGCGTGATCACTGTTCGCACGTAGGGCATTTCGGGGGGGCGTAACGGGCCACTGCGGGGGCCTTCGGTGATGTAGTCTTCCATCCGCACCAGGTCGTACTGGGGCATGGGCAGCGCGTCGAGGTCTTCGATCACCGCTTTGTTCTGCACCACCAACTGGTCACCCTTGCGGTAGGCCAAACCTTCGCCGGGCAGTGCACCTGGGCCCTCCAGGTGGCGCAATAAATCCCGCAACACGTACTCGCCATTGCCAATCACCGCATAATCAATCCCAGGATCGGACATAACGTCTTTATATTCAATGGTGACGTGGACACCGCCGGCAATTAACGTCGGTTCCGGCAAGCGTCTGCGCAGCGCGGCAACAGCAGTGTGCAAGGTGTCCTTGTATTCGGTCGACAGGATCGAAATGCCGATGTAGGTGGGCTGGGCACGGGCAACCTGATCGACAAATTCATCCAGGCTTAGGTCGTAAAACTGTGCATCAATGATGACGACGTTGACATCGTCTTTGACCATGGCGCCCAGCAAGCACAACAGAGAAGGGTTTAAGTTCCAGTTGGTTTGAAAATCTTCTTTTGCCCATTTTTGATTTGGATAGGCGAGAACAAGCGTATTCTTCGTGTTCATCGGATCGCCTCTTTTGCCTTGTTTACAGTAGGGTTATACAGGTTTTGGCATTTGGCTTGTGCAGTTCTGCACTTTATACTTATAACCCAGTTTGGGGGGAGATTCACAGCCTGAAATGATCCGCTCTCAGTTGTTCCCTCCAGGCACCACAGGCGATATACTGGCCGAAGTGCAGAAGCACAACGTCGCCATCCAGAATGGAAAGGATCTTGCGTGATGTCTGCAAACCTCCACAGAATTCTCATCGTGGTTCCGCCGATCACCAACCCGGAAAGTGACGGCGGGCTGATTGCCGGGCGACCCGATTTTGAAACCCGCCGTTTGGTCTCGCCGATCGAACCGTTGAGTGTCATCGCGGATTTGAAAAAACGTGGCTTCACCACCCGTTTTTTGGATTTGGGCACGGTGGGCGAACGGCGTTATGAAAAATTGACCGCCCACGCCGATGCGTTCAAGCCGGACGTGGTGGTGTTGGTACAGTCGATTTTGACCTTTGCCACGGCGATGGATTGGGACGGTGCACGTGCGTTTGAAGCGGTTCGCGCCAACCACCCGGGTGTCATCCGGGTTTTAACCGGCAATCATGCAACCAACTATCCCGGTAAAGCGGTGGCCGATGGGGGGTGTGAATATTCGGTCCGGGGGGAAGTCGAATTGTGTGTCGGCGAGGTGCTGCAAGCGCTTCGCGGTGGCGGCAATGTCGGTGAGATTGTCGGGGTCTCCTACCGCGATGAGAGCGGCACCGCCAAAGTCAGCGACGGGTACCCGTCGGTCGATTTGAGCGCGCTCCCCGTGCCCGATTACAGCAGTTTGGACGCGGCCCATGTGCAAGCGTATCAAGAGATCCTGGAAAAGGGTAAAATCCGTTACCCGGAACACAGCCCGCGCTACCGCGATATGATGACGTCGCGCAGTTGCATTTTGCGCTGTGCGTTTTGTTCGGTGGCCCCGTTGCGCGGCCCCCGGCAAAAATATCGCCGCAAGCCGTTGTCCCTGGTGATGGATGAAATTGACCAGGCGTTGGACCAGGGGATCGAAGAAATTCACTTTTTCGATGACCTGTTTGCCCGCAACGAAGGCGATATTTTGGACTTCACCGGGGCGTTGGCAAAGCGAAATTTAAAATTCCCATGGTTTGTCGCCCAGGGTATGCCGTTGTGGCCGTTGAGCCCGGACGCTTTGTCGGCGATGAAAGAAACCGGGATGTACCGGATCATTTGTCCGTTTGAATCGGGCAATGATCGGGTGTTGCGCGATGTGTGCGGAAAAATTCATTCCTCGGTTGAACACCATCACAACGTGGCCGGCTGGGCGCGGGCGCTGGATCTGGAAATCATCGGCATGTTTGTGATCGGCATGCATGGTGAAACCCGCCATGAAATCCGCGACAGCGTGAAGTTCGCCGAAGACCATCCACAAATTGATTATTCGGTGTTTTCCATCGCCACCCCGCTGGTCGGCACCCGGTTGATGCGCAACGTCATGCGCGACAACCGCTTGCACGACCCGGACCAAATCAACAAGGTGATCAAGCGCACCGTGGGGTTGTTTGAAACCACCGAATTTCGCAGTTATGAAATGGGTGTGATCCGCACCTTTGACTGGGACCGGATCAATTTTTCGACCCCGGAACGGCGCGCAAAATATGCTCGCATGACCGGCATGACGGTGGCCGAACTGGACGCCGCACGGGAAGATTCCCGCAACGTGTTTTACAGCTTCTTCCCCGATTACGATGGCCCGAAATCGTTCGTCGAGCTGGTCGAAAACCCGGATTTGTTCGTCGATTTGGCCCCGCTGATCCCGGACCGGGTGTATTCATGATTTTGGTGGTGGGATCGGGCGGATTTTTGGGCCGCCGGGTGGTGCGGGCCCTCAGCGATGCGGGGCAAGATGTGATCACGGCATCACATGGGGATGGTGCGGATCTGCGCGTGGACTTATCCCAACCCATGGATGCCTTCAAGGTCCCCGGCGGGGTTCGCCAAGCGGTGATCCTCAGTTCCATCACCGCGCTGGACGATTGTTTTCGCGACCCGGTGCGCACCGGGGCTTTCAATGTCACCCACACCTGCGAACTCATCACCGCATTGCAATCCCAGGGCGTGCGCCCGGTGTTTGTGTCGTCCGATGTGGTGTTCGATGGGGCGCGGGGAAATTACCAGGAAACCGACCCGGCCCTTCCGACCACCGAATACGGACGGCAAAAGCGCGCCGTGGAACAAGACCTTGAAAAGGTCGGGGATCATTTGGTTGTGCGGTTGGGCAAACTGTACACCTTAGGCGATGATGACAATTCACCCGTTAGCGGTTTGGTGCAAAGCCTGAAAAGCGGCAAAACGGTACGCGCGGCGACCGACCAATATTTGACCCCAACAGTAGCCGAAGACGTTGCCGATGGCTTGGCTCAATTGATCGCGATGAAGGCTTTGGGCCCCTATCATTTGGTGCCGGTGAACGGGGCGGTGACACGTTATGAAATGGCTAAGATGGTCGCTTTGGCGGTTGGCGCACCACCAAGTTTGATACAGGCCTGTTCCATTGCAGACTTTGATTTTGCCGAACCCCGGTCCCGCAATTGCACCTTAAACGGGGACAAATTCCACGCCTTTACAGGACGGCGTTTGCGGCCTTTTGACGATGTTGTGAGGCAACTCTCTTAGGCGAAATCAGTCTGCCAAAACCGCCACGGATGGCGTCCATTGTTGCCGCCATGGATCACAGACGTCTGATTTTTCAGCGATGGCATCAGGGTGAATTCGAGCATTGTTCGTTGACATCCGGCCCGCGTTGGTGCGATGCCACGGTGGAACACCACGGAGTTTTTAAACAACAACCACGACCCGGCGGGACCTTGCAAGGCGGTGGTTTCGGTGTCGGAAATTTTCCATTCCACGGTGCCCGTGTCGGCCGATTGATCGGTTAGATAAACCAGCAATTTCAGCATGTCGCGTGGCATGCCGTCATCGTGCCATGCGAGCGAACCCTGGCCTTTGCTGACTTGCGCGGGCGTGGGTGTGTTCCACATGCGGGCATTGAGAACCCGCCATGGGGTGCCAATGGCGTCTTGCACGGCTCCATCCAAGGCTTCGGTGGCGTCGTTTAAGTGCCACAACATTTCGGGGGTCAAGTGCAGATGACGGTGATCAACATTGATGCCGGCTTCATAGGGTCTGGCGTTCGGTGTGAAGGCGTAGTCGTCGGTGGCGTCGTCGGCTTTGAAGTTAATCTCGGTTGCATTTTTGGCCATGTCTTGCAGGCGGGTGGTGAGGTTTGCGTCCAACCGTCCGGTGACGAACCCGTTGGTCATCAATTCGCTGGCGCGGTAGCGTTCGCCCAGTTGTTGCCCCAACAGTTCAAAATAGCGATCCCACACGGCGTTGCAGGTCGTCACGTCACCGCGAATATCCTGGTCTTGGCCGTTGATGATCATCGGACATGCTCCCCGGTCATGGCCAGGACATAACGGCTGATACCCTGCATGGCGTCCAGGGCCGGAATGTGTTGGTGGTGGGCAGAGATGCGCGCCGCGTCGGTGGACAAAACGCGAAACCCACGGCGTTTCAAAAGGCGGTCAAATTCTTCCCCGGACCATGCGTTGCGGTGGTTGAAGATCGGCTGCGCCTCGCTGTTGTTGACAAAAGTGCGCAATGTTTTGGCGATCTCCCACGGTGTTGAATGGGCTTTCAGGTGATCGAACAGATCCGCGTCACACGGCGCCGGACCATGATAAGCGTCTTTGTTCAAATGGTGCTGTTCGGCAAAATGGTTGCCGTAAGCTTGATTCCAAAAGCCACAAAAAATCATGCTGGCACGACTGTCGAGGCCGTCTTGAACGCCTTTGTTGGCCCACGTGGTGCGGATTTGGCTGTAGTTCCACGTGGCATCGGAAAAATAATCCAGATCGGCGTTTTTCCAAGCCTGTAAAACGGTGTCAAAATCGGGCAGTTTGATCACCAGAACCCCATCGGGGCTGAGCACGCGGCGGGCCTCGTTCAGGCATTGTGCGACCGTTTCGTCGTCCAGATGTTCAAAGGCATGGGACGAATAAACGGTGCGGATTGTCGCATCATCCGCCGCAATGGTGGTGGTGGGGGACAAGGTTGCCGGAACCGGGTTGGACGGGCTGGCGACGGCTTCTAAATTGAGCCACGAGGTGAAATTAAAAAAAGGCCCACCGCCGATGTTGACGTGACGCGGAGACCGTTGGTCATTGAACAACGTGGTGATCATTTCGTGCAACGCCCACACCACCGGGGTTTCGTGAGCTTGGCGCAGTTCGTCGCAGGTGCGCGCGGCGTGCTCGACATCGCCGATCCGCAGCAAGGTGCGAATTTTGCCGACCAGCGCGTCCGTGTTGGTGGGATCCAATTCGACCGCCAGTTGGTAATATGCCAGTCCGTCAAGCACCGCATCGCGGGCCACCGCCGCCTTGGCCTGGATGACCAGTTCAGGGGCCTCGAGCTTGGCATGGTGGGTCATTGAGCAACCTTATATCAAGGGTTCATCCAATTTTGCGGCGGTTTCGGCGTTCCAGTTTTTGCCTTTGGTGACGGCGTCTTTGGATGTTACGGGGTCTTTGCCCGCGTAGTCAAAATCGGCGTTGATCTGGGTATAGGCGGCCCACTTGTCAGGCACTTCGTCGTCGATAAAGATCGCTTCGGCGGGGCACGCGCGCACGCAGGCATCGCAATCAATGCATTCGTCGGGATTGATGTAGAGCATCTTGTCGTCTTCGTAGATGCAGTCCACCGGGCAAACTTCGACACAGTCACCGTACTTGCAATGCAGGCAAGGTTCACAAATCACGTAGGTCATGGAAAGTCGTCTCTATCATGTGTCGTTTATGGATTTGCGCCCTTATAGACAAAGTGGTCGGTGGGCAGCTCATGGTCATTTTTGAATTCAAGCCCGGCGTCGAATTGGCCCAGCAGGGTGCGGTATTGTTCTTCGTCCATGCTTTCCTGGCCCTTGGCAATTTTGTTGGGCACCGTTTTCATCAAAAATTCCTTGATTGGCGCGTTGGCATGCCAGTCTTCATAGAGATCCCACATATCATTTTCCTTGCACAATCGACGCACTTTTTCATCGCTGAGGATCAAAATCGGCACCCGGCAGCGTAAGAAGGCTTCCAGTTGGGCAAGGCTTTTGGCCGTTCTGGAAAATTCAGTTGAGGTGAACATGCCGTCATCGGGAAGCTGTTCATAACGGCCCTGGAAGTTGGGAATATAGCCGTCTTCGATCTCGCCCCGCTCCACGAAATAGTCATAGGCCGGGGTGCCCCGGAACGGGGTGAAGATCAGCCATTGTACGATTCGCGGCTGGTCGAATTGCAACACCCACTCGATGGATCGGCGGTGCGCTTCGAGGGTGTCGCCGGGCAAGCCGATGACCATGTTCATCCACGGAATGATGCCGGCTTTTTGAATCATGCGAATGGCGGTGGCGATGGTTTCGAGTTTTTCACCCTTGCGCAGCTTGCGAAACACTTCCGGGTCGCCCGACTCGATGCCCACCGCCAGGGTTTCCACCCCGGTTTGTTTGAGCAAATCCAGGAATTCTTCGTCGATGTAATCGGCCCGCACATTGAACACCCCAACCTTATAAGGATAGCCCCGGCGGATGTATTCCTGCAAAAAATCCTTGGCGTGTTGCAGATCTTGGGTGAACGCGTCGTCGATGATCGAGATCATTTTGCATTTGGGGTGGTTGACGGCGATGCGGTCCAACTCATCCCAAAACACGCTGTCGAGATCGCGCCCCCGCCAGCGGCTGCCAAACACTTTGGTGGCGGCGCAGAAAGTACAATTGTAATGGCAACCGCGCGACACAAACAAGGGATAATCGACCAGGTTTTCACTGTTGATCATGGCCGAAAAGCTGGGTTCGTTGAACACCGAACTGCGGCCCAACCGCAAAACTTTTTCATCGCTGTCGAGAATGTCCTGGAACCGCCCGTCGGCCTCGCCGATCACCACTTTGGCGATCCGTTCGTCTTGTTCCAAAATGTCCCAAAACGCCACCGCATGGGGGCCGCCGACCCACACCGGAATGCCCATTTCGAAGGCCACGTCGATGGCCGCCTGGACACGCGGCATGGCCCATTCATGGGACACCGCAGACAGGCCCAAAAGGTCCGGTTTGGTTTGTTTGAGAAGCTCGATAAACGCAGTTTCTTCCTCGCCGTCGGGGGGCGGGCTGAAATGGTGGTCCGCAATGGTCACGCGGTGACCGGATTCAATGACGGAGGTGGCCAAAATGGCCAGGCCAATGGTGGGAAGTTCGCCCCGGGTGCTGTCGTAAACCCCGGGCTTCCATAGCAAAACATTCATGGTGTTTGCCTTTACCTATTTTCTTCAGGTGTCTGGATCTGCATTCTACAGAGTGTTATCCATATTGTCGGCGCGCAAGGGCGCCCTGTCAAGGTGAGCCCCTGTTTTGTCTGCTGCGCGTCAGCCGAAACCGCATCCGGAAAGGATCGAGATGAGCGAATTTGAACTGCGCCTCAGGCGTGAACAGTCCCCCGCCCAGCGGGCCGAGGGCGGGCATGGACGGGCCCCGAAAAACCCCGATCCGTACGCCTGTCTTTACGCTTTTTTCGACCTTGCGTGTTGCGCCATTGATTTTGGCGTTACGGAATTTTTGGTTCTGGCCACCGAAGAAGCGAAAAAACGCGGCCTGGATCAGGTGCACATCGTTTATGTGCCCGCGGCCAACGATACCTTTCGCACCCACGGCACACCGACCCGTTTGGCGGATGAATGGCGGGTGCAAAACATTTTGTTGCAAGCACCGTGGCTGTGCCCGGTCTGCATCGGCATCACATGGTGCACCACCCGTGAACAGGCCGCCATGATGGTGGCGGCCGCCGGGCCGCATGTGTTGCCGGTGAATTATGACGTGGCCGATGGGGCCGATGGGTATCTTTCGGCTTACATCTCGCGCGAGGTGATTAAAAACCACCAGGGCCGGGATTTTCGCCACCTTCGCGCCACCCCGTCGTCCAGGGATTTGGTGCGCCGTTGGCTGGATCACAATGTGGGTGGGCGCAAAGTGGTGACGATTTCCCTGCGCGAAGCCCCCGGCGATATCAGTCGCAACAGCCACATTCGCGAATGGGTGAAATTCGCCCATACTTTGGATGTGCAGGAATATTGCCCGGTGTTCGTGCGCGACACCGAAACCTTGTTTGGCGGCGACCCGTGGGTGCGCAGTGACGATGAGGATTTCGTGCGGGGCAATGTGGAAGCGCTGGCGGATCTGGATCATTTTTTGGATTTTCCCGAAGCCTCCCTCAACATGCACGCGCGCACCGCGTTGTATGAATTGAGTTTCGCGAACTTGATGGTCAACACCGGTCCGGCGGCGCTGTGTATCTACAATGCCAATGTGAATTATCTGGTGTTTCGCTATTGCGTGGACAGTGCGTACAGCTCCGGTGAAGGCTATCTCAATTGGATCGGCTTGAAACGAGGAGGGGCGCACCCGTTCGCGGGTCCGGCGCAAAAACTGGTGTGGGACGAAGACACCGCCGAGGTGATCGGGCGTGAATTCGATCTTTTGGCGCAAACCATCCGCGCGGGTGAAGGATAGCCCAACATAAGGATATTCTTTCCTTTTGTCGCGCCAATGGCGTATATTAACATGTGTATTTTGTGTGGAAACCGCTGACCAAGAATGGTCGGCTTGACTGAAGAGAAACTTCACGTGTTATCCATCGTTACCGGAGGTGCCGGTTTTATCGGCAGCCACATCGTCGACGCCCTGCTGGACTTGGGTCACGACGTGATCGTCATTGATAATATGAGCACCGGGCGCCGGGAAAATCTGGCGCACCTGTCGGTGTTTGTGAAAACGGGCCGGGTTCGGGTTGTGGAACACGACATCGCCGTTTGCGGTGGCGCTCCGGAGGGCTGGCAAGTCCTTTTTCAAGGGGCCGACTGGGTGTTCCACATGGCCGCATTGGCCGATATTGTGCCTTCCATTCAAAATCCTCGCGATTATTTCCGCGCCAACGTGGACGGCACGTTCAATGTGTTGGAAGCGGCGCGCGCCGGTGGCGTGAAGCGCTTTGTCTATGCCGCGTCCTCGTCGTGTTACGGCATTCCCGACATCTATCCGACCCCTGAAAATACCGCGAAAGCCCCCCAATACCCTTACGCCGTGACCAAGATGATTGGTGAAGAACTGGTTATGCATTGGGCGCAAGTTTATGGGGTTGCGGCCCTGTCTTTGCGGATGTTCAATGTTTATGGGCCGCGCTCGCGCACATCGGGCACCTATGGGGCGGTGTTTGGGGTGTTTTTGGCGCAAAAGTTGGCGAAAAAACCCTACACGGTGGTCGGCGACGGAAACCAGACCCGTGATTTTACCTTTGTCAGCGACGTGGTCGACGCGTTTGTTCAGGCCGCGCAATCGGATTTGAGCGGCGAAATTATGAACGTCGGGTCCGGCCACACCTATTCGATCAATCGCGTGGTGGAACGGCTGGGCGGACCGGTGAGTTATATCCCCAAACGCCCGGGCGAACCCGACTGCACCTTTGCCGATATTTCCAGGATCACCAGCCGTTTGAATTGGCAACCGACCGTGTCGTTGGAAGACGGCATTCAGGTGTTGTTGGACAACATTGACTATTGGGCGGAGGCCCCGGTGTGGACCCCCGACACCATCGAGGACGCCACCGCCGACTGGTTTAAGTATTTGGGCACCCCAGACCTGACGGAGGATGAAACATGACCGTCCCTCCATCCGATTCCAGGCGTCATTCCAGCGTGCGTGTACGCGATAAAATTTTATCCCTCGATGGATTGGCGGTGGCCTCGGCCAAGGCCAAGGCGCTGGGCAGCAAGGTGGTGCTGTGTCACGGCGTGTTCGATTTGTTGCACATGGGTCATGTGCGCCATTTGGAAATTGCCAAGCGCGAAGGTCATGTGCTGATCGTGACTTTGACGGCGGATGCGTTTGTCAACAAGGGCCCGGGCCGCCCGGTGTTTGGCGAACAATTGCGCGCCGAAATGCTCGCGGCGTTGGAATATGTCGATTACGTCGGGATCAACGAAGCCCCCACCGCCGAACGGGTGCTGGCGGCGGTCCGACCCGATGTGTATGTCAAGGGCAGCGATTACAAAAACGCCGATGAAGACGTCACCGGGAAAATTCTCGCCGAACGCGAGGCGGTGCAAAAGCACGGCGGCAAGATTATTTTCACCGATGACATCACCTTTTCGTCTTCGACCCTGATCAACAAATACCTGAACATTTACGAACCGTCGTTGCGGGAATATCTGGAATCCATGCGCCAGAAAAATAAATTGGCGGATTTGCTGGACAGTCTGGAAAAAATCAAAGACCTCAAGGTGTTGTTCGTCGGCGATGCGATTGTTGACGAATACCAATACGTCAAACCGATGGGCAAGTCGGCCAAGGAAAACATGATCGCGACCTTGTTTCAGGAACGCGAAGTGTTTGCCGGCGGGGTGTTCGCGGCCGCCAACCACGTCGCCGATTTTTGCGACCGGGTCGAGGTCATCACCAGTTTCGGATCGTATGAAAGCTACGAAGACCTGGCCCGCGATTCCTTGAAGGCAAACGTCGAACTGCACGCCATCCACCGTGCCGACGCACCGACCACGCGCAAGTGTCGCTACATCGACACCGGGTATTCCATGCGCAAGCTGTTCGAAGTCTACGTCATGGACGACGCGCCGTTGTTGGCTGAAGAAGAACGAAAACTGCAAGCCCTGATCGAAGATCGTATCGCCGAGGCGGACGTGGTGATTGTCACCGATTTCGGCCATGGACTGCTGAACAACGCCACGGTGCGAATGTTGATCGACAAGGCTCCGTTTTTGGCCGTGAACACCCAATCGAACAGCGCCAATCATGGCTACAACCTGATCAGCAAGTACGCCAAAGCCGACTATGTGTGCATCGACGGGGTTGAGGCGCGTTTGGCCGTTCACGAAAAATTTGAAGACCTGGACGCGGTGGTCAGTGAACGCTTGCCGGAGGTTGTCGCGTGTTCAAAAATGGTCGTGACCAAAGGAAAACACGGCTGCATCGCGTATGAAAAAGGCCGGCCCCTGGCCAAGGTCCCGGCCTTGACCAGCACCATTGTCGATACCGTCGGTGCGGGAGATGCATTCTTTGCGGTGACCGCACCGCTGGTGGCGGCGGGCGTGGAGATGGACCTGGTGGGGTTTTTGGGCAATGCGGTGGGGGCCCTGAAGGTCGGCATCGTCGGCCATCGTTCGTCGGTTGAAAAAATACCGTTGAGTAAGTTTTTGACGGCTTTGTTAAAGTGATAAGGATTTAAAAAATCATGAGCGACACGAGGTGGAATGTGCTGGTCACCGGTGGGGCCGGATATGTGGGATCGGTGTTGGTGCCGCAATTGCTGGACGCCGGCCACAGCGTCACGGTTTTGGATTTGTATCTGTACGGCGACGGTGTTTTGGACGCGGTCAAGGACCATCCCGGGTTGCGCCAGATCAAAGGCGATCTGCGGGATCTGGCGGTGGTCGAAGACGCTTTGACGGGCCGCGACGCGGTGATCCATCTGGCGTGCATTTCCAACGACCCGTCGTTTGAACTGGACCCTGAATTGGGCAAGTCGATCAACCTCGATGCGTTCCGGCCGTTGGTTCAAGCGGCCAAAAAGGCCGGCGTGAAACGCTTTATTTATGCATCGTCGTCGAGTGTTTACGGCATCAAGGACGACCCGGAAGTCCACGAAGATTTAGCCTTGGAACCGCTGACGGAGTATTCGAAATTCAAAATCCGCTGCGAAGAAATTCTCAACGAAGAACGCGGCGACGGCTTTGTCGGCTGCACCATCCGGCCTTCCACGGTGTGCGGCTATGGTCCCCGTCAACGCCTCGACGTGATCGTCAATATCCTCACCAATCACGCGGTGACCAATGGGCGTATCCGGGTGTTTGGCGGGTCGCAAAAACGCCCCAACTTGCATATCGAAGACATGGTCGGGGTGTATCTGTATCTGTTGCAACAGCCGGGTGACAAGATCGATGGCAAAATCTGGAACGCCGGATACCAAAACCACACCTTGTTGGAACTGGCCGAAATCGTCAAACGGGTGGTTGGTGGCGATTTGGAAATTGTCATTGAGCCGACCGACGATATGCGATCCTATCATGTGTCGTCGGCCAAAATCACCCGCGACATCGGCTTTGTGCCCCGCCACACCATCGAAGACGCGGTGCGCGATTTGGTGGCGGCGTTTGCCGCGGGAAAACTTCCGGATTCGATGTCGGATGTGAAATATTCCAACATCCAGACCATGCAGAGCCTCAATTTGAAATAATCAGACGCAATAAGGGTGTTCATGGACGTCGCGCAAAAAAAAGACCTGTACCGGAAAATGCTCTACATCCGCACGGTCGAAGAGCGGATCGCCGCCTTGTACCCGGATCAGGAAATGCGCTGTCCGGTGCACCTGTGCATCGGCCAGGAAGCCGCCGAAGTGGGCACGGCGATGGCCTTGCGCGGCGATGACTGGGTGGTTTCGGGGCATCGTTCTCACGGCCATTATCTGGCCAAGGGTGGGGATCTGAACGCCATGATGGCGGAACTGTACGGCAAGGCCACGGGGTGCGCGGGCGGCAAGGGCGGATCCATGCATCTGGTTGATTTGGCGGCGGGGTTTTTGGGCTCCGCGCCAATCGTCGGCTCCACCATTGCGATTGGCGTTGGCGCGGCGCTCAGTGCTCAAATGCAAGGCGAGGACCGGGTGGTGATGGTGTACCTGGGCGACGGGGCGGCGGAAACGGGGGTGTTTTATGAAAGCCTCAATTTCGCGGCCCTGAAACGCCTGGCGGTGGTGTTCGTGTGCGAAAACAATCTCTATTCGGTGTATTCGCCTTTGGATGTGCGCCAACCGGCGGGGCGCTCCATTGCCGATCTGGCCCGCGTCCTGGGCATGGAAAGTCACGGTGCGGACGGCAACGATGTCGAAGCGGTTTATGCGTTGAGCCAAGCTGCGGTGGCAACCGCCCGGCGCGGCGCCGGGCCGGTGTTTTTGGAACTGGCCACGTATCGTTGGCGCGAACACTGTGGGCCGAACTTCGACAATCACATTGGCTACCGGGATGAAACGGAATTTGCGGCGTGGGAAAAACGCGACCCGTTGCGTCTGTACGCCGATGCCCTGGTGGGGTGCGGCGCGGTGGAGGGGGCGGACCTGGTGGATGTTCAGGCCAATGTTTCCAGGGCCATGGACCAGGCGGTGGCGTTCGCCAAATCCAGCCCGTTTCCAGACCCGGCCTGCGCCGCGGCACACGTCTACGGCGAAGACTTTGAGGGCCCATCATGACCCGTGAGCTGAAATATTTCGAAGCCCTCCGCGAAGCCCAGGACCAGTGCATGGCCCTGGACAAACGGGTGTATGTGATGGGCCTGGGCGTGCCGGACCCGGCGGGGATTTTCGGCACCACCAAAGGCTTGCAGGAAAAATACGGTGCAAACCGGGTGATGGACATGCCGTTGGCCGAAAACGCCATGACCGGGATCGCCATCGGCACGGCGCTGACCGGAATGCGCCCGGTGATGACCCATCAACGGGTTGATTTTGCCCTGACCGCGATGGAACAACTGGTCAACCAGGCGGCCAAGTGGTCGTACATGTTTGACGGTCAACACCGGGTGCCGCTGGTGGTGCGCATGATTATTGGCCGGGGCTGGGGGCAAGGCCCGCAACATTCGCAAAGCTTGCAATCTTTGTTCGCGCACATCCCGGGCCTGAACGTGGTCATGCCGACCACCGCGCATGACGCCAAAGGCATGTTGATTGCGGCCATCGAAAGCGATAACCCGGTGGTGATGTTGGAACACCGTTGGCTGTATGGAATTTCCGATATTGTGCCCGAACCGATGTACCGGGTGTCGTTGAACGCCGCCCATGTGATGCGTGCGGGGACCGATGTCTCGCTGATTGGGATGTCGTATATGTCGCTGGAAAATTTACGCGCCGCCGATTTGTTGGCCGAACGCGGAATTTCGGCCGAGGTGGTGGATTTGCGCAGTGTGCGTCCCTGGGATACCGCCACGGTGCTGGCATCGGTGCGCAAAACCGGCCGTGCGGTGGTGGCCGATACCGCCCATGCGATGTTTGGCGCGTCGGCGGAAATCAGCGCTACAATTGCGGAACAGGCGTTTGCCGATTTGAAGGCCCCGCCGGTGCGCGTCGCGCTGCCGGAATATCCGGCCCCCACCAGCCCGGCGTTGAGTGCCAATTATTACCCCGGTGCGGGCGACATTGCGGCCCGGGTTTTGACCCTGATGGGCCGCGAAGTGGACGATGCGGTTTTGGCCCCCGCCAAAGGCCAAAACCACGATCAGCCCGATCCGTCTTTCACCGGCCCGTTTTAGGTTAGGATACGCTCACATGCGCAAAATCGCCGTTATCGGTTCCAATTCTTTTTCCGGCCAGGATTTGGTCGATTTGTTGCTGGATGATCCCGATAACCAGGTGTTGGGCATCAGCCGTTCGCCCGAATATGCACCTTTTCGCCTGCGTTATGCGGGGCGGGAAGACCTTTCGCGGTTTAGTTTTCAGCGCTTCGACATGAACCGGGACATGGACGCGATGTTGGCGTTTCTGGATGCGGAACGGCCCACTCACATCGTTAATTTCGCCGCCCAAAGTGAGGTCGCGCCCAGTTGGCTGCACCCCGAACATTGGTTCGAAACCAACACCGTGGCGCTGGCGAAATTCGTCAATCACATGCGCGGCCAAGATTACTTGCAGCGCTACGTGCACATTTCATCACCCGAAGCTTATGGCGATTGCCAGGGCGTGGTGCGCGAAACCACCCCCGACAACCCAACCACGCCCTATGCGGCGTCAAAAGCGGCGGCGGATATGTTGATATCGACCTATCAGCGCCAATACGGTTTTCCCGCCATCACCATCCGCGCGACCAATGTTTACGGCGCGCACCAGCAAATGTTCAAAATCATGCCGCGGGCGGTGATTTACATCAAAAGCGGGCGCAAAATTCAATTGCACGGCGGCGGCGTGGCGGTCAAATCGTACATCCACATTCGCGATGTGTCGCGGGGCGAACGGGCGGCGCTGTTCCAGGGCCGGGTCGGGGAACGCTATCATCTGGCACCCGACGCCGGGGTTTCGGTGCGCCACGTGGTGGACACCATTTGCACCCGCATGGGCGCGGATTTTGAGGCCTGCGTTGACGTGGTGGACGAACGTCCCGGTCAGGACGCGGCCTATGTCATCGACGCCACCAAGGCCCACGATGAGCTGGGCTGGTCCCCGACCATTTCCTTGCAAGAGGGTTTGTCGGAGGTGGTCGATTGGGTGGAAAAAAACGGGTCGGTGATCGCTGAACAGGAGCTTGAATATGTCCACAAGCCCTGAACGCAGACAATCTGAGTGCGTGCTGTGCGGCGCGCCGACGGATCCGGTTTTGGACCTGCCGGGGTTGGCGTTGACCGACACCTTCACCCGGGACCCGGAACCGCAAGCGGTGCCGGTGTTCGATCAGGCGTTGCGGTTTTGTGGCGCGTGTCATCACGGACAATTGGCGGTGCAGGTTTCGCCTAAAATTTTATACGGGGAGAGATACGGATTTCGCACCTCGGCCAGCGCGACGGCGCGCCGGGGCACGGATTTTTTCCTCGACACGGTGAACCAGGTGGCGGGCAAACGGTCCTTTAAGCTGGCCCTGGATCTTGGCTGCAATGATCTCTTTTTACTGTCCAGCCTGGCGGACCGTGCGGCCTTGCGGGTGGGCATTGATCCGCTGTGGGCGGGCCGGGAAAACAGCGTCGATGTGCCGGGGATCAAAGTGATTGGCCAAGGCATCGAAGAGGTTGATTTGTCCGACTTGCCGGCCAAACCGGACCTGATTGTCTGTCGCCATACGCTGGAACACATCGCCGATCCGTTGGCGGTGGTGACACGAACGGTGCAAGCGGCGGCGGCGGATGCGCTGTTTGTGTTTGAGGTTCCAGGGCTGGAACCCCTGGTCAACCGCAATCGCTTCGATCAGGTGTTTCACCAACATTTGCAGTATTTCAGCCAGGCCTCGTTTGCCAGGTTGTTGGAACGCGCCGGTGCGGTGGCGGTGGCGTGGGCGTCCAACTATCACGATTGGGGTGCGTTCGCGGTGGCGTTCGTCAAAGCCCCCGCCGCGCCGCTTCAAGCCCCGATGTGTCCACCGGACCTGGCCCGTGTGATGGCCAGCCGGGATGTGTTCACCCGCCAAATGGCCGCCACCCGGGCCGTGATTGAGGGTCTGGAGGGGACGGTTTACGGCTATGGTGCGGGGCAAATGTTGCCGGTTTTGGCCTATCATCTGAAAACCGATTTGGCCCGCCTGGACGCGGTGTTGGATGACGACCCCCAAAAAGCCGGGCTGCGCTATGCCAACTTGCCGCTGACGGTCATGGGTTCTGACGGGGTTGAAGATTTAAGCCGCGCATCGGTCTTGATCACGGCGGTGGACAGTGCGCCGGGTATTTTGCGTCACCTGTTAAACGGCCCGCGTCCGCGCCATATTGTGTATCCGTTTCATATTCTTTAAATCGTCTCGATCAAGGATCTATCCGATGTCTCAGGACAAAACCAGGGAAGCGCAAAACCAAAGTCAGATCGACGATTACCACGCCAAGGGTCCGATCACCTTTGGTCCGTGGATCAGCCACATCTGGCGGTCCGACCCACGCCACATGACGTTCTTGATGGCGCGCTATAAATTCATCGCCAAGATGCTTCAAGGCCGCGGCGCGGTGTTGGAAGTCGGCTGTGGGGATGGTGCGGGAATGCCGATTGTGTTGCAAACGGTGGGCCGGGTGCATGGGGTGGACTTTGAACCGTTGGTGCTCAACGATGCAAAAGACCGTGCCGCAAATGAAGGCGAAACCCGGGCCACCTTCGCCGTTCACGATATGGGCGACGGCCCGGTGGCGCAGCGAAAATTTGATGCGGCCTATTCGCTCGATGTGATTGAACATGTGCCGCAAAACGCCGAAGACGCTTTCATGCGCAACTTGGCCGCTTCCCTGACCGATCACGGGGTGTGTTTGATCGGCACCCCGAACATCACCGCCGACCCTTATGCCAGCCCGGCCAGCAAAGAAGGGCACATCAATTTGAAAAGCGCCGAAACCCTGGCCGCGTTGGTGGGGGAACATTTTCACAATGTGTTCAATTTTTCCATGAACGATGAAGTGGTTCACACCGGCTTCGCACCGATGGGCCATTATCTGTTTTGTCTGGGCGTCGGCGTCAAACGCTGAACCTTTTGTCAACCGCAACGGAAAGAACCAAAGCCATGGATCTGGGCATTCAAAACAAACGCGCGCTGATCACCGGCGCGGGGCGCGGGTTGGGCCGGGCGATCGCCGAAAGCCTGGCTGGCGAGGGCGTCAAAGTGGTCGCCACGTCGCGCACCCAGGCGGACCTCGACGATTTGATCGGCACCATTGGCGGCCCGGATGGGGGGCACCTGGGGGTGGCGATGGACATCATGCCCGATGGCGCACCGGCGGATTTGCTGGCGCGTGCGAAGGCGGGCGGATTTGATCATTTTGACATGGTGGTGCACAACGTCGGCGGCACGTTGGACGTCAAAGACCCGTTTTGCTCCGTGGAAGACTGGCGGCGCGTGTATCGGTTTAATTTCGAAATTGCCGCCGAATTGAACAGTTTGCTGGTGCCCGCCATGCAGGCGCAAAAATGGGGCCGGGTGGTGCACATTTCGTCCATCGCGGGGATGGAAAACCAGGGCCCGGTGACCTACTGTTCGATGAAAGCGGCCTTGACCGCGTACACCCGCAGTTTCGGCGGGGTGGTGGCCCCCGACGGGGTGGTGGTGTCGGCGGTGTTGCCGGGTGCGGTGTACACCGAAGGCGGATACTGGGATGAAACCAGCAAAAACAATCCCGAACACGTGCAGAAATATTTAAGCGAACGCCAGCGCATCGGACGGTTCGGTCGCCCGCAAGAAATCGGCAATTACGTGACCTATTTGTGTTCCGAGCTGGCCTCGTTCAACACCGGCAGCATCGTGCCCATCGACGGTGGCCAGGGGCGCGGATATTTTGGTCAGTAAACTTCAAGAAAGGCCCATAGCATGTCAGACGTTCTGAACAAAGACCTTCGCCGCCAAATGGTCGATATGGTGGTCGCGGGCAAGGACGGGCATATTCCCAGCGCCTTTTCCATCGTCGATATCATCACCCATATTTATGCCCTGGAACTCAAGATCGACCCGAAAAACCCCGATGCGCCGGACCGCGATTATTTCGTTTTGAGCAAGGGCCATGGGTGTTTGGCGTTGTATGTAAATCTGCATCGTCACGGTTTTATCACCGACCAGGATATCGCCGATTTTTGTAAAAAAGGCGGCATTTTAGGCGAACACCCGGACATGACCAAGGTGGCGGGCGCGGAAGCGTCAACCGGATCGTTGGGTCACGGCTTGAGTTTTTCGCTGGGCATCGCGTTGGGCCACAAGGTCAAGGGCATGGACAATAAATTGTTCGTGCTGATCGGCGACGGCGAAAGCCACGAAGGCACGGTGTGGGAAGCGGCACACATCGCCGCCAACCACCGCCTGAAAAACCTCACCGTGATCGTCGATTGGAACCGTTCGGGCATGCAATTGTTGCCCGAAGACGACTTGCCCGCAAAGTGGCGCGCGTTTGGTTGGCACACCACCGTGATCGACGGCCACGATCCCGATCAAATCGCCGCCGCGTTTGCGGCCATCAAAAGCAAAGACACCGACCGCCCCAGCGTGATCGTCGCCAACACCGTTAAGGGCAAGGGCGTGGCGATGCTCGAAGGCCACGGGCGCTGGCATCACCGCATCCCCAACGACGAAGAATATGCCGAGATTATGGGAGCCCTGATATGAACGCCATGAACGTCAACAAATCCATTCGCGAACAGTTCGCCGACACCTTAACCGATGTCGGCCAGGCCGACCCAGACCTGGTGGTGGTGGTCGGCGACATCAGCCACGGGGTCTTGCAACCGTTCGCCAAGGCGTGTCCGGGGCGTTATTTCAACATCGGCATTCTGGAACAGACCACGGTCAGCTTGGGCGCGGGCATGGCGCGGGTCGGACTGGTTCCGGTGCTGCACACCATCGCGCCCTTTTTGATCGAACGTGCGTTCGAACAAATCAAGCTGGATTTTTGTTATCACCAACTGCCCGGCAACATCATCACCGTGGGCAGTGCGTTTGATTATTCAAACCTTGGCTGCACCCACCATTGTTATAACGATTTTGCGTTGCTTAAAACCCTGCCCAACGTGGACATCACCTATCCCGGCACGGCGGTGGAATTTGATGCTTTGTTCCGCGAATGTTACCGCAATTCAAAACTCAGTTATTACCGGGTGCCGGGCACCTCCCATGGGGTGGAATTCAAGGCCGCCGATATTAAACCTGGTCAAGGGATCAAGGTCGCGGATGGCTCCGACATCACCCTGGTTGCCACCGGACCGCACTTGAAAACCGCGCGGGGGGTGCGCGACCGTTTGGCATCTGGCGGGCGTTCGGCAGAGATCCTCTACATTCATACCATTCGTCCGTTGGATGTTGATCTGGTGCGGGCCTCGATTGCGAAAACCCGCGCCGTGGTGGTGATCGAAGAACATATGCGCTCGGGCGGGTTGGGCGATGAGGTGTTGCGCGAAACCCGCGATATCGACACCGTGCGCTTTGCCTCGGCCGCGATCCCCGATGCTTTTGTCACCGGCTATGGAAAATATGAAGAGCTGTGCGAAAGCGTCGGCCTCAGCGTCGACGGGGTGATGGCGTTGATCGATGATCAAATCTTTTAAGGACCAATCATGGGACAAGAAATCAACCTGTTGGATGGCTATCCGAAATCCAGGCGGCCAATCGATGAGCGGGCGCGCCTGATCACCGATGCGCACCGCCAGGCGGCCAAAAAATTCGACGTGGAATATTTCGACGGCGACCGGTTAAGCGGCTACGGCGGATACACCTATCATCCACGTTTTTGGACCGACACGGTCAAACGGTTCCGCGACCATTACCAACTGGCCCCGGACGCCAGGGTTTTGGATGTCGGCTGTGCCAAGGGTTTTATGATGTATGACTTTAAACAGTTGATGCCCGATTTGAACATTCAGGGCGTCGATGTGTCGCGTTACGCCAGGGACCATGCCCACCCCGATGTCGCCGACCGGGTCCAGGTCGCCAACGCCAACGCCTTGCCGTTTGCCGACGACAGTTTTGACCTGGTGATCTGCATCAACACCGTGCACAACTTACCGTTGGCCGATTGCAAACGGGCGTTTCGCGAAATTGAGCGGGTGTCGCGCAAAAACGCGTTCGTGATGAACGATGCGTGGCGCAATGAAGCGGAACACCAAGCCATGCTGAAATGGAATTTGACCGCCGAAACCTACATGCACGTCGATGAGTGGAAACGCCTGTTCGACGAGGTCGGCTACAGCGGCGATTATTATTGGTTCATCGCGGAGAGCGCCTGATGTTGCCCACAACCACCCGCGCCGCCGTCTTGGTGGAAACCGGCCAGCCGTTGCAAATTTGGGATGTGCGCCTACCGGACCTCAAACCCGGCCAGGTGCTGGTGGAGATGGATTACGCCGGGGTGTGCCACACCCAACTGCACGAAGTTCGCGGGCGACGGGGCGTCGATAAATTCCTGCCCCATGTTTTGGGCCATGAAGGGGCCGGTTTGGTGATGGCCGTGGGCGCGGATGTGAGCAAGGTTGCGGTGGGCCAGCGGGTGGTGTTGACGTGGATCAAGGGCAGCGGTAAAGATGTGCCCTCAACGGTTTACGAGAGCGATTTCGGACCCGTGAATTCCGGCGCGATTGCAACATTCATGGCCGTCACGGTGGTGTCGGAAAACCGTCTGGTGGCGATGGATGAGGCCGCGTTGTCGCAACGCGACGCGGCCCTTTTGGGCTGTGCGGTGCCCACCGGGGCGGGTGCCATCGTCAACACCGCGAAGGTGAGCAAAGGCGACAGCGTCGCGGTGTTTGGGGTTGGCGGAATTGGCCTCAGCGCTGTTTTGGCCGCCGCCATGCGCGAAGCCGCACCCATCATCGCGGTCGATGTGGTGGATGCTAAACTGACCGCCGCCAAAGCCGCCGGGGCCACCCACACGATCAACGCGCTGCGGGAAAATCCCCTTGAGGTGATCCAGTCCATCACCGATGCCAAGGGCGTGGACACCGCCGTGGAAGCCGCCGGAAAACCCGAAACCATGGAAGCGGCTTATGCATCGGTCGCGTATGGCGGCGGGTTGTGCGTGTTGGCGGGCAATGTGGCGTATGGCGAAACCATCACCCTTGACCCTTATGACCTGATCAGGGGACGGCGCATCGTCGGCACGTGGGGGGGCGAAACGGTGCCTGATCGCGACCTGCCCGCGTATGCTCAAATGTATGTGAAGGGGCGCTTGCCGTTCGGCCAATTGGCCAGCCATGAATGGAGCCTCGACGACGTCAACCTCGCCTTCGATGCTCTGGAAGCGGGCCAGGTGACACGGGCGCTTATTCGTCTGAAATAGGCCGGGGGGCTTGCCAGGTATTTTAATTTTAAAATATTAAGGGATATGATAGTATCTGTTATTTTCAATAATTAGCATTAGTGGATATAATGGTATCTTTTTCAATAATGTCGTCAGGGGATATCGCAACACAATTGGCGGTTCGTTTGAAAAGCCGCCGATTGACGCAAAACCTGACTTTGGAAGGGTTGGCAGGGCGCAGCGGCGTAGCTCTCGGCACATTGAAAAAATTTGAGCGGACAGGCCAAATTGCACTGGTTTCCTTCATTCGTCTTGTTGTCGCCTTGAAAGATGAAGCGGCATTGGAGAATGTGTTGCTTGAGCAGAAGTTTGAGACCCTCGACGACATTTTACAAAGTGAGAAAAAACCAAAGCGGGGGCGCATTAAGTGAAAATTGCACCCGGAACGCCGCTTGACGTATCGCTGCATTGGGACGTGGATGATATCCAGCCTGTCGGGCGGCTCGCTTATCGTGACCGGGTCGCCTATTTGGAATTTGATGAAACCTTTCACGCGGCAGGGCTTAATCTCTCCCCAGTTCATTATCATACGAATGCCCAATTGCAACGTCCTTACAACGCAGTCGTTTTTGAGGGCTTGCACGGTATGAGCAAGGTCCCACCTGAACTCCTTACATGTCACGCATAACGGCGTTGTAATTTTCCCCACCAAAGAAAATTCTTAAAATTTTTACGGTTTTGGTTTTTTCGTCAATCTTAAATGCAAATGCAGCCTTGCGTTGGTCGGGGAGTATCCGCAAACCGTGTCGAAGGTCATCACGGCATGTGCCTTGGTGTGGGGTATCTTGAAGCGTGTTGATGAAGTTTCTTAATTCCAAAATTCGCCTTTCAACTTGGGTTGCTGCAGGTCTTGGGGCTTCACCAAAAAAGACATAATTACGAAAAAGATGTTCGGCAATTCGATCAAAATCATTCTGAACCGATGAGGCAAAGATGAGCGTGTAGGCGCTCATACCTTGCTATTTCCAAGCCAGGCTTGGCGCTTTTTGACAAGCATTGTTTCCAGCTCTGCATCAATGTCTTGTCCCGTCAAAGTGGGCTCATTTGCGCGGTGTTCAAGATTATTGCGAATGCTCTCAAGGTGAGTGCTGTGTTCTTCATCTTCGCGCTCAACCAAACGCAGGCCATATTGCATGACTGCACTTACGGAGGCGAATTTTCCATTTTCAACAAGCGATTTAGCGAAATGATAGCCGTGGTCGGTTAAGGATATGGTTGGTTTTACAGTCATATTTACACCTCTGTCAAATACAGTAGCACTTGGTAGCCCCTAAATCAAGGTGAGGAGGTAAGCCCTACAGCGCACTTAAAACCTGCATCTACCGGGTTTCAACCCGGATCAGGCTCAACGCGCGGTTGGCGCGGGTGAGGGCCTGGGCGTGGTCGTCGCCCACCGCGATCACCACCGCCGCGGTGCAGCCGGAATGGACCGGGGGGATGATTTGGTCGCCGGGCTGGACCCAGCAATCAACGAATTCGACCCCGTCCATGGCGGCGGCATCGGCGAGGCCGTTCACCGACGTGACCCGGCCCGGCTTGGGAAACAGGTAGCGTTGCACCACCGGGCGGTTGAATTTCGGGGTTAACTCCTGAACCTCAATCGCATCGCCCATGGCCAGTTTGATCGCCGCCGCGACGGTGCTGACGCCGGTGTTCAAGGGGATTTCATGGGTGCAGAAAAAACCGCCGCTGAGGCGCGCCGCCAATTCGATCACGTAAGCCTTGCCATCGCTGTAGACCATGTCGCCTTTGACGATGCCATTTTTGATGCCCAGACTGTCCGCCGCGTGTTGCACCACGGTGAGGATGTCCTGGCGGGCTTTGGTGTCGAGAAAACTCGGCAAATCGCCGCCGTTTTCGATCATGTGCGGTGCGTAGGTGTCGAGCAATTCGTAATTGCGGTCGGAAAACCCCGGCGTATAGGCGACCCCGTCCACCACCACGCTTTCGGTGCTGACTTGCGGTCCGGGCAAATAACTTTCCGCCATCACCCGCCCGGTGGGGGACGGCGCGTGTGCGGTGGCAAACGCCCAGTCCACATCCACCCGCTCGGTCAATCGCAACACCCCGCGTGATCCACGGCTGTCGATGGGTTTGATCACCAGGGGGGAACCGCGTTCGGCGAGGACGGTTTTTAAATGGTCGGCACTTTCGATTTCGCCAAACCACGGGATCGCCACGCCGTCGAGGTGGAATTTTTGTTTCATCGCCAATTTGTTGATCGCCAAATCGGCGGTGGTGCGGCCAATGGTTGGCAGGTTTAAGGCTTCGGCCACGCCCGCGACCGTGTGCGGCACATCGGTGGCCATGCACATGACGCCGTTCAAGGGCCGGGTTTGGCTGTGAAATTCAACCGCCTTGGCCGTGGTCTCCGCGACATCGTAAGTGTCGGCGATCAGCCGGGCGTCGGCGTCGGCAAATCCCGGCGCGTCCGGGTTGCGGTCGCTGACCACCACGAACAGGCCTCTGTCTTTCGCCATGCGGATGCCGGGCACCGCCTGGGTGCCGCCGCCGATCATCAGCAGGGTGCGGCTCAAAAGTACAGCCCGCCGTTGACGTTCAAGGTCTGCGCGGTAACGTAGCTGGATTGATCGGAGGCCAGATAAACCACCGCGTCGGCGACCTCGTCCGGTCGGCCAAAGCGTTTCATGATGACGTTTTGGGCGGCGTCCTGGACCGCTTTCGATTGCATCGCGGCCGCCGCCATGTCGGACTCGATCAGGCCCGCCGCGACGGTGTTGCAGCGGATGTTGTCGGCGGCGCCAAAGCGCGCGACGACCTGGCTCAGCGACAGCAACCCGGCCTTGGACGCGGCGTAATGCGCGGTGCGCGGGCCGCCGTATTGGCCGCTGACCGAACCGATGTTGATGATTGATCCGCCGCCGCGTTTTTTCAAAAACGCCAACACTTCCTGGGCGCAAATGAACGGGCCTTTGAGGTTCACGGCCAAAATGTCGTCCCAGTCGTCATCGCTAATCTGATCGAAATCGGTGGGCTTGTTGATGCCCGCGTTGTTGACCAAAATGTCCAGCCCGCCCAGATCGCGCTCGGTTTGGGCGAAGGCGGCGCGCATCGCGGCGCGGTCGCGCACATCGGCCTGGACCGAGATGGCGTTGCGGCCCAAAGCTTCAATGTCGGCGACCACCTGGGCGGCCAAATCGGCGTTGCTTTGATAACTGAACGCCACATCCGCGCCGGCCCGGGCCAAGCCCTTGGCAATGGCCGCACCGATGCCGCGACTGGCCCCGGTGACAAAGGCGATTTTTCCGGTGAGTTGCATGACGGGTCCTTATTTTCGGGCAATAGCGCGTTTGGCGGCGGCGGCGATGTGGCTGGGGGAAAGGCCGTAATGGTGCATCAGTTCGTCGGGTTCTCCCGATTGCCCAAAGCGGTCGTTAACGCCAATAAATTCCACCGGGCACGGTGTGTGCGCGACCAGCGATTCCGCCACCGCACCGCCCAGACCGCCTAAAATGTTGTGGTCTTCGGCGGTGACCATGCAGCCGGTTTCCACCGCGCAGCGTTGCAATAAATCGTGGTCCAGGGGTTTGATGGTCGCCATGTTCACCACCCGTGCGCTGAGGCCATCGGCGTGGAGCATTTGGGCGGCTTCCAACGCGCGCGCCACCTGCACGCCGCACGCGACCAAGGTCACGTCGGTGCCGCCTTGGATCACCTGGCCTTTGCCGATTTCAAATTTATGGTCGGGACCAAACAGACGCGGCGTGGGACTGCGCCCGGTGCGCATGTAGACCGGGCCGATGTGCTTTAAAATGGCCCGGGTGGCCTGTTCGGTTTCGGTTTGGTCCGCCGGGCTGATCACGGTCATGTTGGGGATCGCGCGAAACGCCGCCAGATCTTCCAGGCATTGCGCCGATGCGCCGTCGGGACCGACGTCGAGGCCCGGGTGCGAGGCGACGATTTTGACGTTGCGGTTGGCGTAAGCCACCGACAATCGGGCCTGTTCGAGGGCGCGCAGGGTAAAAATGGCAAAGGTGGTGACCACCGGGATCAAGCCGGTGGCGGCCATCCCGCCGGCTGCCGCCATCATGTTTTGTTCGGCGATGCCAAATTGGTAAAAACGATCTGGATGGTGGGTGCGAAAATGGTGCGCCCCGGTGCCGCCCGCGACGTCGGCGTCGAGCACCACCGCGTTGGGGAAATCGTCGGCCAGTTCGGTGAGGGCTTTGCCAAAGGCTTCGCGCAGCGAATCGCCACTGCTGCCGATCAGTTGCGGGGCGGTGTTCATGTTGTTGCTCCCGCAGCCGCGGCGTGGATGGTGCCGTCCAGCCACCCCGGCAGGTCGGCCTTGGCAACGCCCAGGTCCAAAAGGGATTTTTCGCTGTCATCCAGGCTCATGGTGACGCTGCCGTGCCAGGTTGGATAACCTTCCATAAAGCTCACCCCTTTGCCTTTCAGGGTGTGGGCCAAAATCAAGGTGGGTTTTTCGCGGGTGGTTTTGGCTTTTGTGACCGCGGCGGCGATGGCGCTGAAATCGTGGCCGTCGATCTCCACCACATGCCAGCCAAAAGCGCGCCATTTGTCGGCCAGGGGTTCCAGGCCTAAAATGTTGGCGTTCAAATCGTCGCTTTGCATTTTGTTGTAGTCCAAAATCGCGGTGAGGGTGTCAAGTTTGTAATGGGCCGCGCACAGGGCGGCTTCCCAAACCTCGCCTTCTTGCATTTCCCCATCGCCGAGCATCACATACACCCGCCCCGAACCGCCCTGGTGGCGGATGCCCAGCGCCATGCCCAGCGCGGCGGAAAAACCCTGGCCCAAGGACCCGGTGCTGGTTTCCACGGCGCGAATGGCGCCGACGTGGGGGTGGCCTTGCAGGGGGGATGCAAATTTACGCAATTGCACCGTATCAGCAGGCGCGATTTGACCTTTTAAGGCCAACGCGGCGTACAGCGCCGGGCAGGCGTGGCCTTTGGACAGGACAAAGCGGTTGCGGGTGATGTCCGTGTCCCGTGCGTCTTCGGGGCCAATTTCGGTTTCATACAGATAGGCGAGAAGATCCGCCGCCGACAGCGCGCCGCCCGGATGGCCGGAGGTTGCGGCAAAAATCGCGGCGATGGAATGACAGCGGATCAGGCGCGCGGTTTCTTGAAAATCGGGTGGGGTGGGGGATGGGGTCATGGACGGTTAAAACTCTCCAAACGCTTTGGCGGTGCGGTGCCGAGGCCGGTGGCATTCGGCGCGGCTTTTGGCTATGATAAGCACTTGTTCTGAAGGCGGGAAGCGCCTTTCCGCAAGAAAAGCCCAGAAAGGGTGGCCGGCCATGAAATCGATCCAAAATATGTTTGCCGCGTATGAGCTGCGCGACCTGGCAACGGTCACCGCGAAAAACCGTCAGGAATATCTGGATGCCAACCAGATCGCGTACAACTTAAAGCTCAACACCGGGGCCCCGACCACGGTGCATATTGAACCCACCAACACCTGCAATCAAACCTGTGTGATGTGCGTGCACCCGGATATGCAGCGCCCGGAAAACTTCATCGATCCCGACCTGGCGCTGAAAGCGATTGATCAATGCGCCGAATTTGGCGTTTATGCGGTGCATTTCTTTTTCTTTGGCGAGCCGTTTTTAAACCGCAAAACGGTCGATTACATCCGCTTGGCCAAGCAAAAGGGCATCCCCCTGGTGTCGGTGACGAGCAATTTTACCTCGATCAAAGACAGTGAAATCGAACGCCTGGTGGTGGATGGTCTGGATTCCATTCACATTTCGTTCGAAGGCCTGAGCCGCGAAAAATACGCCGATATTCGCGGCACCGACAGTTACGAACGGGTTCTGCGCAATCTGGATCGGTTGTATCATTTTAAGGCCAGGCATAAGTCCGCATCGCCGTGGATTTCGCTGACCTATGTGCGCACCGAAGAAACCGACGCGGACATTGAGACGTTTCAAAATAGGTGGAAAGACAAAGTCAATTCGATCCACATCAGCCCGCAATTCGATTATCTGGGGCGCGCCCCCCTGCGCGCCAGCCAGGGCGCGCCCAACAGCGAAGGCATATTGGACCGCGGCACCGATGATCGTCTGCCCTGCCGACAGTTGTGGTTGCGCCTGGTGGTGTTGAGCAACGGCGAACTGGTGCCGTGCAGTCAAAACATCGACGGTGAACTGTCGTTGGGCAACCTCAACGACATGACCATTGCGGACGCCTGGCAGGGGGACAAAATGATGGACCTGCGCGCCCAGCATCTGACCAACCGCATCCCCGATGAATGTGTCTGTTCAGGCTGTATCGATTGGGATTGGAGCGGTCGGGTGGATACCCGCCCTAAGGTGAAAAAACCAGTGGATACCCGCCCTAAGGTGAAAAAACCAGTGGATACCCGCCCTAAGGTGAAAAAACCAGTGGATACCCGCCCCGGGGTGAAAAAAACATGACCGAGACGCCCGTAAAAATGCTGCAAACGTGCCCGGTGTGCGGGGTGGACGCGGCCAAATCGGAACGCATTGCGGATGATTTTATCGAACTGTTTGGCGCGCGCTTGACCTACAGCGTGGATTTGTGCCCCGACTGCGGGATCATCTACAGCCGCGACCGCAGCCGTCACGATGATCTTTATACCCCCGCCGTGGATATGGAAAAAGAACACGGCCACCAAAAACCGGCCCTGGCGGCGTTGTCGGATGGGGTGTGGAATTTACAAACCAAAACCCTGCAAGTGGCCGAAATCATCGCCGCGATGCCAAGTCTGGAGCCGGTTCGTTACCTGGAAATCGGTGCCTCTGACGGAATGCTGTTTCGCATGGTCCACCAGCGCACGGGTGCGCAAAACCGCACCTTGTCGGCAACATTGGTGGAAAGCACCGGCGCAGCTGGGCCGTGCGCGGCGATTGAGGGCTGCACGGTGGTGTCGCACTCTTTTTTGGATGATTTCGATGCCCCCCATGCGGCCTACGACATCGCGGTTCTGTCGCACTGTCTGGAACATTTTGACAACCCGCGCGAGGTGATCGCCAAGGTGCATAAAATGCTGGCACCGGGCGCTGTGGTGTATGTCGAGGTGCCGGACGGGATGCGCTATGACCGCTGTATTTCTACCCCGCTGGGCTATTTTCACGTTCTCAATTTCAATTTGTTGAACTTGACCTGGATGTTGGCCGATTTGGGGTTCGATTGTGGTGATCGTGTCGAACGGTCGCATTATCCGGGTTTGCGGGTGATCGCCACCAAATCTTCCCGCGGGCACCGGGCACCGATATCGGAACAATCTTTGCGCCTTAGCCAAGCCGCGTTGGGTGCGTGGCAAGATGCCCGAAAAGCCGCGTTTGACCGCTTGGTGGGGATCGAAGGCCCGGGCACCCTGGTGTACGGCGCGGGCGTGCACACCATTGCCTTGTTTGAGCGGTTCCCCGAGTGGGCGGGAACATGCGACGTGGCCGACAGCAACGCGCGCGTGGTGGATTTTTTGGGTGTTCGGGTTTTGTCGCCCGGGGATCTGGATTTTTCCGCTTACGAGCGGGTGGTGGTGTCGTCCTATGCCTACCAGGATGCGATTGCCAAACAATTGCAAGACGCCGGTTGTCCGGCGGATAAAATCATCACCTTGTACGACGAAATTTTCACTTACGTGGCGTGATGTGTTCAACGATCCGGGCGGCGATGCGAACGGCGCCCAAGTTGTCCACTTGGGGTCCCAATTTGGGGTTATGGAACCGGGGGGCGTGCACCGCGGCGGTCACGGCGGTGCGGATGGCGTTTGGGGTGGCGGCGCTGACGATGCCGAAACCGGCTTGTTCATAGACGCTGGCCGACGCCGCGTGATCGGGGCTGAGGCACAGATAAACCGCCGTTAAGTCCATCGCGGCCATTTCCGCGGCCGTGACGCCAAACGCGACAATGCCAACGTCGGCACGGGCCATCAGGGCGGCCATTTTTTGCGGCTCACCGGGGGCGATGTGGTGGATCATCACCGGGTGGCGGTGCCGGGCGGCGGCGCGGACAAGGGGGTCTGGATCGACCATCAATGGGCCCATCACCACGTCAATGATCAGATCATCGTTTAGCGCCTCCAGGGCGTTGAGGGCCAACCGTGTAAATCCACCAGGATCGCTGGCCCCGCAGGTGATCAGCACGCGGGGGACAAGATTGGGGGGGATTTTTTGGGGGGGTGTTTTGGCAAACGCATCGGGCACGATCACCCACGCCCAACCGACGTGAATTTCAGGGCGCACCGAAGAGGTGTCCAACGCCAAGGTCTTCGGTGTGGGGGGGCAAAAAACCACGTCGGCGTGGTTCAGGCGCGTCCCGATATCGTCGATCAAGACGCTGACCACGCCGTCTTCGCGCCATTGGTCCAGGGCCCGCCCGGGCAAGTCCGTGCGGATATCCAACACCACCGCGTCGGCCCCTAACTCTTTGATCAAGGCGTCGATCCAGGCGGCTTCATCGACCCCGTCCGGGGCGTGGCTGTGGGGAAAATGCGCGGCGTTTAAAAGGCGGCTGGCCTGTGCCCCGGGCTGGACGGCAAAGTGCACCGCGATGGCGTGGCGTTCGCGCAGTTGCTTTGCCAGCGCCACCATGCGCACCACATGGCCCATGCCCAAGGCGGCGGTGCCATCGCAGCGGATGATGATGTTGCGCGATGTCTCCGCGGCGCTCTTTTGGTGCACATGGGCGTTGATGGCGCAAAGGCCGGGGTCGGCGCGCAACAGATCGGCGACTTCATCCACATCAATTTCGCCCGGCGGGGCCCCCGTGCGGGCGTACAAGGTGCGCAAAAACACCAAATCGGCGGGGGTGTCCAACCACAGACGGGGATGGTCGAAAATGTGATTGGGCGGGGCCGGGATGCCGACTTTACGGCCCAGACCGGGGTTCACGCTCAAATAGCCAAAGACGTGTTCCTGGGCCACCGGATGGTCGGCACCCTCATCGACGATGCGCTGAAACAAATCGCGGGTGAACGGTTCGAACCCGCCGTGCAGGGTGGGTGCGTCGGGGATCCAGCCGCTGTAATCGCCGTGGTCCCTGATCAGCACCTCAACCAGATCGTCAATCGCCCGGGCGTCGATCAACGGACAGTCGGAGGTGACGCGGACGATGTAATCGGGGTCAAATCGATCGACCGCCAGAACAAACCGCGCCAACACATTGTCGCGCGGCCCGCGCACCACTTCGACGCCAAAATTTTGGGCGTAATCGGCCAATACGTCGTCGCCGGGATCGGTGGTGGTGGCAAGGATAATTTGGCTGATGGTTTTCGATTGTCTCAGTCGATGCAAAACGTGCCAGATCACCGGTTTGCCGGCCAAATCCAGCATGATTTTACCGGGCAGTCGCGACGAACTCATGCGCGCCTGAACAATCGCGGCAATTTTGGGTTCAGCCGTCACGTTTTGGCCTTTCCTCGCGGATGGACTTTAGCGGGCGCAGACCGTCTTGGGGATCGGCGCGCCAGTCGCGATCGGCCCGTTCGGATGCTGCGGGCGCTTTTCGGCCATCCCCATCGGCCTCAAACCCGGTGTGTAGATCGGCAATCAGCGCGGTGATTTGATCGGGCAGCCAGCAATGTCCGGCGGCGAACTCTTCGCCTTGACCATCCAGATCCAAATGGTATTCGACCACCTGGGCACCAAAACGGTGCACCGCGCGCTGGATCACGGCCGGATTGACCGAATGGTCCGACAGCCCAACCGTCACATCAAACGCATCGCGCAGGGTGTGGATCGCCGCCAGGTTCATTTGACCGGGGGGGGCCGGATAACTGGACACGCAGTGCAGCAGGGTTAAGTCGGTGCATCCGGCGCGCTTTAAGACCTCCACCGCATGGCGAACTTCGGCCAGTGTCGCCATGCCCGTGGACAACACCACGGGCTTTTGCGTTTGCGCGCACGCCATCAATAAATCGTCCCACAGCAATTCGTAAGAGGCGATTTTGTAAAAATCAACGTGCGGCTTGAGGGTCTCCACGGCGTCCAGGTAAAACGGCGTACACGAAAACAGCATCCCCAGATCGTGGGTTTTTTCGGCCAGGGGGGGCAGGAATTCCAGCGGCAATTCCCATTTCGAACGGGCGCGGTGTTGGGCGCTGGTGCGCAAAATTTCCGGGGCGAACAATTCGTCGATGCGAAACAGTTGAAACTTGACGGCGCGGGTTTGGCTGCGGTGGGCGGCGTCGATGAAGGCGAGGCAGCGTTGCAAGTCGCGGTGGTGATTGCTCGACACCTCGGCGATGAAAGAGAACTTTTCGCCAAAAAGTCGGTTCTCAGCCATGGGGTGAATTCTCGATCATACGCAAAAGATCGGCTTTGCTGACCCATTCGGTGTTGCTGTCGCTGGCGTAAATAAAGTCTTCGGCCACCGGGGTGCCCAAATCGTGGACCGCGTGGGCCCCTTGCCAAAAGCTCAAAGGGGGTTTGATCACATAGCCGCCCGGAACCTCAGCCGTGTTGCGCGCGTCATCCACCGTGATCATGGTTTCGTGAAGCTTTTCCCCGGGACGCACGCCAACGATTTTGTGGGCCAAATCGGGGGCCATGGCGTGGGCCAAATCGACGATCCGCATGGAGGGAATTTTCGGCACGAACAACTCGCCGCCGTGCATCTGGGTCAGGCAATCGGTGACATATTGAACACCGTGTTCCAGGGTGATCCAAAACCGGGTCATGCGCTCATCGGTGATCGGCAGGTGGTCGGCGCCGTTGTCGATGAGTTTTTGAAAAAACGGCACCACACTGCCGCGCGATCCGACCACATTGCCGTAGCGCACCACCGAAAAGCGGGTGCCCAATTCGCCCGCCAGATTGTTGGCGGCGATGAAAATTTTGTCCGCCGCCAGTTTGGTCGCGCCATACAGGTTGATCGGATTGGCGGCCTTGTCGGTGGACAGCGCAATGACCCGTTTGACCCCGGTGTTCAGGGCCGCCTGAACCACATTTTCCGCGCCGATGATGTTGGTGGCGACAAATTCAAAGGGATTGTATTCGGCGGCCGGAACCTGTTTGAGGGCGGCGGCGTGGATCACAATATCGACCTCGCGCATGCCCATGGACAAGCGATCACGGTCGCGCACATCGCCGATAAAATAACGCATTTGCGGATGCCCGGAAATGCCTTCGGCGGAGCTCATTTCAAACTGTTTCAATTCATCGCGGGAATAGACAATGACCCGTTTGGCATCGCCGGATTTTAAAATTTGACGGATCATCATTTGACCGAAAGACCCGGTGCCGCCGGTGATCAAAATTGACTTTCCTTTAAAAATATCCATGATTTCTTCCCGGGATGTTTAAAGGTGGGGGTGTTTTTTAAAAAAACGCAGAGGATTTAGGGGGGCTTAGATGGCGTTGCCTTCGACGGAGGTTCCCTCCTCAGACACCGCCTGGGGGGCGTCATCGACGGCGTTTTGGGCCAAAAAGGTTTTCAGTTGTTCGCTGAACTGGTTCAACACCTCGGCTTCGTACTGGATCAGTTTTTGCGCCTCTTTCAGGCCCTTGTATACCCGGCCCTGTTCGACGTGGGCGCGCACCTTGAGGGCGATGTCCAGTGCATTGGGGCACGCGGCGATGAATTCATTGAGCCGTTGATCAAAGCGGATGAGGCTTTGCGCGCGGGCGTCGGAATCGGACAAAATATAAGCGCCCTGCAGTTCAAAATAGACCCGTGACGCGGGCGTTTGGGCGTCTTCCTGGGAGAGGACTTCTTTTTCGCGCAAAATGGCCGACTTGTTGTGCACCAGAAGTTTGGTGTTGCCGCCGATGTTTTCGAGCACGGAGCCGTTGATGATCAGTTTATCACCGGATTTGAAATCAATAAGGAGGGGCACATTTGATCCTAAAACTTGAGCGCCGAGCGCGACGATTTATATAAATATATTCAAAATCGAGCCCGCTTCGATCTGTCCGCCTTGAAGCGATTTGCTCATTTGTTCGAGCGTGTTCATGCGACTTTCATAAGACAATGAAATGACCCGCAAAATATTCCCGTAATTGGCCTTGATCTCGGCAATTGTTTCTTCCTGGCGGGCCAGTTCGACTTGGGAAATGTTGGTCAGGTCGGAACGTTTGACCGCCATACTGGCTGAAATGTTCAGCAAAATGCTGGTGGCATTTTCCGCCGTGGTGACGGTGACGTCGGACGCGGTATCAATGAGCCCGCTGAGGGTGTTGAGATCGTCCAAAATCTGGCGGTTGCCATTGGTCGGCGAGCCACTGCCCGCGGCATCGACGGTGCCCACAACCGGGTCCATCGCTTTCAAGGTGTCATACATGTTCTTGATGTCGCGGATCACGAATGGCGTTGAAATGTCGGGGTGAACGGTGGACAGCAGGGCGGAGGTGTCTTTGATCAGCGCGTCGCGCTTTTCGGTCAGTGAAGCGACTTCGGCAGCGGTTAAATTGGTGTCGCCATCGACGGCGGAAAACGCCGAGATGGCAGCCGCCACATCGGTTTTCATGGTGTTCAGACGCAGTTCGTTGGAACGCATGTCAAACTGAAAACCGTTGATCAGGGCTTTGTTTTTTTCCAGTTTCTGGTAATCACGCTCCAACGCGGCCAGCCGTCGAGGGGTGTCATCGGTGGCGATGACCCGGTCAATTTCTTTGTTGATGCGGCGGATGGTGGTGTTTTGGATCTGGTTGAACTGTTGTTCAAAACCAAAACGAAAATTGTCAGCGGAGATCTTGGTCAAGATCGTCGCGATATCGTTTCCATTGCCGTTTAACGGGTCCATTCTTCCCGGTCTCCGCTGTGAACATCACCCGCAAACGCCAGGGGAATGTTTTTTAAGCCCTTCTGGGCAAAAATAACGTAATTTCAGACCTGAAAAACATAACATTTCTAGCCGACAAGAACAAGTACAGCCTAGGCGTTGGTATTCAGGGTGCCGCCGCTGACGGGGGGCTGTTGTTCTTCATCACGGGTTGGGTCGGTGGCCTCGGTTTGCGGGGCGTTAAGGCCTTCGAGCAACCCCTGGGCGATGTTGCGGTTGATGCTGATCAGGGTTTTGATCTGATCGGGGTCCAGTTCGCTCATGCAAACAATGGTGTGGTTGTCGACAAACTGGCACAACGTCAGCATGTTTTGGCGCACGTCGAACGGGATAACATTGGTTTCCAGGGTGAGTTCGGCCTGAAAAATGGTCCATAAACGCCAGTTGAGGCGGATCGCATCGCGCACCGCGCGCTTGGCCGCAGGCAACGCAATATCGTCTGCGACGGCGACCTTATCCAGGGCAACGGCAATCCGCCGTGCCGCTTCCGTCAGGGCCCAGGATTCGGAACGGCTTGGCGATCCGGCCACCGGTACGGATGAATAGGTCGATCTTGACATGGGCACTCCATTTTTTGAGCTTTTTTATAGCCTGTCGCACGTCATATGAACTGTATATGGACCGTACAGGGCGTGATGTCGAGTATTTGCATGCGGCTGATGAACATTTAACCTTTACGTCCCGGTGGTTACAGGTAGTTGACCAGACTGAGTTCGCGAATTTTTGCGAGGGTTTTGTAAGATGCTTCCAGGGCGCGCTGGTCGTCCAAAAGCCGGGTGATGGTTTCCAGGGGATCGGAGTTTTCGATGTTTTCGATCTGCTTGTTGAGAAACCCGGAATAGGTGATATGGGTTTCCCTGGTTTGTTCCAGGAGCACTTTTTGATAGCCTGCCGTGACCAGCATATCGCGCACGCTGCCGGTTTTTTCGGTGCCGTAAGGCGGGGTGCCGGATATGGATCCGTCGTATGCGCTTTTCATCAGATACAAGGCGTTGGTGATGCGGGTGCCGTTTTGATCCAGTCCGCCTTCGGTTTTGTATTTCCCTTGGGCAATGATGGCCATGGCGCGAATGGCCTTTTCAAACGCCGGATCGATGCCGTTGAGGTCGTAGTCGAAACTGCGGCTTTCATCGACCCGGTGGGTGATCGCCAACGCGTCGCCGGAATAGTATTTTTTCGATGCGATGGTGCCATCGGCATTGCTGGCGAGGGCGGTGCTGTTGACGGGGCCTTCGTTGGTGAGCGTTTCGCGCACATTGATGGAAGAACCGTCACTGGCGACCGAGGTCACGGTGAAGGTGGCGTTGTTGCTGGCGGACCCGGAAATGGCGACGCTCATGCCCGCCAGCACGCTTGAATAGGTTCCCGCAGCGGCCGAAATGGTGTCGTTGCCACTGTTGACGGTGAAGGTCTGGTTGCCGGTAAAATTCAAGGTGGGGGTAGCGGCGGTGCCCTCGTCGGTGATGGTTTTGGGGACAATATCAACGGTGTCGCCGTTGGTTGCCACCGCAGCCACGGTATAGGTGCCATTGTTTTGGGCCGTGCCCGAGACCGTAAACGAGGTCCCCACGGTCAGCGATGAGAGCGCGTTGGTCCCCGAACTGGCACCGCCGACGGTGATCCGGCTGTTGGCGCGGCTGAATGACAAATCGGTGAATTTGAGCTTGTCCAGGGTGCTGGCGTCGGGTTTGGTGATCACCGCGGCGGTGTTGTTGGCTTCGTCGGTCAACATCCGGGTGTTGACCTCGATCGAGGTGCCGCCACCGGTAATCGCGGCCACGGTGTAGGTGCCGTTGTTGCTGGTGGTGCCGGCGACGGTGATGGTGGAGCCCACGGCGACATTGGAAAATTGCGCGGTGGTGGCGGTGATGGTGCCGGTGCCCGCTGTTGTGGTGTTGCCGTCGCCGTCTTGCAGGAAGGTCAGCCAGTTGGTCTTGTTGGTGGAATCGCGATTGAGCGAAAAATTTTCGATATTGGCATCGCGGGTGGTCGGATAGGTGATCGCCGCGCCGTCATATTTGGCCTGAAAATCGGCCAGGTTGGTGAGCCCCAAATCGACCGGAACGGTGTCCGAACGGCCCCCGGCAAAGACATAACGTCCGCCGACCGAGGTGTTGAGGTACGCTTGCATCGACAACAGCGCGTTGAAGGCTTCTTGCTGAATAAGTTTGGTGCTGAGTTCGGTTTTTCCCGATTGTCCGGCAAAGGTCTGCAACGAACTTTTGAAATCACCAAGGGTCACCAGGATGCCATTGAGAGAAGCCCCGCTGACATCCAGACGAACGTCCATAATTTCATTGTTTTTCATATACCCGTCAATGCGATCGCGGGATGTTTCCAATCCCAAAAGGTACTGCGAAGAGCTGGCAATGCCTTGATAATCGGCGGAAACTTTCTGCGATGTCACCTGGTATTGCAAGTCGATGAGACGGTTTTGAGAGGTCCTCAAGTACCCCATAAGCTGGTTGCTTGAGGCGAGGTTTGCAATCCGTTCAACCATGTTCCCAACCTCCTTTTTAGCGGATTATACGTTCGAGAGAATCGAACATGTCTTGAATGATGGAAATAACCCGGGCAGCGGCCGAATAACCCTGTTGGAACAAAATCAGGTTGGACATTTCTTCGTCCAGGTTCACCCCCCGGAAGGTGTCTGATTTTGCTTTCAGGCTGTTGGTGAGGGCCTCTTGATAGCCGCTCTGGGTTTCATTGGTATCGGCCAGGGTGGCGTTGTTGCTCAAAATACTGGTGGCGCGCGCGGCAAACGTGGCCGAGGTCGACGACAACGCGCCCGCAGCATCAAAGCTGTTGGCCGAGACAAACATTTTGGCCATGCTTTTGATCAGCGTATTGTCGCCTTTACTTTGGAAATATTCACCGTTCGCACCCTTGGCGCTGTCCCATTGAATGGCCCCCCGGGTGACCAGGCTGGGGGATGAAATGATATCGTCGCGGACCCGAAGTTGTTCGCTGACCCGAACGTCACCGCTGCGCATTTTGGTGTCGGTCAGGAACGTGTCGGCGGCGGCTTGGGTGATGGTAAATGCGTTGCCGTTGGAGCTGGAAACACGCAACCGAAACCCGTTGCCGTCGGGGATCGCGGTGGCGGTGACCCCGGCGGCGGTGGTGTTGGTGATGTTGGTGGCAAGGGTGGTCAGGCTTTCGCCGGAGGTCACGGTGATGTTGGTTGACGTGGTGCCGTCATAGATCGTCAAGGTCGCGTTCGAGGCCGAGAACGAACTGGCCAAAACCTCTGTTTCCCAAATGTTGTCGACCACGTCATCAACAAACAAATCGTTGAGGCCAAAGAAATTGGAAAACCCGCTGACCGTTTCGTCGATCACGCTATCGCCATTGGCATCAAATTGAATGGTCGCATCGGCCGCCGTACTGCCCAGCGGCGCGGGCACCGTGCCAGCGGCGTTCACCTCGTCTCGCAAGCCAATAAAATAAGTGGTCGAATTCAGGTCGATGTTGAGCTTGCCGGTGGTCGCACTGACCGCGACGGCGGCGTTGGCGGCGCCGTTTTGTTGCAGCCAGCCTTCCATGGTGGTGGCAACCTCGGCGATATTCCACGGGCCGTTCGCCGCCGAGGCCCCCGACCCGAACGATGCCGAAGCCATGATGGTTTGCAAGGTGGTGGTGTTGAATTGATTGCCCTCAAAATCGAACAAGGTGATGCGGGTATCGGAATTGTTGCCCATGGTGATGGTTTGTTCACCGCCGATTGGGACGATTTTGGCGGTGCCGGCGTTGAGGAACGCGCGGGTGCCGCTCATGGTCGCGGAGCCCGGATAGCCGGACCCCTGGTTGTTGATGGCGTTGACCGCGTCGCGCAGCTCGGCGGCCATTTCATCGAGTTGGCTTTGCAAATCGGCCAAGGTCCCATCACGCAGATCAATCAGGCCTTTCATCTTGCCGTCGCGCACTTCGGTGGTGATGTCGTTGGCGGCGGTTTCAACGCCGATATAAATGCCGTTGAAATCGCCTTCCGCGTGGGTGGTGGTCGAAGCCGCGGAACTGGCCGCTTTGTGCGCCACCGTGGCGGAAGAATTGTCGACCAGGGTGCGCCCGGCGCGGGTGAACACCACCACGTCGCCATCGCCACGATAAAAATAAGAAATATCCACCAAACCCGCCAACTGGTCCAGTTTGGCATCGCGCTTGTCGCGCAAATCGGTGACGTCGGCATTGGTGGAGGCGTACTGAACGATCTTGTTGTTGATGTCGACCAGATCGCTGGACAGGGTGTTGATTTTGGTGGCGGTGGCGGCGATATCGACATCGGCCTGGACCCGCAATTCTTGAACCGTGGAACTCATCTGGGTCAGTTTGTAGGCCAGATCCTTGGCTTGTCGGACAAATTCACCCTGGTCTAACGATTGTCCCGGCGCCAGGGTCAGGGCTTCCATGGATTTGCCGAATTCGGTCATCAAATTGGCAATCGAATTGTTATCGGAAGGGGCTCCGAACAGGTCTTGCATGCGACTGAAATAAGATGACTGGGTGTTGAACTGGTTGAAGGTGCTCAGTCCCAAACGGAGACTTTTCATCAAGCCTTCGTCAACCGCGCGGGTGACCTCGGACAGCTGCACCCCGGCCCCGGTTCCGGCGACGACGCGCTGTTCCATATTCACGATTTTGCGTGAATAATCGGGCGAGTTCACATTGGCGACGTTTTGCGCAACGGCATCCAGGGCGCTTTGATTGGCGAGCAAGCCGCTTTGCGCGGTCCTCAAGGCAAGGGTTAAACTACCGGCCATCTGTGCGTCCTTTCTGGCTGCGTGGTCTGTTGGCGGTGGCGGGCTTTAGAGCGTTTCGTCCAAAGCGAGCGATGGGGCTTGTCTTTTCATCGCGGCGGTACTGGCGGTGGCTCCACCCCGGGGCGAATAGGCCCCGGTTCCGGGCACCGCCTGGCGTGCGGCATCGGCGACGCATGCCATGTAACTGCGACTGACCTCCAGGGCCACCTTGAGCATTTTTTCATTGTCTACGATCAATACGGCAACCCGCGCACCGACGTCGTTCAGGCGTTCGATGTTGGCGAGATCATCCGCGTCATATTCGGCGCGATCTTGTTCCTGCTTCATGCCGAACACGCGGATTTCATAGGCCCGGCTGAGGGTCGTCTTGCGGTCCAAAAGACCGCGCACGACGGCCAGATTTTTGCTCCGCAGGGCGGCGTTTTCCTGTTCCAGCAACTGTTCCAGGTTTTCGGTGATGAACAACAGATCATCGATACGTTTTCCCGCCTCCATATCACTGCACCTCCTGCAATTTGAGCATTTCTTTCATCACCGCGTCGGCGATGCCGATGCCACCGGCCCTGGCGACCGATTTTCCGTATTCTTCGACCATCAAGGATCGCCACATATTTTCCGCCTGACCGCCGCCAAATGGACCGTCGCTTTCGATGCCTTCAAACATGGGTTTGAACATTTGCGCCAAAAACACCGCCTCGAAGTCTTCGGCCGTTTTGCGCACCTGGTTGACGTCGGCTGTTTTGGCGAGGTTCGGCAGCTGAGGGCCTTGCGACATGGCGCTTTCGGCGCTGATTTGTAAGGTGCTGTCCAACATCACATCACCTCGATTTCAGCTTGCAGGGCACCGGCAACCTTGATCGCCTGTAAAATGGTGATCATGTCGCGCGGGCCGATGCCCAGCGCGTTCAGGCTGTTGACGAACTCTTGTAAGGACACCCCGTCTTGAACCACCGCCAACTGATTGCCCTCGCCCTGGTCAACCTGCACCTCGGTGCGCGGCACCGTGGTGGTGACGCCGGTCTGGGAAAACGGTCCAGGCTGTGACACTTGCGCGGTTTCGGTGATGCGGATGGTCAAATTGCCTTGAGCAACGGCAACCGTGGACAAGCGCACATTTTTGCCCATGACGATGACGCCCGATTGTTCATCAATGATGATGCGGGCGACCTGATCGGGTTCGATGCGCAGTTGTTCGATATCGGTGATCAAATTGACGACGTCGTTTTTGTAGGCTGCGGGCACCACCATCATCACCGTACTGGGGTTGGAGGCGCTGGCCGCAGGGGTGCCCAAAAAGGCATTCACTGCCTGGGCGATGCGCCGCGCGGTGGTAAAGTCAGGGTTGCGCAAGCTCAATTTGACGTTTTCCATCAGGTCCATGTCAAAGCCGATTTCACGTTCGACGATGGCCCCGTTGGCGATCCGCGCCGATGTCGGCACGCCTTTGGTGACAGTGGCCGCGTCGCCGCCCGTGCTAAATCCGCCGACCGCGACTTGCCCTTGGGACACGGCGTAAACTTCGCCGTCGGCCCCCAACAGCGGGGTGACCAAAAGGGTCCCGCCCAAAAGGTTGGAGGCATCCCCCAGCGAGCTGACCGTAACATCGACCCGGGATCCCTTGGCTGAAAAGGCCGGCAGTGACGCGGTGACCATAACGGCGGCGACGTTATCGGAATCGAGCCCGGCTTCGGTTGGCTTGACGCCCAAACGGTTGAGCATGGCGAGCAAGCTTTGCTTGGTAAATTGGCCATTTTTAAGCGTGTCACCGGTGCCGTTGAGGCCCACCACCAAGCCGTAGCCAACCAACATGTTGTCGCGCACGCCTTCGAAATCGACCACGTCCTTGATCCGTGACGCGGCGTTTGCGGGGGCGCTGAAAATGACCGTCACGATGAGCAAAAAACCCATCAAACCAACCCGGGCGACCGACCCGAAGCCGATTCTCGAACGGGTGGTTTTCGGGGCCGCCTGGGGCGAAGGTCTGAAGGCAGGTACGCGGTTCATTTTTTTATTCCCGGTGGCTCGACCCCAATGGGGGGCGGTGATCTGGGGGCGATTTCGGATCGCTGTACACATGAATGATGCGAAGACCGTGCCATGCGGAAAAATGGATTAATGAATTGATATATAAAAGAAATATTTTTTCGGGGTGGGCGTGCCCGGTTGTTGTGGGGCAGCACATTTAGCCGTGGGGAAAAAGTTGCCGGGTTGGCGGGCGCGATTATCGCTTCAGGTCGCGTGCCACCGTGATCAATTCATCGACGGTTTTGAACACCGTGGAGGAGGCATTATAGGCGGTCTGGGTGACCATCATGCGGGTGAATTCTTTGGCAATATCGACGTTCGACAACTCCCGTGAGTTGGGCGAGAAAGAGGCGTAACCGTTGCCATCGGCAGAGGTGATGGTGACGTCGCCTGATTCCGGACTGATGGCGTAGACATTGCCGTTTTTGGCATCCAGACCGTCGGGGTTGGCGAAGACGCCCAAGGCCAGTTTATAAACCTTGCGATAGGTGCTGTCGTCAAACACGCCGACGATGTTGCCAGCCTCGTCAAAGCTGAATGATTTCATGTTGGCCTTGGCGAACCCATCCTTGGTGTATGACACGTTCAAATCATCACCGGAGCTGGCGTATTGGGTCATCGGTGAAATATCCAGGGCGACGGACGCGGTGGATCCGGTGGCAAAGCTCAAGGCCAGGCTGAGTGAGGTTGGCGTGGTCAGCACACCATTGGCGTTAAAGGTCAGCGCGGTGGCGCTGGAGGTCACGGTGGAGGCCACATTGGCGGTGGTGGTGGCAACCGCTGCGGTGCCGTCGCCGAGCGTACCGCCGTTGGTGGCGGCCACCGTAGTGGTGAAGGTGGTGCCGGCGGTGTCGGCGGTGAGGGTGATTTCTCCACTGGCTCCGGCGGCGGCGGTCACGGCGGAGTTGATCGAGGCATCGGTGTTGATTTGCGTGATCAGGGCGTCGCGCACGGCGTCGATATTGGCTTCCGTGCCGAGGGTGGTATAGGTTTTGTTGACGCTGTTGATGGTGACGGTATAGGTGTCGCCGACCTCGGCCGCGCCGGTGCTGCCGGCGAGGGTCACGGTGTTCACCTGGGATACCGCAGCCTGGGATGTGGTGTTGGTGACGTTCCAGGCGTTGATGCCCGATTTGGTGAAGTTAAGTTGCGCGGTCTGGCTGGCACCGAGGCTATCGGTTAGGGAAATGTCATATTGGCGGACCTTGCCAATGGCGTCGGAGGCGGGCAAGTTTAGCCCCAGGGTGGCGGCGGTGGTGGGTTCAAACGTGTCGGTGAAGGCGTATTGGTCGATGCGCAAACTGGTCGGTGTTGCGGTGGTGCTGACGGTCTGGCCGGTGTAGGCCCAGCCTTGCACGAAGTATCCGTTTTTGTCCGCCAGATAACCATCCTTGGTGGTGACGGATGCCCCGCCGATGCCGGTTACGGAAATATCGTTGACGGTCACGACTTCCAGACTGCCGTCGCGGGTAAACAATTTTTCCCCGCTGGCGTCTTGTTGGGAGTTGAGGACGAAAAAACCCTTGCCGGCAATCGCCACATCGGTGGCGAATTCGCTCGACACGATGTTGCCTTGCTGGGTGATGGTCGAGGTGTCGATGGTGCGCACGCCACCGACATCGGACAGTGGTCCGATGGAGTTGCTGAGGACGGTGGAAAAAGACGTGTCGGTGCGCTTGAACCCGCCGGTGTTCACATTGGCGACATTGGTGCCGATGTTGTCCAACGCGGCGGCTTGGCTCATCATGCCCAGCATGGCTGTGGAAAAGCCCCCGTAAATGGCCATCTCAAAGTGCTCCGTCATCGCGGTGTGGATCCGTGCCAAGGGCGGCGCGAATTGAGTTGCACATATCCAAGCAAAAATGGTGCCAGGACCAAGGGTATGGTAACGCCATGTTTTTAAATGCATTTGGTGCCACGGGGCGGGGCGTTTGGGGGGAAGGTTTGTCCGCAAACGGTGGCGGTGAGGATGGCCGGGCAGATTTTGCCGGGCCTGGGGCGTTATGGGGCGGGGAACGCAAACACCTGTTTGGGGTCGGTCCAGACGCTGACGTGAGCCCCTTCTTCGGGTTTCATCACCCCGGGCACGCGCACGTGCAGCAACACGTCGTCCCGGAGCACGTCGGCGCTTTTGTTTGCGGCGTGAGAAGGGTCTGGATGGATTTTGGGAACGCGGATGTGCAGATGGCTGGAACGGCCCAGGAGGTAAGCCTCTTCGATCCGTCCGGTGGTTGAGCAGCAGCCTGCGGGAACCGGGGCGTTGGTGCCCATGGCGACGCGGATGCCTTCCATGCGCACCAGCACCTGGGCGGCGGTGCCATCGGGCAGCGACGGGATCGGAAAGGGGCCGAAAGGGGTCGGCAATTGACCTTTGTCCACGGTCCCGGGAAAATGGTTCATCGGCCCGAACAGCTCGGCGACAAAGGCGTTTTGGGGGTGAAAATAGATTTGCACCGGGGTGCCGGCCTGAACCACCTTGCCGCTTTTCATAACCACGATGTGGTCGGCCATGAACATGGCTTCTTCGGGGTCGTGGGTGACCATCAGCACCGCCACGCCGCTTTCTTTGAGCAGATTGAGGGTGTCTTCACGAACCTGGGCGCGACGGGTCACGTCAAGGCCGGAAAAAGGCTCGTCCAGCAACAACACCCGGGGCTGGGGGGCCAGGGCGCGCAACAACGCCACGCGTTGTTGCTGGCCGCCCGACAACACATGGGGAAAACTGTTGCGGTGCTTGGCGATGCCCATGCGGTCGAGGCTGTCTTCGATCCATTGGCGTCGCTCGGGCGTAAGCGATTTGATGCCAAAGGCAATGTTGTCAAAGACGTTGAGGTGCGGAAACAGGGCGTAATCTTGAAACATCAAGCCGATGCCGCGCTTTTCCGGCGGCAAACACAGGCCGTCTCGACCGTCGGCAATTTTTTTCCCTTGCAGGTAAATGCACCCGTCTTGAACCTCTTCCAGCCCGGCGGCAAGGCGCAGCAGGGTGGTTTTTCCGCACCCGCTGGGGCCCAGCAGACAGGTGAGTTTTCCGGCCTCGGCGATCAGCGAAACGTCTTTGAGAACGGGGGGCGGGCCAAACGCGTGACGGATGCGTTCCATGACCAGTCCGGGGGTCATGGGGCGGTTTCCTTAAGGGTCAGTCCGGCGGCAAATTTTTCGTCTTGGGGGCGGGCACCTCTGCGTGCCCGGGCAATGGTGAGGCTTAACAAAATCACCGGAATGATCCCCGCGCCGACGATGGTCAGCGCCGCGAGGGAGGCTTCGGGGAGCAATTCATCGGAAGCATATTGATGCACGAAGGTGGCCAGGGTTTCAAAATCAAAGGGCCGTAAGATCATCGTCATGGGCAATTCCTTCATGCTATCGACAAACACCAATAACGCGGCGGTCATGATGGAGCCTTGCATCATCGGCAAATGAACCCGCCGCAAGGTGCTCAACGGACCGGCCCCCAAAGTGCGCGCCGCGCCGTCCATGTTGGCGGTGATTTTGCCCAGACCCGCTTCCGCGGCACCAAATGACAGCGACAAAAAGCGCACCACATAGCCAAACGTAACCGCCACCACGGTGCCGGAAAAAATCAATCCGGTCGAGACCCCAAAAGTCTCACGCGACCACGTGTCGATGGTGTTGTCGAGCCAGCCGAGATACATCAAGATGCCGATGGCCAGAACCGATCCCGGGACCGCATAGCCAAGGGCCGCAAAGCGGGTTACGCCCGGCAGCCATGTTCGCCGCCCCAGCCGCAAGCTGTAGGCCAAAAATACCCCCAAAACAATGGTGATCAGCGCCGCCAGGCCCGATAAGGCCAGGGAATTCCACGTGATGGTCCAGTAGTTGGCATCCAGGGTGTCTTGATAAAACGTCATCGCGTAAGACCCCAACACCCAGGCGGGCAAGACAAAACCCAGGATGACCGGCACCGCACAGGTCATGAACGCCACCGTAGCCAGGGCCGGATTGAGCTTGAAACCGGGCAGCGCCCGGACGTGGGCGGTGGTGTGGTGAAACTTTTGCTTGCGTCGGCCATAGCGTTCCAGGCCCACCAAAACGATCACGAACATCAGCAACATGGTTGCCAATTGGGCCGCGCCGGACGGGCTGTTCATGTTCAGCCAGACGTCGAAAATACCGGCGGTGAAGGTGGCCACGGCGAAAAAATCCACGGTGCCGAAATCGTTTAAGGTTTCCATCATCACCAAACTCACGCCAACCGCGATGGAGGGCCGGGCCAACGGCAGGGCGACCTTGAAAAAGCTTTCCCAGGGGCCTTTGCCCATGGTCCGGCTGGCTTCCAAAACACAGACGCTTTGTTCCAAAAATGCCGCCCGCGCCAGCAGATAAACGTAAGGATACAGCACCAGGGTCATCATCCAGATGGCCCCGCCCAAAGAGCGAATTTCCGGGAAGTTGTAATCGCGCCGGGTGGCGTAGCCAAACAGTTCGCGGATCAAAACCTGGACCGGCCCGGCATAGTCCAGCAGGTCGGTGTAGACATAGGCGATCACATATGCGGGCACCGCCATGGGGATCAACAAGGCCCATTCAAAAATCCGCCGACCGGGAAACCGGCACATGGTGACAATCCACGCCGTCGCGGTGCCGATCACGAAGGTGCCGATGCCGACCCCGGTCATCAATAAAATGGTGGTCCACACCAGACGGCCAAGGATGGTTTGCACCAAATGGTCCCAAATGCCGTCCGATGGTGAGAAGGCCAACACAATGACCCACAAAATCGGCAACACCACCGCAATCACCACCGCCAGCGTGCCCACCGCCCAAATGTCGAGTTTCAGACGCCACCACGGCTTGCCATCCGCAGGTGGGGCTGCGGATGGCAAGCTATTGGGACGATGCGAGGGGGCCATACTCGGCATAAGTGTTCCGTTGTCGTGCAGACCGCAAGGGCCACCGTGGTAAAATCAGAGAGGCGTGAAGGCCATGGATGGGGAAATATTTTTACACTCCTGATTGGGTTTACTGGTCGAAACCGACCCTGTCCATCATTTTTGCTGCGGCGGTGTGCTGGGCGACAATCTCCGAAAGGTTACGAGCGTCGGCCTTGAAAGTCCCCCAGCTGGCAACCAGCGGGTCCAGGGGGACGCCTTTTTTCAGGGGGTATTCAAAATTGGCTGCGGCGTAGATCGCTTGAGCCTTGTCGGAGGACAGGAATTCAAGAAACTTTACAGCACCTTGATAGTGTTTGGCGCTTTTGGTGATTGCGCCCGCCGAGACGTTGACATGGGTGCCGCGGTCGTTTTGATTGGGAAACACAATGTTCACGGCCCCGGCCCATTTTTTTTGTTCGGGCTTTTTGTCGTTGGTGATCATTTTGCCAAAATAATAGCTGTTGCCCAAGGCCACATCGCATTCACCCTGTTGGATGGATTTCACCTGGGCGCGGTCGTTGCCCTGGGGGCGACGGGCCAGGTTGGCCTTTACACCGCGCAGCCACGTTTCGGCGTCGGCTTCGCCCTTGGCGGCGATAACCGACGCCAACAATGACACGTTATAGGGGTGCTTTCCAGAGCGCGTGCACACCCGGCCTTTCAGGGCGGGCCTGGCAAGGTCTTCATAGCTGGTGACCTCGCCGGGCTTGACGCGTTTTTTGTCGGTGTAAATGGCCCGTGCGCGCATTGTCAAACCGGTCCACATGGCGTTGGGGTCACGAAATTGTGCCGGAATATTGCTGTCGATCAGCGCACTGCGGATCGGTTGCAGCAGATTTTGCGCGTCAAATTCAGCCATCTGGTTGATGTCGGCGGTCAGCATCACGTCTGCGGGGCTGTTGCGGCCCTCGGCTTTCAAGCGTTGCAAGAGGCCCTTTTTGGCGAACACGACCTTGACCCTGACACCGGTTTTTTGCTGGTAGGCCTTGATCAACGGATCAATCAAAAAGGCTTGTCGATATGAATATACGTTGACACTGTTATCGGCGGCTTGAGCCCCCGGGGATGCCATAAAGGCGCTTCCAGCAATCGCCAAGGCCATGATAAAATGCCGTGAAACAGCGCCAGCGGACAGGTGTTGCGAGGATTTCGAAGCTTTGAAGTAATCGCGTTCTCCGCTGAGGCTATTCAGCGGCTGGCCGTCCAGGGTCAGTGCGCTTATAGGGGCGGTGTTTGATGGAATTTGCTTTTTCATGATCGACGTGTCCAAACCCTAAATTAGAATTAATTGAAAATGATAATCATTCTCAGTTGATAAAGCAAAAACTACCTCAATTGAGAATCACTTGCAATAACTTTTTTACCTGTGTCGGATAAATATTAATTCATGGTATAAACTCCGTTCAAAGAACCGAGGAGGCCAGAGGAATATGAGAACCCGGATGGACTTTGATGTGTCAAGAATTGACCTACATCCCAGAGCTTAACCCTCTACTTACATACCCTATGATAATATAGCACGCGAATCCCGGGCACCATGGACCCGGGCACCATGGAACAGGCAATCCGTATGAAGATCGGAAACATCACTTCAGGCAAGGGCGTGGATCGGTCGAAACGCAAATCGGGCGCTGCGAAATCCGCTTCGTCGGCCTTTGCCGATCAGGTGCGCGGTGCGACCACGTCCGCCGCCGGGGAAACGGCCGGACCCGAAGGGGGGATTACGGATTCCATGGCCTTGAACGGTGTCGATGCCCTGCTGGCGATGCAAGAGGTTGGCGACGCCACGGATGACCGGGCGCGCCGTCAGGCGGAGAGTTACGGGCTGGACCTGTTGGACCGTTTGACGGCTTTGCAAGATGCCCTGTTGCGCGGCGCGATCGGCAAAGACAGCCTGGTGGAATTGGCGGCCCGGATTCGCACCCAGCGCAGCAAAGTTCAAGATCCACGCCTCAACGCCGTCCTCGACGCCATTGAATTGCGCGCTGAGGTTGAGATTTCCAAATACACCCGCAAGGGCTAAATTTTACGTAAAAAGAGCGCTAAATGGCGGTCTTTGTGGCTCGGGGCGGGGTTTTTCAGGCCCCTTGAGAGCACTCAGAACAAAAAATTATCCACATTTGAGTGAAACGCCTCTTGCCTCATGGCGATGGCTTTCATATATTCCGCGCGAAATCCACCAACTGGGGGCATAGGTAGAACATGAACGTCACGCTTCCTCCCGACTATAAGCCGTCCTCCAAGGAGGCGTTTATGAGTCCGATGATGCTCGAATTTTTCCGCCAGAAACTTCTGGATTGGAAAGATGAGTTGCTGAAGGAATCCAGCGATACTTTAGAGCACCTTCAAGAAGGCGGGATCCTGGAACCTGATATTGCCGACCGGGCGTCGATCGAAACCGATCGGGCTTTGGAACTGCGGACCCGGGATCGCGCCCGCAAGTTGATCGGTAAAATCGACCAGGCCCTGCGCCGCATCAGTGAGGGGTCGTATGGCTATTGCGAAGACACCCACGAGCCGATTTCCATTTCCCGCTTACAGGCACGGCCCATCGCGACCCTGTCGATCGATGCCCAGGAACGCCATGAACGGATGGAAAAGACCCATCGCGACGATTGATGTTGTGGCGCGGATATCAGATGCGGAATGCAAAAAAAGGCCGGAGCAATGCTCCGGCCTTGAGTTTGTATGGCAAAGAGGAAACCAGACCTGTTTGCCAAACGGAAACGTATTGGGGATCAGAACGGGAACAAGATATCCCACAGTTGGGTTCCCCAGCGCGGCTGTTGCAGGTTGCTGAGGGTGCCGCGCCCGCCATAGGCAACCCGCATTTCGGCGATCCGGGTGTGGGCGATGGTGTTGTTGGCGTCGATGTCGCCGGGGCGCACCACGCCGGTCAGTTGCAGTTCGCGCATTTCAGAGTTCACCATCAATTCCTGGCGACCCAGGATAACCAATGCGCCGTTGGGCAGAATTTGCGTGACCACTGCGGCAAACGTCAAATCGATGGTCTCCTTGCGGTTGATGGAACCATCGCCGGAGGTCGCGCTTTTGTTGCCAAAATTGGCCGCGGCGGCGGGGCTGAAGCCTGCCGGAAGGTTGTTTTTGGCCAGTTTGGTTTCAAATCCCAGCAAATTGGTGACATTGGCGGTTTCGCTGTCATCGCGGGCGCGCTGGGTTTTGTTTTGCAGCGCGGCGCTGTCGGACAAGGCCAAATTGACGGTGAGAATATCGCCCACTTCTTTGGCCCGATGATCCTTGAAAAACGCCCGTGCGCCGGGGCGCCATAGGGAGTTCGGGTTCGTTGACAGGGTTTTGGCCGCGGGCATGGGCAGGCTGACGGGGCGGTACTTGGGCATCGCCGTGGGATTGGTGATCTGACTGAGTTGCGGTCCGTCGCCAACTTCGGACAACCGCGTCACGGTGTTGCAGCCACTGAGCGTGACCGCAATGAACGCGGTGAGCACGAGGCCCTTGATGGGGGAGATGGTCCGTTTCATAAGCGCTCTCCTCGGTGTTAGCGCATCGCCAGGCTGACGGCGACATCGATGCGAACCTGTCCAGGTCCGGTGATGATGCCTTCAACCACGGTGCGGGTTTGGCTGTTGGTGATGCGGATGGTGTCGCCCTTGGCACCGGCCTCCAGGGCACGGCCCTTCGCGGTCAGGCGCATCACCGGGGTGGTGAGAACCATGGTGACCGTCTCCCCTTTGGAGACATCTGTGGGCGGGCGCACGTCGTTTGCGCTCACCGGTCGTCCGGCGCTCAGGGACCGTTTGGACGACATACCGATCAATTGGCTGGCGTCGGTGATGGCGTTGCGCGCCAAACGTGATTGCGCCACGGCGATCCACGTCAGGTCGGCTTTTTGGATCAAGTCACCGCCCATCAGGCGGTTGGCCAGAACGGGAACTTCGACCATTCGTTCCAAACGACCGGTGACCCGGCGGCGTTCGTCTTTGGCATTTCCCCAGGCCAATATGGCGCTGAACCGTCCACTGGCGGCATCATAGGTCATTTGCTCGATGCCCAGCAGGTAGTCTTCTCCGACCGGCAGGTTTAGGCGGAACGACCGATTGGCCAAGGTCACGCGGGAACTGGGGTCACCGCCTTCGGCGATCAGGCGTTCAAACAGCAGGGCCTCGACGGCGGATTTTGAAATCACCTGACTTTCGCGCACCACGATGACGCGCTGGGCTGCGGAACGGGGCCGCCAATCCAGTTTGAAAGTGTTCGCGACGCGGCGCAACCAGCGCGCATCAAACACCGCCCTGGAACCGGGACGGGGACCATAAGCGATCACCCGGTCACCATATTCGTCCGCCCCCTGGAACACGTCGCCCAGACGAATGACGCCGTCTTGAATGGTAACGCGGTCGTTTAACGTCACCAAACCAGGGGGGGCTGGGTCCACCTGGACGGGTCTTGTTGTGCTGGAATTGGTGTGGGCGGCCATCGCGGGCAGAGCCCACAAGGCCAGCACGGTGATCAGAACGGTAAGCTGTTTCATAAGTGTTCTCCTTACCTCAGCGAGGTTAGGGTGCCCATCATTTCATCCGAGGTCTGAATAACCTTGGAATTCATTTCATAGGCCCGCTGGGCGGAAATCAAATTGGAAATTTCCTCCACCGCATTGACGTTGGAGGTTTCCAAAAAACCCTGCAAAATAGTCCCGTATCCGGTGGCTCCGGGGGCCGCAGCCGTGGCGCTGCCCGACGCCGGGGTTTCCAGATACAGGTTGGACCCGATGGATTCCAAGCCCGCGTCGTTGGCAAACAGCGCGGTCTGGATTTGTCCCACGTTGGAATATGATACCTGACCGTCGAGCTTGACCAAAACCTCACCCGATGTGTTGATCGACACGTCAACGGCGTTGTTGGGGACGTTAATATTGGGCAGAACCGGGTAGCCGTCGTTGGTCACTATCTGACCATCGGCGTTGAGTTGAAAGGTCCCGTCGCGGGTGTAGCCGGTGTCGCCGTTGGGCAACTGAATTTGAAAAAAACCGCGCCCCTGGACGGCCAGATCAAAGGCGTTATCGGTGGGGTTGAGGTTGCCTTGTTCATGAATACGGTAAACGGCGGCCAGTTTCACGCCGAGGCCGATTTGCACCCCGGACGGAACCACGTCACCGGCATCCGAAGAGGTCGAGCCGACCCGGCGCAGGTTTTGATAGAGCAAATCCTGAAATTCGGTACGCCGACGCATATAACCGGTGGTGTTCATGTTGGCGAGGTTGTTCGAGACAACTTCGACGTTGCGCTGTTGGGCCAACATGCCGGTGGCGGCGATGCTTAATGATTTCATGGGTTCGATCCTTTTCGCTTTGAGCGTTTCATGGGCTGTGACGGAGGCTTTGCAACCTCGACGCCGGATTAACCGCCGGATTAACCATTGCCGACTTTGGCCAGTTCGTTGACGGCTTTACGGATGCGTTCGTCCTCTTTGTCGATCAAATTTTGGGCGCTTTTGTATTGGCGGCTGACCTCGATCATCCGGGTCATTTCCAAAATGGCTTCGACGTTGGAGCTTTCCAGGGCGTTCTGCGCCAGTTGGGGCCGCTCCACCGGGGTCGCAACCTGGTCGGTGGACAACATGTTGTTGCCGATCCGTTCCAGACCCAATTCGTTTTCGAACGTGACCACCTGCAATTTGCCGATCAGGCCGTTTTCCGTGGACACCGAACCGTCTCCGTTGATGGTGATGGAGGTGTCTTCGGGGGTAAAAAATATCGGCGTTCCGGCGTCGGTCAAAATGGGCAGACCGTTCTGGGTTACCATTTGACCGGTGTTGTCGAGGCGGAAATTACCGTTGCGGGTGTACTGTTCGCTTCCATCTGGAGCCTCGGCGACAAAATAACCCTGGCCCTGAATGGCGATGTTCAGCGGGTTTCCGGTTTGCTCAATGGCGCCATCGGAAAGGTCGCGATAGCTGGCCACGTCACGGGTGAACGACAAACGTTGATTGGCGATAAAGTCGCCCGATTGCGAGCGCGTGACGTGATCGACGAACATCATCCGTTCACTTTTGTAGCTGGTGGTGTTCATGTTGGCCAGGTTATTGGCGATGGCACTCATTTTGCGGCTCAATGCCCCTTGGCGGGACAGGGCAATATAGGACGTTGTTTCCATCTGACTTGCCTTTGGTTTAGATCGTTTTCCGTTTGGCTTCTGATTGTGCTTTTTGTGCGCAAGAGCCATTGCCTGATGGGGAATGCAGAGACCGTGCCAGTTCAAAACATTGTTTTAAAACAATTCATTACATGGATTTGTCGGGGGGGCAAAAAGGATGTCCGGTTGGGGTCGGGGCAGCTGATGCCCGGCAGAACTTGCCGTTTTTTGAAGCGGCGTTGTCCCCGGGAAGGGGTGATTCGTCCTTATTGGTGTGGTCGTGGTCGTGCATCGGGGGGTGCGGGCAGCTTGAAAGCGTTGGTTTTGTTGGGGGGGTATCAACGCCTTGTTAACCATGGTCCCGTTAGTGTTAAGTTATATTGATCCTCCATGAGCGCTGTGAAAAATGCGCTTCAGCGGGGCGGGTGATCGACGACAAAGGTGTGAGTGGAGACGGCATGGCCGACGAAGATCTTGATGATGACCTGTCCGGAGAAGACGGTGACGGTGACGATGAAGAAGACGAAGGCGGTGGCTCCGGCCGCAAGCGTCTGCTGATTGTGATTGCCGCGGTGCTGGTGCTGATCCTGGGTGGAGCGGCTGCGGCGTATTTTACCGGCCTGCTGGAACCGGTGGTCAGTATGCTGTCGGGGGACAAAGGTGCGGCTGCGGTCGAGGACCTGGATCAGGAACGAGTTGTGTCTGCGGACGCGGTGTTTTTCGATCTGGATGAAATGCTGGTAAACATCAACACCAGTGGTCGCAAGGCGGTTTATTTGAAAATTCGCGTCAGCCTGGAACTGGAAAACGGCAACGATATCGCCAGAATTGAAGAAATGATGCCGCGTATTGTGGACAATTTTCAAATTTATCTGCGTGAATTGCGCATTGAAGATCTTAAGGGGTCGGCGGGGATGTATCGTCTGCGTGAAGAGCTGTTAAAGCGGGTTAGCGTGGCGGTGGCCCCGGTTCGGGTCAATGACGTGTTGTTTAAGGAGATGCTCGTCCAATAGGGCGGGTGAAAGATAGGTCAAGACGATGACTGCGCCCGGTGAAGACGTTGATCAAGATGCCATGGCAGCTGCCTGGGAGGCCTCCATGGGCGGTGGCGATGACAGCGGCGCTGATGCGGACGGCGCTGATGGTGACGATCTTGCTGCCGAATGGGCGGCGATGCTGGATTCCGGCGATGGCGGTGGTGACGGCGGCGGCGGCGGCGGGTCGCCCCGGGAATCCACACGGGTCCTGAACCAGGACGAAATTGACAGCCTGCTGGGGTTTGATGACGACCTTGAAGAAGGCGATCAGAAGTCCGGCATTCAAGCTATTCTCAATTCGGCCCTGGTGTCTTATGAACGTCTGCCGATGCTGGAGGTGGTGTTTGACCGCCTGGTGCGTTTGATGTCCACCTCGCTGCGCAATTTCACCTCCGACAACGTCGAGGTGTCGCTGGACAACATCACCTCCATTCGTTTTGGCGATTATCTCAATTCGATTCCCCTGCCGGCCATGTTGTCGGTGTTTAAGGCGGAAGAATGGGACAACTACGGCTTGTTGACGGTCGACAGTTCGCTGATTTATTCAATCGTCGATGTGTTGTTGGGGGGGCGTCGGGGCACGGCGGCGATGCGCATCGAAGGGCGTCCTTATACGACCATTGAACGATCCCTGGTCGAACGCATGGTGCATGTGGTGTTGTCGGATTTGTCGGGGGCTTTTGAGCCCTTGTCTCCGGTGACGTTTCGCTTTGACCGACTGGAAACCAACCCACGGTTTGCGACCATTTCCAGGCCGTCGAACGCCGCGATCGTGGCGCGTTTGCGCATCGATATGGAAGATCGGGGCGGGCAGATGGAACTGTTGTTGCCCTATGCAACGCTGGAGCCGGTGCGCGAATTGTTGTTGCAGATGTTCATGGGCGAAAAATTTGGTCGAGACAGCATTTGGGAAACCCACTTGGCCGAAGAATTGTGGATGACCGAGGTCGAATTGGAAGCGGTGCTTGACACCCAGACCATGCGTTTGGGCGATGTGTTTGATCTGCGCAAGGGGATGCACTTTGACCTTGGCGCGACACCTGAATCGCAAGTTATGCTCTTGTGTGGTGATGTGCCGATGTACTTGGGGCGGATGGGGCGCAAAGGCGATCAGATTGCCATTCGTGTCGATGGCCGTTATGAAAAGCCCAAGGAGACATAGGCCCAGGATGAACGAGGTTCGACCCGAACGAGGCTCCGGGCCCGGCTCATAAAAAAAACGGCGCGCAAGCGCAGCTGAGTAAGTGAGGTGAACGTGCAAATTGCGTTGGTTCTTGACGTTATCATTGCAGTGCTGTTGGTGCTGACGATCGCCTATGCGGTGCGTTTGAACCAGCGCCTGGCCCAGTTGCGCAGCGATAAAAATCAGCTGATGGAATTGGCCAAAACCTTTGCCGAGGCCACCGTCAAGGCGGAAGCCGGGATTAAAAACTTGCGGGTGTCCAGCGAAGAGCTTCAAACCGATTTGGAAAAAGCCGCCGTGTTGCGCGATGATTTGGCTTATCTGCTTGATCGCGGGGGCCGTTCGGCCGATGAAATGATGGCGGCGGCACGAGGTTCCGGCGCGACCGGCGCGGCCGGCGCGACCGGCGCGGCCGGCGCGGCCGGTGCGACCGGTGCGGCCGGTGCGACCCGTGCGACCGATGCGACCGATGCGACCGGTGCGGCCGGTGCGACCGGCGCGGCTGGTGCGACCGGCGCGGCTGGTGCGACCGGTGCGGCCGGTGATGACCGCCTGATTGAGGAAGCCATTCGCGCGGTCACGCCGGGGGGGCGCAAGCGTCCCTTGCGCGCGAAAACGGGGCAGCGTCCCGAAGCGGTTGGCACCACGCCGCGTGAAATGGGCGGGGGATTGGGCGGGATGAGCGATCATGACCGTTTGTTCGATCAGTCCGCTTTGGACGCCGGTGAGGACAGTCTTGGCGATACGGATGCTGCGCGGGAGCTTTTGAAAGCCCTGAGTTCAATGAAATGAGGCCTCAATGGAACGCAAAAACATGACGGGCAGTGACGTAGGGGCTGGCTTTGACGGAGATGGTTTTGAGGTGAAAAAACCCAGTCTGTTGCGCCGGGTGGTGGTCAAGGTGCGTTTGCTGCAGATGGTGATTTTTTTTTCCACCCTGACGCTGACCGTGCGGGTGGGTGATATTTGGCAAGGCGTTGATGGATTTTTAAACGGCACCGTGACGGTCTCGAGCAGCCCAGCCGAGGCGCAGGTGGAAAGTCCCCCACCGCCCCCAGGTGCGGCGGTCCCGCCGGGGGTGCCGCCCATGGATGGCGTTGACCCCAACTCCCTTGACCCCGATGCTCTGGATCAAGGTGCCTTCGATCCCGAGGCACTGGAAGAAGACCAGGCCGCGGTGGCCGCGCGGATGTTGGCGGATGATCCGACCCTGTTGACCCAAACCGAGATTGATCTGCTGCAAAAACTTGCCGAACGGCGCATCAAGATCGATGAACGCGCCCGTGAATTGGACAGCCGGGTGGCGTTGCTGGCGGCGGCTGAAGCGCGAATTGACCGTAAGATCGAGGATTTTAAGGCTCTTCAGGCGACCATTGAAAGCCTCATTGAGACCTATGATGACCAACAGGATAAAAAGCTGTTGAGTTTGGTTAAAATCTACGAAAGCATGAAACCGAAAGATGCCGCGCTGATTTTCGAAGAACTGGAAATGGATGTTTTGTTGCAGGTGGCCGAACGTATGAAAGAGCGTTCTCTGGCCCCGATTATGGCCAAGTTAAACCCTGAACGGGCGCGCGAGGTGACCGTGGAACTGAATGCGCTGCGCAAGTTACCGGAACCCGGTCCATTGGGGGGCTGAAACGGCTCTTAAAAAGGCTAGGCGATTGTTCTAAAAGGTTGCGCACGGGGTGCGACTCCTTTACCTAGGAAGGGTCTGTTCGTCTTGACGGTTTGGGTCGGGAAGGCTTTCAGAAGCGGGCTGTTGCGGCGGGTGTTCGCACATCCTTTGAAAAAACAGGTGGAATTTGGATGTCGTCGCGCTCAAATTTAGAAGTGATCAAAGACTTTTGGTTTGGAAAATAACGAATATAGGGTTAACCAGGCGGGCGACCCTTGGTGTTGCTCTTAAAATTCAGGTCTTGTGTAGGCCGCAAAATGGAGTGTTCAGATGGCTGTCGATATGAACATGAATGTTCTGATCGTGGATGATTATAAGACCATGCTCAGGATCATCCGAAACCTTCTGCGTCAATTGGGTTTCGAAAATGTCGACGAAGCGATCGACGGAACGCAAGCGCTAGAAGTTCTTAAAGAAAAAAATGGTGATTTCGGTTTGGTGATTTCCGATTGGAATATGGAGCCGATGACCGGAATTGAGTTGCTGCGCCATGTTCGCGCCGATGACAAGTTGAAGCATATTCCCTTCATCATGGTGACGGCGGAATCCAAGTCGGAAAACGTGATTGCCGCGAAAGAGGCGGGGGTCTCCAACTATATTGTGAAACCGTTCAATGCGGATACGCTCAAATCGAAAATGGTCAGTGTTTTGGGTGATTTTTAAGCCCGATTTACAGGCTTCGTCTGAGGACGGCTGAATGGCCGCGCGCAAGGTGAAACCGGCCTCGGTCGATAAGCCGAAAACTTCTCAAAAACGTCGCGTTTCGCGTGCTGCGGATGGTCGGCGCATCCCGTTCTTAAGTGATGCAAAAGCCAGGGGGGATGGGCCACCACCCTGGATGATGAAACCCTGATGCCTGCCAAGCAAGCGGAACAATCTGTTGGCGGGGCACGGGAGGGGGTATCGGAGGTCACGGACGCGGATCTCCACGAAGGCCCGCAGCTTGGCGATAAGGTTTAAGAGCCAAGCCGAAATTGACGATATTTTAGCAAGTTTTGACTAGGCTATTGTCCGATATGGACACCATGAACGACCAGATCAAGCCACCCGACAACGATGGACAGAACACCGTCGCGCTGTTTCTTGGCTTGTATCTGGTGGTGTTGGCTTTTTTTATTTTGTTGGTGACGATTTCCAGGGTCGAAGACGCCAAGTCGAAAAAAGTCATGGACAGTTTGTCGAGCACCTTCACCTCCATCGTGCCGCCGTCGGCGGACCTGCAGACCTTTAAGGCCAAAGACGGTGATGTTTTGGCGGGGCAGGAATTTCAACAGCAGGTGACGGGGATTTATTCCACCGCGTTGGGGGTCAATAAGGTCGAGATCGTCCAGCCCGGGCGGCAGATGCGCCTGGTGTTGAAGGCCGACAGCCTGTTTTTTCAAGACGAAGCGCGCATTCGCCCGGCGATGTTCCCGTTGTTGGATCGCACCGTGGCGGCCTTGTCCAGTCGTCCGGTGGGGGTACGTTATGATGTGGAGTTCGTCATCGGCACGCCGACCGCCCAAGACGGCAAAACCATGCCGACCACGCAAACCCTGGAAATGCGTCGTGCGGGGGCTTTTGCGACGGAAATGAACGCCCGCGGTATCCCCCCCGACAGCATCGCGGTGGGTATGCGTCCCGGGCGTGTCGGTGAAATTGTGATTTGGTTCTATACTCGTGACGTGGAAAGAACAAAGTTGAAATTTACAAAGGAAGACCGGTTTTAGGGTGCGCGTTCGCGCCGGACCGCAACGGCCATGCTTGATGATGACATAACATCAAATACTCAACACGACGAGGGCTCCAATCAAGCCTGGATGATCACGTTTGCGGATTTGGTGTCGTTGATGTTGACGTTTTTCGTGTTGTTGTTTTCCATGTCATCGCTACAAACCGATAAATGGGATGCGATGACCGATACCCTGACGCAAACCCTCAACCCGGGCAAACTGACCACGGTTGCCGCGGCCACGGCGGAATTTAACATTGGTTCGATTTTTCGCCGCCAGGCCACGGATTTGGATTATTTATCCGGGGTTTTGCAGCGCGGTGTGCAGGGGGACGAACTGCTGAGAACGGCCAAAATCATGCTGTTGGACGACCGTCTGGTGGTCGCTTTGCCGGGTGATTTGCTGTTTGCTCCGGGGCAGGCGGTGATGCCCGATGAGGCCCGTTCGGCGCTGTTCACGTTGGGCAGCTTGTTGCGCAACGTGGGCAACCAAATTGGCGTTAACGGTCACACCGATCCGGTTCCGCCCTCCGAGGACAGCGGTTTTTCCAGCAACTGGGAACTGTCTCTGGCACGTTCTGCGGCGGTTGCGAACGCGTTGCGGGGGTCGGGCTATACCGACGATATCATTGCCTTTGGCTACTCCGATAGCCGCTTTGCCCAATTGCCCGAGATCCGTGCGGCTGATCGGGCCAAGCTGGGGCGACGGGTTGATATTGTGATCTTCCCAACGGTGGGTGGGAACAATTGATGCGGGGACTGGGCTTCATTTTGGCGCTGCTCTTAAGCTGGGCGGTGAATGTCCCCGGCGCCATGGCGGAACCGGTTCAAGTGCGGGCCAGCGAAGGCGATGGGTATGCGCGGTTGACGTTTCGCTGGGCGCAGCCGGTGGGTCATCAGGCGACCCGCCAGGGGGATCGGTTGGTGATCAATTTCGCCCGTCCCATTGAGGCAAATTTAGCCCCCGTGGTGCGCCGCCTGGCCACCGTCATTGCGGCCGTTGAGCCGGCTCCCAATGGGTCCACGGTGGTGTTGCGGATTAAGGGTGAATTTACGGTGCGCAGCTATGACAGCGGCACGTCGGTGGTTGTGGATATCGTGGCCGATGGTCAACAGCAAGCCAGCAAGCCCGTCGAACCCGCGCCACGGTCGCCCGCCACAGCCGATGCCGGGCCCAAAATCGCTTTGCGTGTGGGCGCGCATGAAACATTTTCACGGATTGTGTTCGATTGGCCCACCACCACCGCGTACAAAGTGGTGCGCACTGGCGCCACGGCGGTTATCGAGTTTTCCAAACCCGGTCGGGTCCAGGTGGGGGCGTTGGCCAGGGGCCGGACGGCGAATGTTTTGGGTGCGGAGACGTTTTTGGAACAAGGCAATTTACGGGTCGCCTTGAAGGTTGCGCCTACATCGCAGATCAAGGCCTTCACCAGCGGCCCCAAAGTGGTGGTGGATGTCTATGCGCCGGGCACCCAAGCGGCGGCACCTGTGTCGGCACCGCAGGAAAAGGGCCCTTCAAAGACCGTCCCGGAGACCTCGCCTGAACCGTCCCCAAAGCCTGCCCAGGCGGAGTCCGAAAAGCCCACATCCCCAGCCCCGTTGGCCTTAATCCCGCAATCGCCAACGTCTCAGGCGAGCTTGGCCGATCAGCCGATTGAGGCCCGGGCCAAGGCCTCCGCCCTTGACGGTGGCGGGGTGTCGTTGCGCTTTGATTGGGATGAACCGGTGGGCGCTGCGGTGTTTCGCCGGGCCGGTGATTTGTGGGTGATTTTTGACAAGCGGGCCAAAATCGACACCGAGGCCCTGTTGCGCGACGGGGCTGGGTTGATCACGTTTGTGCAACAGGTGCCTTCAAGGGGGGGGGCGGTGCTGCGTTTGCGCACCCCCGAAAGCGTCAATCCATCCATCAAACGCGCCGGGTTGGCGTGGGTTCTGGATTTTTTCGCCCAGCCCCTGGTGCCCAACGTGCCCTTGCAGGCTGATGCTCAACCGGATTCTCCGCTGGGTGCGCGGCTGTTTGTATCGGTGCCCGAACCGGGCAATGCGATCGCCTTCCAGGACCCCGAGGTCGGGGACAATTTGATCGCCGTTCCGGTGATTCCGCTGGCTTATGGGATGTCGCGGGTTTGGTCGTATCCGCAATTGAAGTTTTTGCCGTCCAGGCAGGGGGTGGTGATCAAGCCGCTGTCCGATGACATTCGCGTCCGTCCCCTGCGTCAAGGCGTTGAGGTGACCAGCACTGGCGCGTTGCAAATTTCCAGTGTCAGCGCCGAACAGCGCGCCAATGTGGAACTTCAACAGCAACTGGCCTCCAGCGCGGGTATGGGCGGCGGGGCCTTGACCCGGGTGTTGAACCTGGAAAAATGGAAACGCCCCGATCTGGCGTCGTTTACCGAAATCAAGCGAGACCTGCAGCGTAAAATTGCGTTTTCCAAAAACGACCGGGAGCAGGAAAAAAACCGCCGTGAATTGTTGCAGTTTTTCTTTGCCAACGGTTTTCAGGCCGAAGCCCTGGCGGTGCTGGCACAAATGGTGGGCACCAATCCGGACTTTGCCAGGGATCCGGAATATTTGCTCATGCACGGGGCGGCAAGCTGGCTGATGGGCCGCATGAAAGACGCGCGCCGCGATCTGTACAACCCCGCTCTGGACGCTTTCGACGAGGCGACTTTTTGGCGTGCCGCAGTGGTGGCGGGGGAAGGAAATTTGGCCGGTGCAGCCTATGAACTGCGCCAGACCGGGGCGATTACCCAGCCGTATCCCAAAGCCATCAAGATGCCGACCGCGACTTTGGTGGCGGAGGCGGCGGTGGAATTGGGCGATGTCAAACAGGCGACCCAATATTTAGAAGTGCTTGGCGTTGATAACCCGTCCCCGGCGCAAAAGGACCAAATTGGCTATGTCGCCGGAAAACTGAAGGAATTAAGCGGTGACTTTGACGGCGCAATTTCCGAATGGGAAACCGTCATGGCGGGCCGCCATCGGGGCTCGCGGGCCAAGGCGGCGGTGGCGCGCACGGAACTGTTGTATAAGCGCGATTTGTTTAGTGCCGGGGACGTCATCGAAGAATATGAAAAATTGCGCTTTGTCTGGCGGGGCGATGATTTTGAATTTTCTCTGCTGCGACGTTTGGGCGCGCTGTACCTGGATCAAAAACTCTATCGCGACGGTTTGCGCACGTTGCGTCAGGCGGCCACCTATTTTCCCGATAATGAACAAAGCAATCAAGTCACCAAGCAGATGAGCGATACGTTTAATTTTCTGTACCTGGAAGACGGCGCGGATGTCTTGCCGGCGGTGACGGCGATTGCGTTGTACGATGAATTTCGCGAACTCACGCCGCCCGGCGCCCGGGGTGACCAAATGATCCGTCGTCTGGCGGACCGTTTGGTGGGGGTGGATTTGCTGTCCAGGGCGGCGGATATTTTAGAATCACAGATTGATTTCCGTCTTTCGGGGGAAACCAAATCACGGGTTGGGGCGCGCTTGGCGTTGATTTACTTGTTGGATCGCAGGTACGACAAAACCATCGCCGCGCTGAACAAAACCCAACGCGCCCCCGCCTCCGAAACCCTGGCGGAGGATCGCTTGTTGTTGCGGGCCCAAGCCCAAATCGGTTTGGGAAACCCTCAGGTGGCCCTGGATTTGCTGACCCCGTTTCAAGACAAAAAAGCGCAACTGGTGCGTTCGGGCATTTATTGGCGTCAGGGAGACTGGAAAAATGCGGCGAAATCACTGGCTAGACTGCTGCGCGAGATGGGTGCCAGGCCGCGCAAAAAACTGGACGAGTCCCAGGCCGGGGTGGTGTTGTCGTTGGCCATTGCGCAAACCCTGGCCGGGAACGAAGGGGGCGTCGCCCGGCTGGTCGGAAGTTACGGGGCCCGGATGCGCCAAAGCATTTACGCGGACGCGTTTCAATTGATCGCGCAAGCGCCTGAAAGCGGTCTGGTCAATGTCCGGGGACTTGATCCCATTGTTAAAAAAGCGGTTGATTTTCAAGGATTCATGGATCTCTATCGCCAGCGCATCGCGGATGGGAAATTAAGTTCGCTGTATTGATCCGCTATCCGCCGTAACTGCGCACCAATGATCCAACGATCATGTACCAGCCATCGACCAATACGAAAAAAATGATTTTGAACGGTAACGCGATCATGATCGGCGGCAGCATCAACATGCCCATCGCCATCAACACCGAGGCGACCACCATATCGATGATGAGAAACGGCACGAACAGCAAAAAACCAATTTCGAAGGCGCGGCGCAGTTCTGAAATCATAAACGCCGGGATCAGCACCCGCATGGGCATGTTGTCGGCGACCTCGGCGGGGTCGAGCCCGGCCATATCGACAAACAGGCCCAAATCCTGTTCGCGCACGTAAGTCATCATAAAGCCTTCAAACGGCACCAAGGCCCGGTTGAAGGCTTCGGTTTCGTCAATGGAGCCGTTCAACAGGGGTTGCAGGGCCTCGTCATAAGTGGATTGAAAGGTCGGCATCATGATGAACAAAGTGAGAAACAGCGCCAGGGAAATCAAAACCTGATTGGGTGGCGTTTGCTGGGTGCCCAGAGCGGTGCGTAAAAACGACAACACCACGATAATGCGGGTGAACGACGTCATCATGATGAGGATCGAAGGCGCCAGGGTGAGCACGGTCAGCAACAAAACCAGTTGAATGATCCGTCCGGTTGCCGATGCGTCCGGCGATGGGCCCAGGTCCAGGGTGACGCTTTGTGCCAGCGCGTCTATGGGCGCGAACCAAAACAGTCCCGAGACCGCCAAGGTAAATACCGTGAGCTTGACCATCGGTTTGACCGCCGGGGCGATGAGTTTGCGGGTCAGGGCGAACGGTTTCATAGGTATCCCTTTGGCGTTTTTTGGATGCTGTCGGGGGCTGGTGGGGTGATGTTGGTTTCGATCAGCGTTTCGGATTCAGGGCCCAGGATGACCAAATGTTCGACCGCATCGCGGCGGATCAAGATGGCGCGGCGCTTGGTATCGATGGGCAGAACTTCCACCAGTTTCAAACGGCGATCCTGGCCCTTTTTGCGCTGTGGGGTGGTCATGCCAAAACCATAGCGCCGCACCACGATGCTCAACACACCGATCAGCCCCAGCACAAACAGCAAGGCAAAGACAAAACGAAGGTAGTTTCCGATATCCATGGGCTCAGACCATATACGTTGAGCGGGGATGTGAAAACCATTGTCGCACAAAGCGATGAGGGGGCCGCATGCCGCACGGATGTCGGTGCTGGTCCCCGGTCATGTCTTTTTCGGCCCATACGCATCTTGCGCGGTGCGGTGACGGATGGTGTTCAGGCCGTCCTGCAGGGCTTTGTGGTGGATTTCCAGGTCGTGTTGCAAAACATCCAGGGCCTGGATCAGGGTTTGCAGATGCTCTTTGTATTCGGCGGCGATGTCGGCGGGGGCATGGGTGACGGCATGGGTGACGGCGCGCACCCGCTCCTCCATCGCGCCAAGGTCCACCTGGCGGCCCTCGGCCATCAAGCGCCGCGCCCCGGAAATGAGGTTGGCGGCTTTTGCAAGTTCCTGACGGATGGTCTCTTCGGGTTCCAGGTTCATCGGCGACCTCCATCATGGGGTGGGGATTGGGGTTGTAACCCGTCGGGCCATTGCTGGTTTTTTTGGTAGATGTAGGACAGCATTTCCGCGACCAGGGTGAAGGCTTCCAGGGGAATTTCGCTGTCCACATCGACTTGCGCCAAAATTTGCGTCAAATTGGCGTCCTTGCGCACCTCGATGCCGTTGGCTTGGGCCAGTTCGATGATTTGCCGGGCCAGCCAGCCTTGACCCTTTGCCACCACACGCGGGGCCTGATCGGTGCCGGGCTGATATGTCAGGGCGACGGCCAGATCATCGCCGGCAATATCATCGACGTCAACATCGGGCGGATTGGTTGTCTTGTCGCGGTTCACGGCCACTTTTCGCTCATTTGTTGGTGTGTGATGATTTTAACATGGCATGGTTCGCTTAAGATCCTCTGAATCCGCTTTTGAGGTGTGGTGCGGGGCGATTCATTGAATCTTAAAATGTCTGGGACACACTGTGCAGGTTAGATTTCCGTTCCAGAAAGGGACTTGATGTGCCCCGTTTGTCGGGATCACCCGGGAGACTGGGGTGACGTGTTGAACTGCGCCGTGCGTCGATGTTTTGATGCCGCGCCAAGTCGGTGAATGTGAGATGGATCTCAATAAGCTCACGCTGTTTGGAATGGTCAAGGGACGGATGGCCTGGTTGGCCCGCCGCCAGGAAGTTTTGGCCCAAAACGTGGCCAACGCAGACACCCCGAACTACAAGCCACGGGATCTGAAAGCGTTTGAATTTAAAGATTATATGAAGGCCCAACAGGGCACCACACTGAAGGCCGTCACCACGTCTCCGTTGCACATGAGCGGTTCCCAGCGCAGCACCTCGGCGTTTCGCGATGAAGAAAATCGTAGTCCTTACGAAACCGCACCGGATGGCAACGCGGTGGTTTTGGAAGAACAAATGGGCAAAATCGGTGAAACGCAGTTGCAATACCAATTGACCAATGAGCTGTACCGCAAGCACATCAGCATGATCAAACTTGCACTGGGTAAAAACAATTAAGGTGGGGGCAACGGCCTGGCTGTTTGCCGCTGAACGCTAATTTTGAGAAACACGGCGAAGCGATATGGATGACTTGCTGAAAACTTTGCGTATTTCTGCGGCGGGGATGAAAGCCCAGGGGACGCGCTTGCGGATTGTTTCGGAAAATGTCGCCAACGCCGATTCTCTGCCCACCCAGCCGGGCGACACGCCATACCGGCGTAAAGTGGTCACGTTTCGCAATGAGCTGGACCGCGCCACCGGCATCGACACGGTGAAGGTGGGGCGCATTCAAACGGATCGTTCGGAATTTCAAAAACGCTACGACCCCTCACACCCCGCCGCCGGGCCGGATGGTTATGTGTTGGCACCGAACGTCAACACCTTGGTGGAAATGATGGATATGCGCGAAGCCCAGCGTTCTTACGAAGCCAACCTCAACGTGCTGAAATCTTCCAAAACGATGTTGCAACAAACCATCAGCCTGTTGCGCTAGGTGATCGGCACTCATTTATTTCAGGAGCATGAGCCATGGCTATCAATCCCAACGTGAACATCGCCCAGGCCACCCAGTTGTACAATCAGGCCCAGCAAAGCGGCATCGCCACCGATACCATTCCCGCTCAAGACAGCCAGGCTGCCGGTCAGGGCGCGTTTTCGTCTTTGGTCACGGGCTATCTGGACCAGGCGACGAAATTGGGCCAAAGCAGCGAACAGCTGGCCATTCAGGGGATCCAGGGGCAGGCCAATTTGACCGATGTGGTGACGGCGGTGAACGAAGCCGAAGTGACATTGCAGACGGTGGTTGCGGTGCGTGATAAGGTGGTTGAAGCGTACCGGGAAATTCTTCGCATGCCTATGTAGGCAGCGGGCTTCCATCGCAACTATCGCCCTGAAGATTATGTGAGCCAAGTTCATGAACGAAGCCGATGTGCTTGAAATTGCCGAGGGCGCACTGTGGGTCGTTTTGAAAACGGCGGGGCCGATCATGATGACCGGGCTTTTGGTCGGTTTGATCATTGCGCTGTTTCAGGCGTTGACCACCATTCAGGAACTAACCTTGACCTTCGTTCCGAAAATCATCGTGATTTTCGTCGCGATCGTGATTTTTTTGCCCTACATGATGTCCATGGTGATCGAATATTCGATCACCCTGTTTGACAGCATTGCGGCGGTTGGTTAGGCGGGCGGTCGTGCTGGGGCAATTGATCAGCCTGAATTTATTTTCATTCTTACTGGTTTTTACCCGTCTGGGGACGGCCTTTGCGTTGATGCCGGGGTTTGGTTCGCAACAAATCCCCCTCACGGTGCGCCTGGTTTTTGCCTTGCTGGTCAGTTTTTTGGTGACGCCGATTGTCCAGCCCAATCTGCCGGTGCAGCCGGATCAGACCTCGGTTTTGTTTTTGTTGATTTCGTCCGAAGCCCTGATCGGGGCGTTTTTTGGCATCATTCCGCGGATTTTTATGGGCGCGTTGCAAACGGCGGGAACCTTGATGGCGATGATGTCGTCGTTGGCCAATGCGTTTATCCAAGATCCCATTTCCGAACAGCAAAGTTCGGTGTTGTCGACATTTCTCAGCACCGTGGCGATCACGTTGGTGTTTGTTACCAATGTCCATTATGTGATGTTGGCGGCGGTGATTGACAGTTACAGCTTGTTTGTGCCGGCCGATGGGGCGAACATTGCCGATATGAGCGATTATGTCGCGCGTCGGGTGGCGGACAGTTTCCGTTTGGGGGTGCAAATTGCCTCGCCGCTGATCGTCGCGGGCCTCGCGTATTATTTGGGACTTGGCATTATGGGCCGCTTGATGCCGCAATTGCCGGTGTTTTTCTTTGGCTTGCCACTCCAGATCGCCCTGCAATTTTGGGTTATGATCTTGTCGTTGAGCACCATGATGCTGGTATTTCTGCGCTTTTTCGAAAGCAACTTGTATGATTTTACGGCCGCCTTTGGCGGTGGATGATGCGGTTCAGGCAGGGATGACATGGCCGAGGAAGACGACGCCCAAAAAACCGAAGACCCAACCGACCGAAAACTCGGGAAAGCCCGTGAAAAAGGCGATGTTGGGGCGTCTCAGGAAATTAAAAGCTGGGCCATCTTGTTGGGTGGCCTGGCGTCTTTGGCTGGACTGGCACCCTGGATGATGACCCGGGTCGCCAATTTTTCCACGGGATTTTTACAAAACATAGATGGATTATCGGTGACGACGGGGTCCATGTCGCTGATGTTTATCGGCGTCCTGAAAGAAATGGGCATCACGCTGGCCCCGATGTTCGTTATTTTGTCGATCTTGGCGGTGGTTGCCAATGTGGCGCAGTCGGGGTGGATCATGGCCCCCAGCAAATTGGCGCCGACGCTGGATAAAATTTCGGTGTTTAAGGGGGTCAAACGGATGTTTTCGGCCCGCTCTCTGGTCGAATTTCTCAAAGGGTTGTTTAAATTAGGGGTGATCGGCCTGATCACGGTGTTCATGTCGGCACCGTGGTTGACGGACATTTCGATGATGCCGGATTTCGACATGCTGACGATCCTGGAGCGTATTTATTTCGTGTCCCTGAGCATCGCGGCGGGCTCTGTGATGGTGATGTTTGTGGTCGCGGTGTTGGATTTTGCGTATCAAAAATTTGAATTCACCAAATCCATGCGGATGACCCGTCAAGAGGTCAAAGACGAACACAAAGACACCGAAGGCGATCCGCAAGTCAAAGCCCGCATTCGTAAAATCAGGGCTGAACGGGCCCAGCAAAGAATGATGGCGAATGTGCCCAAAGCCGATGTCGTGGTCACCAACCCGACCCACTTTGCTGTCGCATTGGAATATAAAATGGATAATATGCAAGCGCCGAAGTTGATTGCCAAAGGGGTGGATTCTCTGGCCCTTAAAATCAGGGAAGTGGCCGAAGAAAACGACGTGCCGATTGTCGCCAATCCGCCGCTGGCCCGGGCACTTTACGCGGCGGTGGAATTGGACGAGGAAATCCCCGTCGAACACTATCACGCGGTGGCGGAGATTATCGGCTACATTATGGGTTTGAAGGGAAAAAGACCGGGTGGCAACGGATAAACCATCGGCTGAGGGGGGGAAACCTCTCGGCGGCGCGCGAAACAAGACCGACACCCGACCCGGTGATGGGGCGGGTGATCGGTCGGCGGGTGGTGGCGTGGCGGGTCCCAAGCCGCCGATCGCACCGCTGCCGGCCGCACCGCTGCCGCCCACTTTGGTGCCGATTGGCGGGAAAGGCAAAAGTCAAATGCCCAAAAACCAGGATAAGCCCACCGCCTCGCGTTCCGATCCAAAACCGGATTCCTGGCGTTATCGACCCGAACGGGGGCCTCATCCGGCGCTGTTTGGCGTTCCGGCTTTGTTGTTTGGCGGGCTGTCGGTGGCCGTTCAAAGCGGCTTTTTGACGCCTCAGTCGATTGCCCTTGACGGGGATTTGATCCGGGATGTGGGGGCCTGGATCGGCGTGGCATTCGGGGTTTTGTTCGCGTGGAGCCTGGGCCGCCGGTCACGGGCGGATGAAGAGGCGTTGTTGGTTCATGTGGCGGCGGGGGAATTTGGCGCAGCGCTGATGATCAGCACCGCCGACGGGCAAGTTTTATACGCCAATCGCGATTTTCGCAGTTTGTTTTCGGCGCATGAACCCGTAGAAATACCCGATGGGTTGCGCCTTTACGAACGCGATCCAGAGGCCTCGATTGCGGTCCGGCGGATGTTGGCGGCGGCTGCGGGCGGGGCGAGTGATGAAGCGGAATTGCCGTTTTCACTGCGCGCAGGTGGTCAAACGTGGTGGCGTTTGACGGCGCGCCCAATCGGAAAACCGGGCCAGGGCCTGGTCAGCTGGACGGCCCGCGATGTCACCGCGCGACGTGAACTGGACGAGGTGCGGCGCGCCGAAGAAGCCGTGTTGGCGGATCTTTTGGACAACCTTCCGGGGGGTTTTTTCTCGGTCGATGGGGCCGGGCGGATGGTCTATGCCAATGACACCTTGTGCAATTGGCTGGGCATTGGTTTGGGTGATATTCGCGACCAGGGACTGGGCTTTGCCGAATTTGTGAGCGAACTCACCGCCCTCGATGAACGCGATGATGACGGCGATAGCGGACAAGTCACCTTGCAACCGCGCGCAGCACCGGCCTTTAAAGCATTTTTGTTGCAATCGGCGCGGATGGGGGACGCGGATGAATTGCTTTACACCCGGTCCATCGTGGTCCGTGATTTGGTGCGCAGACAACCGCCGCCCGACATCAATGGGGCCCGGGGGGCGGGCGAAACCGCCGACCTGTCGGATATCGCCCGGCGTTTGTATTGGTTGTATGATGAAGCCCCGGTGGCGATTGCCCTGTTGGATATGAAGGCCAACATTACCGATTGCAACGGCTCGTTCCTGAAGCTTTTGGGGCTGCATAAAGATGATTTGCAAAGCCGGCCGTTCACCGACTTTTTGGCGGTTGAAGACCGGGGTGAAGTGGGCGGACAGCTGTCCAAGGTGGTGATGGGAATTTTGCGCGCGGCACACATCGACGTGCGCATGCCCGCCCGGGGGGGGAACGAAGTGACCGCGTCGTTGTACGCATCGCGGATGGAAGACGCCTTTGGCGAGGTCACTGGGTTGATCTTGCACTTTATCGACACCACCGAGCACAAACACCTCGAAGTGCAGTTTGCGCAATCGCAAAAAATGCAATCGATCGGCCAGTTGGCCGGGGGAATTGCGCACGATTTCAATAACCTGCTGACCGCAATGATCGGTTTTTCCGATTTGCTTTTGGCCCGTCACGGCCCACAAGACCCATCGTTTAACGACATCAATCAAATTCGCCAAAATGCGGTGCGGGCAACGTCTTTGGTGCGTCAATTGTTGGCCTATTCGCGCAAACAGACCCTGGAACCCCAGGTTATCGACGCCAAGGAAAAACTGTCCGAATTATCGGAAGTGCTTGGCCGTTTGTTGGGCCCGACGATTGATTTGAATATCGAACACAGCCGGGATCTGGGGCTTGTTCGCGTCGACCCAACCCAGTTCGACCAGGTGATCATCAATTTGTCGGTCAATGCGCGCGATGCGATGCCGGGCGGGGGCACCTTGACCGTTCGTTCCGCCAATTTGGTGTTGGAGGAAGCGGCCCAGCGCGGCATGGAATTGGTGCCTGCGGGAACTTACGTCACGTTGGATGTGATCGACACCGGCGAAGGGATTCGCAAAGAAGACCTTGGGCGTCTTTTTGAGCCGTTCTTCACCACCAAAGATGTCGGTGCGGGCACCGGACTGGGGTTATCGACGGTTTACGGCATCGTTCACCAAACGGGCGGGTATGTGTTTGTGGACAGCGCACCGGGCGAAGGGGCCGCGTTTACGGTGTGTTTGCCGCGTCACATCGAAGACGAGTCCCCGACACCTAAAGCACCCGACGCCCCCCCAGCCCCGAGCACGATGCCCGCCCCGGATTTGAATTTGGGAAAAGACACGGGTGGTTCGGATTTAACCGGCGTCGGGACGATTTTGCTGGTCGAAGACGAAGATGCCGTGCGTATGTTTGGCTCGCGCGCGTTGCGCAACAAGGGCTACACGGTGTTGGAAGCGGCCAATGGCGAGGAAGCCCTGGAAGTCATCAATGCCACCGAAAAGCGGATTGATTTGATCGTCACCGACGTGGTCATGCCGGGCATGGACGGCTACACCCTGGTTCAATTCGTGCGCCAGGAAATTCCCGATATGAAGGTGATCCTGATTTCCGGATTTGCCGAAAATGTTATTCCCGGTGGGATCCAAACCGACAGCGGCTTTGCCTTTTTACCGAAACCTTTTTCCCTCAAAGACTTAGCCGCCAAGGTCAAAAATATCCTCGCGCAATAATGGGAAAACGGCCCCTGCGGTCCGTCCCGGCGGCTGATTTTTTTCCTTGTGCGCGGCAACGGGGGGGGGTATAGGGGCTGTGGGCCACGACCTCCCAACGGGTCGCGACCCTTCTGCCGAGAGGCGAAGGGCATACGTTTGAAGACAAATGTTTACGCGTGGATTGCGATATCCGTGCAGGGTCTGTGGACCCGGTTTTGTTTTTGAATTCTCCCTTCGCCAGTGTGCCAAAGAAGGGAGTTTTTTTATGACCAATCCAATGCCGGACCTGCGTCCGGCCAATCCAAATTTTTCATCTGGCCCCTGCGCCAAACGTCCCGGTTGGACCGTGGACGCGCTGGGCGGGGCCTTGACGGGGCGCTCGCACCGCTCGGCCCCCGGCAAGCAAAAGCTGGCCGAGGTGATTGATCGCAGCCGCGCCGTTTTGGGTGTTCCCGACGATCACCAGATCGCCATCGTACCCGCGTCCGACACCGGTGCGGTGGAAATGGCCTTGTGGTCGATGCTGGGCACACGCGGCGTTGAAATGCTGGTGTGGGAAAGCTTCGGGGCCGGCTGGGTGAGCGATGTGGTCAAGCAGTTGAAACTGGATGACGTTAAGGTCTCCACGGCTGAATACGGCGACATTCCCGATTTGACGGCGGTGGATTTTGACCGCGATGTGGTGTTCACCTGGAACGGCACCACGTCGGGGGTCAAGGTTCCCGGCGGCGACTGGATTCCCGATGACCGCGCCGGTTTGACCATCGCCGACAGCACCTCGGCGGCGTTCGCCATGGATTTGCCGTGGTCGAAGCTCGACGTGGTGACGTATTCCTGGCAAAAAGTGATGGGCGGGGAAGCCGCTCACGGGATGTTGATCCTCAGCCCGCGCGCGGTCGAACGGTTGCAAAGCTACACCCCGCCGTGGCCGTTGCCGAAAATCTTCCGCCTGACCAAGGGCGGCAAACTGAACGCCGGTATTTTCCGCGGTGAAACGATCAACACCCCGTCGATGATTGCGGTCGAAGACGCTCTGGATGGCCTGAAATGGGCCGAAAGCGTCGGGGGTCTGGACGGTTTGAAGGCGCGTTCAAACGCCAACCTGGCGGTCATTGAAGCCTGGGTGGAAGGCTCCGACTGGGTGGGGTTCCTGGCTCTGGATAAATCCATACGTTCCAACACCTCGGTGTGTTTGAAAGTCACCGATCCGGGCTTTAATGCCCTGGACCCGGATGTGCAGGCGGCGGCGCTGAAAACGCTGGTCAAGCTGTTGGACGGCGAAGGCGTGGCCTATGACATCGGCGGGTACCGCGATGCCCCCGCGGGGCTGCGCATTTGGGCCGGTGCAACGGTTGAAACGTCTGATTTACAAGCGCTTTTGCCATGGCTGGATTGGGCGTTTTCAGACGTTAAATCCGCCCTGTAAGGCTGCTTTCCCTTTAAAAAATTTTAAATTCTGACGAAAAGGACTAACCCCATGGTTAAGGTTCTCATTTCCGATAAGATGAGCCCACGCGCCGCAGAAATCTTTAAGGACCGCGGCGTTGAGGTTGATTTCAAACCGGGCATGACGCCCGATGAATTAAAAGCGTGCATCGGTGACTACGATGGTTTGGCGGTCCGTTCCGCGACCAAGGCTACGGCTGAAATCATTGCCGCCGCAACAAATTTGAAAGTCATCGGTCGGGCCGGTATCGGCGTCGACAATGTTGACATTTCCGCAGCTACGGCACGTGGTGTGGTGGTGATGAACACCCCTTACGGCAACGCCATCACCACGGCGGAACACGCCATCACCTTGCTGATGGCGTTGGCCCGGGAAATTCCCCAGGCCAACGCCTCCACCCACGCGGGCAAGTGGGAAAAATCCCGCTTCATGGGGGTTGAAGTGATGGGCAAGACGCTGGGTTTGATCGGTGCGGGCAATATCGGTTCGGTGGTTGCCGACCGGGCGATTGGCTTGAAAATGAAAGTCGCCGCGTATGATCCCTATCTGTCGCCGGAACGCGCCCAGGATATCGGTGTGGAAAAAGTCGAATTGGACGAAATGTTGGCCCGCGCCGATTTTATTTCCCTGCACACCCCGCTGACCGACAGCACGCGCGCCATCATCGACGCGGCTGCGTTTGCCAAAATGAAGGACGGCGTGCGCATCATCAACTGCGCACGCGGCGGCCTGGTGGTCGAAAAAGACCTGTTGAACGCCTTGCAAAGCGGCAAGTGCGCGGGTGCGGCGTTGGATGTGTATGAGGAAGAACCGGCCAGGGAAAACGCCCTGTTCGGTCGTGACGATGTGATTTGCACGCCGCATTTGGGCGCCTCCACGACCGAGGCTCAGGTTAATGTCGCGGTGCAAATTTCCGAACAAATTTCCGATTATTTGCTCAATGGCGCGGTCACCAATGCCCTGAACATGCCCAGCGTGTCGGCCGAAGACGCGCCCAAATTGGCTCCGTACATGAAGTTGGCCGAACAGTTGGGCAGTTTTGCCGGGCAAGTGACGACGTCGGGCATTCAGGCGGTGAGCATCGAATACGAAGGCCACGCGGCGGAACTCAACACCAAGCCGATCACCGCGGTGGTGTTGCAAGGCTTGCTCAGTCCGATGTTGGAAGGCGTCAACATGGTGTCGGCCCCGGTGGTGGCCAAAGAACGCGATATCGACGTGTCGGAAGCCACACACAACCGGCCCACCGAATACCAAACCTTGATCACGTTAACGGTGACCACCGAACAGCAAACCCGGTGCGTCAAAGGCACCCTGTTCGCGGGTAAAGACCCGCGCATTGTCGATATCAAGGGCATTTCGATGGATGCAAAATTGGGCGAACATATGTTGTTTTGCACCAACCACGACAAACCCGGCTTCATCGGTGGTTTGGGAACGGTTTTGGGCAATGCGGGCATCAACGTCGCGACCTTTAATCTGGGTCGCGCCGAACAAGGCGGCGAGGCCCTGGCCTTGATCGAAATCGACCAGGCCGCCGACGACAGCGTGCTCGATGAACTGCGCGCTTTGCCTCAGGTGATGCGCGCCCAAGCCTTGCGCTTTTAACGGACTGGGGACATGACCGATTTTCCCCTTGGAAAGATCGGGTCGTGTCCCCAGCCGCCCTACGAAAAATCTTAATTAATATTATGTCCCCTTTTTACCTTTTTACTTCACACCCAAACGGGTCTTAGCCCAGGCGGACAAGGGTGTCGGATAAAAAGCGGTAAGGCAGCAGGTCCAGGTTTCTTGGGGCCGGGCGGCGACGGACGCGACCGGATGTGTCGTACTGGGAACCGTGACATGGGCAATACCAGCCAACCCATTCGCCCCGAGGATCGCTTGGGCGTTGGCCCAGTGGAATACATCCCAGATGGGTGCAAATTCCGATCACGATCAGCCACTCTTCACGCAGCACGCGGTCACTGTCGATGGCTGGATCAATCAGGTTCGGGTTGTTGTCATCGGCCTTTGCCAAGGCAATCCGTTCCGCCGTTCGATGGTCGATGAACACGGGTTTGCTGCGCCACACCACGGTGATTCTCTGGCCCAGTTCAATGGGTTCCAAATCAACATCAATGGTCGAAGTCGCCAAAACGTCGGCGGCCGGGTTCAAGCTGCTGATAAACGGCCAGGCCGCAACGCCCACACCCGCCGTAGCGATCGCGCCTGTGGTCAGGACAAGAAAATCTCTGCGGGTATCATCTTCGTTATCAAAAGAACGGTTCATGAGATTTTTCTCCTCATTAAAGATGCGCCTGAAATATTTTTCCCCATACCTATAGACGGATGAGCACCGGTTTCATTACACCCCCCCCAATATTTTCCTGTGGAGCGGCTGGGGACACGATCCGGTGTTCCCAAGGGGGAAATCGGTGATGTCCCCAGCCCGCGGAAAAAATCGGTGATGTCTCCAGCAATTCTCAGACACGTGGGTCTTGCATCGCTGGGGCGCAGGCCGTACACAGCATCTCTGATTTGATTTTTTCGGGAGATGTCGGTGAGCGCGATTGCACGGAAAATTGCTGAAGAATTGGCGGTTCGCGACGTTCAGGTAAGCGATGCTATCGTGTTGCTGGATGGCGGGGCCACGGTGCCGTTCATTGCGCGTTATCGCAAGGAAGCCACCGGCGGGCTGGATGATGCCCAATTGCGCACTTTGGAAGAGCGCCTGCATTATTTGCGCGAACTCAATGATCGCCGCGATGTGGTCATCAAAAGCATTGATGAACAGGGCAAAATGAGCGACGACCTGCGTCGCCAAATCCAGGCAGCCGACAGCAAATCGCGGCTGGAAGATTTGTACCTGCCCTATAAACCCAAACGTCGCACCAAGGCCCAGATGGCGCGCGAAGCGGGCTTGGAGCCGTTGGCCTTGGGGGTGCTGGAAAATCCCGAACGAGATCCTCGGGTTGAGGCCCAAGCGTATGTGAAAGACCCCATTGTAGACATCGATGCGGCACTGGAAGGGGCCAGGCAAATTTTGATCGAGCGTTTTTCCGAAGATGCTCAATTGGTCGGACGGTTGCGCGATGCCATGTGGGCGGAGGCCAAATTGGTTTCACGGGTGATTGATGGCAAAAAGGCGCAAGGGGCTAAGTTTAGCGATTATTTCGACCGCCATGAACCGCTCAAAAGCATTCCCACGCACCGCGCCCTGGCGCTGTTTCGCGGTCGCAAGGAAGACATTTTGCGGGTTTCCTTGGTGGTGGGGGATGTCGATCAACCGCCTTACCCCCATCCTTATGAGGCCCGGGTCGCGGCCCATTTCGGTTTGCACGATGCGGGCCGCGCCGCCGATGCGTGGTTGTTGGAGGCCGCCCGGGGGGCATGGCGGGTGAAAATATCCCTGCGCATCGAACTGGATTTGATGCAGCGGCTGTGGGGCGAAGCCGAACAAGAAGCGATCCGCGTGTTCGCCGGAAATTTGCGCGATTTGCTGTTGGCCGCCCCCGCCGGACAACGCGCAACTTTGGCGTTGGATCCGGGGTTTCGCTCGGGCGTGAAGGTGGCGGTTTTGGACGCCACCGGAAAACTGGTCGAGACCACCACCATTTATCCCCATCAGCCGCAAAACCGCTGGGATGAAAGCGTCGCCGAGATCGCCGCCCTGGCCGCCAAACACAAGGTGAACTTAATCGCCATCGGCAACGGCACCGCGTCGCGTGAAACCGACAAACTGGCCGCAGACGTGATCGCCCGCCATGGCGATTTGGCGCTGACGAAAGTCATGGTATCCGAAGCCGGTGCATCGGTGTATTCCGCGTCGGCCTATGCATCCCGAGAATTTCCCGATGTTGATGTGTCGTTGCGCGGTGCGGCGTCTATCGGGCGGCGGTTGCAAGATCCATTGGCCGAACTGGTGAAGATCGAACCCAAAGCGATCGGTGTCGGTCAGTATCAGCACGATTTGTCGGAACACCGCCTGAGCCGGGCCTTGGACGCGGTGGTGGAAGACTGCGTCAATGCGGTCGGGGTGGATTTGAACACCGCGTCCCAGCCGCTGTTGGCCCAGGTTTCGGGTTTGGGCAACAGCCTGGCGGCCAACGTGGTGGCTTACCGCGATGCCCACGGAGCATTTTCTGCGCGCAAGGATTTGTTGAAGGTGGCGCGTCTGGGCGATAAGGCGTTTGAACAATGTGCCGGGTTCTTGCGCATTCAAGGGGGTGCCAACCCGTTGGACGGCTCGGCCGTGCACCCGGAAAGCTACCGGGTGGTGGAACGCATTTTGGCGGCGACCAAAGCCCGGCTTGGTGACTTGATGGGCAACGCCCAGGTGTTGCGGGCGCTTTCTCCTGAAGATTTTGCCAATGAAAACGTCGGTGCGCAAACGGTCAGGGACATTCTGGTCGAATTGGAAAAACCCGGACGCGACCCACGGCCTGAATTCAAAACCGCGACGTTTCAAGACGGAGTGGAAAAAGTCAGCGATCTGAAACCCGGCATGCAATTGGAAGGGGTGGTCACCAACGTGGCCAATTTTGGCGCGTTTGTGGACATCGGCGTGCACCAGGACGGCTTGGTGCACGTATCGCAACTGGCGGACCGGTTCGTTAAAGATCCCCGCGACGTGGTTAAACCCGGCGATGTGGTGAAGGTCCGCGTGCAAGAGGTCGACCCGGGGCGCAAACGCATATCATTGACCATGCGCAAACAGGACGGGAAGGCTGCGGCGAACCCCGCCCCGCCCCGCACACAGCCCCCGCAGCGGATGAAAACAAAGCCGCTCAAAACCACCGCAAAATCACCAGACGGTGCCCTGGCCGATGCCTTTGCCCGCGCGCGCAAGGGATAAGGTCATGGCCGCACCGCTTTTAAGTCTTCGCGATATTCATCTGACCTTCGGCGGCACGCCGTTGCTGGAAGGGGCCGATTTAACCGTGTCCGCAGGCGAACGGATGTGTTTGGTTGGGCGCAATGGTTGCGGCAAATCGACTTTTTTGAAAATCGCCGCGGGCTTGATTGAACCCGACCGGGGCGAACGGGTTTTGCAAAGTGGGATCTCGGTCAATTATCTGCCCCAGGAACCCGACCTTAGCGGTTTTGAGACCACCCTGGCTTTTGTCGAAGACGGTCTGGGACCTCACGATGAACTGTACCGGGCGCAAATTTTGCTGACCGATTTGGGACTGAGCGGTCAAGAATCCCCTGCGACCTTGTCCGGCGGCGAAGCGCGCCGGGCCGCGTTGGCGCGTGCATTGGCACCCAAGCCGGACATATTGTTGTTGGATGAGCCCACCAACCACCTGGATCTGGCGGTGATCGAATGGCTGGAAAAAGAACTCAACACCCTCAATGCGGCCTTGGTGGTGATCAGCCATGACCGGCGTTTTTTGGAAAATGTGTCCCAATCCAGCGTGTGGATTTATCAAGGCGTGACCCACAAGTTGCCAAAGTCCTTTGCCCACTTTGAAGCGTGGCGCGACGAAACCCTGGAACAGATCGAGTTGGACCGACACAAGCTGGACCGCAAGATCGTGCGCGAACTGCACTGGTTGCAACGCGGCGTGACGGGGCGGCGCAAACGCAACATGGGCCGCATGCGGGCCTTGGACCAATTGCGCCAGGACCGCAGCGACCAACGCGGTGCCACGGGCACGGTTAAAATGACCATTTCCGGGGCTGAAAAATCCGGAAAACGGGTGATGGAGGCCGACCGGATCAGCAAGGCTTACGGCGACAACCAGGTGGTGAAAGATTTTTCCACCCGGGTGTTGCGGGGCGATCGGTTGGGCATTGTCGGGGCCAATGGTGCGGGCAAGACGACCTTGCTGAATATGTTGATCGGTAAACTTCAGCCCGACAGCGGCACCATCACCATCGGTACCAAAATTGAACTCGCCAGCCTCGATCAGATGCGCGACGCCCTGAACCCCGGTTGGTCTTTGGTGGACGTGTTGACGGGGAAAAACGGCGACAGCGTGACGGTCGGCGGCGAACAAAAGCACGTGATCGGTTATATGCAAGACTTCCTGTTTACCCCGGAACAGGCAAGCACCCCGGTGCACGCGCTTTCGGGTGGGGAGCGCGGACGCCTGATGTTGGCGCGCGCCATGACTCAGCCCGCCAATGTGTTGGTGCTGGATGAACCGACCAATGATCTGGATCTGGAAACGCTCGATTTGTTGCAAGAAATGATCGCCGATTTTGACGGCACGGTGATTTTGATCAGCCATGACCGCGATTTTCTGGATCGGGTGGTGACGTCGGTAATTGTCAATGAACCGGGTGTTGGCGCGTGGTCGGAATATCCCGGCGGCTATTCCGACATGGTCGCGCAACGCGGGTTTGGCGTGGGCGCGCGGCCACCGGCGAAGGCCCTGGATAAGGTGGACAAGGTGAAAAAGTCCACGGGCGGCGCGGGTTCGGGCAAATTGAAATTGTCGTACAAGGAAAAATACGCGCTGCAAACCCTGCCCGCTGAAATGAAACAGATGAGCGCGGAAATCGAACGCCTTCAGGCCAAAATGGACGATCCCGATGGGTATGCCCGCGATCCGGACGCGTTTGCTGCCACGGCGGCTGCGTTTGACGCCAAAACGGCTCAATTGCAACGCGCCGAAGAACGCTGGCTGACGCTGGAAATGCTCCGCGAAGAAATCGACGGCGCAGGTTAAGGTTTATACGATGTGCGCTGCAACACAACGGTTGCGCCGACCGCCAACACCAGCCCTGGATAAACCATCAGGGGCGGGGCCCCGTCGCCCAACAAAAATCCGATCACCAGCACCAGCGCGGGGTTGAGGTAAATGTACGACAAAACCTTGGTCGGGCCGATGATCAGCGAACTCCACTGAAACACAAAAAATGTGATCAGGGTGGTGAAAAACGCCAGGTACAAAATGCCCCAATACACTCCGCTGGGCACGGCTTGCCAATCCACCCCACCAAACCTGGGAATGGCCAGGATCAACAGCCATCCGGTCCCGGTGAGCAAGATCCAAAAGCTCATGTGCACCATCGGCTCACCCCGGTGAAAGAATTTAACCAGCGGTCCGTAAATGCCCATGGACACCGTGGCGGCCAGAAAAAGTCCATCACCCTGATTTAAATCCAGCGCCATGAGACGGTCCAAATCGCCGCGAAAAATGACCCACAGCGCCCCGATCAGGCCCAGCCCCAGGGCGATGATCGAGCGGCCTTTTAAGCGTTCCTTTAAAATCACCGCCGAAACCCCCGCCGCGATCAGTGGTGTCAGGGTGAAAATGGTCGCGGTGTTCAGCGCGCTGGTGGTGAGCAGGGCTTCGAACATGCCCCAAAAAAAGCCCACCAAAAAAGCGCTGACCAAGGCGTAACGGGCCAAATCTCTCAGGCTCGGCCAGGTCAACCCCACGCGCCACATCACCAGTGGCGCAAAAAACACGCACGCCAGTGAAAAACGCAACAACGTCAGCACCACGCTGTCCAACCCCGATGCGATGGCCGCACCGACGGGAAATGACGTGGCGACCAGAACGGAGGCAAAGATGGTTAAGGTTTGGGCACGTTTTTCGATGGACGTCATAAGCTGGAGTGTCGCCGGGTGTATGAGGATCTTCAACCCCAAATGTAACATGAAAGCACCGTGGCATCCGGTTGGGTAAAATGATATGACGGCGCATGATGAAAACAGATGTTTGCCAAAATCCGTCCCCAGGGTCCCGTCCGCGCAGTGAATTGCTGATGCCGGCGGGGTCTTTGTCCAAGCTGAAAACGGCTATTTTGTACGGTGCCGACGCGGTTTACGCGGGCACCCCGGACCTGTCGTTGCGCACGCAATCGGCGTTCACGCTGGACGCACTGCTGGAAGGGGTGCGCTTTGCCCACGACCGCGGCAAACGGATTTATTTGACCTTGAATTTGTTCACCCACAACCGGGACATTGAAAAACTGCCCCAATTCGTCAAAACCGTGCGCACGGTGAGCCCCGACGGGGTGATTGTTTCGGATCCCGGCGTGTTTCATTATTTGCGCGAACACGCCCCGGAACTGGATTTGCACGTCTCCACCCAGGCCAATTCATGTTCGTGGCTGACGGTGCAAAGTTGGGCCAGACAAGGGGCTCAGTTGTGTGTCCTGGCCCGCGAAGTGAGTTTTGAAGAACTCACCGAAATTCGCGAAAAATGTCCCGATATCAAACTGGAGGCGTTCGTCCACGGGGCCATGTGCATGACCTATTCGGGGCGCTGTCTGTTGTCTAACTATTTGGCCGAACGCGGGGCCAATCAGGGCAATTGCGCGCAAAGCTGTCGCTGGAACTACAAGGTCCGGGCGCGCCGCAAGGATGGCCAGGAAATTGAAATCACCCCGGACAACAAAGATGATTTCGATTTCTTTTTGGAAGAAGAGTTTCGCCCCGGCGAGTTGATGAAGCTGGAAGAGGACGAGCGCGGATCCTACATCCTCAACGCCAAGGATCTGTGCTTGATGCCCAAGCTGGATGAATATCTACGCCTGGGCGTGGACAGCCTGAAAATCGAAGGGCGCAACAAAAGTGAGTATTACGCCGCCGTCACCGCGCGCGCCTACCGCCAGGCCATCGACGCGTGGTATGCCGACCCCGCGGGCTGGAGCCCCGATGCCTATTTGCGGGAAATTTACACCCTGCAAAATCGCGGCTATTCGTTGGGCTTTCACGATGGCCGGTTGACCAACCTGGCGCACAATTATGACCGCACCGACACCGTTGGCGGGTGGTTGTTTGCGGGTACGGTCGAACGCTGGGATGGGGATGATATGATTTTCAGCCTGCGCAACACCTTAAAATCCGGCGCGGTGATCGAATTTCTGGCCCCCGGTGTGATGGAGCCGGTGCGCTTGCGCTTGTATGAGTTCGAACACGCGGATACGGCTGAAATCACCGCCAGGGCGAACCCCGGGCAAGGCCGGGCTATCCGCATTCAGGCGCGGGCCTTTCACAGCGAAGATATTGATAATCTGAAAGACCTGCTGCCGGCATTGACGGTGGGGCGCACCGAAGCGGTGCTCAGTGCGGAGCGCCAAGACCTGTTGCAAGGCAATTTGATCAGCATGGATATAGAGCGCGGCCTGCGGGACGCGGACGCGGAACGGCCCACCTTGAAGGGCCGGGCGCATACCGGAAAGACCCCTGCTTTGGGGTTGGAAAGTTGTTGTGGCCTGGGCTGTAACGGGTGTTTGATGTTTTGGAACGATGCCAGGTACGCCACCGCCCGAAAAACCTTGAAAGGTAAAAAAATCGGCCATAAACTGTTGAAAAAATAAATAAAAAAGTGATTGATGGTGGCCCAGGGGTGATCGTTGGGCTATGTGAGGGGGATGGACATCTCGAAAAAAGAAGCGGCTGAAATGCGCCAGGCGGTCGCCGATTTCAAAACGGCGATGGCGTTGCGCAGTGAGCTCAATTTACGTGTTGCGCGCCGGGTGACGTCAATTTTGCGTGCCGGCATGTTCAGTTTTGCCGTGATCACGGTGATTTTGGTGGGGATGTTGATCGCGTTCACGTCGAGCGTTTCGAACATGATCGCGGTGCTCGACACCATGCGGGTGCAGTTTACCTCCATGTCGGCGGATATGCGCCAAATGCGCACGGTCATCGCGGGCATGGACCGGGACCTTGCGGCGTTCCCCGTGGTGGTGGGAGAGCTTGATACCATGCGCGCGACGGTTTCGAATATGAACACAAACCTGGCCGCCATGTCGAACAGCATGCGCGGCGTGAAAAATAAAATGGGCGTGATCACGAATGACGTCGGGACCATAAACCAGTCGTTCCGTCGCCTTGAGCCGTCCCTGACAGGGATTGGTGCCAATATCAACCAGGCGTCGGGGCCGATGAAAACATTCAACAATATTTTTCCGTGGTGATGGCATGAGCGAACCAGAAAATGAGCTGACCGCCATCGCCAGCGAGGCCATGGAAGTCTTTCGCATCGAGATGGAAACCATCGACCGCATTTCGCGGAAAATCAGTGCCAGGACCAGCCGGATGATCCGCGTCGTGTTGGCCTTTTTGGTGGTCGTTTCGGTCTCTTTGGTGTTTCAGGTCTACAGCATGAGCCGGGATCTGTCCGCGATGATCTCAAGCCTGGATGAGATGTATGTGGAATTCGGTTCCATGTCGGCGGATATGCGACAGATCACCAGCAGCGTACAAAACATTGGCGAAAATGTTCGCGGCATAACGTCCATCGGGGAAAACATGCAGTCTCTGAACGCCGACGTGGGGGACATGCAGGGTTCTCTGGAAGGGGTTAGCGGGGACATGCAGACGGTTGACGTTGATGTGGGCTCCATCGCCAACGGCACTTCGGAGATCTCCTACCGGTTCGCAAACGTCGAAAAAACCGTTAGGGTGATGCAACGCGATATTTACAATATGCTGCGCCCCATGAACATGATGCCACGCTGAGGGGACCTGCCTTATGTCGTTTATAGATGACCAAGACTTGATGGATCAGATCCAGCCGGGGCTGGCGGCGGGGGAGTTTGCAACGTATTTCCAGCCCAAATTCGATCCGGGTAGCGAAGATATTGTCGGTTTGGAAGCTTTGCTGCGCTGGAATCACCCAAGTGAGGGGTTTTTGGAAGCGGGGCGCTTCATGCGGGCGGTCGAAAATTCCCCGGAACGGGTCGAAAGCGTCGATGCCTGGGTTCTTCAAGACACGATGCGCCAGGCGCGGACCTGGCTGGATGATGATTTGTCGTTCGGATTGATGAGCGTCAACATCTCCGCCTGGGCCAATGGCGAGATGCTGGTGGGAGAGGTCGAAGCGGCCCTTAAGAAAACGGGTTTTCCGGCAAAAAAACTGGCTTTGGAATGCCCTTGGCGCATGCTGGTGGTCGATCCCGAAGGGATTTCACAAACGATGCGTGCATTACGCGCCCTGGGTTGCGTGATGATCCTGGACGGCAATCCGCTAACCCAGGATAGCCTGAATGTGGTGCGTCAAATGCCGGTGCAGATGTCTAAAGTCTGTATCCAACATATGCTCGATATTGTGGGAAATGACGGGATCGGCGTTTTGGCCCAGCACGTTAAAAACTGGAAAAAAGCGAAAATTCAAATTGTCACCATGGGGGTTGAAAACGACGACCAGGTGGCGGTGTTGCGCAACGCCGGGGGCCAGTTGTTTCAGGGAAACCGTTTCAAATCGGCGCTTCCCGGCGATGAAATCAGGTTTTTACTGAAGATGATCGACCAAACCAAGAAGGCGTTGAGTTTTCTTTAGAGCAATCAACGATACGGATTGGTGCGTGAAAAAAAGTACAGCCACCGCGCCGGAACATCCATCGGCGTGCCGCGACCGCTTAAGGTGTCGGCCGCCACATCGCGCCACATCATGGATTGTTTCAGCGCCCACCCGGTCGGACTGTCGCACGGCGTCATGGCCAGGGCGTCGGACATGGCGCGGGCTTTGATGTAGATGTCTGGGTTGGGGTAGGCGATCTGGCGCACCGTATTCATAAAGCTGACATCGCATGAGCACGAGGGCGTGCCGGCCCTCAGATAACACGCGTCGTGGCGCATGCACGCCTCGTCCAGCGGATCGATCGGCGGGGCGCTGTTCGGGTTGGTTCCGGGGCCGCACCAGTTGCCGTAAAGGTTGAGGTCCGCGGTGGCCCCGCCGGGCGCGAGACTTAAGGCCAAGCCCAACCCAATGGCGAGTATCTTCAACGGGATGAAGCGGATCATGTCAAACCATACTTGCGCATCCGCCGCCACAAGGTGGTGCGGTCGATGGACAATGTTCTGGCGGCGGCCGATTTGTTGCCGCGGGCGGTGCTGAGGGCCTTGCGGATGCGTTCGCGGTCGTGATCCTGAGCGTCGTTTGGTGGGGGTGCATCGGATGGGGGCGCATCGGGGCGGGGGGCCAGGGCCGGGTCGAGGCTATGGTGGCGAATATCCTGGGGCAGGCTTTCGGGCACCACCGCTTTATCGACGGCGCAAATGTAGGCATGTTCGACCGCGTTGATCATTTCGCGCACGTTTCCGGGCCACGGATAATCCATCATCATGCGCATGGCCTCGGATGTGCAGGCGACATCGTTGGGGTAGCCGCGTGCCGTCAGGTCGGTGCAAAAGTGTTTGAGCAACAGCGGAATATCACCAACTCGTTCGCGCAAGGGGGGGATTTTGATTTGCATCACCGCGAGGCGATAAAACAGGTCGGCGCGAAATTTTCCGGCGTTGACCATGTCGCGTAAATCCTGGTTGGTGGCCGAAACCACCCGCACATCCACCTTGACGGTTTTGTCCGACCCGACCGGCTCAAAGCACTGATCCTGGATCGCGCGCAACAATTTGGCTTGCAGGTGCAGCGGAATTTCACCGATTTCATCCAGCAGCAAGGTCCCGCCGTGGGCCGCTTGAAACCGGCCTTTGCGTTTTTGCGTGGCCCCGGTGAAGGCGCCTTTCACGTGACCGAACAGTTCGGATTCCAACAACTGTTCAGGAATTGCGGCGCAGTTGACTTCGACCAGTTCTTTGTTGGCGCGCGGGCTGTGATCGTGGACCAACCGGGCTATTTGGGTTTTTCCGGTGCCCGATTCCCCCATCAACAACACCGTCGCAGACGATTTCGCAATTTGTTTCAGGCGCGACATGATCGCCATCATTTCCCGGTCGTTGGTGATAAAGCCCTGGGTTTCCAATTCGGGTACGCTGGCGGGGCCTTTGGCCGGGGTGCGGTCCTGGGAAATCACCACGTTTAAGTGGCGGTCGTCTTCGGGCATGGTGATGGTGCCCAAATACAAATCCAGATCGCGAGCCGCGCCACCGGTGTTGACGGTTTCGCTGACGCGGACAAAGTTATCCAACATGGCCCCCGTAGCCGGGGTGGCCCCCGCAGCCGGGGTGGCCCCCGCAGCCGGGGTGGTCCCCGCAGTCGGGGTGGCCCCCGCAGTCGGGGCTCCGGCGGCCCATGTGGTGGGCGTGGGGGCCAAATCAAACAGCGTATTTAAAGTGGTCTGTCCGACCGGGGTGTTTTTTGCAAGCGGAGTGTCATGGTATGCGCCGAGCATTTTCTTGGAGGCTTCGTTTTGACACAAGACCAGCCCCGTCTCGTCGGCGATCAGGACGCCATCGGACAGGCACGAGATCAGGGTTTCAAACAAGGGCTTCACCGCCGTTGAGGTAATTTTGTAGTCGACCAATCCCATGTTTGCGGCGCTCCTCACGACCTATGCACTTTCCACCCTGTACAATCTACGCCTTAAAGGTGTTGCAGAATGCTGCCATGAAATAAAGTGTTGCGCAACATGTTGCAGGGTGTTGCAGGGATTATTTTTCAATATTATCAATGTCGTATATATGAAAAACCGAATTTAAAGTGTTGCAGGGGCGGATGTCATGATTTTGAGTAAGGTTATTATAATTGTAATATCATAGTGTTAGTGCGAGTGTCGCAGTTGGCACGGGGATTGCTTAGGATGGCTTTAATTAGATAAATCTAATAAATAGTGCCGCGCTTCGGTTTGGACAAAACGGGCGCATTGGGGGAAGATTTTGATGGCGGACATATTTTCAGCAGACTGGATGGCATCTTTTCAAAACATTTGGAACAGCCAGCCGGGGTTGTCGGATGAATTGGAAAAAATCGGTTTTTCCAGTATCATTGCGTATGGATTTTTGGGCGATGACGGCCCGACCGGAGTGTTGGTGGTGGAAAACGGCAAAGCCGTTTCGGGCGGGGCCTATGAGGGCCAGGAGCTCAACTGGGACATGCGTGCCAGCCCGGCCGATTGGGCCAAGTGGATGAAAAAGCCCCCCGGCATGATGGGTCTGGGCATGGCTTACACGACCCGCAAGTTGCAATTTATCATTGGCGATTACAGCGCGATGGTCAAAGACCCGCGCATGGCCGGACCGTTTGTGAAGAGCTTTGCCGCCATGGGGCAGGCGTAAAGCAGATAGCCTTAAAGGTGTAACGACGGAACGGTAAATTCCGTAAACGAACGACAAGACCAAATCGGGAGGTTGGCAATGGTGGCGCGCAATACGTTGATAAAGACCGCAAGTTGGCACGGGGCTGGGGCGTTTGCCGTGGCGCTGGTGTTTGCGGCCCACGCGCCCACGGCCCAGGCGTCTGACTATCCAACTGCCACGGTGACGGTCGAGGAAATGGGTAAAATGACCACGCTGGCGGGGACCGTGGTGCCGTATAAATCGGTCAATTTGGCGGCCCAAACAGCGGGGCGCGTGACCTTTATTTCCGGTGTGGAAGGCGACCGTTTTTCCACCGATAACGTTTTGGTGACCATCGATGACGCGGCTCTTCAGGCTCAACGCCGCGCCGCCGTGGCGAACATTGCCAGCGCCCAGGCGGGGATTCAAAACGCCCGGATGAAATATTCCCGCGAATTGATCTCGCCGCGCATCAATTCTTTGACGGCGGTGCCGGGTATGGGCATGCCGACCATGTTTGATCAATTTTTCACCCGGGGGTTTTCCAACATGATCGGCAACTCGCAAACCGGGGTGGAACGCCAGGCCGATCTTTATGACCGCTACAGTGGGGTGAGCCAGGCGCAAAGCCAGATGTTGCAGGCTCAAGCGCGTTTGGAACGGTTGGACGCCAACTTGCGCGACACCCGCACCATGGCCCCGTTTGACGGAGTGATTACGGAAAAACTGGTTGAAGAGGGGGACACCGTTCAGCCGGGGCAATCCTTGGTCCGGTTCGCTTATACGAAGTTTTTGCGGCTTCAGGTTGAAGTCCCGTTGCGTCTGGTTTCGGCTTTGAAAAAGGGTCAAATGGTGCCCGCGCGCCTGGACGTTCGGGGGCCTGAGGTGATGGCCCGGGTGGCGCAGATTTTCCCCATGGCCGATCCGTCGGTGTACACCGTGACGGTTAAATTCGATCTTCCCGAAGACACTCCGGGCGGGCCTGGCATGTACGCCGAAGTGCGCGTTCCGGTGGTGGAGGCCACCTACCGCAGCGCCCCGGTGGTGCCGGTCGAAGCGCTGGTTTGGCGGGGCAGCTTTCCCAGTGTCTTCGTGGTTGATGGGGAAGACATTTCCCTGCGTTTGGTGCGCCTGGGCGTGAAGCTGGGCGACGGCCGGATGAGCGTTCTGGCAGGTCTTAAGGGCGGTGAACAGGTGATTTTGAACCCACCTGCCGGCCTCGCCTCAAGCGCCGCGTCACGTGCGGCCAGGTAAGCGGGCAAGGGGGACGGGGACATGACAGACCAAAACAAAGAGACCACGAAATCGGCGCACGATGATCCCGGTCATTTGGGTGTGGCGGGTGCGATGGCGAAGGAGTTCATTCATTCGCCGCTATCCATGCTGTTGTTATTGGCCAGTCTGGCGATCGGTGTGATGGGCTTGCTGTTCACGCCACGCCAGGAAGATCCGCAAATCTCGGTGCCCATGGTGGATGTGTTTTTCACCTATCCCGGGGCGTCGGCCGAGCAAGTCGCCAGCCTTGCGACGGATCCACTGGAACGCTTGATGAGCGAAATTCCAGGCGTCAAACACGTCTATTCGGTATCCAATCGCGGTCGTGGCATGGTCACGGTGCAGTTCAAAGTGGGCGAGGTTTTGGAAACCTCGCTGGTCAAACTGTACGACAAGCTGATGTCCAATGTGGACAAGATCCCTCCCGGTGTGTCGCAACCTTTGGTCAAGCCCAAAGGCGTGGACGATGTTCCGGTGGTGACGCTGACGCTGTGGTCCCACGAGGTTGACGATGCGGCGTTGCGCCTGGTGGCGTTGGATGTGATGCAACGCCTGAAAGAAGTGCCCAACACCGCGCAAAGCTACATTGTCGGCGGACGGTCCGAAGAATTGCGGGTCGAAGTGTTTCCCGAACGTCTGGCGGGCTATGGGATCAGTGCCGCTCAATTGGCCAAGACCATCACCAGCGCCAATTCCGAAATAAAGGCCGGTGAGGTGGAATCGTCCGACACCAACCTGCAAGTTTTCAGTGGATCGTTTCTCACCAAACCCGAAGACGTGGAACGGCTGATCGTCGGCGTGCATAACGGCAGCCCGGTGTATGTGCGCGACGTGGCGATCGTCAGCCAGGCACCGGAAGTGGCGCAGAACCTGGTCCAATATTTCACCGGTCCGGCCTATACATCCGGTGATGTTGTGTCCCCGGTGGGGGCCCCGGCGGTGACCATTGCGGTGGCGAAAAAGGTCGGCACCAACGGGGTGTCGGTGGCCGAAGATATCCTGGCCCAGGTGGACTACCTCAAAGGCCGGATCATTCCCGATAATGTCGAAGTCTCGGTCACCCGCGACTATGGCAAAACCGCGAACGACAAAGTCAATGAACTGATCTTCAAATTGTTCGTGGCGACCACTGCGGTGACCTTGTTGATTTGGGCATTTTTGGGTTTTCGGGCTGCGGTGGTGGTCTTGATCGTGATTCCGGTGGTGATTTTGGTGACCGTGTTCTCGGCCTGGATTATGGGTTTCACCATTGACCGGGTGAGCTTGTTTGCACTGATTTTCTCGATCGGTATTTTGGTTGATGACGCCATTGTGGTGATCGAAAACATTTATCGCCATTGGCTGTTGAAGGGCGAAGTGGATACCGAAACCTCCGTCCAGGCGGTGGCCGAAGTCGGCAACCCGACCATTTTGGCGACCTTCACGGTGATCGCGGCATTGATGCCGATGGGCTTTGTTTCGGGGATGATGGGCCCGTACATGGCGCCGATTCCGGCGTTGGGCTCGGTGGCGATGGTGTTCTCGCTGTTTGCCGCGTTTGTGTTCACCCCGTGGTTGGCCATGCGCATTCGCCCGTCGATGAGCGCCTTGGAAAAGGCTCACAAAAAAGAACAGGCCCAGCAAAAATGGCTGGACGGATTTTTCCGCCGTATTTTGATGCCGTTGATCAAAAGCAAATTGAAATACCGGATTTTTCGTCTGTCCATGTTGGGGATTTTGTTTGCCAGTTTCGCGTTGTTTTACACCACCGGCGTAACGGTCAAGATGATGCCGTTGGACAACAAGCCGGAATTCAACGTGGTGGTGAACATGGCCGAAGGCACCGCCTTGCCGGTGACCGCCAATGTGACCCAGGCGCTGACCGACAAACTGTTGACCTTGCCCGAAGTGACGGCGGTCCAGACCTATGCGGGGACCGCCTCGCCGTTCAACTTTAACGGTCTGGTGCGCCATTATTATCTGCGCCAAAACTCTTGGCAGGCAGATATCCAGGTTCAACTGCTGGAAAAGGGCGACCGGGACCGGACCTCCAACGAGATTGCGGTTGCGGCGCGCAAGATGCTGACCCCGCTGGCGAAAAAGCTGGGGGCAAAAATCCAGATTGTTGAAATGCCGCCGGGGCCGCCGGTGTTGCAAACCATGGTCGCGGAGGTGTATGGCCCCGATGCCGACACCCGCCGTCAAGTGGCCAAAGACCTCACGGAAATGTTCGCCAAGGCGGGCAACGTGGTCGATGAAGACAACTTCATGCAGGCCCCTTATGAAGCGTGGCACTTTAAAATTGACCGGGAAAAAGCCGTGCGCCGGGGGGTGTCGGTCGAAGACATCAACAGCCAGCTTGAAATGGTCATGGGCCGTTACAAATTGGGCGATGTGAAAATCGGCAACATCCTGGAACCGCGCTATATCGTGATGCAAATTCCCATCGCGGTGCGCGATCAATTCAACCGCTTGGGGCAACTGCCGATCCCATCGTCCACGGGCGAAATGATCCCGTTGTCGGAATTGGGCCAGTTTGAACGGGTGGCGCAAGATCAGCCGATTTTCCACAAGGATCTGCGTCCGGTCGAATTCGTCACCGGCGAGGTTTCCGGGCGTCTGGCGGCCCCGATTTACGGCATGCTCGCGGTCGAAAATTTGCTGAAAGACTACACCGCCCCCGATGGCGTGAAGTTGCAGTCCAATTATTTCTCGCCGCCCCCCGACAGCTTCACCAGCGCGTTTGAATGGACCGGGGAATGGACCGTCACCTATGAAACCTTCCGCGACATGGGGTTGGCTTTCGGTGTGGCGCTGATTTTGATTTACATGTTGGTGATGTGGGAATTTGGCAACTTCACCTTGCCCGCAATCATCATGGCTCCGATCCCGTTGACCCTGATCGGCATTATTCCCGGTCACTGGCTGTTTGGCGCGGAATTCACCGCGACGTCGATGATCGGCTTTATCGCCTTGGCCGGGATCATTGTGCGGAATTCTATTTTGTTGGCGGACTTTTCCAAGCGCGCGGTTGCCGACGGGATGGACGTTCACGAAGCGGTGATCGCCGCGTGTCGGGCGCGGGCACGGCCCATTTTGATCACCGCGCTGGCCCTGGTGGCGGGCTCCAGCGTGATTCTGTCCGATCCCATTTTTCAAGGCATGGCCATCTCGTTGATGTTTGGGGTGGTGGTGTCGACGCTGTTGACGCTGGTGGTGATCCCGCTGAAGTGTGCCAACATTGACGCGAGCCGGGTGTTTGACTGCGCCGCTCCGGGGGGCGGTCAGGACGGCGGCAATGGGGCGGAAAAATCAGGATTTATCCGTGCGGCGCTCAGTGGGGAACGCAAGGACTGGTCGAAAAGCAAACTGAATTTGATCTGGAAAATTCCCTTTATGACCGGGGTTCTGGTGTGGTCCTTGACGCGGATTTGGGCGGCCCGGGCGGCACAGTGGCGGTGGCTGCAAAAGGTCATACCGGTGGTGGTGATGGCGGGTTATGCCCTGCGCGCCCTGCCGTACTTCGTTAAACTGTTTGTCGTCGACACATACACCCGTTGGCGCGAGCACCGCGGCGCACCGCAAGAGCCGGCTGTGAGCGTGGCCCCGGTTTCGACCCCGCAAACGTCCAGCCCGGCCCCGGCAGAGCCAACTCCTGCCTCCACCTCCGTCCCGGTCCAGGTGAAACCGGCAACGCGGAAAACATCGGCACAGAAAAAACCGGCACAGAAAAGGTCGGTCAAAAAGGCCCCCGCCCAAAAAGCGGCAACGTCTAAAACGGTGGCTTCTAAGCCTGTGGCCAAGAGACCTGTGGCTAAAAAGCCTGTGGCCAAAAAACCTGTGGTGAAAAAACCTGTGGTGAAAAAACCGCCGACGAAAAAGGCAACGACGACAAAAGCGCCCGGTAAAACCAAACCCAAGCGGCGCGGAATTCGTTTGAAAGCGCAACCCAAGGCCACAGACACTGGGCCGCGCACCCCCCGGGACGGCGAAGGAAAGGACACATGATGTTGAACGGTAAAAACAAAACTGTGAGCATGCGCGGGGCCTGGGCATGGGTCTTGGTGGTGTTGGCGGTGCCTGTAGCGGCCCCTGTAGCGGCCATGGATCGCACCGTCCCGACCCCCAACAGCGCGCCAGGCCAGACGTTTGGCGGGCAAGTGCCGCAGGCTTTTGGCCAATCGAGCGTGGCCCCACGCGTCAACCCCGGCGTGACCAACCCCGGTGTGACCAATCCGGGTGCGGCCGACCGCAGGGGTTATCCGCCGGTGGGTTTTGATCCCCAGGCGAACGCCCATCAAGCCGGGACGGTCAATCGTTATGGGGCGTTTGATTTCCCCGATGTTAACGTTACGGTGCGGGGGCGGATGAATGTTTCGTCTGCGGCTTCTGCGGCCGCGTCGGTGGTGGATGCCGCAACCGGTTTTGGCAATGTTTTTGCGCAAGGTTTTCCTTACGGTCAAGGCTATGGCGCGCCTTATGGAACTCCTTTTAATTCGGCTCGTCTCGTTCCGGCGAATGCAGATCGGGCCAATTCGGTCATGGGTGCCCAAACCCCGCCCCCGGCCATTGCGCCGCCCGCTTCCGGCGTTGGCGGGCAGCCAACCCAACCGACGTTTGCACCGTTGTCGCAGCGTTTCCAGCAACCGCCTCAATGGGTGCTGGACAACCGCAAGCGCCAATGGATGGCACAACAACGCTTTGCAGAGATGGCCAACACCGCCCCTAATGGCCCTCAAGGTTATGGCCCTCAAGGTTATGGCCCTCAAGGTTATGGTCCTCAAGGTTATGGACCTCAAGGTTATGGCCCATACGGCTATGCGCCGCGCGCCGGTGCGCCGCGCGCCGGTGCGCCCCTGCCCCCTATGGTCCCGCCGTATGGTTCGGCCCGTGGTTTCTTACCGTCCGGTCCCGGGTGGGGGGGCAATGGCCCCAATTCCGCTGGGAACAACAGGAATTTCTCAGGTCCCATGTCCTGGGCGCCGCTTTGGTAGCCGGGATGCACACATGAGGCTTGCGATCAAGGGGGCTTCCCTTGATCACCTTACGGGTTAGCACCCGTCGTTCGTTTACGGGTTTTGGAGCATCCCCTCTCCTGCATCCGTCGTCAAACAAGGGGACAGATGAATGAAGCACAAGGAGTACTGGATATGAACGTGACCAAAATGATGAAGATCCTGGCAGTGGCCGGTGTGGCTGTCGCCGGGTCAATGGTAGCCAATGATGCCTCAGCCGGCGGTGGCTGGGGCCCGTGGAACAATGGCCCATGGAACAATGGCCCGTGGAACAGCGGTCCGTGGAACAATGGCCCATGGAACAACAATGGCCCATGGAACAACAATGGCTGGGGCAACAACAACGGTTGGGGCAACGGCGGTGGCAACGGCTGGGGCAATGGCAACGGCAACGGCTGGGGCAACGGCTGGGGCAATGGCGATGGCTCGGGTGATTTTTCCATGAGCTTCGGCGGCCGTGGCAGTGGCAAGGGCAACAACGCCTGGAACGGTAACAACGCCTGGAACGGCAACAACGGCTGGAATGGCAACAACGGCTATAACGGCAATGGTGCTCGTTATGGTGGCGCTCCTTATGGTGCCCCTTATGGCGCTCCTTACGGTGCACCTTATGGCGCTCCTTACGGTGCTCCTTATGGCGCTCCGGGTGCTCCTGCGGCTCCCGGTGCTCCTGCGGCTCCCGCGGCACCGGCCAAATAAGACTTTTGGCCACATAAGACTTTTGGATCGACCGGAACGCACCGCCTGCGGGTAGGGTGTTCCGGTCACCAAAAGGTTTTTGTTATCGTTTTTTACGATCGTTAAATGATTTTAGGACCGGTCCCGTGATGCGCACCTTGATGATGATCACCGTCGCTTTGTTTGGCTTGGCATTTGCGCCCGGCGCGGCTGTCGCGGGGGCCAAAAAGCCTTTTGTGGCCACTGCGGTGCAAACCTTTGAGGGGCGCGAAGTGCAAACCGGGACCATTTATGTTTCCGCTGCCGGGACCCGCTTTGAATACCTTGAAGGGGGCCGTCCCCAGGTCAAAATTATTTTGTCCAACCCGCGCGTGATGCGCATTTTGTTTCCCCAAGACAAGGTCTATATGGAAGTCGCGGCCCCAATGGACACGCCGACGGCGGTCACCGGCGAAGAAAACCCGTGTCCCGACATGGAGGGGCTGAGTTGCGAAAAAATAACCGATGCGAAATTTGGCGATCTGGATGTTGAACAATGGCGCCAATATCATGCCCCCAGCAAAACCACCAGCATGGTGTGGTGGGAACCGGTGCGCAATTTAATCGTTCGCCAGGAATTTTCCGACGGCGCGGTGATGCAATTGAACCTGGTGGGCAAGATCGATTTTGAAGGTCGCGAAACCGAACGCTGGGATATTTCCATGGCCCGGGCCGATGGCACCATCACCACCGCGTATCAATTGGTGGATACGGATTTGGGGATCATCGTCAAGGATGAGAACCCGGCGGCCGGGGTGATGCGTGAATTGCGTGAGCTGAAGGTCATGGACAGCGACGCCAACTGGTTTGACGTGCCGGCTGATTATCGACGGGTTGAGCCGCCGCGCCAGCCAAGCGCCCAATAACAGCTCGAAGATAGGGGACAGTGCAATGATTACAGTGGTGGGAAATTTAAAGGGCGGCACGGGCAAAAGCACCGTGGTGTTCAATTTAGCCCTGTGGCTTGCCGATGCCGATGATCCGGTGGTGCTGTGTGATCTCGATCCGCAAAACACCTTGCGCGATGCCGTGGATGTGCGCGTGGAAGAAGGCTATGAGCCCACCGTTTCGGTGTTTGGATCGGTCCCGAAAAACCCCAAGGGCAATGTTTTGATCGACATCGGCTTGTCGGACCTGGCTGCGGCACGGGCCGCACTGGGTCGGGCGGACCGGGTGTTGATCCCGGTGACCCCATCGCAGGCCGATGTGTGGGCGACCCAACAATTTTTGAAAATTATTGAGGACAGCACCCGGGGTCAGTCAAAAAAGCCCCAGGTGCTGTCTTTTATCAACCGCGCCGACACCCATCCGGCGGCAACCGAAAACGAAGAAACCGTTGAGGTCTTAAAACAAATTCCGGGGATGAATGTGCTGGATCAATATCTGTCACAACGTCTCGCGTTTCGCCGCTCCTTCAGTGAAGGTTTGGGCGTGTTTGAATTGGAGCCCCGCAGCAAAGCGGCGCTGGAACTTAATGCACTGGCGCAGACGCTCTACCGCTAGAGCAACCGCCACAACTGGAGAATAGCCATGCCTGTCATGCGTTGGATTTTGAACCATTTGGTTATCGTCTTTGTCACTGTTTTGGTGGTCGCCGGTCTGGCGTACCAAAGCGAAATCAAGCGAGAGCTTGTCGCATTGGGGGTGATGCAGCCCGCGTCTCAAACCGTGGCGGCAACCCCGACCACAAAAACCGCAGCGGCGCAAATGCCGACGGCGCTGACCGTCAGCACCGCGCCCAAGGCTTCGCAAAAGCCCGTGGCTTCGCAAAAAGAAGTGGTGGTGGAAGAAAAAGTGGCGACGAAGGTGGCGGCGGCTGAGAAAAAACAACCCCCCACCCCGGCGCCCGCAGCCGCCATTCAGGAAACCGCAACACCCGCCGTCACCACCCTGGTCGCACAGGCGGTGACAGACCCCGGCGCGCAAGCGGTTAAAAACAAGCAGGCTTTCGAACAGGCTCAAGCTCAGGCTCAGGCTCAGGCCCAGGCTCAGATCAAGGCCCAGGCCGAAGCCCGGCAACGCCAGGCGGATTTTGCCGCACGCCAAAAAGCGGCTTATGAGAAATCCCGGGCGGACGCGGTGGCGAAAATGAACAAAGCCCGCGAGGAAGCCCAGGCCCGGCAAAAAGCCGCGTATGAAGCGGCCCAGGCCCAAGCGGCGGAACGCGCCAAACAGGTTCAACAACAGGCCGAAAAAGCGCGCGCGCAAATGATTGCGGCCCAACAACAGGCCCAAAACAACGCCCCGCAAACCCTTGAACAAGCCCAGGCTGCGGCCTTGGAGGCGCGCAAAAAGGCTCAAGCCGCCTATCAAGAACGTCAAGCTGCTTATCTCAAACGTCAAAAGGCCGCTCAGGAAAAATACCAGGCCGAAGCCGAAAAACGCGCCAAAGCATGGGCCCAAGCGCAAGAAAAAGCTCAAAAACAGGCCCAGGAACGGGCTGAGGCCGCAGCCGAACGCGCCCAGGCCTATCGTGCCAAAGTGGGCCTGAGCGAGGCGATGATGAAACAATGGGCCGACGCCCGCACGGCCTATTGGCAACGCGATTTCGCCACCGCCGAAGAGCTCTACAAGGGCTTGGTCAAAGACACCCAAGACGCCGATGTGGCCGGTGAACTGGGAAATTTATATTTCATGCAGCGCCGTTATAAAGACGCCGCCGAGATGTATTTTGAAACCGGGTTGCGGTTGCTCGATGGTCCCTCGCCGATGGCCGCCGGTGCGGTGATGGGCACTTTGTATCGTTTGGACCCGGATAAAGCCAATCAACTGCGGGAAAAAATAAACAGCAAGATGTCCGTGACGGGACGGGGGAATGACGCGCAAACGCCTGCGGCTGAATAAGACCACCGGCCACGCCTGCAAAACCCCCCTGCGTTGATGGAGTGAAATTAATGTTTTTTAGCCGCACAAACGCGACCTTGACGGAGCGCTTGAACAATCTGGAAATGCACCTGAAACTCGAGCACCCGGATTTGCTTCAGGTGTTGCCGACCTACCGCCAGTTGGACAAGGTGCTCCATCGTTTGGGGCTGCTTGAAAAAGATGAAGCCCTGGCCACGCGGATCACGTGGTGGCCGTTGATCAGCGTGTTGGGGACTTTTTCGTCGGGCAAATCGACCTTCATCAACCATACCCTTCAGCAAACCTTGCAACGCACCGGAAACCAGGCGGTGGACGACAAGTTCACGGTGATTTGTTACGCCGATCAGGCCCCGTCGCGGACCTTGCCGGGGGCGGCGCTGAACAATGATCCGCGCTTTCCCTTTTTTGGCATTGCCGGTGAAATTGAAAACGTGGCCCAGGGGGAAGGCCGGCGGATCGACACTTATTTGCAGCTCAAAACGTCCCATGCGGATATTTTGAAAGGCCGCACCTTGATTGATTCACCCGGCTTCGACGCCGACGATCAACGTCGCTCAACCTTGCGTCTGACCGATCACATCATTGATATTTCCGATTTGGTGTTGGTTTTTTTCGATGCCCGCCATCCCGAACCCGGGGCCATGCAAGACACCTTGAAACACCTCGTTGCCAAGGCATCGGGGCGCGCCGACGCGACCAAATTTGTTTATATCCTGAATCAAATCGACACCACCGCGCGCGAAGACAACCCCGAAGAAGTGGTCGCCGCATGGCAACGCGCGCTGGCTCAGGCGGGCTTGGCCAGCGGGCGGTTCTTGTGCGTGTACAACGAAGACGCGGCGGTGCCAATTACCGACCCGGCCTTGCGCGAACGCTATCAACGCAAACGCGACGAAGACATGCGCGAGATCACAAGGCGCATGGACGAAGTGGAAATCGAACGCGGATACCGGGTCGTGAGCCTGTTGGAAGACGTCGCCCGGCATATCGAAAGCGATGCCGTTCCGGCCATTCAAAGCGCCGTGACACGGTGGCGTAAATGGGTGTTTTGGGGCGATGTTTTGGGCTTGGCGGTTCTCGCCGGGTTGGTGTTTGGCGCATTTCAGGTGTTGGGCGCAGCCCCGTTCGGGACCGCCTTTGATGCGGTCAAGGGCTACGTGGTCAGTTTGATCGCACTGGCTGTGGCGGCAGGGGTGTTGGTGATGTCCTGGCATTTCACCGTGCGTAAACTGGCGGCCAAATACGTGGCGGCCAAAATGCCAATAATGTTTGGCGATTGTGAATTGAATTTACGCCGGGCGTTTTTGACGAACACCCGCGCGTGGCGCAGTAGCTTTTCCGCCGGGGTTCGCGGTTGGGGCAAAGGGTCGCGACGGATTGTCCGCGATGTCCTGGGCGCGATCGAAGGTCACATTCAAAGGTTGAACGACCTGCACACCAACCCGTCCGGGCGCAGCGAACCGCTGGCGGGGACTGGGTCTGGTCCTGGTCCTGGTGCCGGGGATCGGGTGTCGGTGTTGGTGCCCGCAATGCCCGATACACCGAAAACACCCGCCTCGTCGACGGCTGGCAACAAACCAACAGAGCCAGCCAGGCCCGTTGCCAGCGTATAAAAACAACATGACGCACACAAACGCACTCAGCACTGCAAAGATGAATGGGACCGGACGTGTACAGAAGAATATCCAACAGTCGCTATATGCTGGCGGGGATCACCGGCATTGTCGCGGTGATGAGCGTTTTCACTTTTTTGATGTGGGGCATCGCCAACCGCATTGACACCATGACCGAAACCATCGTGCAACTGGGGGCGGACATTCACACCATGACCCAGGTTCAAGAAGTCATGGTGCAAGATATCAGCGCCATGTCGACCAATTTCGGGACCATGCAGGGGACGTTGCAAAACATGGACATCCAGGTCACGGCGATGTCGCGCAACATCGCCGTTATGACCGGGTCTACGGTGAATATGAATTCCAACATGGCGCGGATGTCACAAGACGTCAGTCGGACGTCCAGCATGTTTTCATCGCCGATGTCGTATTTCTGGAATATGGGCCGCTAACGCTGCGGGTTAGGCCAAATTCAACATCGTCAACAAACCGCCCCGCTCTTTGGTCGGGGCGGGGATGTAGCGGGCGATAATCTCGGTGATGGCGTCACCGGGCACTTCGATGTGCCCTTCGGCATCTTGTTGGAACAAAAATTCGGCAACCGGCAAGATCGCGTCGCGCACGTGGGACGGGGCGAACATGGTGATTGCGCGGTCTTCCAACTCGAAGAAAATATCTTCGCTGTTGACGGTTTCTTCGAACGACAGTCCGGCTAAAATGCGACAAATTTCGTCGATTCGCGAAATGTCTCCAGAACAACACGTGGTGTTGGTGCAGATCAGCTCTTCGGCGATTTGACCGCCAAACAGTTCCAGGACGCGTTTTTCCAGGATGTCCATGAAAGAATCCCAGCTGTAACTGACGAAATTTTTTTCCGCGAGGGTCATGGGCGGGCGCGGGCGCATTTGCACGGAGATAATTTTCTGTTGCATAAGATACGCCGTGATGGTGTGCCCGGCTTCATACACGGCGAGGCGGAAATTGTCGTCTGCACAGCGCGCGTGCTGTTCGGTTGAAGTCATTGAGCCCTCAAAATTATGTTCGAATATATTCGCGCAAGCTTACCCCGAAAAGCCCCCGGAGAGCATGGGAATTTTCAATTTTTTTCATAAAAATCAAATAAATAAGAATTAGGGCGCAACCCCCCTCCACCACGTCAAAAGGCGCTCCAGATCGCACGGCAACACGGTGCTCAATCCGCCGGTGAAGCGGTGCCAGGATTGTTCTTCTATTTTCGGTACGGAGACCACGGTGGGAATGTTTTCGGCCATCACCGCCATCAGGTCATCGGCCAGACCGCCGCCGTCTTTTTCGTGCTTGCCAAACTTTTCCACCACCACGATGTCGGCCCGGTCCTCCAACGCGCGACGCACGATCATGGACGCTTCGGCCAGCATGGAGACGTTTAAGGAACACACCTTGTTGTCCAATTCATACTGTGTCGGGCGCACCAGGGCGACGTGATCGCCGGTTTTGATGTCGATGGCGTCAACCCCACAGCCTGCGGTAGAAGGGTCCATGTGCGCGGGCGTTGCTTGTAAAATGCCGTGCACATTGACGTTGTCGGCGCGCAGTCGGTGGACAAATTCCTTCATCACAGCGCGGATCGGTGCGCCGCGTTCATAAACAATCCCGACAACGGGCGGGGCGACGGTTTGAGGCCCGGGGTTTTGGAAATCGGCCATGGGAGTTCCTTGCAGCCAGATCAGAGCGTAGCGGCGTCAGTATAGAGCGTCATTTTAGGCCGTGAAAGGTCTCTGCATCATAACTGTCCACCTGTACGACCGCGTCGCGGGCGGCTTCTGCGTCGAGAATGTGTTGCCCATCCGCAGCACGGATCAGGCCCTGTTGGATGGCCGCGGCAACCATCAGCTCGGTGGTGTCCTGGGCGATATCCGCCCGGCGGCGCGCCTGGTCCAGCTTGTCGCGGGCCGGTTTTGCCAGGATCACCCGTTTCAAAGTGTCCTCCAATGCACCCAGTCCCGGTTCATCCGCGTCGGGAATGTAAATATTGGCGCTCAAGGCTTTGCGCAACGGATGGTCCGGGTCCAGCAAGTCTTTTGCCAGGGCCAAACTGTGTGCGTCGGTCAGCGGGGCGTGTTGACGGCCAAGCGGGAACACCAGCCGGGTGGCGCAAAAGGCCACAGTGCGGTTGGGTAAATTGGCCAAAACGCCGTGCAGGGCGCATTCCACATCGTCAAAAATTTTGGTCAAAGCCCAGTCCAACGCCACTTGGTGACCCGCCGGGGCCCCGTCGTCGTGAAAACGCTTCAGGGTGGCGCTGGCTAAAAACAATCCGGCAAAGGCATCGGCATAGCGACCCGACAATGCTTCCTTGCGCTTGAGTGCCCCGCCCAGGGTGATCAGGCCAAGGTCGGCGGTAAAGGCAAACGCGGCGCTGAGGCGGCTTAAGGCCCGGTAGTGCCTGGCGACCCCCCGGACCCCGGACGGAGCCTTGAAAAACACCCCGCCCAAAACCCCCGCCACCAGCGCCCGAACGCCATTGCGCGCGACGTGGTTGATGTGGCCGAACAGGGCGGCGTCGAAGGCGGCCAGGTCGTGGTCGGCGATGGCCTGCATTTCCGCATGGGCAAAGGGATGACAGCGCATGGCGCCCTGGCCAAAAACGATCAGGGAGCGGGTGAGAATATTGGCCCCTTCGACGGTGATGCCGATGGGGATGGAAATGTAGGGCCGTGAAAAAATATTTCGGGGCCCCCGTGAGATGGCTGATCCGGCGTGAATATCCATAGCGTCGTTCAGACAGACCCGCATGCCTTCGGTCAAATACGCCTTGGCAATGGCCGACGCCACTGAGGGACGTTCCCCCGCATCGACCGACCCGGCGCTCAACGTGCGCACCGCGTCCATCATATAGGTGTATCCGCCAATCCGTGCGATGCGCTCGGCGACGCCTTCGAACTTGCCAATGGGCAGGCCGAATTGTTCGCGCACCTGGGCATAAGCGGTGGTTGCCCGGCACGCCAATTGGGCCGCACCAACCGACAAAGAGGGCAGCGAAATGCCGCGTCCCGATGCCAAGGCCTCCATCAACATGCGCCAGCCGTTGCCCGCTTGGGCCTGGCCGCCGATGATGAAATCGAGCGGAATGAAAACATTTTGCCCCTGGACCGGGCCATTTTGAAACGGCACCCCCATGGGATCGTGGCGCGACCCAATCACCACCCCGGCGGTATCGCGCGGGATCAGCACGCAGGTGATGCCAGGCTCGGTGGCGGTGCCGATCAGGTGGTCGGGGTCAAACAGGCGAAACGCCAACCCGATCACCGTCGCGACCGGGGCCAGGGTGATGTAGCGTTTGTCAAAGGACAGCCGGATGCCCAAAATTTCTTCACCGTCCCACAGGTCGCGACAGACCACGCCCCGGCTTTTGCCGTTGGCCGCGTCACTGCCGGCGTTGGGTTCGGTGAGGGCGAAACAGGGGATTTCCCGACCGTTGGCCAGCCGTGGAAGGAAGTGGTCTTTTTGTGCCTGGGTGCCGTACTGCAGCAGCAATTCTCCCGGCCCCAGCGAATTGGGCACCATCACGGTGACCGCGGCGGTGACGGACCGGCTGGCGATTTTGCTGACCACGGCGGAATGCAGTTGTGCCGAAAAGCCCAGTCCGCCGTATTCTTTGGGAATGATGATGCCAAAAAAACCCTGGGTTTTGAGGGTCGTCCAAATGTCTTGCGGCAAGTCGCGGCGATTGGCGATGTCCCAATCGTCCAGCTTGTGACAGAGGTCCGTGACCGGGCCATCCAAAAACGCCCGTTCTTCGTCGTTGAGCGGCTGAATTTTGAAATCGAGCAACCTGGACCAATCGGGCGTGCCGTGAAACAGGTCGCCTTCCCAGCCTACGGTGCCTGCGTCCAGGGCGATTTTTTCGGTTTCGCTCATGCGCGGCAGGGTCCGCGCCACCTGGGCCATGATCGGACGGGTGAGCACCCAGCGGCGCACGGAGGGCACGCCAAACACCACCGCGAGCGCGACCCAGACCACCACCAGGGTGATCTCCTGGGTGGTGAACGGTCCCGCAGGGGCGGGGGCAAAAACCCAGGCGAAGATGCCGAGTGTGCCGGCCAACAGCCACGCCCAATAGCCGTGCCCCCGAAAACTGAGGGTTAAAAAGATCAGCAAAGCGAAAGCGAAGATAAGATATGGATTGGCTGTAAACATGGTGGCCTCCTGTTTATTTGGCCGGCTTCATTGCACCGTTATTGCACCGTTCAATTGCGTAAGGGTTTTCCCGTTTTCAACATGTGGGCGACCCGCGCGCGGGTTTGCGGGGTCTTGGCCAGCGCGACAATGGCGTCGCGTTCCAGGGCCAATACGGACGTTTCGCTGACCGTTTGGGTGTGATCGGTGACCCCGCCGGACAACACCCGGGCCAACTGCCTGGCGATGGTTGCGTCAAAGGCACTGGCGGTGCCTTTGTTGACGAAAGCCCGCACCGCAAGGTCCAGGGCCGCCCATCCGCTGGGTCCTGGTAAATGCTGTTCAACGGGTTGGGGTGGAGTGTAGCCGTCGGCCATGTGCAAAACGCGCGCCTTGGCGGCCGCCAGCACGCGGTCCTGGTTCATCACCACGCGGTCGCCGGGGCGCAAGATCATCAAATCCCGGGCTTCGAAGGCGGATGTGGAAACCGCCGCCATGGCGATGATTTCAAAGGCCTTCATCACCGGGGGCATCGGCCCGCCGGGGCGGTCTTTTTTTTGCGCCCAGCGCCACAGCAATTCCTTGCAGCCCCCCCAACCCGGCACGATGCCAACCCCCGCTTCGATCAAGCCGGTGTAGGTTTCGCCGTGGGCGACGATGGCGTCACAGTGCAACAACACCTCGCAACCGCCGCCCAGCGCCATCCCGGTGGGTGCGCCAACCACCGGGAACGGGGCATATTTCAGGTCTGAAAATGTCGTTTGACCGTGGTGTAAAATCCACCGGATCAGCGGCCACAGCCTTAGTTTTGCGGTGATCAACAGCATCGCGATGTTGGCCCCGACGGAAAAATTCGTACCTTCATTGTGGATCACCAGGCCCTTAAAACCGCGCTTTGGAACTTCTTTGCGGGCCCAGTTGATCATGCTCAGAACAAACGGGTTCAAGGAATTCATTTTGGAGTGAAATTCGACGCAGGCCACGCCATCGCCAATGTCCCACACGCTGGCGGATCTGTTTTTGGCGAGGGGGGTGGTTTTGCGTTTGATGTCTTGCAACAACACCACGGCGTTGGGGCGGCTCACCGGAGTATAATTGCCGGTTGGTCCGATCTGGTTGAGGCGGGCTTGACGGGTGACGTAAAACCCCTGTTTTCGCGCCGCTTCGATCAGGGGCGCAACGGTGCCGCCGGTGGCCATGACCCGCCGCGCGAACCAATCGACGCCGATGCGGTCGAGCAATTCGAACGGTCCCCATTTCCAGTTGTAGCCAAGCCGCATGGCGCGGTCGACGCTTTCGATGTCGTCGGCGATGTCGGGACACAAATTGGCCGCATAGAGGAGCGTCCGGGACAAGACCGACCAGGCGAAACGACCGCCCTCGCTGTCGTGTTCAAACAGCGCGCGGAGGCCGTTTTTGCGGGCCGCTTTGGCGGCCTCTGGGCGAGGCCTTCGGGCGGCGGCGTATTGGCCGGTGTTGAGGTCGACGACCTGTTTGACCTTCACGCCGTTTTCGGTGATCAGGCGGTAAAATCCACCCTTGCCTTTGCGTCCGGTGTATCCATCGGCGACCATGCGGTCGAGAAAGTCCGGGGCCGGACCCAAGGCGTGAAACGGATCTCTTGGGGCCAGGGTGGTGGCAAAGCTGTCCAACACATGGGGCATCAAATCCAGGCCGACCAAATCCAAAAGTCCGAACACGCCGGTTTTGGGCACGCCTAAGGGGCGGCCCAAAAGTGCGTCGGCGGTTTCGACATCGATGGTCATTTTGACCGCGCGGGTGACCGCGCAGTGCAGCCAAAAGGTGCCGATGCGATTGGCGATGAAACCCGGAGTATCACGGCATGTGACGATGCTTTTGCCCATCGCGTGGTCGGCGAAATTTTCAATGGAGGCATGGGCATCGGGGTCGGTGTGGGGGCCGGTGACGATTTCCAGCAAGCGCATGTAACGCGGTGGATTGAAAAAGTGGGTGATGAAAAAATACGGGCGCAGCGCCGGATCCATCTCTTTGGTGAGTGTTTGCAGGGGCAGGGTCGAGGTGTTGGAGGTCAACACCGCGCCGGGTTTCAGGTGCGCCGCGAGCTGGGCATAGAGGTGCTGTTTGACATCCAGACGTTCGACCACCGCTTCGATGATCCAGTCGCAATCTTGCACAATGCTCAAATCCTCGGTGGTGGCGGGGGTAACGCGGTGGGCGAAGGTGGGGTGCATGAAGGCGGCGGGTTTGCTTTTGGCGATTTTTTTCAGCGCCGCCTCCGCCGCCCCTTCGACCACATCCAGCAGCAAAACGTCGGCCCCGGCATTGGCGGCATGGGCGGCGATTGCCGCGCCCATTACACCGGCACCAATGACGCAAATTTTTTCGATCTTGGGGGTTTTAATATCAGGGCTCATGTCACGCCCTCCAACACGGTTGCGATGCCCTGACCGCCGCCGATGCATTGGGTCGCCAAGGCCCATTTGCCCCGTGTGCGGTGCAAAATTTCCGCAGCCTTGCCGGTGATCCGCGCCCCGGTGGCCCCCAATGGGTGACCCAATGCAATCGCCCCGCCATCGATGTTGATGGTGTCTGGGTTCAGCTTTAGATCCTGGATGGAGGCCAGCGCCTGACTGGCGAAGGCTTCGTTCAATTCCACGACATCCAACTGATCGACGGTGATGGCGGCGCGCCGCAGGGCCTTTTTGGTCGCCCCGATCGGACCGATCCCCATCAGTTCGGGACGACAGCCCGACACCGCAAAGGAACGCACATACGCCAGCGGTTCCAAACATTCGCGTTCGGCAAAGTCCGCCGTGGTGACCATCACGGCGGATGCGCCATCGGTCAGGGGTGATGAGGTGGCCGCCGTGACGGTGCCGTGTTCGGCGAACGCGGGGTTCAGACCGGCCAGAACATCGGCGGTGGTGTCGGCGCGAATGCAGCCGTCAACGCTGACGGTGCCGGTCGGGGTCTGGATGGTGACAATTTCTTTTTCAAAACGGCCCTCGCGTTGCGCCTTGGCCGCTTTGGTTTGGCTGGTGAGGGCGAACGCATCCTGGGCTTCGCGGCTGAGGGCATATTTTTCAGCGACGTTTTCAGCCGTTTCGCCCATGCCCATATAAGCCCCCGCCATGCGGGCCGCCAGGCCCGGGTGGGGCAGGGGATTGAACCCGGTCATGGGGATGCGGCTCATGCTTTCGATTCCGGCGCAAATGTAGGCCTCCCCGGCACCCATCTGCAGCGCGCCCGCGGCCATGTGGATCGCCTGCATGCTCGATCCGCAAAACCGATTAACCGTCACGCCGGCAACGTGCAACGGCAGGTCGGCCAAAAAACCCACCAGACGGGCAATGTTGAAACCCTGTTCGCCTTCGGGAAACGCACAGCCCATGATCAGGTCTTCGATTTGGGCCGGATCAACGTGGGAGTCTTCAATCAGGGCGCGCACGACCTGGGCGGCAAGGTCGTCGGGGCGCGTACCGGCCAGCGCGCCTTTGTGTGCCAAGGTAAAGGGCGAACGGCGAAACCCGGTGATGACGATGGGGATATGCCCGGGGATATGCCCGGGGATATGGCTGCGGGTTGGTGAAGAGGTGGAGGTGGGCATCGATCAACTCCTTTGGGGCGAATGGGGGACGTTTTTGCGGGCTTGTAAAGCCTGCAATTCGATTTGGGCATCGTTGGCGATGGCCTGGATGCGGGCAATTTGGATTTGCACCTCGGTGGCGCTCCGGGCATTGAGGTGGCGTTTGATTTCGTCCAGGGACAGCCCGATCCGTTTGCACCGCAAGATCACGTTCAACTGTGTCACTGCGGTGTGGGTAAAGACATAGGTGCGCCCCGCGCGTTGGGGCTGCAGTAAATTTTTCTGCACGTAGAGACGCACCGCGCGGGGGGTGGTATCGCAAGCCTGTGCCAGGTCTTTGATGGAATAAATGTTATCCATGATGACGCTCCACTGCCGCGCGTTTGGCGGCGTCTTCGGCGATCAGGTCTTTTTTCGACACCTTGCCGATCAGGGTGGTCGGCAAGGTGTCGCGAAATTCGATCTCTTGGGGTTGTTCTTTGGGGTTGAGGGTTTGGCTTGCAAATGATGTTAGCGCCTCTGCATCAAGCGACGATCCGGCCACCCGCACCACGAACGCCTTGGGCACCTCACCGCGCAACGGATCGGGGATGGCGATCACCGCGACTTGATGAACGTCGGGGTGATTTTGCAACGCGTCTTCGATGATGCGCGGATAAACCTTGAACCCGTTACAGATGATAACGTCCTTGATCCGGTCGGTGAGAAACACATACCCGTCCCCATCCATATGGCCGATGTCGCCGGTGCGCAACCAGCCGTCTTTGAGAACCGCCCGGGTTTCGTCCGCCTTGTTCCAATATCCGACCATCACCTGGGGACCTTTGATGACAACCTCGCCGCGTTGCCCGGTGGCGACACGGTGGTGGGGCGGGTCCGGGTCGCGAATTTCGATTTGGGTTCCGGGCAGGGGAATGCCGATGGAACCGGGCTTTTCGGTCCGACGCGGCGACCACACCGGATTGCAGCACGCCACGGGGGAGGTTTCGCTGAGGCCGTAGCCTTCGACCAGGGTGCATCCGGTGAGGTGTTCGAAGGCCTTTTTGGTGGCTTCGCTGAGCGGCGCGCCCCCGGACAGGCAATAGCGGATCGAGGTGAGATCGTAACGCTCTAAATGAGGCTGTGAGGTGATCGCGGCGTAGATCGTTGGGATGGCGGGAAACAGGGTCGGACGCTTGGTGTGGATGACCTTTAACACCTGGTCCAAATCAAATCGAGGCAGGGCGATTATCTTTCCCCCGAGGCGGAGGGCCAAACACATCGTCACGGTCATGGCGAAGACATGAAAAAACGGCAACACCGCCAAAATGCTTTCGCCGCCGGGAGCACCGGGGGGGGCGTCGGGCAACCAGCGATACACCTGTTCGGTGTTGGTGGTGATATTGGCATGGGTCAGCATCGCGGCTTTGGGGGTGCCGGTGGTGCCGCCGGTGTATTGAAACAGGGCAATATCCAGGCGGGGGTCGATTGGGACGGGGGTGAAATGACCTGGGTTGCGGGTCAGCCAGTCGAACGGCAGGTTTTGTAAATTTTCCGGGACCTCGGCGATTTCACCGCGCTTGAAAACCTGCCACAGAAAACTTTTGACCGGGGGCAGGGCGTCGCCCAGTGAACACACCACAATGGTGCGCAACGACGTGCCGGATAAGGCGTCGGCGACCTTGGGGTAGAGCTTTTTCAACCCCAAAGTGAACATGATCTCCACGCCGCTGTCGATGATCTGAGCGCGAATTTCAGTGCCGCTATAAAGTGGGTTGAAATTCACCACCGTCGCCCCGGCTTTCAACGCGCCAAAATAAGCGGCCAGATAATAGGGTGAATTGGGCAGGCATATGCCCACCCGCTGGCCTTTTTTCAAACCCAGTTGTTGCAGGCCCCGGGCGGTCCGGTTGGCGAGATCAAGAATGTCCGCAAAGCTGTACAAACGGTCCAGAAAGTCCATGCAAACGCCACCGGGATCGTGGGCCGCGGCATCGTCGAGCAGATGGTAGACGGGTCGCTCCAGGGGATCCATGCGCCAGTCCAGATGGTCCGGGTAAGCGGCGGCCCAGGGGGGGGGCTTTGTGGTGGTGGCGGGGTTACGCATCAGGGGCCTCCCGGGTGGGGTGCACATTGGCGGTGCAGCGTTGAATGAACGCGGTGACGTGATGTTGGGTCTGGCCCAGGTCTTCGTTGAGAATGCCGTGACGGTGCGCTTTCACCCAGTGCAAGGTTTTGTCGGTAGCGGGCAGGGCGTCGAATATTTTTTGCCCACTGTCGGGTTCGACAATCGGGTCGTCGTCGCTCTGGACGATCAGGGCGGGGACGTGTACGTCGGTCAAATGGTCGGGCAGGGCATCGGTGAGTTGACGCAATTGATACAAGGCGTGAACCGGGACGGCGCGGTAATTGATGTCGGGGTGTTCGGACGCGTTGGCGCGAAAGGGGATGAGGTCGGTCAGGTTGGGCACCCAGCTGGCCAGTTTGTTGAGGCCGTAAACCAACGGAACGAAGGCCATGTTGCGGTTGCGAAAAGACAGCGGCGCACAGACGCTGACCACGCCCCCAACACGGGCCGGGTTTTCCGCCGCCAGCATCAGGGCCAGCGTGCCTCCGGTGGAAAACCCCACCACCACCACGCGGTCGCAAAAGGCCGATAAAATCCGCTGTCCCCGGCGCACGGACCTGAACCAGTCCTCCCAGGTGCGGGTTTTGAGATCCCAGGGCGAGGTGCCGTGTCCGGCCAGACGCACGCCCAAAACCGCGTAGCCCTGGCGGCTCAGGGTTTTTGCGTAATCGCGCAGTTCCGCCGGGGACGCCAAAAGCCCGTGCACCAAAAGCACCCCGACCTTGACCGTCGGGGCGGGTAACAGCAGGTAGGGCTCGGCACTCTGGGTGGCGGTTTCCTGGTCGTTGATGTCATGGAAGCGGGCCTTGGAGTAGTAATCGCGGTTCCATTGGTGGGCGCGCAGTTCATCATCGAACATCAAGGACCCGATTTCGGGTTCGTTGATGGTTGCGGCTTTTTTCAGGGCGGCGTCCATGGCGGCCCGCACCTGGAACAGGGGCGCGACTTCATTGGCATAGACCAACACCGGGTTTTCCAAACGGATTTCGTCAATCGAGTATTCGTCGCACAACTTGTCGAGAAACCGGTACGTGGTTGGTGTTCGACCCACCAAACCGGCGTTTTTACAGGTTTTGAAAAACCGTTCCAACTCGGCACTGACGCCTTCTTGCAACAAGCGGTAGCGGTCGGGACACAGCAAGCTGCGGTGCACATGAACGCCGGGCGTGACTTGCAGGTTTTTCAGTGCCAAATACAAGGTCCGGTGAAATAAAGTGCGCGTAATTTCCATCTGGCCGGTCCCGATCAAGGTGATGATCAAGTGGCTGGCAAGGTGGCTGAGGTTGACCGTGATCCCGTCATACATGGCGCGCATGTAAGCGTCGCGGATGCGTAAGGATTCACGAGAAATGCTGCGCACCAACATTTTTTCACTGATACTTTGGGCGTGGTCTTTTAAACCGAACAAGTCATCTAGCGACCAAATATCTTTGCTGAAGACGCGGTTCAACAGCATGTTTTCCCACCAGTGCCACTTTTTCTGCGGTTTTAGGGGGGCGCTGAGGCGAATGTCCATATCGGTCTTGCGCAACAGCAAATTGCCTTCGATTTTCATTTCTTCGCTGAATTGCTGGGGCAGTCCGCGCATGAATAAATCGGCGGCGCGGGATATAAAGTTTTCCTGAATGCGAATGGGATAAAAGGTGATCGTCGCGGGAACGATCAAGGTGGGTTCAATCGCCCGGGCCAGCAATTCGTCGGTATCCTTGAGACCCAAAGCCTGGACCCAACGCTCGATCCGCGCCTGATCGCCACGCCGGTGGAGGTCTAAAATACGCCGCTTGAAAATGTCCAGCGTCAAGGCCAGTACGGCGGCACCGCGGTGGTGTTTGCGGCGCTCACGCGAGGTGCGCGAAAAAATGCTCAATTGGCCTTCAGAATCGATCACCCGACGGTCCTTGACCATGCCGCCTTCGGGAAACACCACCACTTTGCGCCCGCGCAAAATCTCAGCAGCCAGAAAGGGCAACAGACCGGGGAGGTTATTGGGCACCGCGCCGACGCCCCGCAAAAATTCGGCGATGTTTTCGTTCCCTTCAAATAGCGCGTGATCGGCGACCGAACGGCAATACGCCCCGGTGGCGCGGTGGATCACAAACGGGGGAATGATGGTTTCAAAGCGGGCGAAATGGTTGAACAAAAAAATATGCCCGCTTTGCAGGGCGTTGTCGGTGGTGTGAACCTCTATGTTCAGGCCCAGCCGTTTGCGGATCGCCTGAAACGACCGTACGCACCACTGATAGGTGCTTTCATTGATGTTGAAGGTGTTTTTGGTATCGCTGTCCATCAAGCCCACCCGAAGATTTTCACCATACATGACATATGGGGATGAATGGTGACGCTTACGTCATTTGCCTGACGGAAATGATATCACATTTTCGTGAACAATCGAACAAACCCGCTTAGGGAGAAGTTTTTTGGGCTTTGAAAATATCGATCAACTGCGGGATCACCGCACCGGCGTGTTCGGGGTTTTGAGACACCTCGGCCAAGATCCGGTGAACCGTTTGGGCGGTGCTCGATTGGGTGCCCTGGGCCTGGACCTGGCGGGTGTAGTACAATAAATCCTTGGCCGCGTTGCGGACCGCGAACTGAAAGTGTGAGGCGTCCTGGCGCTCGCCATAAGGGCGCAAGCGTTCCAGGGCCGCCCCCCCGGCACCGCCGTTGGCCAGGACATCGCACAGCACCGTCACATCGACGCCGCCTTGATCGGCCGCCGCGATGGCCTCGGCGATCACCACCGCCTGGCTGATGGAGACAAAATTGTGCAGCAGTTTCAACCGGTGTCCGGCACCAACAGGACCACCGTGCGAAATGTGTTCGGCGTAAGCCTGGATATAAAGTTTTGCCCGGGCGACATCGCTATCGCTGCCGCCCATCAGCACGTTTAGCCGTCCGGTCTCGGCCTCTTTGGGGGTGCGGGTCATCGGTGCGTCAACATAGGCGCAGCCCTGGGCGCGGATGGCGGCGGCTATTTTCAGGGTTTCCAGCGGTTCTGCGGTGGTTGCGTCGATGATCAAGGTGCCGGGGGTCACATGGGTCAGCAGGCCGCTGTCGGCGCGCACCACGGCATCGACTTCGGGGGATCCGGGCAGGACCAAAAACACCGCGTCTTGACCATGACAGACGGTCTGCAGATCGTTGCTCATGCGCACGCCGAGGGCAACCAGGTCGTCACACGGGCGGTTGCCGGGGTGCTCCAAAACCGTTAACGCGTGGCCCGCAAGGCAGAGATTTTTCGCGATGCCGTGGCCCATCAAACCGCAACCGATCAGGCCGATGGTGCCCGATTGGGAGGTGGGGGAGTGGGGGGCGGGGGTGGAAGGTGTTGTCATGGAAAGGTCCTTGTGGAATTCTATCGCCGCAAGTGTGCACCACAAGAGGATGTTCGCCAATGGCACTTATTGATCTGGTTTTACCTGTGACCGGTTTTGGCGCGGCGGCTTTTTTTACGCCCGGTCCCAATAACGTGATGCTAACCGCCAGCGGGGTCAATTTTGGATTTTTGCGCACGGTCCCGCACATGATGGGGGTCGCGGTTGGCTTTGCGGTGATGAACGTGGCGGTGGGGCTGGGGTTGGGGCGGGTGTTTGAGCTCTATCCAGAAATCCATCTGGTGTTGAAGTTCGCAAGTGTTGGGTATTTATTGTTTTTGGCGTGGAAAATCGCCCACTCCCTGCCCGAGGCGGGCCCCCTGCCCGCGGCGAACTCCCTGCCCGCGGCGAACTCCCTGCCCGAGGCGGGCCCCCTGCCCGCGGCGTATTCCCTACCCGAGGCGTATTCCCAACCCGGGGCGGGTCCCCTACCCGGGGCGTATTCCCGCCCCGGGGCGGGTCCCCTACCCGGGGCGGGTCCCCTACCCGGGGCGGGTTCCCAACCCGAGGCGGGTCCCCTACCCGGGGCGGGTTCCCAACCCGAGGCGGGTCCCCTACCCGGGGCGGGTTCCCAACCCTTTACATTTTTACAGGCTGCGGCATTTCAGTGGGTTAATCCAAAGGCTTGGGTGGTTGCGGTTGGCGCGGTGGCGACGTTCACCACGGTGGGCGGGGATTTGTTTGCCGAAGTGCTGTTGATTTCGTTGGTTTTTATGTTGGTCACGGTGCCCAGCGCCTCTACGTGGACGTTTTTTGGCACCGTTATCGGGCGTTTTTTACACACTCCCGGGCGCCATAAGGCGTTCAATTGGTTCATGGCCGGGCTGCTGGTGGCATCGCTTTTGCCAAGCCTTTTGCCAAGTCTTTTATGAGGCAACACAATATGACCGGCAGACCGATAAGCTTGGCGCGGTACTTGTTTTGGACGTTTGTTTCCGTGGTGGTGGCGGCGGTGCTGGCGTGGCTTTTGGTGGGGTAAATCAGAGGGGCAATATCAACGCGTGGCGGAGATATACTGGGGCATCAGCCGGCCCATAGCCAACAACAATTGATAGATCGACTGGCGTTCGTCATAGGACGCGGTGGTGTAGTTGATCTGGGTGTTGTTCAATTCGTTTTCCGCATCGAGCACGTTGATCACGGTTTCTTTCCCGGCATCGCGCAATTTTTTGCGTCCTTCAAAAACTTCTGCGGCAATGTTCACGGCATTGCCGAGCAATTCCTGCCGGCGGCGCGCGGTGATCAGCGATTGCCATGATATTTGGGTTTGTTCCACCACCTTGGTGGCGGTGTAGTCGTAGCCGTCCATGGACGCCTGATAATCGGCATTGCTGATGTCTTGGCGGGCCATGGTTGCCCCGCCGCTGAAAATATCCCAACTGGCCAATAACTTCATGGCGTAATCGCGGCGAATTCCCATCACCCCGCCGGTTTTCTTTTCGTAGTTGGCGCTACCTGTGAGATCAAGCGAAGGATAGAGCGTGCTGGCCGAGCCACGGCGTTGTTCGCGGGCCAATTCAACGGTGGCCGCGCCGCCGATCAGGGCCGGGTTTTCAATCATGGCAATTTCGGTGGCGCGTTTTAAGGAACTGGGAATGGCTTCGGCCGGGGGGGATGGGTCAATCATGGTGGCCAAGAGGGGTGCGCGGCCAAACACCTGGGCATAGGTGCTGATTGAATTGGCCAACGCGCCTTCGTAGCCAACCCGGCGTTCCTTGGCGATTTGCAGACGCGATTTGGCTTGCAAAACGTCTTGGGTGACGCCGGAGCCACGCCGCACCCGTTCATCTTCCAAATTCAATTGGCGCAAGATGGTGCGTTCGGTTTCCCGTGCGATTTCCACCAAACGGCGCTGGCGCAACACGTCAATGTAGGCTCTGACGCCTTCGAACAAGGTGTTCTGGCGGGTGCCTTCCAGCGATAACTTGGCCACTTCACGGTTGATTTTGGCCGCTTGCACCTGGGATGCGGTCCTGAAGCCGTTGAACAAATTTTGGTTGACCGTCAGCGACACGGTGTTTGTCACCGCGCGGGATGGATCACCTTCGCCGTTAGCGCGGGTGGTCGGGGTGTCGATCACTTCGGGGCCGATCCCGGCGGTGATGTTGACGGTGGGCAGGTATCCTGCCTGGGCCTCGGCAACGGAGGCGCGGCGCGATTCGAGGGTTTTTTCAGAGCCGCGAATTTTCGGGTGGCTATCAATCAGGCCGAGCAGTTCAACTTCCAGGGGGCGCGCCTGAGCCGCAGTGCTTCCCAGCACAACTGAAACAGCCACCAGGGGAAGTATCACAAAGGGAGTAAAACGTATCTTGACGGTCACGGCATTCCTCATGGATCGCTATCCAGGTAACCCTGTTACAGGGCGGGCGACAAAAATGTGCCCACCGATTCCAAGCTCTCCATATCTATCATACTTGCGCTCAGGTGCCAATTCTTTGACGGCTCTTTTTTTGGGTTGTGATTGCCCTTTATGCAAGGCCGGGGCACGTAAGGTTGGTCGGTTGTCCGCGCGCAATTGGGGCTTGCAGCGTGGCGGGACTTCGCTAACGTGGGCGGGGTCGAGAAAAAACGTATTTTGGTGATGGGTAAAATTTATGAGCATTTGGGGAAAGTTTATTGGCGGTGTTGCGGGCTTTGCCCTGGGCGGGCCGCTGGGGGCATTGTTGGGGGCGGTGGCTGGGCACGCTTTGGACAAAGCCCACGGGGGTGACGGGGGTGACGGGGGCGTGGGTGCACGCGGGCTGAACGGTGAACAGCGCCAGGTTGCGTTTACCTTGGCGGTGATTGCCCTGGGCGCAAAAATGGCCAAGGCTGATGGGCAGGTGACCCGTGATGAGGTCCAGGCCTTTAAGCAATTGTTTCAAATTCCCCCCGGGGAAATGGGCAACGTGGCGAAAATATTTGACCGCGCCAAGACCTCCACCGCCGGGTTCGAGATTTACGCCCGGCAAGTGGCCCGGCTGTTTCCCCACGAACCGGCTGTTTTGGAAGAGCTGTTGGGCGGGCTGTTCCACATTGCCAAAGCCGACGGCGTGATCCATCCGGCGGAAATGGCCTATTTGGAACGTGTCGCGGATATTTTTGGTTTCGACGCGGCCACCTTTGAGCGCATTACCGCGACCCATTCGATGTCAGAAACGATGAACCCTTACGCGGTTTTGGGGGTTGATGCGGATGCCAGCGATACCCAAATCAAGGCGGCGTACCGTAAGTTGATCCACGAAAACCATCCCGATAAATTGATGGCCCAAGGCTTGCCGCAAGAATTTATTGATTTGGCAAATGAAAAAATGGCGGCCATCAATGCCGCGTTCGACACCATCAAAAAAAATCGCGGGTTTAAATAAGAGGCCCCATGAACACGGTGAGCGTATCGCCCAATTTCAACGACCGTCCGGACGACTTGAAGATCGACATGCTGGTGATCCATTACACCGGGATGCGATCATGCCAAGCCGCGTTGCAGCGGTTGTGCGATCCACAAGCCAAGGTCAGTTGCCATTATCTGATTGATGAAGACGGCACCGTTTGCCGCCTGGTCGATGAAGACAAGCGCGCGTGGCACGCCGGGGTTGCGTGGTGGCGCGGGGCTTTTGATATCAATGCACGGTCGATCGGTATTGAACTGGTTAATCCCGGCCATGAGTTTGGTTACCGGGATTTCCCCGATGGCCAAATGATTGCGTTGCAAGGGTTGGCGCGGGGGATTGTTCGCCGCCACGCCATTCCTGCGCGCAATGTGGTCGGCCATGGGGACGTGTCCCCGACGCGCAAACAAGATCCCGGCGAACGGTTCGATTGGCGGCGTTTGGCGGCGGCGGGGGTGGGTTTGTGGGTAGACGACGGCGTGCCGGTGTCGGTGCCGAATGAGGACATGAGCGCGATGTTGAGCGCGTTTGGTTACGATGTCAGCGATTTGAACGCGGCGATCATCGCGTTTCAACGCCATTTTCGCCCCGCCCTGGTCAATGGCCAGGGCGACCCGCAAACCGCCGGGGTGTTGAAGGCATTGCTCCGCGCCACATAAAAGACTAGGTTCGCCCCGGACCAGATGACTGGATGGCCGCCCCTCTTTGTGAGGGGGGAGGAAAGTCCGGGCTCCACACAGACACGGTGCCGGTTAACGGCTGGCGGGGGCGACCCCAGGGAAAGTGCCACAGAAAGCAAACCGCCCAGTTCGTCTTTATAGACTGTGGGTAAGGGTGAAAGGGTGCGGTAAGAGCGCACCGCGTCCCTGGCAACAGGGACGGCACGGTAAACCCCACCGGGTGCAAGATCGAGAAGAACGGCCAGGGGTTTCGGACCTCAAGCGGGTTTGTGCGCTGTCGTTCGGGTGTATCGCATGAGGCGTCTGGCAACAGGCGTCCCAGATGAATGGCTATCCATCCCTTGTTTCAGGGGGGGACAGAACCCGGCTTACAGGTCATCTGGTCCTTAAAACCTTGTCTTTCGACGCCGTTAAATTCTCATTTCAACGCAACAGCGGATGTTTGAGGGATGCCTCGGCAGGTGTTTTGTTTCGAATTACGGCCCGTCATCATTCTCTGGTTCGGCCTGTTCTTTATCCCGAAGTGAGATCTCCCCTAATTTGTCAGACACCTTGCGACTTCATTTTTCACTCTCGGGTGTTTCTTGCTTGCGGTCGTGCATCATTAAAAACTTGCAAAAATACTGCGTTACTGACTTGCAAGTGAACTGCGCTAATCTATTTGATGCTTTCACCTTTCTACTCCTGCACCAAAGACCGCAAATCCTTCATCAAGAGAAACAAATGAAAGGGGTCGGTCGGGCTGGGCTCAAACCCAAAGCTTTCGTACCAGGCCCGAGCCTCATAATCCTTCGCATGGACCAGAAGCGCTCGAATGCCCGCAATGTCCGCCGCCTGAAGCGTGCGCAGCAAAGCGTCTTTGAGCAACGCCCGGCCCAAACCAGCCCTCTGCTCTTCACGATCAACCGCCAAGCGCGCCAACAACATGACGGGAACAGGATGGCGAGCTTGGCCTTTCTTGACTCTGGGCGGGGACATTTCGTGTTCAACCGCACCCATGGCCAAACTGTAATACCCGACAATACGGTCCGCACCACGGCACACTGAGGTGCCCGTGGATTTGTAGACGCCTTGCCTGGCCGTTGTTGTTGACCTGTTCTCGCGGCGCATTGTCGGCTGGTCGATGCAATCAAGGATGACGAGGGATGAATCGGCGAGCGTTGAGATGGATATCGAACCATTTGCTCTGTTCATCGCAGAACGCGTGCAGCCCCTTAAATAAAGAACAAATATAGAACATACGGGATTTTTCCCTGTGTGGGTCCGCACACGCGTTTTTTTCAAGGCGTTACGGCCAAAATCGGCCGGTTGTGAGGCCCATTTCACCCCATAGCGATCCAAACTTATCCCCCAGTAAAACCCAAGCATTACCAAGCATTCCCATTGACGCCCATCATGTCCCATGTTATCCCAATAGTACCCAATGGGGCCTGTTGTCACGTTCTGCGTGTATGGCGGGCACGTTGCCGAAATTTTGCGGTGAGGTTCCATCACGGGGATGGGGCCGATTTGCGAACAGGAAGGCAGCACACACCAAAGACCTTCACGGTCTTTGCAGGATGCATCAGCTAGGGGACGTCATGGCGCTGCTCGTCGGCCGTCATTTGAATAAAATAGATAAAAAAGGCCGGGTTTCTGTCCCGAAGTCTTTCCGTGAAGCCGCCGTGGAGGAAGGCTTCCCGGGTGTCTATATTTATCCCTTTTTCAAATACCCGGCTTTGGAAGGCGGCGGCGAAGCGTTTTTGACGCGGTTGTCGGCCAGCCTTAACGACAGTTTGGAAATGTTTTCCGATGAGCAGGAAGAGCTCACGGCCATCACGCTTGAAAACACGTTTAAATTGAATTTTGACCCGGAAGGCCGGATAACCCTGCCCGGGCAATTGTGCCGGCACGCCGGTTTGGACGGTCATGCGCTGTTTGTCGGACATGGCAACCGGTTCCAGATTTGGTCGCCCGACACCCATCTCCACCACCGCGACGGCGCGCTTGAAAAGGCCAAGGCCAGTGGGGTTACGCTGAAATTGTCGCCCACGCGTGAAGTAAACCGGGATGGGGGGGGCTGAACGATGTCCAGACCACACATTCCGGTGCTGTTGGCAGAGGTCCTGGCCGCGCTCAAGCCCCGCGACGGCGGTGTTTATGTGGATGGAACTTTCGGCAATGGCGGTTATGCGCGGGGACTTTTGGAGGCCGCCGATTGCACCGTTTGGGGCATCGACCGCGACCCCAATGTGATTGCAAAAGCGGCGCATATGGAGGCTGAATTTCCCGGTCGATTGCGGGTTTTATCGGGGCGTTTTGGAGACATGTTCACACTGTTGGCGGCACACGGCATATCGGCGGTCGATGGTGTGGCGCTGGATTTGGGGGTGTCCAGCATGCAGTTGGACCAGGCCGAACGGGGGTTTTCGTTTATGTCCGATGGTCCGCTGGACATGCGCATGGAACAACAAGGGCTGAGTGCGGCGGAGGTGGTCAACGAGATGGACGAAGAGGCGCTGGCCGATATCATCTATCAGTTTGGCGAAGAACGCCGGTCGCGCTGGGTGGCCCACGCGATTGTTGGCGCGCGGAGCGAACGGCGCATCACCCGCACCCGTGAACTGGCGGAAATCGTGTCTCGGGTGGTGAAAAAATCAAAGGATGGAATTCATCCCGCAACCCGAACTTTTCAAGCCTTGCGCATCTACGTCAACGACGAACTGGGCGAGGTGGACCGTGGTCTGAGCGGGGCCGAGCAATTGTTGGGCCCGGGCGGTGGCTTGGCGGTGGTGTCGTTTCATTCGCTGGAAGACAAGCGGGTCAAGGCGTTTCTCAATACCCGTTCGGGCAATGTTCCCAACCCGTCGCGCCATGTGCCCGAGCACGCGCACGCGCGTCCGGCGGCGACCTTTCAGTTGCTTAAAAAAGGCATCATCAAGCCCGGTGCAGCCGAATCCAGGGCCAACCCCAGGGCGCGGTCGGCACGGTTGCGGGTTGCGGTTCGCACCGCCACCCGGGCGTGGACGCGGCCGCCAGAGGAGGGCGCGGCATGACTGTGCGGGCGGGCATTTTGCGGCACACAACGGTGCTGTTTTTGGTCTTGGCGGGGGGCATTTCGGTGCTGTTGTTTTCGGTCAAATATCAGGTGCGAGATTTGGAAACGGATTACAAACGTCTCAGCAAGGAATTGAACCTTGAACGTCGTGCGGTGCATGTGTTGCACGCCGAATGGGCGACCCTGAACGACCCCAAACGGATCGGGGAATTGGCCGCGCAATATTTGGATATGGTGCCCATAGCCCCCGCCCAGGTGGTTGGCCCGGATGCGGTGCTGGAAATTCCGGTTCGCGAGATCAACTTTGGTGAGGGTCCCGACGGTGATCCCCAAACGTCCGGGAAAACGCCATGACACGCAGGCCCGGGTTGCAAACTGAAATTCCCTTTGAAGCCCTCGACCCGGAATACATCCGCATGGAAGGGGCGCGCAAACAGGCCCTGGACCAGGGGCGGACCCGTTTGCTGGTCACCGGGGTGATGCTGGCACTGGCGTTTGTGGTGCTGGGCGGGCGACTGATTGATTTGACCCAAAACGGCAAGAGCGGGGCCCCGCAGTGGCGCGCCCGGGCGTTGGCAAAGGTCCAGAGTTCGGTGGTGACGCGCGGCAATGTGGTGGACCGCAACGGCAATATTTTGGCCACCAGCTTGCCCACTCAATCTTTGTATATGGACGCCCAGGAAATCTTGGCCGGGATTGATCCTGGGGAAGCGGTCGATAAATTGATCGCCGTTTTGCCCGACCTCAATCGCGCCGCGTTGATTGCAAAGCTTGAAGCCGGGGGGCGGTTTCAGTGGGTTTCGCGCAACCTCACCCCGGACCAGGTGTGGGCGGTTAACCGTTTGGGCTTGCCGGGATTTGGATTTCGCGATGAAGAACGCCGGGTCTATCCGTATGGACCGACCTATGCCCATGTTTTGGGCTACACCGATGTTGACGGGCGCGGGCTGTCGGGGATCGAACGCAAATTTGACGACCGTCTGGGCAACTTGGGGGAAACGGTTGAACTGTCCATCGACATGCGCGTGCAGTCGATTTTGTATGAAGAGGTCAGCAAGGCCAAGGCGCGGTTTAGCGCGATTGGGGCCTCGGGTGTGGTGATGGATGCCAGCAGTGGCGAGGTGATCGCCATGGTATCGCTGCCCGATTTCGACCCCAACCAACCCTCTGGGGTGATGGGCACGCGGGGCTTTAATCGGGCAACCCTGGGGGTCTATGAAATGGGCTCGACCTTCAAGCTGTTCACCACCGCGATGGCGCTGGACACCGGGACCGTCGATCTCACCGATGGCTACGACGCCAGCGAACCGATCCGCATTGCGCGATTTACCATTAGCGATTATCACGGCAAGAAACGCTGGCTCAGTGTGCCGGAAATTTTGGTTTATTCGAGCAACATCGGCACCGCCAAAATGGCCGTTGACGTGGGCGCCGAAAAGCAAAAGGAATACCTCACCCGTCTGGGCCTGTTGGGTTCCACCGAAGTCGAGTTGCCGGAACTGGGCACGGCTTTGTATCCCGCCCGCTGGAGTGAACTGTCCACCATGACCATTTCCTACGGTCACGGCATTGCCGTTTCGCCTTTGCAATTGGTCAGTGGGGTATCGGCACTGGTGAACGGTGGGGTGAAAATTCCGCCGACGTTGCTCAAACGCTCGCCCGCCAATCCGCTGTCGGGGACACGGGTGTTGAAACCGGAAACATCGAAAAAAATGCGCAGTTTGATGCGCATGGTGGTGCGCAGCGGCACCGGCAAAAAAGCCGATGTGCAGGGCTATCTGGTGGGTGGAAAGACCGGTACGGCGGACAAACAGGTGGCCGGGCGCTATGATGATACGGCGCTGATTTCATCCTTCGTCGGGGCTTTCCCCATGATCGACCCCCGCTATGTGGTGTTGGTGTTGGTGGATGAGCCCAAGGGCATCAAGGAAACCTTCGGTTTCGCCACCGGCGGCTGGGTGGCGGCACCGGCGGTGAAGGCGGTGATCGAACGCATGGGGCCATTGTTCGGAGTGGTCGCGGACGGTCGCACCAAAGACGCAGAAGAAAACCCGGGCCATCCTTTGTTCGTGCCCGCAACGAGCCCGCCCAAGCGCCCCGAAATCATAGGCGAGGGTGTGCGCCGTGCAATTTACTGATTTACTGTTGGGAGACCAGGCCCTGTTGGATACGGATGTCATCGATGGAACCTTGGAGATTGCCGGGCTGACCTGCGATAGCCGTCGGGTGCGTCCGGGGTTCTTGTTCGCGGCCCTGCCCGGGGTGCGGGTCGATGGCCGCGACTATATCGGTGCGGCGGTGCAAAACGGTGCGGTGGCGGTGCTGGCCCCGCCGGGAACGAAGTTGCCGACCGACGCCCCGGTGGCGTTGATCGAAGACGCCAACGTGCGCCAGCGGTTTTCTCAGCTGGCGGCTCATTTTTATGCCCGCCAACCGGATCGGGTGGTGGCGGTTACGGGGACCAACGGAAAAACATCGGTGGCCTCGTTCGCGCGTCAAATCTGGCAACAGCTGGGCTTTAAAGCGGCCACTATCGGCACCTTGGGTGTGCAGGGGGACGGTTTTGAGATTGTCGGCACCTTAACCACCCCGGACCCGGTGCTCTTGCACCAAAATCTGGCCGACCTCGCCGCCGCTGGCGTGGACCGGGTGGCGATCGAAGCATCCAGCCACGGTTTGGTCCAGTTTCGCCTTGACGGGGTGCGGGTGCGGGCGGCGGGCTTTACCAACATCAGCCGTGAGCATCTCGATTACCACGACACCATGGCCCGCTATCTGAACGCCAAAATGCGCCTGTTCAGTGAAATTGTCGACGCACATGGAACCGCCGTCATCAACGCCGACAGTCCCGAAGGCCAAGAGATCGCAGCGGTGGCCCGCAAGCGCGGCCTGACGGTGATGAGCTATGGCCGGGGTGGTCGGGATCTGCAAATTTTAGACCTGGTCGCGGACCGCGACGGGCAGACCGTGACCTTGAAGGTGGCCGGGGTGACGAGCACCGTAACGGTGCCATTGGTGGGCACATTCCAGATCGAAAACGCCCTGTGCGCATTGGGCTTGGTGATCGCGGAAGGGGCCGACGCGGTGCTGGCGACGGCGGCGTTGGCGCACCTTCAAGGGGTGCCGGGGCGCATGCAGAGGGTCGGTGGGCACCGCGGCGCCAGCGCGTTTGTGGATTACGCGCACACCCCGGATGGTTTGAAAAATATGTTGCAGGCGATGCGTCCGTATACTCAAAACACCCTTCACGTGGTGTTTGGCTGTGGCGGTGATCGGGATGCGGGCAAGCGGGTGCAGATGGGTGCCGTGGCGGCCAGATACGCCGACCGGGTAACCATCACCGACGACAACCCGCGCACCGAAGACCCCGCCGCAATCCGGGCCGGGATTTTGGCCGGGTGCCCGGAGGCCGACGAAATTGGCGACCGCCACCGGGCCATTCTTAAGGCGGTGGAAAGCATGCAAAACGGCGACGTGGTGGTGGTGACGGGCAAGGGCCACGAACAGGGCCAGATTGTCGCGGATCAAGTCTTGCCGTTCGACGACATAGAAGAAATCAAATCCGCCCTGGACGCCCAGCAGCGCGAGGGAGACGCGTGACCATGGAAAAAAACCTCGACACCTTGTGGACATCTCAAGAGGCCGCCGCAGTTGTGGGCGGCGATGTGCACGCGCCGTGGCAAGCCACCGGGGTGTCGATCAACACCCGGACGCTGCGCGCGGGCGATGTGTTTGTCGCCTTGCAAGGCCCCCATGCGGATGGTCACGACTGGGTTACCACGGCGTTTGAAAAAGGTGCCAGCGCGGCGCTGGTTTGTCATCGTCCGCCGGTTCTGGACCCGGACGCCCCGGTGTTGGTGGTCAACGACACCATGAAGGCTTTGCAGGCGTTGGGCGCTGGCGCGCGGCATCGCCTGGACCATGCCCGGGTGATCGCGGTGACCGGGTCGGTGGGCAAAACCGGGGTCAAGGAAGCCTTGAAACGGGTGCTTTCGGCGCAAGGCAAAACGGCGGCCAGCGAAGGCAATTTGAACAATCAATGGGGCTTGCCGTTGAGTTTGGCGCGCATTCCGGGCGACGTGGATTTCGCGGTTCTGGAATTGGGTATGAACCATGCCGGTGAATTGACCGCGTTGTCGCGCATCGCCCGACCGCACGTTTGTGTGATCACCACCATCGCGCCCGCGCATACCGAATTTTTCACCAGCACCCAGGCCATTGCCGATGCCAAAGCCGAAATTTTCGCAGGGGCCGCGCCCGGGGCGCATGCGGTGCTGAACCGTGATATTGCAGAATTTGAGCGCTTGTCGGCGGCGGCCGAGGCGGCCAATATGGGCCGGATTACGACCTTTGGCAGCGATGGAAAAGCCGATTTTCGGCTGCTCGATTGTCATTTGCGGGCCGATGGTTCGGAGGTAACGGCGACGACGCCCGCCGGTCAACTGAGTTACCGTTTGGCGGTGCCGGGTTATCACTGGGTGATCAATTCGTTGTGTGTTTTGGCAAGCGTTTTCGCCGCTGGGGGGGACGTTGAACAGGCGGCCCAAGACCTTGCGGGGGTGGCGGCCCCGGCGGGACGCGGCGCGCGCCTTGAAATTGCAACAAAGGGCGGGACGTTCTTGTTGATTGACGAAAGTTATAACGCCAGCCCCGCTTCGATGGGCACCGCGATCGCGGTTTTGGCGGCCCAGCCGGTGGGGCCGAACGGGCGGCGCATCGCGGTGTTGGGCGATATGTTGGAACTGGGCGAAGATGCGCCCAATCAACACGCCCGGTTGAACGAGGTTTTGGCGGCGCACGACATCGACCGGGTGTTTTTGGCCGGCGATGCGATGCACCATTTGTGGTCCGCGTTGCCCGGCCCGCGTCGTGGTGCCTATGAACGCAAGGCCGCGGCGCTGGCCGCCGTTTTGTGCCCAACGCTGCGTGCGGGCGATGTGGTGATGGTGAAAGGTTCCGCCGGGGTGCACATGGGGCGCGTGCTGGCGGCGCTGAAAGGCCTCGATATATCGCACCTCGAAAGTTCACAACTCAGGGCAGGGGAGGCCTAAGTCATGCTCTATTACCTGCTGTTTCCGCTGGCGGATCAATATCCTGTTTTTAACGTCATTCAATACCTCACCTTTCGCACCGGTGGGGCGGTGATGACGGCGTTGATCATCAGCTTTGTAATCGGTCCGAAATTGATCAAGGTGTTGCATGTGCGCCAAAAAGGCGGCCAGCCCATTCGCCTCGACGGTCCCGAAGGCCATCTGTTGACCAAGCAAGGCACGCCGACCATGGGCGGCTTGATGATTTTGATCGCGATGGTGGTTTCAACCTTGTTGTGGGCCGAATTGAACAATGGTTTCGTCTGGGTGGCGCTGGGTGTGACGGTGTCGTATGGCTTTATCGGGTTTTTAGACGATTATTTAAAAGTCACCCGGCGCAATCACAAAGGTCTGCCCGGCAAGGTCAAGATGGTGTTGCAAATCGCTTTTGCCGTGGCGGCGGCATTTTGGATCGAACGGTTGATGCCGGGCGATTTGGCGACCACTTTGGCGGTGCCGTTTTTCAAATCGACGTTGCTGCAACTGGCGTGGTTCGCGCCCGTGTTCGCGGCCTTTGTGATGGTTGGGGCGTCCAACGCGGTCAATTTGACCGATGGCCTGGACGGGCTGGCGATTGTCCCGGTGATAATTGCGGCGGGGGTGTTTTCGCTGATTTCCTATCTGGTCGGCAATGCGGTGTTTGCGGGTTATCTGCAATTGCACTATGTGCCGGGCACCGGCGAACTGGCGACGTTCCTGGGCGCGCTGATCGGCGGCGGTTTGGGGTTCTTGTGGTTTAACGCTCCGCCGGCCCGCGTGTTCATGGGCGATACCGGATCGCTCAGTTTGGGCGGCGCGTTGGGGGTTGTCAGCGTGATGACCAAACACGAACTGGTGTTGGCCATTGTCGGCGGGTTGTTTGTGTTGGAAACGGTGTCGGTGATTGTGCAGGTGGTATCGTTCAAGCTGACCGGTAAGCGGGTGTTTGCCATGGCACCGCTGCATCACCACTTTGAAAAAAAGGGCTGGGCCGAGTCCACCATCGTGATCCGGTTTTGGATCATCGCCACGATTTTGGCGTTGATCGGTCTGTCGACATTGAAGTTGAGGTGAAAAAGCGTTCATGATCGCGTGTGAAGCCTACGCCACCAAACATGTTGTCGTTGTCGGACTGGGAAAATCCGGTCTGGCGGCGGCGCGCGCGCTGTGTCGCAGCGGCGCGCGGGTGGTGGCTTGGGACGACGGCGAAGAAGCCCGCGCACGGGCCAGCGCCGATGCCATTGCGGTGCGCGATCTTGCACTGATAGATTGGTCGAGGGTTGATGCGCTGGTGTTGAGCCCGGGCATCGCGCACACGTTTCCCACCCCCCATCCCGCCGCCCGATTGGCGAAACAGGCGGGCGTGCCGATCATTGGCGACAGTGAACTGTTGGCGACGTCGGGCACGGATGCAGCGATGATCGCGATCACCGGAACCAATGGCAAATCCACCACCACGGCGCTGATTGGACATATTTTGCAGCATGCGGGCCGGGAGGTGGAGGTCGGCGGGAACCTCGGCCCGGCGATTTGCGATATGGCGATGTTGGAACCGGATGGCGCATATGTGTTGGAACTGTCGTCGTATCAATTGGAGTTGTGCCCCTCGGCACGGTTTAAAATCGCCGTGCTGTTGAACATTTCGGCGGACCATTTGGACCGTCACGGCGGCATGCATGGTTATGTGCAAGCCAAGAAAAACATTTTTCACAATCAAGGCCCCGGCGATGTTGCCGTGGTTGGGATCGACGATCCATCGTGCCGGGATACGGCCCTGGAACTGCACCGTAAAAGCGGTTTGAAAGTGGTGCCGATCAGCGCCACGCAAACCGCACCCGGCGGGGTTTATATTGACGGGGCCAATCTGATTGACGATCTGCGCGGCGCGGCCCAAAAAATCATCGACGTGTCGCGTTTGATCCATTTGCCAGGCATCCACAACGGGCAAAACATCGCTGCGGCCTATGCCACGGCCCGCCACATGCAGGTGGCGGTGGAGACCATTGTCGATGGCATGAAAAGTTTTCCCGGCCTGGCACATCGCCAGGAACGCGTGGGCGAACTGTCCGGGGTGACGTTTGTCAACGACAGCAAGGCGACCAACGCCGTCGCCGCGGCCAGGGCTTTGGCCTGTTACGACAATATTTTCTGGATTGCGGGCGGGATTGCGAAAGACGGTGGTGCGGTCGGCTTGGAACCTTTCATGGGTTCGGTACGCGGGGCTTTTTTGATCGGTGCCGCGGCCCCCGTGTTTGCCGATCAACTGGGTGGGCATGTGCCGACCAACACCTGCGGCGATTTGCCGACAGCCACCCGGGCGGCGTTTTCCGCGGCCGAGGATTGGGTTGCAGAAGGCCGGGGGTCGGCGATGGTTTTGTTGTCCCCGGCGTGTGCGTCGTTTGATCAATTTGAAAATTTCGAGCAGCGCGGCGAGGCGTTCCGCGGCATCTTTGCCGAGCTTGAAAAGACCTGCAGGAGGTCCGCATGAACTCCTTCGCCCGCACCGATACGTCGTTGCTCAGTCGTTGGTGGTGGACCATCGACCGGCTGACCTTGTTGGCGGTGGTGAGCTTGGCGGCGCTGGGCGCGATCCTGGTTTTGGCCGCTTCGCCGGCGGTTGCACAGCGCATCGGGCTGGAAAATTTTTATTTCGTAAACCGTCAATTTTTCTTTTTACCGGTGGCGTTGGTGGTGATGCTGGGGACCTCTTTGCTGTCCCCGCGCGGGGTGCGGCGGTTGGCGGTGGTGGTGTTTGCCGGGGCGCTGTTGGGGATGTTTGCAGTGGTTGTTTTTGGCGTCGAAACCAAGGGCGCGACCCGCTGGCTGGATATTGCCGGGTTTTCTTTGCAACCTTCGGAATTCATCAAACCGAGCTTTGCGGTTGTCGGGGCGTGGATGTTTTCGGCGCAAAAACTCGATCAAGACGTGCCCGGTTACGCGATTGCGGTGTTCCTGTTTGTGGTGGTGGTGGCGCTGCTGATGTTGCAGCCCGATTTCGGGATGTCGATTGTGGTGGCGTGCGTGTGGGCGGTGCAATTTTTCATTGCCGGATTGCCGCTGGCGTTGGTCGGGGCGGTCGCGTTGCTGTTTATTTTGGGCGGGGTCGGGGCCTATTTGGGTTTTGCCCATGTGCGCACCCGCATTGATCAGTTCTTTGACCCTGTCGGGGGCCAGGGCTATCAGGTGCAAAAATCCCTGGATGCGTTTGAAAACGGGGGCCTGTTTGGACGTGGTCCGGGCGAAGGGCGGGTTAAAGAGGTGCTGCCCGACGCCCATACCGATTTTATTTTGGCGGTTGCGGGCGAAGAATTTGGCCTGATCGTGACGTTGCTGATTGTGGTGTTGTTTGCCTTTATCGTGTTGCGCGGGTTTTCCCGGGTGTTTAAGGGCAGTGATTTTTTCGTGTTGGTCGCGGTCACCGGGTTGCTGACCCAGTTCGCTTTGCAGGCCATCATCAACATCGCCTCGACCACCAACCTGATTCCGCCCAAGGGCATGACGTTGCCGTTCATCAGTTATGGCGGGTCCAGCACCCTGGCGTTGGCGTTGGGCATGGGCATGGTGTTGGCGTTGACCCGGTTGCGGGCCGGGTCCGAAGACCATTATGGCTTCCGTGCGCTCCATGCCCGGGGGGGCCGGCGATGAACGGAGCGAACCCGAAACCCCATGTGTTGTTGGCGGCGGGCGGCACCGGCGGGCATGTGTTCCCGGCCGAAGCCCTGGCGGCGGAATTGATGGACCGGGGCTATCGTTTGGGCCTGGTCACGGACAAGCGCGGCCAAGCTTACGGCGGTGCGTTGGGGGCGTTGGAAACACACCATATTCTGGCGGGTGGCTTGGCGGGCAAAAGCATTCCGGCACGGCTCAAAAGCGTTCTGGAATTGGCCGTGGGGACGTGGCAAGCGGGGCGGTTGTTGAAGCGTTTGCGCCCCGATGCGGTGGTTGGCTTTGGCGGTTACGCGTCGGTGCCGACCATGATGGCGGCCAGTTTCACCAGGGTGGCGACCGTCTTGCATGAACAAAACGCCTTGCTGGGCCGTGCCAATCGCCTGTTGGCGGGGCGGGTGGCGGCCATTGCGACGTCGTTTGAACACACCCAGGGCCTGCCCGGCGGAACCGCTGGAAAAGTCACTTTGACCGGGATGCCGGTGCGCCCGTCCATTGCGGCGGTGGCGGGGGCGGCGTTTCCAACTGTCGGGGCAGATGCGCCACTGGGTCTTTTGGTGCTGGGCGGATCCCAAGGGGCGACGGTGCTCAGTGAGGTGGTGCCCAAGGCCCTGGCGCGCTTGCCCGAAGAGCTCAAATCGCGCCTGGTGGTCACCCAGCAATGCCGCGAAGAAGACCTCGACGCGGTGAAAAATGCTTACGACGCGTGCTCCATTCGGGCTCATTTGGCGAGCTTTATTGATGATGTTCCGGCGCGCTTGGTGAGCGCGCATTTGGTCATTTCACGGGCCGGTGCGTCGAGTGTGGCCGAAGCTTTAACGGTGGGCCGCCCGGCGGTTTTGGTGCCCTATCCGTATGCCGCCGATGACCATCAAAGCTGCAACGCCCAAGCTGTGGACGCGGCCGGGGCGGGCTGGATTATGCCCGAGGAAATGTTTTGTGCGGAAAATTTAGCGGTGCGGTTGCAATCCTTGCTGGGCTTGCCGGCGGTTTTGGAAAAGGCCGCCCGGTGCGCCGCAGACCTGGGCTGCCGGGACGCGGCCAAACGGCTGGCCGACGTGGTGGCGGCGCAGATCACCCCCCCCAAAAAAAATCAAGGGAGCGCCAGGTCATGAGGGCTTTGCCACTGTCCATCGGCACCATTCACTTTGTCGGCATCGGCGGCATCGGGATGAGTGGGATTGCCGAAGTTTTGCACAACCTGGGCTATTCGGTACAAGGCTCCGATCAGATGGAAAGCGCCAATGTGGTGCGCCTGCGCGATCTTGGCATCAAGGTGGTGGTCGGCCACAGTGAAGACAATATCGGCGACGCCGGGGTGGTGGTGATTTCGTCCGCGGTCAAGGCCGACAATCCGGAAGTGGTCGGGGCGCGCAAACATTTGTTGCCGGTGGTGCGGCGCGCTGAAATGCTCGGTGAACTGATGCGCCTGAAATGGTCCATCGCGGTTGGCGGCACCCACGGTAAAACCACCACCACGTCGTTGATCGCCCAGGTTCTGGACGCGGCGGGGTTGGACCCGACCGTGATCAACGGCGGCATCATCAATGCGTGGGGGTCCAATGCGCGGTTGGGGTCGGGCGACTGGATGGTGGCGGAAGCCGACGAGTCCGATGGGACGTTTTTGAAATTGCCCGCGACCATCGCGGTGGTCACCAACATTGATCCCGAACACCTCGATCATTACGGCGATTTCGACACCTTGCGGGCGGCCTTTGCCCAATTTGTCGAAAACATTCCTTTTTACGGGTTTGCCGCGTTGTGCATCGATCATGCCGAAGTGCAAGCGTTGATCCCCAGGGTGTCGGACCGGCGGATCATTACGTATGGCTTTTCTCCCCAGGCGATGGTGCGCGGTGAAAATGTGCGCCCCGGTCCGGGTGGCATGATGTTCGACGTGGTGTTTTCGGGCTATGGCGGCGAAGACCCGACCCAGGTGCGCGACGTGCAACTGCCAATGTTCGGTCATCACAACGTGCAAAACACCTTGGCCGCAGCCGCCATCGCCCAGGAAATGGGCATTGATCCGCAATTTTTATCAAGCGCGTTTGCGGGTTTTAAAGGGGTCAAACGGCGCTTCACCAAAACCGGCGAGGTCGATGGCATCACCGTGATTGACGATTACGGTCATCATCCGGTGGAAATTGCCGCCGTGCTGAAAGCCGCCCGTGGCGCGGTCGCCGACGGCCAGGTGATCGCGGTGGTGCAGCCGCATCGCTATTCGCGGTTGCGCGATTTGTTCGAAGAGTTCTGCACCTGCTTTAACGATGCCGACGCGGTGTTGGTGGCGGATGTTTTTGAGGCAGGGGAAAGCCCCCTCGAAGGTTTCAACCGCGACGCCTTGGTGGCGGGTTTGCGCGAACACGGTCACCGCATGGTGATGGGCTTGCCCAATGCGGATGAATTGCCCGAAGTGATCGGCGACCTGGCCCGTCCCGGCGACATGGTGGTGTGTCTGGGGGCCGGCAACATCACCCAGTGGGCCAACCAATTGCCCGAACGTCTGCGCAAGTTGCGTGAGCGGGCGCAAGGCGGTGGCGCATGAAATCAAGTGGCGCGTCTTCGATGTCTTTGATGGATCGCTTGCCCGCCGTGCGGGGGCGCTATACGGCGGGTGCGTCGTTGGCCAAAGTCACCTGGTTTGGGGTCGGCGGCGCGGCGGAGGTTTTGTTCAAACCGGCCGATGGGGACGATTTAGCGGATTTTCTGTGTCACAAACCCGCCGACGTCCCGCTGACGGTGCTGGGGGTGGGATCAAATGTTTTGGTTCGCGACGGGGGCGTCCCGGGCGTGGTGGTGCGTTTGGGATCGGGACTGGCGGCCATCCTGGTCAACAAGGCCGACGTGATTGTCGGGGCCGGGGCTTTGGATGGAAATGTGGCGCTGGCGGCGATGCAGGCGAGTGTCTCGGGGTTGGAATTTCTCAGCGGTGTGCCGGGCACCATCGGCGGGGCCTTGCGCATGAACGCGGGGGCTTATGGGGCGGAAATGAAGGACGTCGTGGTGGGCGCGGTGGCTCTGGATGGGGCCGGTGGGCGTCACGAGTTGAGCACCGATGACCTGGGCTTTTCGTATCGCAACAGCGCCGTTGCGGCGGACTGGATTTTTGTCGAGGCACATTTGCGCGGCCATGCCGGGCAGGTGGACGACATTCGCGCACGCATGGACGACATCAAATTGGCCCGGGCCGATGCCCAGCCGGTGCGTGCGTCAACCGGGGGATCGACGTTTAAAAACCCCGATGGCCACAAGGCGTGGAAACTGATTGATGACGCCGGGTGCCGGGGCTTGCGGGTGGGCGGGGCCCAGGTGTCGCAAAAGCACTGTAATTTTTTGATCAACGACGGCACCGCAAGTGCCTGCGATATCGAAACGCTGGGCGAACAGGTTCGCGCCCGGGTTTTGCAAACATCGGGGATTGATCTCAGTTGGGAAATTCGCCGCATTGGGGTGGCACCGGGGGGGAACGGCATATGACCAAACAAGTGGCGGTATTTTTGGGCGGCTGGTCGGCGGAACGCGATGTGTCTTTGGTGTCCGGCGCGGCCTGTGTCGAAGCCCTGAAAAAGGCCGGATATTCGGTCGCGGCGATCGACGTGCAGCGCGATGTGGGATCTTTGTTGGGACGTTTGTTCCCCAAACCCGATGTGGTGTTCAATGCCTTGCATGGCCGCTTTGGCGAAGATGGTTGCATTCAGGGCCTGTTGGATATTTTGCAAATTCCCTACACCCATTCGGGGCTCACCGCGTCGGCTTTGGCGATGGACAAGCCGTTGGCCAAACGGTTGTTCAAAGACGCCGGCATTCGTGTCGCCGAAGACATCACCGCGACCCGCGATCAGGTGTTGGCCGGCGGTGTGATGAATCCGCCATATGTGGTGAAGCCGACCAACGAAGGGTCCAGCGTGGGCATTCACATTGTCCGCGAAAGCGAAAATTCCGCCCCCTTTGCCCACGACAGTTGGCCGTATGGGGACGCGGTGATGGTGGAACGCTATATCCCCGGACGGGAACTGACCGTGGCGGTGATGGGCGACCAACCTTTGGCGGTGACGGAGATCATCACCGAACACGATTTTTATGATTTCGACGCCAAGTACGCCGCTGGCGGGTCGCGCCACCGGGTTCCCGCCGAGATCGACGCGGCGGTTTATGACGATGCGCTGCGCATCGCCAAGTTGGCCCATGACACCTTGGGGTGCCGGGGTGTGAGCCGGGCGGATTTCAGATACGACGGCAAAAACCTATATCTGTTGGAGGTCAACACCCAGCCCGGCATGACGCCGACGTCTCTGGTGCCGGAACAGGCCCGGTATGTGGGAATTTCGTTTGTCGAGCTGGTGCGGTGGATGGTTGAAAATGCGGAGTGCGATGCATGAGAAAAATGCTGACACGTTTGATGGGCACAGCGGGAGGCGGGACAGTGAAAGACCCGAAAAATAAAGCGGATCCGGCCCCCAGGCCCCGACGCAAACGCGTGGTGCCGTTTTGGCGCCGGGCGCAAACCCGCGTGGCGGTGGTGCTGTTGGCGGGTGCGCTGGCGGGGGGGGCCGGCACCTGGACGGCCCGGTCGGGGTGGGGCGAAAATGTCTTGAACACCACCAAGTGGATGGCGGTTAAGTCATCAGCCGATCTGGGCTTTACGGTGCAAGACGTTTTGGTCACCGGGCGCGTTGAAACGGATCGAGGCGAATTGCTGGATGCCGTGGGGGTTGCCCGCGGCGCACCGATTTTGTCTTATGATTTTCAAGGGGCCAAGCAACGGGTGGAAGCCTTGCCGTGGGTTTTGCAGGCGCGTGTCGAACGCATGTTGCCGGATACTTTGGTGGTGCGGATCATCGAACGGCGACCGTTGGCGGTGTGGCAAAACAACGCGCAATCTGTTCTGATTGATGACACCGGCGCGCAGATCACCCGCGATGGCCTGGACCGTTTTGCCAACCTTATTCATATTGCCGGGGCGAACGCGCCGGACAATGTTGGCGGGTTGTTGGAATTACTGGAAACCCAGCCGGACCTTAAATCCATGGTCAAGGCCGCCATCTGGGTCGGCGGGCGGCGGTGGGATTTGTCGTTGGCGGGCGGCATCGACGTGCGCTTGCCCGAACTCGGTGCGCCACAGGCGCTGGCGCGGCTGGCGGCGTTTGAGGCGGAAAGCGGGGTGTTGAGCCGTGACGTGCGGGTTTTGGACTTGCGCTTTCCCGACCGGGTGATTGTGCGGCAAAACTCAGTTTTGGGGCGCGGGAACGCGGCCCCCAAGGCCCCGCCGCACCGTTCTCCGGCGCGCCAAATTCAACCCGGCCCGGGCCAGGAAACTTAAACTTTAAGGCAACGATACCCATGGCGGTGAAATTCAACATCAAAACCGTGCGTACACAAGGAAAGATCTGAGATGCATCGCGCGCAGCCACAAAGCAAACCCAGAAACGGTCTCGTCGCGGCGCTGGACATTGGCACCAGCAAGGTTTCGTGCCTGATTGCGCGCCAGGAAGGCACCCGTCCGCCGTATGTTGTGGGCGTTGGTCATCACGCTTCGAAGGGGGTTAAATGCGGCGCCATTGTCGATATGGACGCGGTCGAAACATCGGTGCGCGCGGCGGTCGGCGCGGCCGAAGAAATGGCCGGGGTCAACATTCACGCGGTCAATGTGGCGTTGTCGGGGGGGGTGTTTAAGTCGCGCCTGGTGACGTTTGACATCGGCATCGCGGGGCACGAAATCGGCGATCAGGATTTGCGCAAAATTCTCGACGCCAATCGACTGGCCAGTGAACTGCCCGAAGACCAAAACATCGTCCATTCGATTGCGGTCGGCTATTCCATCGACGGCAATCGCGGGGTGCGCGATCCGCGCGGCATGTTTGGCGAACGCCTTGGAGTCAATTTGCATGTTTTGACCGCGTCTTCCAACGCCATTCGCAACATCGACACGTGTTTGCACCGCTGCCATCTGGAGGTCGAAAGCCGGGTGGTGTCGCCGTATGCCAGTGCCCTGGCGACGTTGGTCGAAGATGAAATGAAATTGGGCGTGACGTTGCTCGATTTGGGTGGGGGAACCACCAACATCGCGGTTTTTTTCGACGGCGAACTGGTGCACGCCGATTGCATTGCGGTTGGTGGAGCCAACGTCACCAACGACATTGCCAGGGGGTTGTCGACCTCGGTTGAACATGCCGAACGGATGAAGACGCTGTATGGCAGTTGCCTGCCGTCTCCCAGCGATGACCTGGAAGTCATCAAGGTGCCGTTGATTGGCGAAGAACAAAGCGGCGAAACCAATTCGGTGCCGCGTTCGATGCTGGTGGGGATCATTCGCCCGCGCATCGAAGAAACATTTGAACTGGTCCGCGATCGTTTGCACGGCGCGGGGTTTGAAAAATTGTCCGGCCCACGGGTGGTGTTGACCGGCGGGGCGAGCCGTTTGCCTGGCGTGCGTGAAATGGCCGGGGATATTTTGGGCAAGGCGCAAGTGCGCATTGCAAAACAGCGTTACTTGGAAGGCCTCGGCGATGATGGGGCCAACCTGTCGCTTGTTACCTCAGCCGGACTGATCAGTCACAGCCTTGAAAGTTCTGGAGAAAATCCCGGGCGCACCTACCGGCCCAAGGAACCTGCGGGAACCCGCCTGGGCCGTATCGGCCAGTGGTTACGGGATAATTTTTGAGGGGAAAGTAAAGTTTCAGTAATCGAGTCAGAAAAAGCTAAGGAAACAGCGCCGACTCGGCCAAATAAAAAGGGTTTCTAATCCTGTAAAGTTACTAAATTTTAAGCCTTTTCAGGCCCTAATTAGAGAAACAAGCGGAGTGTGGAGTGAGACGATGAGCATTAATCTGAGCGTACCCCAAAATGAGGCGGTCGAGCTGAAGCCACGGATCACCGTTGTCGGTGTCGGTGGGGCGGGCGGCAATGCCGTCAACAACATGATCGGCGCCGAGCTCGAAGGGGTCGAGTTCATTGTCGCCAACACCGATGCGCAGGCGCTGACCTCGGCGGCGACGGATCGCCGCATTCAACTGGGCTCGGGGCTGACCCAGGGGTTGGGGGCCGGATCAAAACCGGAAATCGGTCGCGCGGCCGCCGAAGAATCCATGGATGAATTGAACGAACAGCTCAAAGGTTCGCACATGGTGTTTATCGCCGCGGGCATGGGCGGGGGAACCGGGACCGGGGCCGCGCCGGTGATCGCGCGGGCCGCGCGCGATTTGGGCGTGTTGACCGTCGGCGTGGTGACCAAACCGTTTCAATTCGAAGGCCGTCACCGTTACGGCATTGCGGAACGCGGGATCGAAGAACTGGAACAATACGTTGATACGCTGATTATCATCCCCAATCAGAACCTGTTTCGCGTCGCCAACGAAAAGACCACATTCTCCGACGCCTTCAAAATGGCCGACGATGTGCTGTATTCGGGCGTGCGCGGGGTGACCGATTTGATGGTCATGCCGGGCTTGATCAATTTGGATTTTGCCGACGTGCGGTCGGTGATGAGCGAAATGGGCAAGGCGATGATGGGCACCGGCGAGGCCGAGGGCGAGCGCCGGGCGCTGGACGCCGCCGAGGCCGCGATTTCCAATCCTTTGCTCGACGACACCTCGATGGCGGGGGCCAAGGGGGTGTTGATCAACGTCACCGGCGGGGCCGACATGACGTTGTTTGAAGTTGACGAAGCGGCCAACCGTATTCGTGCCGAAGTCGAAGAAGACGCTTATATTATTTTCGGTTCGACCCTTGATGAGAGTTTGGACGGGCGGATGCGGGTTTCGGTGGTTGCCACCGGCATCGACGCGAACAGCGCGGTGCGCCCGGAACCGGCGGTGCTGAACGTGCCGGACCTTGCGCCGACCGTAATTTCTGTTTTGACAGGGGAAGATGAGCCCGAGGTTGATCTTTCCATCCCCCGCGCAACACCGGGTGTCGCGGAGATTTTAAGCCAAACCATGGCTGTGGAACAGCGCACCGTTGCCGAGGTCTCCCCCGCGACGGAACCCGCGACGGAACCGGTGACGGGACCGTTGCCCGACCCGGTTGACGACCCGGTGATGACGGACAGCCCGGGTGATGTGCAGGGCCAGGAGCGGGAAGATCAAAACCCGTCCCGCGAAGGCCTGAATTTTGCTTTGGATCTGGGGCCCGTCGGCGGATCGTCTGGTGATGCGGCGCAACAGGACGCCTTTATTCCCGCCCCCCCGGTTGCGCCCGACCGGCCTGGTATGCCGCAACAGGCCGATCCGATGGCCGAGGCGGCGATGATGAACGGCGCTGGCGTCGAGGATCGTCAAGCGCCCCCGGTCAGCCAAAGGCCGGGGTTGTTCGCACGGGTTACCGGCGGTGCCAAAAATAAAATATCGGCTTTGGGGCAACCCAGGGCGGTGAAACCGGATGCCCCCCGGGGCGCGGTTTCGGCACCACCCGCGCCGGCCCCGCAAATGCGCACCTCGACGATGGCGGAGCCGATCCTGGGCGGCCTTGAGCCCGAGCAACACCTGAACGCCAACAGCAGCGGAGATGATCTTTTGGACATTCCCGCATTTCTCCGGCGACAGGCGAATTAATTCTTTTGTTTCAATATTTTGACGGCCAAATATTTTGTAACAAAAGGTAACACTGTTTGATTTGAGCGCTTTGACGGCGGGTGCTAAACCTGATCATCGAAGCGCTCTTTTCTTATGGAGCGGGGATCTTAAAAAAAAGCTTTGCGGGGTTTGCCTGGCCCGGTGAACAAAAGTGCCCGGTGATCAAAAGTTTTTTGGTTATCTCGAGGCTCTGGGGTATGGAAGCGTGATTAAACAAAAGACCTTGAAGAGTTCCATCAGCTGCTCTGGCATCGGGTTGCACTCGGGGGAAAAAATTTCCATGACGTTGCACCCCGCAGGGGTGGGGACGGGAATTGTCTTCCGGCGCACCGATTTGGCCGGTGGCGGGGTGGAAATTCCGGCGTCTTTTGATCGCGTTTGCGACACCCGCATGTGCACCACTTTGGGCTCTGCAGAGGGCAAAACCATCGCTACGGTTGAACACCTGATGGCGGCGCTGGCCGGGGCCGGGATCGACAATGCCCTGATCGAGGTTGGCGGTGCGGAAGTTCCGGTGATGGATGGCAGTGCGGCACCGTTCATGTTTTTGATTGATTGTGCCGGGGTTGTGGAACAAGACGCCCGGCGCAAAGGTATTCGGGTGCTGCGTGCGGTGTCCGTGGTGGACGGGGAAAAATCCGTGTCGTTGACTCCCGCAGACGGGTTTTCGGTCGATTTTCAGATCGAATTCGACAATGCCGTGATTGGCAGCCAGACCCTGGCGCTGGATTTGACCGACGGGGTGTTCAAAAACGAAATTGCCCGCGCGCGGACGTTTGGTTTCTTGCATGAGGCGGAAGCCCTGTGGGCCGCAGGCCTGGCCAAGGGCGCGTCGCTGGACAACGCGGTGGTGGTCAGTGGCGACAAGGTGATGAACGAAGACGGTTTGCGTTTTGATGACGAATGCGTGCGTCATAAGGTTCTCGATGCGGTGGGCGACCTGTATCTGGCCGGATCGGGGTTGATGGGCCATTACAGCGCGTGCCGGGGCAGCCATGCGCTGAACAACAGCTTGCTGCGGAAATTGTTTTCCGATCCGAAAAATTTTGCATGGGTCGATATGATGCCGCCAGGCGCCGCCCCCCGCCTGGCCGGGGCATCTTGGGCAAAAGAAGCCGTGGCCGCCAGCCCAGCCTGAACCCACGGCCTGCTTTCCCTCTTCCCCCCCCCCCCCTCTTTTTCCCTGTTTTTGCAGGGCAGACCTCCGATACAGTTTGAGGCATGGTGCGATTCGCACCAATGCGACAGGCCGGTGACGGGTTTGCGGTGCAGATGTGATGTGTCCGGGGCTGTGGTTTGTGGCAAAAAAGACTATTTTTTGACCATTTTCCGCCAATTTTTCGGTTTATCAGGGGTGTTTTCGGCGTCTGTGAAAAGCCCGTGCGGACTGCTGGACAGACCCGCGCGCCAGCGTGGTATAATCGCCGACAAAATTTGGTTCTCCGGCCTTTGGCACCCCCAGGGGACTTGCGGTTCTTGCATTTTGAGCGGACCTTTTGGGTATTGGAAAGAAAGCGACCTATGGCATCTCCCTTGAAGACAATCGTCCGCGCGTTGGCCATCTCCTCTGTTTTGGGTTTGGCGGCCTGTGCCGGGGTTCCGGATGCTGTCAAGACCAGCCCGGAAGATCCGGTCGAAAAAATTTACAACAGTGCCGTCGATGAGTTGGAAAAGGGCAATTACAAGGCTGCGGCGACCCGCTTTGACGATGTGGAACGCCAATACCCCTATTCCAACTGGGCCACCAAGGCGCAAATCATGGCGGCCTACAGCCTGTATATGACCAACCAGTACGATGAAGCGATTGTCGCGCTCGACCGCTTTATTCAACTGCATCCCTCCAACAAGGACACCCCATATGCGTATTACTTAAAGGGGTTGAGCTATTATGAGCAAATTTCCGACGTTGGCCGCGATCAGATGATGACGGAGTTGGCGCTGAAAACCCTGAAAGAACTGACCAATCGTTTTCCCGACAGTTCTTACACCCGCGATGCCAAGGTTAAAATCGACCTGACGTATGACCACCTGGCGGGCAAGGAAATGGATATCGGGCGCTATTATCAGACCCGCGGGCAGTACCTGGCGGCGATCAACCGTTTTGACGCGGTGGTGAAAAAATACCAAACCACCACCCACACCCCCGAAGCCTTGCTGCGTTTGGTGGAAAGCTATCTGGCGCTGGGACTGGTCGAGGAAGCCAGGAAATCGGCCTCGGTCCTGGGCTACAACTTCCCCAAAAGCAGTTGGTACAAGGATGCTTATGCGTTGTTGGGTGATCCGACATTTCAGGTCGAGGAAGATAAACCCTGGTACAAAGTTTGGTGAGTGCGCCACGATCTGGCTTGAGAGGGACCAAGCGCGATGCTAAATCGTTTGTCGATCCGTGATGTGGTGCTGATTGAGCGTCTGGAGCTGGATTTCAGCCACGGTCTGAGCGTTCTCACCGGGGAGACCGGTGCCGGGAAGTCGATTTTGCTCGACAGTTTGGGGTTGGCGCTGGGGGCCCGGGCCGAAGCCCGCCTGGTGCGTCATGGTGCGGACCAGGCGGTGGTCACGGCGGAGTTTGATCTGCCCACCGACCATGTGGTTTATACGTGGTTGAGCGATCATGGCTTGAATGTTGCCGGGGAACCTTTGATGTTGCGCCGCACTTTGGCCGTGGATGGCCGTTCCAGGGCGTTCATCAACGATCAAAGCGTCAGTGTCGGTCTGTTGCGCCAAATCGGCGATGAGTTGATCGAAGTACACGGCCAATTTGACAATCAGCGGCTCTTGAACCCGGCCACCCATTTGGTTTTGCTCGATGCCCATGGCGGCCATGGTGCGCTGTGCACACAGGTCGCCGATACCTACCACGCCTGGCACAGCGCCGCCCAGGATCGCCAGCGGGCCGAACAAGATCTGATCGCCGCCGCCCGCGATGAAGAATACTTGCGTCATGCGGTGGAAGAACTGGGCACCCTCAACCCCCAACAGGGCGAAGAAGAACAATTGGCGACGGAGCGTCAAATGCTGATGCACGGGGAAAAGCTCATCGACGCGATGAATGACGCCAACAAAGCCCTGGACCGTGGTCATGGGATTGAGAGGATGCTGCGCGATGCATTGCGGGCGTTGGAACCGGCGGTGGAAAAGGCCGATGGTTTGTTGGACGTGACGGTCAAGGCGCTTGACGGCGCGGCGGAACAGGTCTCGGTGGTGGTGCAGGAATTGAACGCCGCAGCCGCCCGGGTGGACCTCGATCCGCGTCATTTGGAACAGGTCGAAGAACGCTTGTTCGCGTTGCGCGCCCTGGCCCGCAAACACAATGTGGACGTGGTCAATTTGCCCGATCTTTTGGCCCGCTTAAGCCAGCAGCTGGAGGGCATCGAAGACGGCGGCCAGCGCCTCGAACAATTGGCCCGGGCCGAAACCCAGGCGCGCGGCGCGTATCACGCCATGGCCACCACCCTGTCGCAGGCCAGGCTGACGGCGGCATCTGGCCTGGACCAGGCGGTGGCGCGGGAACTGGCACCTTTGAAATTGGGCTCTGCGGTGTTTTGTACCTCCGTTCGGATCCATGACGATGAACAGGCCTGGACCGCCGCCGGTCTGAACCGGGTGGCCTTTGAGGTTGCGACCAACCCCGGGGCACCGGCGGGGCCGCTGGGCAAGATTGCTTCGGGCGGGGAATTGTCGCGGTTTATGCTGGCCTTGAAAGTGGTGTTGGCGCAATCGGACCGGGTGGCGACGTTGGTGTTTGACGAAGTCGACAGCGGCATTGGCGGCGCGGTGGCCGATGCGGTTGGGCAGCGTCTGGCGCAGCTTGGTCAAGATGTTCAGGTTTTGGTGGTCACCCACAGTCCCCAAGTGGCGGCGCGCGGGGCGGCGCATTGGCATATTTCCAAGTCTCTATCGACCCGCGAACACGGGGTGGTTTGCACCCGCGTGGCAACCTTGAACCGCGCCGAACGCACCGATGAAATCGCCCGCATGTTGGCGGGGGCGAACATCACGCCCGAGGCTTTGGCCGCAGCTGAAAGCTTGCTTGATGGGGCGCTCCCCGGGGGGGCAAAATGACGTCGCGGTGGCGCGCGGTCGCGGTCGCGGATCTGACATCCGAGCAAGCGGTTGAGGAATTAAATGCCCTCGCCGGGGAAATCAAGGCCCACGATCACCGCTATTACCAGGATGACGCGCCAGACATATCGGACGCCGGGTACGATGCCTTGCGCCAGCGCAACAGCGCCATCGAAGCGCGCTTTGCCACGTTGGTTCACCCCGACAGTCCCAGCTTGCGGGTCGGGGCCAGACCGGCACCCGGGTTTGGCAAAATCACCCACAGCAAACCGATGTTGTCATTGGGCAATGTCTTCGACGGCCAGGAATTGCAAGACTTTATCGACGGCGTTCGGCGGTTTTTAAAGGAACTTGGCGATGCTCCGAACACGGCGCTGGACTGGGTGGCGGAACCCAAAATTGACGGCCTGTCGATCGCCTTGCGGTATGAATATGGCACTTTGGTCCAGGCCGCGACCCGGGGCGACGGACGGGTGGGCGAGGATGTCACCGCCAACGCCCGCCTCGTCGGCGATATTCCCAGGCACCTTCCCGGCGGGGTGGCGGATGTGCTGGAAATCCGCGGCGAGGTTTATATGTCCAAAACGGATTTTTCCGCGCTCAATGATCGTCAACGGGCCGATGGTGAAAAGCCGTTTGCCAACCCGCGCAACGCGGCGGCCGGATCGCTGCGCCAGTTGGACGCGGCGATCACCGCCAAGCGGGCGCTGAAATTTTTCGCCTATGCGCCGGGGGACATCAGTGCGATCACCTGGGATACCCATTGGGCGTTTCTCGAACGCCTGAAAAAATGGGGATTTGCCGTCAATCCGCTGACCCGGGTGTGTCGCGGGGCGGATCAATTGATGGCGCATTTCGAGGTTATTCAAAGCCAGCGCGCCGATTTGGATTACGATATCGATGGGGTGGTTTACAAGGTTAACCGGTTGGATTGGCAGGACCGTTTGGGGTTCGTCGCGCGCGCCCCCCGGTGGGCGGTGGCGCATAAATTTCCGGCCGAAAAGGCTGTCACCACCATCACCGACATCACCGTGCAGGTGGGCCGCACCGGGGTTTTGACCCCGGTGGCCGAATTGGCCCCGGTCACGGTCGGGGGGGTGGTGGTCGGTCGCGCGACCTTGCACAATGCCGATTATATCGCTGATCTGGATATTCGCATTGGCGACCGGGTGAAAATTCAGCGCGCCGGCGATGTGATCCCGCAGGTCCTGGAAGTGGTTGACGATGGCGAACATCTTCAACGGCCCGTTTATGTTTTTCCGTCCTTCTGTCCGGTGTGTGACAGTCAGGCGGTGCGCGAAGACGGCGAAGTCGCCACGCGCTGCAGCGGGGGGCTGGTGTGTGCGGCTCAGGCCCATGAACGGCTCAAACATTTCGTGTCGCGCAATGCCTTTGATATTGACGGGTTGGGGGCCAGGAACGTGGTGGCCTTTTATGACGCGGGCTTGATCCGCACGCCTGCGGATATCTTTAAATTGACCGCCAAAGACCTCCACGGCCGGGACGGGTGGAAAGACAAGTCGATTGACAATTTGATCGCCGCCATTGGCGCGAAACAACAAATTGAACTGCCGCGATTTATCTTTGCTCTGGGCATCCGTCAAATCGGCCAAGCCACGGCCCGACTGTTGGCGAGGCAATACGTAACTTTTGCGGCCTTGCGGGCGGCGATGAAAGCCGCGCGGGTGACCGGGTCGCATGCGCTGGAAGAATTACTGTCCATTGACGGGATTGGTGCCAGTATGGCCAAAGATTTGGTGGATTTTTTTGCCGAACCGCACAACATTGCGGTGCTCGATGAGTTAACCCGCGTGGTCGATGTCCAACATTTCACCGTGCCGATGGATCAAGGCTCTGCGGTGGCGGGAAAAACGGTGGTGTTCACCGGCACTTTGCAGACCCTGAGCCGTGGCGAAGCCAAGGCCACGGCGGAAACTTTGGGGGCGAAAGTGTCGGGTTCGGTGTCGAAGAAAACCGATTACGTGGTGGTTGGCCCGGGGGCCGGTTCGAAAGAGAAAAAGGCCCGGGAATTGGGGCTGACCGTGCTTTCCGAAACGGAGTGGGTGGCATTAATCGGGGGATAAATGGGGCTTTTTGACGAAGATTTCTTCACAGAGTCACATATGTGAAAAAAAACTCATCTACGTTGTTTGGCGTATACAGCGCGTATGCCGCAGACAGGAACGAGGATGCCACCATGCTAAATTCCCCCCTCCCCACGGATTCCCAACCTGCCCCGCTGTTTCCGGGGTCTGCCAATTTTTGCGGAATTGATTTGCACAAACGACTGGCGAAATCGCCGGCGCAAGAGGCCGTGCACGCGGAGTTTTTGGCTTACATGAGCCACGAATTGCGGACTCCTCTGACGGCTATTTTGGGGTTTACGCAAACCATTAAAATGGCGCGGGAATACCCCACCCTGGACGTTAAACGTGAAGAGTATGTTGACCACATCGACGTCTCTGCCCAGCAGCTTTTGAAGGTTATTCAAACGATGTTGGTCTATTTGGAAGACGTGTGTGACGTCGGTGGTGTGCCTTGCGGGGAACAAACCGCAACGTCCAAGGCTCCTTAAATTCAGCGTTTCTTGCGATACAAAAAAGGCCCCATCAATAAAGATGGGGCCTCAGACTGTTGACAAAGTCCTCGCCATTGGCGGGGACTTTTGATTCAATAGGTGATGTTGAAAAAACCCACTGCGCAACAGACCGAACTTGAGATGGTTACTCTCGAGAGTTTGGTTCCGCCCGA
>Ga0316209_1000112_pt1 | contig 162734 bp, 154 predicted proteins | sample 6monopyrite_MG_FD_204945 | JGI IMG/M metagenome (GOLD analysis project Ga0316209, IMG submission 204945) | Microbial mat bacterial communities from mineral coupon in-situ incubated in ocean water Damariscotta River, Maine, United States -... | ecosystem: Environmental > Aquatic > Marine >... | reverse complement strand
CACTATTAAGATATTGATTAACGATGGCTTCTCTTTGTTCTTTTGAACAATGTGTCATTCTTCACTCACTATGCCCTCTGTCTAATGATTTTTAAAAAGGGCGACAACTATCCTGACACAGAGGGCTATAGTTACCTGCACATTAATTAAACGATCGGTTTTTATTAGCAATTCGTTCTTTCTATTTATTATTCAAAAAAAGCCTTTGCCAACTAAACAAACCCCATGCTAGAGTTTGTGCTGATTATTTTTGTTGGTAAAACCATTTACGCATTAACAACATGTAATAACGTCACCAACAACAATAATTGCGTCACCATTATCGAGCTATCACTATTATATGTTGTACCTGAAAACCCAGCGTACAAAAAACAAGGAGAAGACTATCGAAAAAACAATAACCTAAACCAAGATTAAATAAAATCGCTGACCTAAGGTGCGGATACACCAAAAGCCAGCTAACCACAACAACCTTCAAGAGAGGTAATTATGGCTGAACTAGATTCTACGCTACGAACCCGCTTTGCCCAAATAAATTTAACAGCAAACGCACAAAAACCCCAAACCGACACCGGGTTAGCGGATGATACGGGGTTAAAAAACCCGCCATCCAGGCAAACCCTAACAACTCCGCCCATAGCCAGGCGGGACGTGAGAAGTGCCTCATTTAGTGTGATACCCGATACATCGTCTTTAACATCAAGCGATGTATCAACCGGTGCATCCACCGGTGTATCACCTAAACCGCAAACACCCATCGCGCCACCCCCTGAGCTAAACCTTTCAATCTTCACAACCCAAACCTTACCCACAACACTGGAAAACCTGCGCACGCATGTTCAATACCTGCTGTGCTTACCCCTGCCTGTGCGCGTAAAAAATCGGTTGCGATTGAAATACTGGGCCATGTCGCGTCGGCTAGAGGCGGTGAGTGAACTGTTGAAATTAGACGGGGTGGATAAATTAAGTGTTGATCCGAATTGTTTTGATCTTTCGGAATTTGATTTATCGCATTTAAACCTGTCGGGCGAAGACTTTCAAAGCGATTAAATAGAATGCTCAGCCGGTGGTTGCTTAACTGGTGGACATTAGGTTGGACCACTGGGCACCGATTGCGGTGCCCGGTTTTCCTTTGTTTTTTATTAGAGTTTTGTTTTTTATGTTTGTTTTGGTTTTTATTTAATTGGGCTTAGATCCAGCGATGCTAAGTGCTGTAAAGCCACTGGGTTCCCGACACAAGCATTCGGGAACGACGATGTTTTTTAAGTTAATGGCTAGTAATAAATTTAACTAGAAATTTTAATTTAATCATTAATACAAACAAAAACTAAAATAAAATGAAAATGAAAATGAAAATTAAAATGAAAAATTTTATACGGAGAATAGCATGCAGCAAAATGATAACTCATTAAGAAGCCGGTTTATAAACGCCATTGCCTCGGGGGCATTAGGCCGGGTAGACGAGTCGGGGACTATTTTTACGCTGAAAGAATTCAAACAGTGTTTTTCAGAAATAAAAACCGATTACATCAATTCTTTTTTACCCGCGTCCACCATCGAAATGGGGCGCATGGACATGACCCACACCAAGTTTTTATTTCGCATCCGCAAAGGCGTGTATCGGGTGCATCCGAAATTACTGTTAGATTTGGAAGGTGAGGCGCTAAAGAAATGAATGCACAATTAATTTTTCATTCAGTATTTAAATTCGATGATATATCAAAGCATTGGTTACAAAGGCGTTTTTATTGATAGGAGATAATTAATGGCAGGGATGCTACTAAGCACACCACATGACCAAACTGTTTGCACAGCGGAAGATTATAAAACTCAGATTTATAAACTTAATCCGCAACAGATTATGATATTGAGTTTTTATTAGGAGAATTTCTGGATGAGTCTGAAAAACATGAATACAACATCTATGCGGTTAATAAAAATGCCCAGACATTGGCCAGTGTCTGGGCTGGGTAATGGATTTGGCCGGTGAAGATAAACCAGAGTAGATAAACCAGAGTAGATAAACCAGAGTAGATAAATACGACGTGATTGAAACAGTGATTGGAATAAATAGTGATTACAGTATTCGTGCTGTATACATTGCCGAGACCCGATTAACGGACAGCCAGTTGAATATAATAAACATTATGAGTACCGGTGATTTCATTCGTTGAGCTAACGCAAATACCTTAATTTTAAAATGAGGTTAAATGGCTGAGCTTTTTGAAGAAAGTTCAGTCCGTATATGTTTAGATGCTGAGTTAGAGCCTCGAAACCCCCACGTTTTTTTATTTAACAAACAGTAAATCATAGATTGCAAAGACTTACATGGTTGCGCTATAGTGCAACTATGCATGTAATAACAATTAATTCAGAAACCCTGTTTCAAGCACTTTCGGATAACACTCGATTACGGATAGTCCGATTGCTAGCGACCACTGGCCAGGAAATCTGCCTGTGTGAACTGGTAGATACGTTGCTGGAACCCCAATACAAACTTTCTCGCCACCTCAAAGCACTTCGTCAGGCCGGGTTATTGACATCCCAGAAAGAGGGGCGTTGGGTATATCACCGCTTGACAGAAGAGCCTGATTACCTGCAACAACTCTATGCCATGGTGCGCTCCCTGCCTGATTCGAATGAGATATACAGCACCGATTTGAAGCATTTTAATAACCGCATGAAATTTCGCGAAGACGGGCGGTGCAGGGTGGGCATTCTCTCGGATGACCTGAAGGCGAGGGCGGAATAATGGCGTGTTCTGGTTGTGATGCCGTTGCCAATGGGCAACCCATGCCACCGCCCTGGCGCAATCTTCAGGTGGTCACTTCAGCCTTATCAGGTTTTTTGCTCGCATCAGGTTTTTTGGGTTCTATGCTGGGCTTGTCATCCTTGCTGGAAATCAGTTTCTACCTGCTGGCGGTGGTCATTGGTGGCTGGTATTTCATTCGTGAGGGCATAGAAACACTGCTCGAAGAACGCCAGATCGGCATTGAAATTTTAATGACCGTCGCCGCGGTTACTGCGGGGTTTTTAGGTCAGTGGGCTGAAGCCGCCATGCTGGTTTTTCTGTATTCTATATCGGAAGCTGCTGAAGGCTATACCGAAGAACGCACCCGCAATGCGATTCGCGCATTGATGGATCTGGCACCCAAAACAGCGCTGGTGCTACGGGGTAATAAAGAGATCGTCATTCCCGCAGAAGAACTTCTGGTCGGCGATATTTTCATTGTTCGACCCGGTGAGGCGGTAGCAACCGATGGTGAAATCATTGAAGGTCATTCGAGCCTGAATCAGGCACCGGTGACCGGCGAATCTGTTCCAGTGGAAAAAAACATAGGTGATCGTGTGTTTGCCGCTACCTTAAATGGTGAAGGTGCGCTAACCATTCGTGTCACTAAAACCACGGCGGATAATACCCTGGCGCGGATTATTCAGCTGGTGGAAGAGGCCCAGTCCAGCAAGGGAAAGAGTCAGCGCTTCATCGAGCGTTTTGGTCGGCGCTATAGCCCGGCTGTTCTGGTCGTGGGTGTTTTGCTGGCCGTATTGCCACCAATCCTCTTTGCTCAGGAGTGGCAGGAGTGGTTAACGCGCGCCACCGTGTTTATTGTGGCCGCTGCCCCCTGTGCGCTGGTGATTTCTATTCCCATTACGCTGGTTGCGGCGATGGGTACCGCCGGCCGCAATGGCATATTAATCAAAGGTGGGGTGCATCTGGAAAATCTTGCCAAAGTGCGCGTTATTACACTGGATAAAACCGGCACACTAACATTGGGCAAACCTCAGGTAAGTAAAATTATTACCTTCAATGAGGTGACAGAAAAACAACTGCTTGCCACGGCGGCTGCGCTGGAATCCCGCTCACAGCACCCACTGGCCAGTGCCATCATTAATTATGCGGCGCATGAAAATATTGAAATAACGCCCGCAGAAGATTTTCAATCACTCACCGGCGCTGGCGCTAAAGGCAAAATTAATAATGAGACGGTCTATATCGGCAAACCCGATTTGTTTGCGGGTATGGGGATTGACCTGGTGCCGATTCAGGCACATATCAGCGAGTTACAGCAGGCGGGCAATACTGTAATCCTGCTGGGTACAGAGCAACAGGTGCAGGGATTGATTGCGGTGATGGATCCACTCAGGCCCGGCGTGGCTGATGCGATCAGTGAGCTGCGCAAGGCCGGCATAGAAAAGATCATTATGTTGACCGGTGATAATCAGCTGGCGGCTCATGCGATTGCCGCTAAAGCCGGTATTGATGAGGTGTTTGCCGAGCTGAGTCCCGAGGATAAGAAGCGTAAAGTTGAACAGCTGGATCAACAATATGGCCGTGTTGCTATGGTCGGTGATGGTGTTAATGATGCACCGGCACTGGCGGCAGCGCATGTGGGAATTGCCATGGGCGCGGCGGGCACGGATGTGGCGCTGGAAACCGCCGATGTGGCTCTGATGGCGGATGATCTGTCACGTCTGCCTTATCTGATTCGTTTCAGTCGGCGTAACTGGAGCATCATTCAGCAAAATCTGATGTTATCGGTGCTGGTCATCGGCACGCTGGTGGTGGGTGCTGTGGCGGGCGTATTCACATTGCCCATTGCCGTGCTCGCACATGAAATCAGCGAATTTGTGGTGATTGCCAGCGGGCTTCGGATGCTGAGGTCATAGCGGATGCGTCATCAACAAAACGCCGAAGAGCTCCAGCTCGCTGACGGGCACTTCGACAAAGAGACGACAGTTTACGTGCTGCATGAAAGGCTGCACGAAGCCCGACAGAAACTTGTGTTAAACGAATGTGTATATAGCGGAATCTGATATGAAGAAAAATATTATTATTGTTGGTAACGGATTTGCGTCATTGTTTTTTGTCCAGTATTTTCTCGCAATACCTGTTTTCCCTTTTTTTGCCGGGTTCTTGCGTCGACTTTATTCCAGGTACGACATTACTGTGATTGGTAATGGTGAATTCATTTACTTTCCCGCGATTCCGGAAATTATCACCCGGAAAAAGAACAAACGAGACATGACCATTGATATCCGCCCTTTCCTGAAACGTAGAAACATTCGTTTTATTCAAGGCGTGGTTACCGATATAAAAGAGGGTGGCAGAACGGTTATCGCCAACGGGGTTGAGTATAAAAATGACGCATTATTTCTGGGGGTTGGGCCTGACTTTTTGAAGGACGATATTCCAGGTACAAAGGCGCACACCTTTTCACCCTGTTATGGGCCTGATGACATGGAGGAATTTGTACACAGGCTCGAAATAATGGAGCGGGGAATTGTCTATCTGGGATTCAAGATTAACAAACAGGATGGTTTTGTCGCCGGTCGTGCAGGGCAAATGTACGAGTGTGCCTGCCTGCTTGATTTTGCCTTAAAAGAAAAAGGGCTGCGGGATAACTTCGAGCTTCACTTTTTCTCTCCCACTATCAATCCCGGGGAGACCGGTGCTATCACCGATAGACTACAGGAGCGTGGGATTATCCTGGACTATGGTTACGAGCCAGCGGAATTTGTCGCCGGTGGCATGCTGGATAAAGATGGAACCTTACGGGAAGCGGATTTAATTCTGTACTCGCCGGGAATAACCGGTTGCAAACTGGTTCGGGAGTCCTGCCTTGCGGTTTCTGCCGGCGGTCAGATTGATGTTGATAAATACGGACAGGTTAAGGGGCTGAGCAATGTCTTTGCCGCCGGTGATTGCGCCAACCATGAAAATCCGCCGCCCTGGGTTCCGCACCAGGCGCATATGGCGCAGCTTCGATCACAGGCTGCGGCCAAAAACATGAAGGCGGCATTAAACGCGGTGCAGCCAACGCGTACTTACCGTTATGAGCTCTCCTGTATTTTGAATATGGAGAATGATGCCATGTGGATGCACATGGCGAATGATAACAGGCCACCTTTCTGGAATATCTTTCCCCGCCGCTCAAAAAAACTGATTGTCCTGAAAAATACCTTCGAAAGGCTGTATTTGTTATATCTGCGGTATTTGTGATGCCACGAACTGATTCTTTAAATAGAAAAAATCTCATCAAGAAAGCGCTGTTTCTGGTGTGGACGGGTGAATTGTGGAATGTAGTAGAAGCGGTTATTCGCTGAGCGAGAAATTTTTTAACGAGGAACTCTCTAATGAAGATCATATTATTAACCAGCAAAACCTGTCATTTCATCGACGTGGAAAAAGAGTTGAATGTGCTTGGGTTCAGCTATGAGCGTTGTGATGTTGAAGAGTACCCTGAACTCGCCCAGCAGTTTGGTGTGCGGCATTGCCCCACGCTTATTGTGGACGATGAGCGGGTGATCCCCATTGACGAAAACAATGCAACCCAGCTCAGGCAACTACTAGCAGCCGAGTAATACAAACTTTCAATCTAACCCCAATGCCAGTTAAGTTAAGAGCTAATCCATTGAATACAATGTTTTTTATTTGTATTGCTCCCCTCTTTGAAAAAGAGGGGCTGGGGGAGATTTAGAACATATCAGGTTTTTACTCTATATTAATAGTGTTAAAAATCTGGAAGTTTTTAAATCCCCCTCATTCCCCCTTTTTCTAAGGGGGAGGCATAACAAAAATTTGGACTATTTCTTATCCATATCAATGACTTAACGCTTAACTTACTGGCGCTGAATCTAACCCTTAATAGTGAGGCAATTAACATGGCAACAAAATACGGTTTTGGCAAGACGCTTCCGATGAACTTCGAGCGTGCGATAGAGGCAGTGACCGAGGCCCTTAAAACGCAAGGCTTTGGCGTGTTGACTGACATTGACGTGCAGGCAACATTGAAAAATAAACTGGGCGAAGAAATGCCCCCCTACCGAATACTGGGCGCCTGTAATCCACCACTGGCTCACAAAGCGTTAACCGCCGAGCCTTCCATTGGTCTGTTACTGCCCTGCAATGTTGTGGTGCGACAGGACGAGGCGGGTACCGTGCATGTTGAGTTTATGGATCCGTCGGCTGTGCTGGACATGGTTGATAATCCGGCGGTGCATGAATTGGCACAGGATGTCACTGAGCGTCTGAACCGGGTACTTGCGGCACTCTGACCCAGGAGAGCCTAATTAAAGCCATGTTTAATCGCCGCATCATTATTCCATTATTAGTACTGACCCTGTTGTTTAGCAATATGGCCTGGGCTATGGATAAGTGTGCACTACTGGATAAGGTTTCAGGGCAAAATATAAGCCAGATAACGAGTACCTCGGCAGATGACGGTTCTGAAAGCAACACCTGTAATACATTTTGCGTTGGCTGGGCTCAGCTTCTGTATATTAGCTACCGTGCTTCACTTATCAAGCTTGGTAATAATCACCTGGACGTGATACCCCACCCTTCATTTTATCATTCTCTACAGCGCAAACCGCCTACACACCCCCCACAAGTCTGAGTTCTTTTTCACAAGCCATGCCACGTTAATTGTGGACTGTTGTTATACCTTTGAAAAAAGGACTCGTTTCATGTTTAAGTTTTTTGTTTTACCTGCATTATTTTTGAGTTGTTTATTACCGCTGACCGCATGGTCAGATGCGGGCAACAAGCTATCAAAAACCAATCGTCATTACCCCGCTGGAATACCCCAGCTTTCAGCACTGGTTGATGAGGTGCTTAGTCATCACCCCAGCATTCAGGCTGTACAGGCGGAACGGGATGCCGCCATTGCAAAGACACAGGCGGCCGACCAACCGCTGTATAACCCGGAACTGGAGCTGGATGTTGAAAACACGGATATCCAGACCAGCAGTCTGGGTATCACCCAGGCCATCGACTGGTCTGATAAACGCGGTGCACGCAGTCAGGCGGCCGAATATGAGAAAAACAGTTTTACCGCTAAATTGCAGGCTGCACGGCAGGCGCTGGCAGGTGAACTTCTTCAGGCGCTAGCGGATTACCATACATATCACGATATGGATGCACTGACACAACAACAAATAGAGTTGCTACAGGGGTTTGTCGAACTGGCAGAAAAACGACGCCAGGCAGGGGATCTCAGTCAGGCTGAACTGACCCTTGCTCAATTGGCGCTGGCAGAAGCGCGTATGCAGCGCACCCGTGCCGCCAGTCGATTGATGGAAACACAGCAACTATTGATTACCCTGGTGAATGGCGATGGCAGTGACTGGCCGGGTTTGCCCGATACGCTGCCCACGCTGAATCTGGACGATGAAAATATTGATGAATTATTACATCAGTTACCCATCTTGCAGGAGCAGCTATCAAAGATTGCGGCAGCTAAAGCCAGGATTCATTTACGTAGCCGAGAACAACGACCTGACCCGACCATTGGTTTACGTGGTGGCCGTGAAGATGATGAAAGTCTGGTTGGCGTGACGTTATCCATTCCTCTTTATGTGCGAAATAACTTTCGTGCGGAAGTTGATGTCGCCAATGCCGAATTAATTCAGGCGGAGGGTGAAAGTCAGACGATAGCCCGCAAGGTCCGCTCACAACTATTTTCTTCCGCACGGCGTTATCAGCTGGTTCTGCAAACCTGGCAAGGCTGGCAACAGGACGGCCAGTCCAGCCTGAGTAGCCAGCTTAGCTTAATACAGCAGCTCTGGCAGGCCAGGGAAATCAGCACCACCGAATATTTTATGCAACTTAATCAGACCCTGAATACCCGTGCCAGCGCCATTGAGCTGCGCCAGGATTTGTGGCGTGCCTGGACTGAATGGTTGCTGGCATCAGGCCAGGTGAATTTCTGGCTTGATCTTGATAATAAATATTAATTTCTGGAGTAACACATTATGACATCTGTTTTTAAGCGTATTTTAATTCTGTTTTTATTAAGCAGTAACCTGGCTTACGCCGAAGAAGAAAACGAGGAGGAAGCACAGGGTATACCACAAACGACGGCTGAAGAGCGCCAGTCTATGGGGATCGTTACCACGCCAGTGGGTAGTCAGAAGCTGACAGGTGAGCTCATTGCACCCGGTGAAGTGACCATTAACGTCTATCGCAGTTCACAGGTGACCAGCCGCATCAGTTCGCAGATTATCAAACGTCACGCACGCATGGGTGATGTGGTTAAAACCGGGCAGAAGTTGTTAACGCTTTCCAGCGTCGATATGGCCGAAGCTCAGGGGCAATTACTGGTTGTTGACCGTGAGTGGCGCCGGGTAAAAAAGCTGGGACGCACGGTGGTCTCCGAGCAGCGTTATATTGAAGCGCAGGTAAAGCGTCAACAGGCTTATGCCAATGTACTGGCCTATGGGATGACCGAGTCGCAGATCAATACGCTGTTGAAACAGGATGACGCATCAAAGGCCACAGGGGCTTTTGAGCTGTTGAGTCCACAGGATGGTACCGTGATAAGCGACTCGTTTGTGTTGGGGCAGGTCGTCGAACCGGGACAGTTGTTGATGGAAATTAGTGATGAATCCCTGCTCTGGGTGGAGGCGCAAATTAATCCAGAGGATGTTATTGATATAAAACCAGGCACCTCTGCACGTATTTATGTTGATGGTGATAAATGGCTAAACGGTCAAGTGGTGCAAATTCATCGGCGCATAGATGAAACCACTCGCACGCTACCAGTGCGTATTGAAGTGAATAATGATCTTGGCCTGCTGCGCCCGGGTCAATTTGTAAAAACCGCCCTGCAAACCTCGGCAGGATCAGAGGTCATTGCGGTTCCCAGAGGGGCCGTCACTCTGCTACAGGGTGAGCGAGTGGTGTTCAGGCTGGAGGGTAATGAGTTATACCCGCAACTGGTTGAAACCGGTGCGGCCCGCGGTGACTGGATAGAAATAAAGTCCGGTCTGAAACCGGGTAACGAGATAGTGACCAAAGGCATGTTTTTGCTGAAGTCGCTGTTACTGAAATCACAGATTGGCGATGCGGACTAGGCGGAGAAATAACACATGTTAAATAAACTGGTTGAAGCGTCTCTACGCTATAAATTTCTGGTCATTATTATCTTTTTGGTAGTGGCTTTTCTGGGCTGGCGTGCGCTAAGCACTATCCCCATTGACGCCTTCCCCGATGTGACACCGGTGCAGGTGAATATTTACACCGAGGCTGACGGGCTGGCCGCTGAAGATATCGAACAATTGCTCACCTTTCCGGTGGAGTCCGGCATGGCTGGCTTACCCGGGGTGCAGGACATTCGTTCGGTGAGCCTGTTTGGTCTATCTTATGTGTCGGTATATTTTGAAGATGACCTGGATATTTATTTTGCACGACGCCTGGTGATGGAGCGTTTACAGGAAATTGGTGATCGCATTCCAGAAGGTTACGGCACACCGGAAATGGGACCGAACACCTCAGGCCTGGGACAGGTATTCTGGTACACCATTGAGCGAGCAGATGAAAAACTCAATTCAGATATTTCGGATATGGACCTACGCACCATACAGGACTGGAGCGTGCGATTGATGTTACGCACCGCACCGGGGGTAGATGATGTGATGTCCTGGGGTGGCCAGGAACTGCAGTTTCAGGTGGTTATTGATCCGCTCAAACTCATCAAATATAAGTTGAGTTTTCGTGAAATCATTGAACTGCTGGAAACCAATAATCGTCAGGTCGGTGGTCAGTATATTAATCAGGGCGCGGAACAATATCTGGTACGGGGTTTAGGGCTGGTAAAAGATGAGGCCGACATCGGCAATATTGTGGTTAAGGTGGAAGATGGTACGCCGGTTTATTTGCGCCAGGTTGCGACTATTTCACAACAACCGGCGTTGCGTTCGGGCGCGGTCACCCGTGATGGAAAAGAAGTGGTGCTGGGGATGGCGCTGGCGCGTATCGGTGAAAATGCCAAGGATGTGGTGGATAATGTAAAAGAGAAAATGGCGGTGGTTGAATCAGCCTTGCCTGAAGGTATCGTAGTAAAACCCATTTACGACCGTACCGATCTGGTCGAAAAAGCGGTTAAGACCGCGGTCTATGCGCTGGTGGAAGGCTCGATTCTGGTGGCCATCGTGCTGTTCCTGTTTCTGGGTGAAATACGTTCGGCGCTGGTGGTGATTGCGGCGCTGCCGCTGGCGATGCTAATTGCCTTTATTATGATGGCCGAGACGGGGCTCAGCGCCAACCTGATGTCACTGGCGGGGCTGGCGATCGGCATTGGTATGATGGTGGATGGCGCGGTGGTACTCACCGAAAATGCCTTTCGCATAATGGCTGAGCGCAAAGAAAAAGGTGAAACCGTTGATCGCACCGCAGCCGTATTGGCTGCTGCCCGCGAAGTGGCTAACCCGATTGCCTTTGCCATATTAATAATTATTGTGGTATTCCTGCCACTCTTTAGCCTGACGGGTCTGGAGGGAAAATTATTCAAACCTATGGCCTTTAATATCAGTTTTGCGATGGCAGGTTCTCTGCTACTGACGCTGACCATTATCCCCGTACTGGCGGCGATGATTCTCAAACCGAAAGAAGAAAAGGATACCTGGCTGGTTAGCTGGATTAAACGCGGTTATCTACCCACGCTGGCCTGGTCGTTGGCCAATAAACGCAAGGTCGTTATATCGGCGGTGGCTTTGCTGATGGCAAGCCTGGCGTTGTTTCCCTTACTGGGTAAAGAGTTTATGCCTCAGCTACAGGAAGGCTCGATTATGTGGCGCATTGTGTCGATTCCTTCAACCTCGCTGGAAACCTCCATTGAAATATCCAAAGATGTGGAAAAAGCTTTAAATGAATTTCCTGAAGTGAATAGCACCATCGCGATGATCGGTCGTGCGGAAAAAGGTGAAACAGCGGATGTAAATTACATGGAAATTTTCACCGACCTTAAACCGCATGACGAATGGGCAGAGGATCGTAGCTATGAAGATCTGGCCATCGAGATGCGTGAAAAGCTGGAAAAGGTGGTGCCGACTTCCGTCATCAGCTTTACCCAGCCTATTCAGATGCGAGTTGAAGAATTAATCTCCGGTGTGCGTGCCACCCTGGCGGTCAAACTCTATGGCGAAGACCTGACTGAACTGGATAGTCTGAGCCAGAAAATTAAGGAGACAATTTCAAACGTACCGGGTGTGGCCGACCTTTCCCTGGAAGCCAATCTGGGGAAACCACAGATTCGTATCCAGGTAAATCGTGATGCGCTGGCACGTTATGGCATGAACGCAGACGAGGTGCTCACCGTGGTGCGTAACGGCATTGGTAATGATCCGGTGTCCAGTTTAATTCGCGGTATTAAACGCTTTGATATCACCGTGCGACTCGATGACGCGGCCAAACTATCGGTTGATTCCATTCGTAATATTCCGTTACGCACCAGCGGTGGTGCCATTGTTCCGCTGAAAAAAGTGGCGGATATTTCTGTGGCTGAAGGCTATTCCTTTATTCGCCGCGAGCAACTGCAACGCTATGCCGTTATTCAAATGGATGTACGCGGGCGTGATGTGGATAGTTTTGTTGCCGATGCCAATGCACTGATTAAACAACAGGTGGATATGCCACCGGGTTACTGGTTGGAATGGGGCGGTGCGTTTGAAAATCAGCAGCGGGCGCTTAGCAAGCTGGCGCTCATTGTACCACTGACCATTTTCTTTATTTTCGTGCTGTTATATACCGCCTTTAACTCGGTGAAATACGCCACATTGATTATTGCCAATGTACCTTTTGCCACCATCGGTGGGCTGGTGGGTTTATTTATTACGGGTCAATATTTATCCGTACCATCGGCCATTGGTTTTATTGCGGTATTCGGTGTGGCTATGCTCAACGGCATCGTGCTGATCAGTTTTCTGAATGAACTTCAGGAAAAAGGCCTGTCGGTTCATGAGGCTGTGCGCAAGGGTGCGGAGCTCAGACTGAGGCCGGTGATGATGACCGCCAGTGTCGCCATTTTAGGCTTGATTCCCATGCTGCTGTCCAGTGGCGTCGGCGCCGAAACCCAGCGCCCTTTGGCGACCGTTGTGGTAGGCGGCCTGATTACGTCCACTTTACTGACACTTATATTACTGCCAGTGATTTATGAGTGGATGGAAACGCGCAATAAAACACAAAAAAACTAGCCATCATGCACGCTGCCGAAACCGGTAGCGTGCAATTTTTTATTGAGGAGATTAACCATGAAAGAAATCAAAGCCTTTATTCACCGTAATCGCATTGCCGATGTAGTGCATGCACTAAAGAACAGTCACTTTTGTGAGGGGCGTTGTAATTTATCCATTAACGATGTGGCGGGCAGCCTGAAGGCGCTGGACAATATAGAGCAAAACTTTTCCATTGAATTAGGCGAAGGCATTATCACCGAAATAAAACTGGAACTGATCTGCGAAGATGAGCGCATCGATGAAGCGATTTCCCTGATTCGTGAACATGCACGGACAGGTCAGCCACTGGCGGGCTGGATCTATACGACCGAGATTGTGGATGCCATACCAGTAGCAGATTAAATAGTGATAAATAGATTTCAAAGTTATTCAAGTCAGAACGGCTATAACCATCAGGAGAATAAAAATGACACTTTATAAATCGTTTGTTATGACGACCTTGATCACCGGTTTATCTCTGCCCGGCATGTTATTGGCGTTGGATGTCAATATTACGGCTGATTTACCCTCGGTTAAGGTTTTGCATAATGGCCAGAAAGTAACCATCATGCGCAACCAAAATCAGGACAATCACATCAACCCTGCATTCGCCAAAACTTCGCGCAAATGTCCTCCGTTTTGCATTCAGCCAATCAAGCTGGCACCCGGGGTGAGGACCATAGGTGAACTGGAGATGCTGCATTACCTGAAGAAGATGAGTGACGGCGACAAGTCGTTACTGGTGATAGATTCCCGTAAACCGAAATCAGCAGAAAAGGGCAGCATCCCCGGGATGGTAAATATACCTGCATACCGGCTTGATAGCAGCAAGACCCATCATAAGAGTGTGCAGGAATTATTAGAAAAGCAGTTTGATGCAAGGTACAGCAACGAAACCTGGGATTTCTCCAGGGCCAGGACGCTGGTGCTGTTCTGCAATGGCCCCTGGTGTGGTCAATCGCCTGCTAGCATTAAAGGCTTGCTCAAACTTGGCTACCCTGCCCAAAAACTCATCTGGTATCGCGGTGGCATGCAAAGTTGGGAAGCCATGGGATTGACTACGGTTAAGTCTGATGGGGTTGGCATGGGCTGGGGTGACTGAACATGAGAGAGAAAAAAGTATGCTGCGAATTTCAATGAACATCTTGTTAACACTATGGAGTAAAGTTATGAAAATAGTAAAACAATTAATTACATATCTGTTTATTTTTACAGGTCTGACGCTGTTATCGGCTAATACAGTTCATGCAGATGACAATCCTTTTTCACAAAACGATAAAGTTGCCCCCATTACTAAAAACAATTTCCTGTCTCAGGGTATGTGTGGCTCAGGTCGTTGTGGAAGCGGCACGATGTGGGGTGGTAAAGGAAAACCTAAAATGGGCGACATTACGCAGTTACCAGAACCGCAATCTCAAGGAGCCAAACTAATTAACCAGTATTGTACTCAGTGTCACGCATTACCCAATCCCAAACTACACAGTGCTGAAGGCTGGGCGCCTACAGTAGAGCGCATGAATGCTCGAATGCAGTGGATGAGTCAAAATGGTAATGAGATTGCAGCACCCAGTGCAGGTGAGCTTGAGACATTGAAAGCTTATTTACGCAAGCACTCTCAGTAGATGCTCTGAAAATAAGAATGAATATCCAGTATGTAATTACTCTCTGGTGACTACGAAAAGCTAAAACCCATACTAAATATTTAACGCGTATTCGTAAGGGGGTTTATCTTGTGCATATGGATGCAGTTACAGAGCAGATTAGATATGAGGAATCTGTAAACAAAGGGGTAGGTGATGAATTAATAGATTAAAAAAGACATGGGGTCGTGCCCATAATTAGGTGGTTGGTCTGTTTATTTCTAGAGTTACTAGTTGGTATTTATCTGAAACATTAAACTTATGGTGACAGCTCTTATTCACACACCAGATCCATTTAAATATAATCGTTAAAGAACCATTCTGTGCGATAAATACCTTGGAACCGATAAAGAAATGTTGCCACTAACAAAATATGATTCAATCCTTACATGTTGGTAACAGCTAAAAAAGCGGTTAATCGGTAAAGAAAACAGAAGCAATGTTGTGCTCGTAAATTATTAAGTAATAGCCTTGGAATGATTAGCGGTTTTTGAGAACCAAACACAGTCATCTAGCGCTGGTCGATATTTACATAGATATACTATTACGCGAACGCTGGGAGTTTCTAACCGGTTTAACTTAAGACGCAATTAACAAACCAGAAATTCCGCTGCCCAACAAACTTAAATTTTTTAAATATCATGTTGAGTCACCAGATAAAAAACTTCATGACCCAGCTGAAACCGACCAGGCTGGTGCTTGACATGATGACAGTCCAGGCAACCTGTTGTTGACAGTCTGCAGTAGTTTTGCTCAGTGTCAGCATGGGTAGACCCAAAAAGACACTAAGTCTGGCAGTGGTGACATTGACCAGGAAACCTTTAGACAAATGAAAAAGTATTTGGAATCATGAAATACAAACAGAAAAATAATATAAAACATCAGAAAATTGGGCGTTTTTCATACGGGAAAGTTATTTGGCAGGCAGGTGTATTGTCCGCACAAACGGCGTCGTCCAGGTGTGATTGAGGGAATGAAGGATTCAATGATGGAAAGGCAAGACTACCTGAAGGTAACGCAACTTCTGGACTTCGAAAATATATGTCTGATTCAATTGGTGGAGACACGGGGTTGGCGCGATTTATCAGAATACGACAGGATCGGTGCAATTTATAATTTTGTCAGAAATGAAATTGTGCTTGGTTACAATCAATCCGATGCAATGCCAGCATCTCAGGTGTTGCAGGATGGATATGGGCAATGTAACACCAAAAGCATATTGCTAATGGCGTTGCTGAGAAGCTGCAATATCGCCTGTCGCCTGCACGGCTGCACCGTGCACAAGCGTTTGCAGAAAGGCGTTATCACCGGCATTGCCTACAGGCTTGGCCCACGTGAGATTATCCATAGCTGGGTCGAAGTGGCTCATCGGGATAGGTGGATTAGTCTCGAAGGCGTTATCCTCGATACTGCCTATTTACAAGCACTGCAACAGAGATTTCCCAACGTCGGGGATTCATTTTGTGGTTATGCTGTAGCCACTTCACAATTTAAGACCCCGCCCGTGGACTGGTGCGGTGAGGATACATCCATCCAGAAGGACGCCATCATCCGAGATTTGGGTGAGTTTGATTCGCCCGATGATTTTTTTGCACAATATGGTGTGAACCTGGGTGGACTCAAGGCGTTACTTTACCGCCATGTATTTCGAAAACGCATTAATCTCAAGGTGATTAGTATACGCAATAATGATCCGAGACTCAGCGAAGAATTCAACCCAAAGAAATTAAGTACATAAAATTAAAGATAATAATATGCTTTTTGAACTAGAGAAACTGCTACGTAGCAAATACCCTGATGTTGAAGATCTACTGACACCTGTCTCAGAAACCATTATCTCATCAGCGAAGCAGATACGTATTCCCATGGGTACACGCATACTTAAAGAAAATGAATCTTGTCAGACCTTTATGTGGTTATTAGATGGCGTTGTTCGAGTATTTAAGAACTCGCCCGGCGGACGTGAGATCACTCTGTATAGAGTTGTCCCCGGAGACCTTTGTGTTCTCAGTCTACATTGCCTGTTGCATAAGGAAGGTTTTCCTGCAGACACTGTTGCCGAAACCGAAATTTTCGGATTGATGCTAGATGAAAAAGCTTTCGACAAGGCAGTAAATGATTCAAATAAATTTTGCCGTTATTTACTAAATGATTTATCACAACGTGTCAGCAAGGTGATGAACCTGATTTCGGAAATTTCTTTCCAGCGCCTGGAGCTTCGCCTGGCTTGTCTTTTAGGTCAATTATTTGAGCAGTCAAAAGGAAAGCCACTACTGATAACCCATGTGCAGCTCGCACATGAATTGGGTACGGCGCGCGAAGTGATTAGCCGAATACTGAAGCAGCTTGAACGCCAGAAGTGTATCCGGTTAACACGCGGTGAAATTAATTTAGTGTCCCGCGAGGAACTAGCATGGTTAACTCGTTTGTGAATTTGAACTATTTCTCAGCGAAGGGTAATTACTACTGTTTCAAAATAGTAGTTAAGCTATACCAATCCCTTAAGCTTTATTGTCCCAGTACGCTAGATATACTCTGATTAACTATGGTTCGAATTAGGCTAACAAAAATAATCAGCATCACTAGTTAAAACCATGAACTTTTAGTGCGAGGCTTTGCTACACAGTTACGTTACGCTAAAGAAATGAAAGGTCAAAGACGAAGCGGGCATATAATTACCCAACTAAGGGATTATATAATTAGGGTTACAAAATATATAGATATCCAGTTCTGACAGGAAAAATTCAAAAATGTTGTCGTGAATTGATAGTTCAGATATGTGATGCTGAGGATAGTAGGGAAGGACTTTTAGTCCTTCTGTAAGATTAACCTATGGAGATTCAGTCCATAGTCGTCGAGTTCTGCCGTATCTCGCATAATAAAATCTCTGCACGCAAATACGCGTTTCTAACAGCGTGATCACGATATATATCTACGATCGTAGTAAGACAAATGAGAAATAACAAACCTCTATAATTTAGTCTGCTTTCAGATAGGTGCGGGGCAGCATGTAGTGCTTCAGTTGGTATTTATAATTATGCTCACGCAATTAGAAGCAATTGGAATCCAGATTTAGAATTCGCTCAAGCTACGTGACAAAAGTCGCAGACCAAAGTTACAGACATAATGAATCTATGTATGTAAATTGCCAATGCGGCATATGCGTGCGGCCGTTGTTTAGTTTTATAAGTTAGACAACGTTATATGATTGATATGGAATAGTTCATATCAATCTTTTCAACATTAAATATAGAGGATAAGTAAATGCGTGAATTGTCAAATGATGAGTTAACTGAAGTATATGGTGCTGGTAGTAACGGCGGCGGCATGGGCGGCGGCAGCGGCATGGGCGGCGGCAGCGGTATGGGCGGCGGCGGCGGTATGGGCGGCGGCAGCGGTATGGGCGGCGGCAGCGGTATGGGCGGCGGCGGCGGTATGGGCGGCGGCAGCGGTATGGGCGGCGGCAGCGGTATGGGCGGCGGCAGCGGCATGGGTGGCGACAGCGGCGCGGGCGGCTGCAACTAACGGCATGATAATAGCAATTACTTAATAGTAATTGCATAAAAGATTGCTGTAATGAGCGCGCCTCACTTCATTGTATAGCGGGGCGCGCTCATCTTATTTATTGCGATTATTGTTAACAGCCGATTTTGGCTGAGAATGTTGTGTAATCATACGTCATGTCAACACCTGAATCTCCACAGGGCGCTTTGCCATTGTTCCGATCCGAAGCTTTAGCTGAGCAGCAATCACAATGGTTAGGCACCGTCGTAATAACACCCAGGCTATCATACCGTCTGTTTTCTCTATTTGCTCTCCTGTCCTCTATAGCTGTTATTGGGCTGTTATTCTTCACAGACTATACTAGAAAGGAGCGCATCAATGGCTGGTTAGTACCAGAACATGGGTTAGTACAGGTGTATGCCCCGCAACCCGGGGTGATTACTAATCTCTACGTTAAAGAAGGCATTGAAGTTAATAAAGGCGATGCATTACTGACCCTCTCAGGTGAATTACAAAGTACAACATTAGGCGCAACACGAACGGAAATTGTAAAAAGCCTGAAAACACAACGAGACAGTCTGCTCAAAGCCCGCTTAGAACTTGAGAAGCTTCTGGTTCAGCAGACTCAAGTAATATCTGATCGTACTAAACTATTAACGCAGGATCTGAATGAGTTAAACAATGAAATCAATCTGCAAAAAACGCTTGTGCATCTCTCTAAAAATGAAGAACGGCGTTTTGAGAAATTACGAAAAAGTAAACTTTCTACAGACCAGAAATTACAGGCGAGAAGAATTATCCGCATCAAACAGGCATTAAAGCTTCAAACCCTGAAAAGGGTGCATATCTCAAAAAGAAATGAATTACTATCGCTTGAAGGCGAGTTAAGCGATCTGCCGCTCAAAGCTGCATCTAATATTTCTGAAATCGAACGGGAAATTGCCCAGATAGAGCAGGCACTCGCAGAGGAGGAAGGCCGTCGCGAAATTGTAGTGTCTGCACCAGTAAGTGGCACTATTACAACGATGCTGACGGAACAGGGAAATCGATCCAGATCTAACGTGCCTTTGCTGAGTATAGTTCCGAGTGGCTCCAAATTACAGGCTCAACTCTTCAGCCCAAGTCGGGCTATCGGTTTCCTTCACCCTGGTCAAAACGTACAGTTGCGCTATCAGGCTTACCCCTACCAGAAGTTTGGCCATTACGAGGGGGAAATTGAAAGAATCTCACATTCGGCAATCAGCCGTGGTGAATTACCACTCCAGCTTGCTGGTCTTACCAGCCTGTTTGTCAGTACAGAGCCTGTGTACAGAATTGTGGTCGATCTGGCGGAACAACATGTGACTGCCTATGGTAAACCCGTCACTCTGCAGCCGGGAATGCAATTGGAAGCTGATGTGCTTATAGAGCGTCGACGATTATACGAATGGATGCTCGATCCATTATACACGCTAACAGGAAGATGGCAGGAGTAGAACAGATGGAGATGTTAAAACTGGATTGGTGGGGCTCACGCTTGCCCATGATCCTGCAAACTGAGGCAGCCGAATGTGGATTAGCCTGTCTGGCCATGATTTTAACTTATCAGGGGCACCATACAGATCTCGCTAACCTGCGTCGTCGCTTCGGTATGTCACTCAAAGGCGCTACTCTCAAAGATTTGGTTCGTGTAGCTAGTCTGACTGGTCTGGCTGCTCGCCCTGTTCGCATCGATCTTAACGAGCTGCAATTACTCAAAGTACCCTGTATTCTGCACTGGGATCTTAACCATTTTGTAGTGTTAAAAGGTGTTCAGCGCAATCAGGCTACAATCCACGATCCTGGCGTGGGGGTATGCAAACTATCAATGGCTGAAATATCCAGACACTTTACCGGTGTGGCTATGGAGCTCACACCGATTGGTTCCTTCGAACCCGCTAGAAAAAAACCCAGTATTCGCTTGCGTTCACTAATTGGGCATATGGTGGGTCTGAAACGTGCACTCGGGCAACTCTTCCTGCTGGCTTTTGCAATGGAGTTGTTTGCTGTGGTCAGCCCACTGTTTATGCAATGGGTTGTTGATCATGCATTACTTACATCGGACAACAACCTTCTACTAACCCTGGTGCTTGGATTTTCGCTCCTGCTTATTATAAGGACCGTTGTATTCGCTATGAGAGGCTGGTTGTTGATTGCAATGGGCGCTTCTTTGAATGTTCAGGGCCACTCCAATTTATTTTCTCATCTTCTCCGGCTTCCGGTGACTTATTTTGAAAGCCGCCATCTCGGTGATGTAATGTCTCGTTTCAGCTCACAGGAAGTCATCCTGCATGCAATAACCACCAATGTCGTCGAGGCTATTCTAGATGGACTTCTGGTCACTCTTACCCTGGTTGTCATGTTTATATACGCGCCAATTATGTCGGGTGTTGTGGTAGCTGGTGCACTAATATATGGTTTATTCCGTTGGGCGTCTTATGCTCCCTTACGCCAGGCTTCCGCTGAAGCCATTGTATGGTCCGCTCGACGTGACAGCCACTTTCTTGAAACATTACGTGGCATCACGGCCATCAAATTATTCAATGGGCAACAGGAGCGCCGTGGACGCTGGCTCAACTTGCTGGTGGAGGCGCTTAACCGACAGCTCACTACACAGAAATTGCAGCTGATATTTCAGATAGGTGACTTTCTTCTGAAAGGCTCTCTTGCGATATTGGTGGTATGGCTGGGAGCAAAAAGCATTCTGAATAATACTTTTTCTATTGGTATGCTGTTTGCTTTTATCGCTTATAAGGATCAGTTTCTAGAGCGTATCAGCACCCTCATTGATCGAGTCCTCGAGCTGCAAATGCTCAGTTTGCATTCTGAGCGTCTGGCAGATATTGTCCTAACTTCACCTGAACCCCATGATGAAATAATTCATACTGAAGAGAGTAGTAATCAACTGCCCGTTTCAATCATGGTTCGCAACCTGTCTTTTCGTTATAGCGAAAATGATCCCTGGGTACTTAAGGATCTGAGTTTTAATATTCGCGCAGGAGAATCAGTCGCCATTGTGGGAAATTCGGGTTGTGGTAAAACGACCTTGCTGAAACTACTGGCAAGCCTTCTTCAGCCTGTAGAGGGTGAAATCCTTATCAATGAACAACCCATATCCCATATTGGCATGGAACACTATCGTTCGATGCTTGGTGTTGTGATGCAGGATGATGAGTTGTTTACCGGCTCTATAGCAGAAAATATCAGCTTCTTTACAGAGCATCCTGACTTTCAACGTATTGAAGAGTGCGCAAAACACGCGGCTGTATATGATGACATTATTGCCATGCCTATGGGTTTTGGCACCTTTATTGGGGATATGGGTAGCGTACTCTCAGGCGGTCAGAAGCAACGGGTTCTCATTGCCAGGGCGCTTTATCGTCAGCCTGGTATTCTTCTGCTGGACGAGGCCACAAGTCATCTTGATGTAGAACGCGAAAGTGCTGTTAACGCAGCAGTATGCAATAGCGGCATGACGCGCATTATTATTGCGCATCGTCCTGAAACTATACGCTCGGCTGATCGTGTCATCAAAATTGAAAAGGCTAAGCTAGCTGCTGAGTATAAGGAGCACCCTGCTGCATCTGCACAACCTGAGGATGGAGATTATGATATCGAAACAGTGCTTCCGAAGCTTCCTGTCAGTGTTATATCACTGGGTACAGCCTTTTCAACTGAACCAAAAATATTTTCTGTACCCATACTGCAAAAAAAAATGCGGATCTGTGTTGCCTGTGAAGATGAAATACTACGTCAGGGGCTCATTAAGCTGCTTACTGAATCTGGAGTTAAAGTAATTAAAAGCATACCGTTGGAACAGGAGGAATTAAACCTGCTAGCCCAGAATGAAATGGATGCTCTGCTGGTGGTGCTGGATGAAGATGTTGACCAGAGGGTGCAGGATATCTATGATTTCATAAGCGACTTTGAGTTACCGGTGTTGCTTGATGAATCCAGTTCAATTAAACAACAACTGCATCAGGGAAAACAGCATTTTGCGCATAAACTTATACACCGGCTAATATCACTGTTACCTGAAAAAAGAGTAGGCATTGATTCATGAGATAAAACATGGCGAAAGTACTGGCATTGAGGATCAGTGGGATTGCGAAGAAGCTGATAAAGCAGGGTGAGATCATGGTTTTCGCTGCGCAAGAAAGCTAACGCGGGATTATTGCTGTCATACTTTAATAGTGTGGTGGATTTTAACGATTATATCACCGTGACTCTAAGGCGTTGCAGGCTATCGCTGGCTGTCACACCAAAGGCTGCGCGCATGGTTCGAGAAAAATGCGCTAAATCTGAAAACCCAGCATCGTGTGCCGCCTGCGTGATGTTCACGCCGACGGCAATAGATGCTGCGGCCTGTTTAAGGCGAAGCCACAAAATGTAACGGCGAACGGGAATGCCTAATTCATTAGAAAACAATGCCATGAACCGGCTTCGTGAGAGACCCGCCATTGCGGCCAGTTCGGCGGCACCTATCGGACGGTCGATATGCTGCACGAGGTAGTCTAAAGCCATCTGGATTCGAGGATCTTTTCCAGGCTGGAAGGTAAGGTGATCAGACCACGCGGTGCTACGCCAGGTCGGCGACTTTAACAGACTTTTCAATTTTGCAAGATCGCTGGTTGGCGTTTGTGCGCCCGGCTCAAAAAAAAGAATACGGATCGGCGTCGATGCAGAAAAAAGCCTGTGTGCTTCATCGCTTGGCACGAACAGTTCGTGCCCAACCTCAACAGCTCCACTCGCGCGCTCGATCTGCGCAGTGTCTTTCTCGGCGTAGACAAGTTGTGAGGCGTAGTGCTTGTGTCGTTCGGTATCATCGGCAACTACACCGCGAAAAAGAGCGAAAGCGGATCCGATCAGTAGTTCACCCGTCCATCCTCTATGTCTAGAGTTATCTATCAGAGATTCCATTTGGATGCGTTGTTTATTCAAGCGTGTCGTGTACGGGCGATGTATTGTATCAGTTAAATAACATCGTATTGTACGATAATGAGGCATTTATGGCGACCATCAGAACGGTTTGTAAAGTGGGTGCATGTGAGAAATTTTGCGGCTTGCTAGTGGACGTGGAACAGGGGCGGATGGAACGGGTTCGCTTCGATCCGGAGCACCCGGTGACTCAGGGCATTGGCTGCATCAAAGGTATGCACGTACCGGATTATCAAAACGATCCAGATCGCCTACTGAAACCCCAGCGGCGTGCGGGGGCGGCGGTGAGGGCGGAGTGGGAGGATATATCCTGGGATCATGCCGTGTCGGAGATTGGTAAAAAACTCCGTGAGATTCATCAGCGTTACGGCCCCAATGCCATCGCTACCTATTGGGGCAATGCGTCAGACAGTAGCGCGATCCTGCTGTCAACCACCTTCTGTAATGCCTTTGGTTCACCGAATTCCTTTAACGTCCTGTCGCTGGAATACACCGACCGTGGCGCGGTGGCGGGGCGGCTGTTCGGCGACGAGAATTTCATTTTGCAACCGGATGTCGGACGCGCCGAGTTTGCGCTGCTGCTCGGTACCAATCCCTGGGTCACGCAGGGAATGACCTTGTTACAACGCCGTCCTCGACTCCAGCAAGAGCTAAAAGACTTGAAAAAACGCGGCAAGCTGGTCGTCGTTGACCCGCGCCGCACACAGACTGCAAAAATGGCCGATGAACACCTGGCGATCCTGCCGGGTACGGATCTGTTTCTGCTACTGGGCATGATTCGGCGTATTTTGCAGACCGGCATTTACGATCACGCTTTTGTCGGGCAGCATACCGTCGGTCTTGCCACCTGGCTCCAGCTTTTCGAGCGGATCGATCTTGATAGTGCATTGATGCAGACAGGTATTCCACAGGCGCAAATCGAACGCCTGGCCGATGAATTTGCCGCGGCAGACGGTGCTTTTGCGACCACCCGGGTCGGTGTTCAGACGTCACGCAACACGTCACTGACTGAATGGGCGGTGATGACCCTCAATGCCATCACCGGCAATATCGATCGTCCCGGCGGCGTGTTTTTCAACCCGGGAGCGGTAGATGTCCCCGGGCTAATCAAGAAGCTTGCAAAGCGTTTAAACAAGGCACCCTCGCGAATCGGAAAATACCCACAGATCTTTGGCGGCCCACCGGCCAGTGTTTTCGCTGATGATGTGCTTTCTGATGACCCTGAGCGTATTCGCGCGCTGATCGTTGTCGCGGGCAACCCAGTGATCTCTTTCCCGAACACTGCGAAGATGGAGCAGGCATTACAGCGGTTGGATCTTCTGGTCTGTATAGATATTTACCGCTCGGATACCGGTGCTTTTGCCCACTACAATCTGCCGGCGGCGACCAATTATGAGAAAAGTTCACTGCATTTTATGGCCTCGAACTTTGAGCCTTTTCCCTATGTGGAATGGCGGCCGCAGATCGTCAAGCCCCGAGGCAAAGCACGGTCGGAGTGGGACATCTACAAGGCGTTGTCGCGTGCGGCCGGTGTTCCATTTCTCAATGACCCGCTGATTGATCGTGTTGCACGCTTGTTCGATCTGTTGAAGATAGGCTTTTCAGAAAACCTGCTGTTCCGGGCTGTGTTGCCGAAAGGACTGAGCCTGCGCCGCCTTCGGCGCTTACGCTACGGCGTAAAACTCGGCGATATTCACTGGGGGAAATTTTTAAGTGAATCCCTGCAGACACCGTCCGGCAAGATCGAGCTTGCACCGCAGGATTTCGTCGATGGCCTGATAGACGTTTGCGCACATCCACCCGCAGAGACACATGATTTGCCTTTTCTGCTTATTTCTGGCGCGAGACGATTGAAAACGTTTAATTCATGGACACACAATATCCCCGTGCTGGCGGAAAAAGTGAAGGGGAACTGGGCGACCCTGAACACTCAGGACGCCCAACGTCTGGGCATTGCCGATGGTGATGCTGTGCGAATAACATCCAGTTCCGGTACTGTGGAGATCAGTGTGCGACTGTCAGACGATATGCGCGCAGGCGTCGTCGCTGTCCACCAGTTGTGGGGGCACCATTATGACAGCAGCATGCAGACCAGTAAAAAATATCCCGGCGTTAACGTGAATATGCTTCACGATGATCGTATTCGCGATGCATTCTGCGGCATGCCTGTATTTAACGGTACGCCCTGCCGCATTGAGTCTACCCGATAAGCAAGAAACCCTGCTCACAGGATCAGCAAAGCGAGCTTTATTGTTGGTCTCTGCTTTTAATCACAGTTTAGAGTGATGTTCTGCGCAATTTTAAAGCTTGACATTCAAATGCGAATGATTATCATTACTATCTAATGCTTAATAATTGACGACAGTGAGGTTTGACTATGTGCATGGGTGCTGATCACTTTCCAGTTGAAAAACCGTATAAAAAAATCATTAGCAGGAGTCGTAAAAAACTCTGGCAACTCGATGGTTCGTTTCATTGCAGTATTATAGGAACCTGCCTTTCCCTGCAGGAGCTGAGGGAATTATGTCAAAAGCTGCGAATTACCGTGCAAGGTTCCCTGACGGATTATGAGTTGCACCACTCGTTTGTTGGGATCGCTGCAAAGTCGACCTATGCCGCCCGACGTCTGCAAAAGTACCTGGACCAGAAATATCAGGCAGCCCTACGCCGCTTCGCAGGCACGCAAACCGACAAAGCGTTTAAAACCCACTGGCGTGAAGCTGTTGAATCCGGTGAATTGGCGGGTGCTTATTGGGCGCTAGTTACGCATCCGCTCGTATCGGAAGCGTTGCGTGACCAGGCATATGGTGAAGTGCACATGCTGTCACATCTGGCAGGAGCCGCAGTTCGGATTGATATGCAGGAACTGAACCGATTACAGCGCTTGAGCAAAAAGCTTCCGAAGCAACTTGCCGATGTTGATTTAAAGTCCAGGACTAAAATTGCGGAACTGGATGCTGAAATTTGTCAGTTGCATATGCGCCTGGCACAAGCACAGGCGGTGGTGACGGAGTGTAATGATATGCGGGAGCGTTTGTCGGCAATGGAAAACGAACCCCTTTTACTCAACTTAAAAGAACAAGTTGAGGATAGTGCAGCAAAACTCACTGCTGCGAGGGCACGCTCAGAACGTGCCGAAGCTGACACTGCTAAGTGGAAACAGATGGCCATGAGCCACGGTGACCGGCAATTGCAGATGGAAGGGAAACTCGGTGAACTGCGCGTTGAGCGAGATGCTCTGGAGACGACATTGGAGAACTTGATAGCCCCGGAATGTACCGATTGCGAACAGCAGGATGCGTGTTCTGACAACCTTAACCTGCGTGGTCGCTGCATTCTTTATGTTGGTGGACGATCGCGACAGTGTGCAAATTTTCGCACCCTTGTAGAACGCCAGAATGGCTATTTTATTCATCACGATGGAGGGCTGCACGACGGACGATTACGACTGGGGTCGATTCTGTCGCAAGCTGACGCGGTGTTTTGTCCCCTGGATTGCGTCAGCCATGACGCGGCAAATCGAGTCAAACAGTTCTGTAAGCGTCACGAAAAAAAGCTGGTGTTGCTGCCCAGATCGAGCCTGGCTGCCTTTACGCGAGGGTTGAATGATGTGGCATGAGGTGGCGTCGTCACAAAAACCCACCGTGCCAATTATCACCCGGCAACCCTGTGCTGCGAGTGTGAATAAAGCGGCGAACAGGATGAGCCGAGGAAGTGCAGTAACTGACAACCTGCGGCTGGAATTGCCGGCGGCGACACTACTGGGCTTACTTGAGACCGGTCAGTTATGTGCGGCGGATTTGCGCTGCCTGGATTGTGAGTCAAAACGTTGCCTTTGGCGGTTATTATTAATGAGTTGCATTAAGGCGACCCAACCTGCTGCGTCCTGTAATGATTGCTGCGCGGAATGTGACGGAACCCGGTGTGAGAAAATAGAAAAAGGGACACACACATTTTTGTTCAGAAAAAGGCTATAAATTTAGGTCTTTAGTGTATTTACATAATAAACTCGGATGATTATCTCTATTGTATTTGCACCTTTATTTACCCTTGAAGGTGTTGAAGGAAAATTATTTCAACCGATGGTCATTTCCATAGTGCTGGCACTGTTTGCATCTTTACTGGTTGCATTGATGGTAATGCCTGCCTTGTCTTCTTATGTTTTTAAAAGTGGTGTGGAGGAAAAAATAAGTCCCATTTTACAACCCACTGAACGAGGTTATCGTAAATTTCTTAAACAGCCACTGCAAAAGAAAAAAACAGTCGTGGTCTCGGCGCTGGGTTTATTCATGGCAACTTTGGCGTTGTTACTTTTTTTAGGTACAGAAATTTGTGCCCGAGCCAGAAGAAGGTACATTGAACATTCGAGCCACGCTTGCCCCATCTTCCAGCTTAGATACTTCATTACCTGTTGCACAAAAATTAGAGCTTCAGCTGATGACTTTCCCAGAGGTAACTTATGCAACCAGTCGTGTTGGGCGTGCGGAAGTGGGTGGTGACCCAGAGCCGGTCTCTAATGTTGAAATTTTTTGTTGGTTTAAAACCAGTAGATGAATGGACCTCTGCCAATAACCGTGAAGAATTGCAGGAATTGATAGAAGAAAAAATGTCGGTCATACCGGGTATGATGTTCAACTTTTCACAACCCATTGCTAAGTGATGATTGCACACGTATAAGAGCCTTGAAAATTTACGAACGCCACACACAAACCAGTTCAATAGATTTTATTAACTATGTAGTCCGTAAGTTTTCATTCTGAATAAAAACAATCCGTACAGATAATGGGCATGAATTTCAAACAAAGTTTCATTGGCACCTGTCTGACATCGGTTTACAGCATGTTTACATTAAACTAGCAACACCACGACTGAATGGTAAAGTAGAACGCTCTCACTTAACCGAGAAGCGAGAAGCGAAAATTTTATCAAGTGCTAGACTACAAAGGTAACGTTGATTCACGTAAAAAACTTAAACAACGTATGCTAGGATAGTATTTCAATATCAGACTAAGTCAGATAAAAGACAATACAGATAAGGAGAATTGCATGACAAAAAAATGGGCAGGAAAAATTTGTATTTATGACGGTATTGTTTTTTATTTAGGCTATAGCGGGGATAGTGATGCGCACAAACATTATGCCGTTAAGATCGTATTGTCGTATGAAGGGCAGGTCAGTATTTTCAGCAAAGACAATCAAGAGATAAGGGATACCGGGTTGGTGGTTCCCGCCAATACACTGCATCGTGTACAGGCAGATGGGCAGCAAAAAGTTGCGTTCATTTTTATGGAGCCATATTCTAAAAGTGGTAGGGCACTCTTAGCTCAATATCCAGGCGGTAACAAAATTTTTAAATTAATGCCTGATGTTAGCAGTGCATGCATCAGGGAGCTTGGCGTTATAGAGCAGGGTGTCACTTCAGGAAACTGTGATACCAAGCGTATCGTGTCGTTGTTGACTGGCGTTAACATTAAGCCACAATCAATCGATGAGCGCGTACAAAAAACAATATATTATATCCAGAATCATTTAGAAGAAATAGAAAGCCTGGAATCACTGGCAGTGATATTGGAGATATCTCCACGCTATTTGCGTAAACTATTTAACCAGCAGGTGGGGATGTCGTTACAGCGCTTTCGTTTGTGGGTGAAGTTGCGCGTTGCGCTTGGTCATATCGCTGCTGGCGAAAGCTTTACTATGGCAGCGTACGCAGCAAGCTTTACCGATTCTGCGCACTTTTCGCGGACATTTCGTTCCATGTTCGGCATAGCGCCTTCTGAGGTTATGGGTACTGCTAATAAGTTAAATGATAAGCAATTGACTATATAAATAATAAGCAATTGATTATATAAATGATAAGCAATTGGTTATATAACAGTCGGAATTCGCCCATTACTCTCTGGCGCTTGTTGTTGACAAGCGCCAGGAGAGGCCGATCTTTTTCGGTACACCTTTCTCTAAAATTCTCATGTGCTAATTTAGTAAACCTGGCGTCTCAATATTTTTTTGCGGTATTGATATTTCTATCATTTGTTCCGTTACGTACAAGTATTATTTTTCTACATGGGTAATATCACTATCGCATAATAAATGATAATCATGGATGAAGAGAAAATTGAAAAAAAATCATACTAGTAAATCGCACTCTGGAATTAACCCAACAATAATCTTATTCTGTTGCGCCATAGGCACCTTTTACATTTCATCCTGGTTTGCATATAAAGGTGCGCTGTCATTTGTATACGCTGCACTACTAAATGTTGTGGCTATTTATGCGATGTATACTGTTATGCACGACGCGGCTCACCGTATTGCTCATCGTACTAAATGGTTGAACAATCTGCTAGGACGCGTGTGTGCCTTTCACGAAGGCATCACTTTCCCACTGTTTCGTCTTTCACACATGCAGCATCATCGGTATACGAATGATCCGCAGCGTGACCCAGATTATGTGATTGGCAGAAAGCCAAGGTGGTTATTCCCAATATGGGTGATCGTGCGTTTGCTTCACGATAATACATTCATGATAAGCCAGAAACTTTGGCGTCGTCGTGAGTTGATTGAACACCTTTTTACCGTCGCCCTTCAAGTCGTAACGGCTTTGCTTTTGGCAAGCATGTTAGGTTGGTCGACTGTCATAGGGCTATGGCTTATTCCTCTCATTGTTGCCGGAGCATTGGTGGAAATGACAGTGGCCTGGTTAGTGCATTTTCCACACGAATCGACTGACGAGTTAGAGCATACTCGTTTACTTAAATCCAGGGTGTTACAAGTGCTGATGCTCAATCATAACTTGCACCTGGTTCATCATGTTTGGCCTGGTATACCCTGGTATCAATATGGGAACAAACTAGATGAACTTGATGTATTACTGGCGCAAAAAACTAAACAGAACACCATTTAGCAACGGAGTAATAAATAAATGAATATGAATGGGAAACGAATCGTCATTACGGGTGCCTCAGGTGGCCTTGGTATCAATACAGTGGCCTTACTGGTCGCACAAGGTGCAGAGGTAATTGGTTTAGATAAGGTTGAACCGAATGCTGATCAGTGGAAAGGAAAAGAATTTCTGAAATGCGATATTACAAATGAGACAGAGGTCGATAATGCCTTTGCTAATGCGGTGAAGTCACTTGGCGGTATCGATATTTTGATTAATAACGCCGGGTCACTGGCACTGCAAGATGCCGCAATTCAGCCAACCCAACAGACAAGAGATAGTTTTGATGACAATTTCTGGGCTTTATGGAAAGTAACTTCCTGTGCTTTGCCACATTTGCAGGCATCGAAAGGAAAATTGATTAATGTCTCTTCGTTATTTGCTTATGTCAATGCGCCGCTGGTTCCTGGCTACGCAACGAGTAAGCGGGCCGTCGCCGCGTTTTCAGATTCCATCCGAATGCAATATGGTCGTGAAATAACGGTCACTACGCTTTATCCAGGTTTTATCAATACGGATATTCACCGTGGTGCTGTACGACAGGGATTGTCGGTAGCGAAGATTGTCGATATACGCTTTCTGGGGTTGCGGCTCATTAACCTGGAAGAGCCCGTATTAGCGGCTTCAAAAGGTATGGTTAAAGCCTGTAAGCGTCGTTATCGTGATGCCGGTTTGACTATATTGGGATCACTGACGCTTTGGTTTGCTCGGCATACGCCCTCTATTGTTGATTTCATAATTTCGCAACGTGTTGCTCATATGATCAAGCAAGGCTCGTTAAATATCAAACTGGATACACCCTCACAAGCAGGGTAGTTCCAGCTTACAGATCATTTAATTAAAACCTAGATCGTAATGGAAAGGATAGGACATGGATACAGCACAAACAGTATTGTTGACGGGCGCTTCAGGTGTGGTTGGTTCGGCTTTGTTGCCGGAACTCACAAGCCAGAACTTTAATGTGCTAGCGTTGATGCGACGAAGCCCCTTATCAGTAGACGGCATTGAAACGATTGTTGGCGATGTGACTTCACCGAATTTTGGACTGGATTTGCAAGCACTGACAGATGAACACGGCCCGATCTCGTGTGTGATTCACTCTGCCGCTATTACCAACTTCGACGCCTCCGACGAAGAGATACATAAGACCAATGTCGAGGGTACGTTGAATGCCATCGCGGTTGCCGATGCGTTAGGTGCGCGTCTTATTTACGTCAGTACGGCCTTCACCCATGACCTGGCGCTGCCACCTTACATGAAGGAATACTCGTCGTATTGTCAAAGCAAACGACGCGCTGAATCGCATATAAAGGAAAGTGCTGTTGACTACACCATTGTTCGGCCTTCCATTGTTATAGGTGATTCCGCAACGGGTGAAATTGCTTACTTTCAAGGCTTGCATAATGTGGTGGCGGCCTTACTGCTGGGCATAGCGCCGATGTTGCCAACGGTTCCCAGCGCTATGATCGATATGGTGCCACAAGATGTGCTGTCTCGGGCCATTGCAGCACTGGCACGGCGAGGTGGGAAGCATAGGGAATACTGGATTACTCGCGGGAGTTCAGCCTCCCGTATTGAATCTGCCTATCCATTACTGGAAAAATTTCTGCAAACCTATAAGCAAGATGCTTGTTTGCCGAAAATGGTTGACCCGGAAGTCATCGAACGCTTGTTTAAACCTGTTTTCTTACCCAGCCTGCCCAGGCGACTGCGTAAAAAATTAAGCTCACTTGTTGATTATGCCTGTTACTTTAATTTGCATTCACCGTTTCCCTGTAACTATGACGACCTGGTCGAAGAATTCGATCTAGCACCCATGCCTTCACAGGAGAGTGTGTTGTGGAACAACCTGACCTATTGGGCAGAGCAAACTCGCTTCCGGGATAAGGTGGTGTATCGGGATAAGGTAGCGTAATGCAAGCAATGCTTGATCAGGTGATTGAATCCCACCGGGATCATGTCAACAGCGGCATGGCTCGGCTGATGAGTTTATTGAATGTGGGTCTGGAAACTGCGGCCGAGGGCGCCTATGTCTACGATCATGAAAACACGCGCTATCTTGATTGCGGTGGCTATTGCGTATTTCTGTTGGGACACAGCCACCCGCGGTTACTGGCCGCCGCCACGGCGCAGCTAAATAAGATTGCACTGTCTTCGCGTCTACTGGTTAACCAACAAATAGCCAGTGCTGCGCAAGCACTGGCCAGTATTGCCCCTAAGGGACTGGAATATGTCTGGTTTGCAAACTCGGGTGCCGAAGCGGTTGAAGCGGCGATCAAGTTATGCAAAGTCAATGGTCGAAGTCGGTTTATCGCGATGCAAGGAGGCTTTCATGGTAAGACGGTCGGCGCATTGAGTTTGACTCATAACCCTAAATATCGTGAGCCATTCCTGCCACTGATGCCAGATGTCGAGTTCGTGCCTTTTGGCGATATAGATGCGTTACGCAGCGCACTGACTGACATCGGCCCGGAAGCGGTGGTGGTGATGGAACCTATCCAGTCGGAAGCGGGTGTCATCGTGCCGCCGGCTGGATATCTGAAGGCAGTGGAGTGTGTTTGTCGTGAGCAGGGTGCACTGCTGGTGATGGACGAGATCTCCAGCGGACTGGGTCGTACTGGAGAGTGGTGGTATTGCCAAAGTGAAGATGTCACCCCCGATGTATTGTTGTGTGGCAAGGCTTTGAGTGGCGGTCTTGTGCCGGTTAGCGCATTAATCTGCACGCCAACGCTGTATCAGGCGTTTAACACAGAACCGTTGTTACATACGTCGACTTTTGCGGGCTCCCCCCTGGTTGCCAGTGTTGTTTCCGCGACCATCGAATTATTAAAGGAACTCGATGCACCCAATAGTGCACGAGATATTGGCCAACTTATTTTTTCTGGTATCGAATCGATTTTAAGTCGTCATCCATTTTCTTTCATAAAAGAGATCAGGGGCCAGGGCTTGCTGATTGCAATTGAGTTTACGGATGAAATGTATTCCGGCGAATTTTTATTTGGAATGATTCAGCGAAAAGTGCTGGTATCGCATTCCCTGAACGCACACACAATTGTGCGACTTACCCCCCCACTTTGTCTTTCCACCGACGATATTAGCCATCTGCTTGAAACAATAGAAGCATCGCTAATGGATATAGACAAACGATATGGCCAATAACATCTAATTACATATGGAGTAAATGATGCGTACAGTTTCTATGTCATTTTTAATCAATGCCGACGCCGATGAGGCTTATGCGTTACTTGCTGATTTTTCTAACTACCAGGTATATGCCGATGCTGTCAATAAAGTCGAGATCAGTGAGATCGGCGAGACCTCTTGTGTAAGCGCGTGGGATGTAAAGTTCCGCGACGGTTTATTGCGTTGGAGCGAGCAAGATCAGTTTTTTCCAGACAGGCACCGTATAGAATTTTACCAAATCAAAGGCGACCTGGATGTGTTCGAAGGCTGGTGGCAGGTTGAAGCATCAACTGAGCATGGCGTACGTTTGGAATTCGTTGCTACCTTAGATATGGGCTTGCCGCAATTGGAAAAATTATTGGAGCCTATTGCTGAACAGGCACTGCGTGAAAATATGACATCAATTGTTAAAGGGCTGTTTCGAAATTCGTTTATTGATAATACAAAGGCGGTGAGTGATCCTTTGTGCCCCGCCGATGATTTGGTTAAGGAAGGATAAGGATAAAGATGAAACATTTGGCTACCGAATGCGAACTGTTGGAACGACACTTGCCAAAATTCATCTCGGCGGTTTCAGCGTTGAGTTTCGAGCAACGAGAAAAAAAGGGCAGTCCGCTGTTGGCGATGTTTAAAGCGCACGGCGGAATTGACCTGGCTATTCCAAGCCAGCATGGAGGAAAAGGTTTGTCAGCAGCCGAAATGGTGCGTGTGCAGCGGGCAATAGGTTATTTGTCTCCGTCATTGGCACTGGCGACCAATATGCATCAGTTCTCCGTTGCGACTTTGGTGGAGATGGCGAAGAGCAGCGAAGGTGTTGAGTGGATGATGTTGCAAGCTGTCGCTGAAGCCAAATTGTATATCGCATCAGCTTTTGCTGAAGGACGACCCGGAACCAGTATTTTACAACCGTTTCTTGAAGCCACGCCGGCAGGGGCGGACTTCATCATAAACGGTACTAAAAAGCCCTGCAGTCTGTCTGCCTCTATGGATCTCATCACGGTCAGTCTGGAGATACCATCAGATGATGGTCCCAGACTGGCGGTCGCTATGTTACCAGCGGACACGCCTGGAATTGAAATTCGGCCTTTCTGGAACTCCCCAATACTGGGAGCCAGTGAGAGCGACGAGGTCGTTTTTAATAATGTACTTGTCAATGAAAAACTCATTTCCTATTCAGGCAATAGCAGTGAACTTGATCAGGTTCAGCTAAGTGGTTTCATCTGGTTTGAGCTGTTGCTTACCGCAAGTTATCTTGGCGCGGGCAGCCGTATGCTTGCCGCACTGATTTCCGCGGAACGTACCTCAGATGTGGATTTAGTTTACGTCAGTTCAAAGCTCGAATGCGGCGGACACATGTTGCAGGCGCTGGCCCAGCAGTTTGACACAAACGACACCGATCAAAACGATTTGCTCGGACACATTCTGCTGGCTCGATACCAGATTCAGGAAATATTGGAGCTGGCAAGTTGCCGCAGTGTGGAAGCCCTGGGTGGCATGCGTTTCATTTCCGATCCAGAGATCACTTATTTGCTTGCAGCGACCAAAGCCCTGGCTTTTCACCCGCCATCACGTACCGCCATGACACCGAATTTGGGGAACTGGATTCGAGGTTCAGAGTTATGCATTTGTTAGTTGTGGCACCGGTGTGGTGCTAAGTGTAAGGATCTAATTTTTAAACAACCATGAATATACGCATATGTCAGAAAATATAAACTTTTTGCGGAACAGGTATCTTGTTGTACTGCTGATAGGTATTCCAGGTCTGTTCGCTAACACAGTCGGAGCGACTGAGAGCGGCGCTGGCTCAACCTTATCGGCGCTGGATGTAATGGGCAAGAATGTTGATGCCGAGTTCGCTCATGATGAAAAGTCGAAGGTCAGAATCATCATGAAAAACGCGCAGGGTAAAACCCAGCAAAGGACGCTTAGTTGGGAGACAGTCACGTTGAAAGATGGCACTAAGAAATCCATGGTGTACTTCACGCGACCGAAGTCAATTAAAGGTACGGCACTGCTCACTATCGAGAACAAAGTGGCAGATGATGAGCGTTGGTTGTATTTACCTGCCCTGAGAAAAACACGGCGTATTTCAGGCTCAGAAAAAGCGGACAATTTTATGGGTACTGACTTTAGTTATGAAGACCTGGTGACCGAAGAACTTGATGATCACCATTATACGTTTGATAAAGAAACCAGGTGTAAGCTACCTTGTTTAATGGTCGTTGCGACACCGGGTAATGAGCGCCAGAAAACCGAGAGTGGATATTCCAAACGTGTTATCACGTTGAACCCTGATACTTTTATGATTCGTGCGGTTGATTACTTTAATAAATCGGGTCGTTTGAGTAAGAGTTATAAGGCTGAGGATTTTCGGCCTGTTGATGATGGCAACAGTGTGCGTCCATTTAGAACTGAAATGCTTGATCATATCAACGGTCGTTCAACTGTGATGCAGTTCGATTCGTATATCATTAATGCGGGCATTGATGAGGGCGCTATATCGTTGAGAGCCCTGACCAACAGGCGGTAATTTAGCATGCGGAACGCGTATGCGTTGAGCTGGTTGTTCCTGCCATTACTATTTCTTACGGCAACACGGTTGTCAGCATTGGAATATGTTGTCGACCTGGATTATCGCTATCAGCAATATTATGAGAGCAATGAGGGGCGGAGTGACAACAGTTATTCTGCTGCGTTTGGTTTTTCAGAGAACCTGGGCAAGTGGTTGTTTGATAGCAAAATATTAGCCCGTTCTCTGGCTGAAACCGATTACGATCTATACGACGATCGTTTGTTTATCGAACGTTTTTTGATGAAACGCAGTTTTGCCAACGCCGATGTCACTTTTGGCCGTATGGACGTGAGATTTGGTCGCGCCAGCTTTGTCAATCCGACGGACTTTTTCGACCCGCGAGATTATCGCGATGTATTGCTTTCAGATGACCGCAGACTGCCGGTCGATGCGCTACACGTGGTAGCGTACGCTGAGCAGACTCAGTATAGCTTGACGGTATCGCCTCGAAAAAGCAGAAGTTACATGCCACATACTGATTCGCGCTGGTTTTTTGATTTGCCTACTGAGTTTGATATTGGCGGCAATACCATCGTGCCGCTGCAATATGCATGGCAGGATTATGATAATGGTGAAAGCGATTTTTCTGACCCGCAGTATCTCGTTCGTTTTGAACATACACTCAGTCAGCTCAGCTATTCACTGAGCTATTTTCGTGGCATTGACAATATCCCGGTGTTCGAATCACTCACTCCCCGTCTGGTGGGTGGGGGTGCCTTAGTCGTGTTGAATCAGATTTATTCAGATAAGTCGGCTGTGGGTTTTGATCTTGAAGTTAGTCTGGATCCATGGGTTTTCCGTTTGGAGGCCGCGCATATTGAGTTAAGGTCAGAGGGGCGTGAAGTTGATCGCTATCAGCACTATGTGGCCGGCGTTGATGCCCAATTTAACAACGGTTTGTTTGGCAAAGAAACCTATGTAGCCATCGAATATAGTAAACAGTATTCAGATGATATTGATCTTTATGGGCGCGAAGATATTAGGCACCTGTTCAAGAATATGTTATTCGCAAAACTGGATATAGATTTGAATAATTTCCATGTGCTTAAAATAAATGGCATCTATGACCCACAGGATCGCCAATCTGTAGTGATGTTGCTGTGGGAATATTTGTTTTCCGACCAAATCACCATCGAATTATCTGCCGATATAATCCGTGGCAGGCCAGAAACTTTTTTTGGTCAGTATGAAGATAACAGCCGTATTGGCCTTAGTATGGAGTATGTATTTTGAACGTGTTATTTAAGCGGGTCATGGGAACCAGACCACTGTATCTACTGGTTTTCCATGCTTTTATGGCCATGCTAATGGTTTATGGTATCACCACGCTGGAGCTGCGTAATAACGATGATGCGGATCTACCCGAGACCGATCCTATCGTTTTAACCAATAAACATTTCGAGCAGATTTTTGGCAACAAAGATCGCGTGCTGATTAGCATTGAAAATAGCAGCGCCTATACACCCGCAATGCTTGAAGCGGTGCGTGATATCAGCAATGAGTTTATTGGTCTCAGTTGGGTGGTCGGTTCAGAAATTAAGAGCCTGTACACAACCAGGAATATTACTTCCAACGAAGAGGGGGTGCAGGTTGAACCTCTCTATCGGGACGAAAAGATAACGGACGCAGGTGCGAAAGATATACGCCGCAAAGCCAATGGCAATCCGCTGATTCAAGGACGCATCGTTTCCGATGATGAGACCGCTTCACTCATTGTTATTAATGTCGTGCGCGGTGCTGATCAGGCGACGGTGTACAAAGATACTTATGCCATTGTTGAGCGCTACAAAGACGTTGGGAATATTCGAGTGGTGGGTGATCTTGTGTTATCCGAAGCCATCGACAAGGGCATTCAGCTGGATGCCGCAGTATTGATCCCGCTCGCACTTGGCTTACAGATACTGATGATGTACGTCGTCTTTCGCAACGTCAGGTATGTGATTGCCTGTGTTCTGGTTATTGTCGTGAGCATACTGTGGACCATGGGTATCATGGGGTTGCTGTCTTATCAGGTGACGGTGGTCACAACCTCTATTCCTATTTTAATTGCCGTCATTGCCAGTTCATACGTCATTTACTTTGTGCGCGCATTCGTTATGGCCTGTGCCCATACTGACCATAAGGAACAAGCTCTGGCGGCAGCGCATCAATCGGTTATTAAAGCATTGTCGGTGTCGAGTATAACGTCGGCAGTCGGTGCCTTTACGCTCATTGCTTTCAAAGTCTCAGCGATTGCCGATTTTGGTGTGATTACGGCTATCGGTACGGTGGTGTCAGCTTTCCATGCTTTGACTTTGTTACCCACTCTGTTGCGTGTGCTGGTTCGTGAACAAAAAAACGTTCCCGTAGGAAGCGAATCGAGAAGCTCTGGTGTTAACCGCTTTGCCTGGCTGGAAGCTATGTTGCAGCGCTGGGTATTATTTATTATGCAAAGGCCAGGCAAGACACTGCTGGTGGTCAGCATAATCACCGTAGTTGCGCTCGCGAATGTATTTACCTTGCGTGTCGGTGCAAATTTCACCGATTACCTGCCGAAAGATCACCAGGTCAGAAAGGACATGCATTATTTCGATAATCAGCTCGGTGGCTCCCGTTACTTCAATATTATGATCGAAGCCAAAGCGCAGAACGGTGCTCAGGCACCTGCTTTTTTACGTAATATTGACGCCATCCAACAATACGCCGAATCGCTTCCTAATGTAGGTAAGACACTGTCTTTCGTTAATATCATTAAGCGTATTGATGCAACGATCGAGAATAAAACCTCGGGCAGTATTCCAGATGATTTCGATCAGATCTCGCAGTACCTGTTGCTCTATTCCATATCGAGTAGCCCGGATGACTTTTCTGAATGGGTGGATTACGACTATCGTAGAATCAAGATTTTTATACCCGTCACCACCTCAGAACAGGAGGTTCATCAAGCGCTTTATCAACAGCTGGATAGCTTCATTAAGTCTCGACTGGACGAGGGAGAACATTATGAGTTTGGCGGTAACCTGGTTGTCTGGCTTGCACAAATGGCGTACATCGTTGAGGGAAAAATATTAAACATCATTTTGTCGTTGGTGTTTGTGGTCATTATTTGCGGTGTGTTTTTTCAATCCTTGAGTAACAGTTTTGTCGCCGCTGCGCCGGTAGTGTTTGCTGTGATCTGTACATTTGCAATGATGGCATTTATCGGCATTCGACTGGAGGTTAGCACGGCGGTGATCACGGCGATTACGGTAGGCATTGGTGTCGATTTTTCCATACATTTTTGGCATGGCATCCGCTTGCAGTTGGAAAAAGGTTTGGCCTTAGATAAGGCATTGACGGCAGCGACAGGGATCATTGGAATGTCCATTATTTTTGACATCTTATCCAATGCTATCGGTTTTTCTGCCTTTATTTTGTCGAGTTTTCAGCCAGTGCAAACATTTGGTTATCTGATTGCCTTCAGCATGCTGATCTCTGGCATGGCGACCTTTACCATTATTCCGGCAATGGTGGCCTGGTCGCATGCTCGGAAGATCAAAGCCACAAATATTATTACGGAGTCTGACTATGCAGGAAATTAAACTGAGTTACGAAGTGCAACATACCATTGGCGCACCGTTAGCCGAGGTGTACACCTTTTTTTCAGATATGCACAACCTTAGAGACTGCACTGCCGATGTGGTGGATTTCGAGGAGGTGGACAAACAAACATCAAAATGGCGGCTTGAAACCAAGCGGGAGCTGGGTATGCAATTTACCCCGGAATACACCTTGCGCTACGATTATGAGCCTAATAGCGAGGTCAGTTGGCGCAGCATTGATGGCAATGTATGCATTGATGCGAAGTTAAAACTGGTGTCGATGGATGAGCAAGTCACGCATGTCACTGTGCGCGAAGACGTCTCGTTCAAACTACCAGTATCAGCCATTATGGCCAAGATAGTTAAAACAGTTGCACTCATCGAAACACGCAAAGGCATGCTTGATGTGCTAAAAATTGCCGGCAAGCGGCTTAGCAATAACACTCAGCTTGATTCGATCACATGAACACAGGCAATGCACGGAAGCTGATAGTCGAGCAGATGGATTGGCTCGCGCCTGATGTGTATCAGATTTGTTTGCAAGGGGTAAATGGCGATGTGCCTAGCTACTTGCCTAGCTGCTTGCTTGGCTACTTGCCTGGTCAATACCTGAGCTTACATCTAGATGAGTGCAATGTGGGTTCTTATTCCATTGGCAGTGCAGCAGAATCTGGCTTGCTTGAAATACAAATCAAGACTACTGCGAACAATCATCAGTTACTTCACAATCTGCGGTCAAGGTCAAGGTCAACGGTGATGGTTGATATGCCACATGGCTGCTGTCGCCTGCCATCGAGCGAACGGCCGCTGCTGATGCTAGCGGGCGGAACCGGCGTGTCGCAGATGCGCTCGATTATTTATTCCTCTATTGCTCGTTGTGAATCGCGGTCTATGTGGCTGTATTGGGGTGTGGATTGTGCAGCCTCGCTTTATCTTGATCATGAACTGAAGGAACTCAGTAGGCAGCACCCTCGATTTCATTATGAGTCTGTGGTGGACACGGCAGAACCTAATTGGTTGGGCAGAGTCGGTTGCCCCCATGAATGCGCCTTACTCGACTTCGAAACGCTGACTGACTTTGAAATTGTTTTCAGTGGCTCGAAGAATATGGCAAAGACTTTGTATCGCGACTTTTCAACCGCGGGTGTTGATCAAAGTCGTATGCATTGCGACTGGCTCGATATTCTTCGCGCCCAAGGCAGCATGTGATAAATGACATTTCAATTGCAGCTTTAAATGAACGCTTTGAACGCCAATGTTTTTCAACATGAATTTATTCATGCTGACCCTGCACCAATAGTTATTATTGGTAATGGTCCGGTAGGTATTCGAGTGTTAGAGGAAATACTGCATCGTGAGCCGAACAGAGCAATCGTAATTTATGGTGATGAACCATGGGGACCTTATAATCGTGTGAAATTGTCATTGTTGCTTGCCGGTGAGATTCGTGATGATGAAATTAATACGCCACTTAAATTTAACCCTAAAGCGAATGTTGTCCAGCAATTTAATTGTTCCGTGGTGAGCATCAATCGCAGTGAAAAGCAGGTGATTGATATTTATGGTCATCGCCAAAGTTATTCCAGTTTGGTGATTGCTACCGGATCCAGTCCTCATATCCCGCTCATTCCTGGGATTGAAAAAAAAGGTGTGTTTACATTTCGTAATCTAAGTGATGCGCAGCATTTACAAGCACGTAAGGTGCGTGCGCGTCGCATTGTGGTACTCGGTGGCGGTTTGTTAGGCGTTGAAGCGGCACGCGCCATGCAGCGTTTAAATACAGAAGTCATCATTGTTGAACATGAGTCCAGATTGTTATGTCATTTATTAGATGATGAAGCCGCCGAAATATTGCGCGCTCACCTGTCTTCGCTAGGAATAAACGTGTATCTGCATGATGGGGTGGAGAAAATTGGCGGTGAGCAGAACGTTAAATACGTTAGGCTGCGCAGTGGTTTAAAACTCGAATGTGACACCATTATTCTTTCTACTGGTATCAGGCCAAACACCAAACTGGCGTTAAAGGCTAAATTACAGATAGGGCAGGGTATTCGGGTTAATGATCAGATGCGCACTGTTGATGAATCGATTTATGCAGTGGGCGAGTGTGCGGAACATCGTAATAAAATATATGGGGTGGTAGCGCCGGGATATGAGCAGGCAAATGTTGTAGCGCAAGCCATATGTGGGCGGCAAGCAAGTTACCAGGGCTCTATTACTTCATCAAAGCTCAAGATAATAGGGGAAAATATTTTTAGCATTGGTGAAGCGGGTGAAGAATACCGTGCTGAGCGAAAACATTATATTTTTCGTGACTCTGCTGCTGGAGTCTATCGTAAAATTATTATGAAAAATGGATGTTTGGTTGGGGTCATTGCGACTGGAAGTTGGAACGAACAAAGTCGTATTCAGCAAATAATTATTAAGCAACAACGAATTTGGCTATGGCAGATCTATCGTTTTTTACGAACGGGACAATTGTGGTTTGATGAAGGCGTTAAGCAAATAGCTAACTGGCCAGCAACGACAGTGATATGCAATTGCACCGGTATTACTCGAGGGCAGGTCAGTTCTGCACTGCAACGAGGTTGTTCTTCTATAACAGCGTTAAAAACAAGCACCGGTGTGTCCAGTGTATGTGGGAATTGTCAGCCATTATTGCAAGCAATGCTCAATGTTACGACGACTGCACAAGCAGTACCTCTGAGTAGAATAATGTTATCAATGTCATTATTAGCGTTGATGATTTTTTCGTTTTTCTATTTTTATGGCTCACTGAATTACTCTTCTTCTGCAGCCACGGGTCCAGGTTGGGATGTGATATGGCGTGATGGAACACTAAAACAGATAAGTGGCTTTTCAATGCTGGGAATTATGCTTGCTGGACTGCTGGTTTCATTGCGAAAAAGATGGAAAAAGCTCTGCTGGGGAGACTATGCAAGCTGGCGTGCATTGCATGTTGTGCTGGGTGTGTTAACGGTTGTTGCTTTATTGCTGCATACCGGTTTCCGCTTTGGAGATAATTTAAATTATTATCTAATGGCCTTTTTTGTTGCGTTGATGATAGTGGGAAGTTTTGCTTCTGCAGTCGTGTCATTGGCGCATAAGTTTAATCCAGTGTGGGCAAGAAAAATTCAGCGCCTTACTGTTTGGCTTCATATTCTATTGTTTTGGCCAGTGCCTGCATTGCTCGGTTTTCATATTTTTAAAAGTTATTACTTTTAGGGCGGCGCATGAAGTTAAAGGGTTCCATTAAGTGGATTATTTGGCTTGTTTTTACACTTCTGGTAGCCAGTTATTTGGGTTACCGCATGTATGATGAAGACAAAACCCTTTTTCTTCCGGGCAAGACTTCCCATGGTCACCACCAGATTGAAATGGCCTGTGCCGCCTGTCACACTGATAAATTTGGTGGCAAGAAAGTGTTACAGGCGGCGTGTATGAAGTGTCATGGCGAGGAACTTAAGTTAGCTGATGATAATCATCCCCGATCAAAATTCACCGATCCGCGAAATGCAGACCGCATCAAGAAAATTGATGCATTGTACTGTGTGACCTGCCATGTTGAACACAAACCAGAATTAACGGGCGTTATGGGGGTGACCATGCCCCAGGATTTTTGTGTCAACTGCCATTACGATATCGCTAAAGATCGGCCCAGCCATAAAGATTTGCCGTTTACGGGTTGTGCATCAGCCGGTTGCCATAATTATCATGACAACCGTGCTCTGTATGAAGATTTCCTCCTTAAGCATCTTCATGAAAAGGATGTTTTGTCTGAGAAGAAATTACTGCAACGCAACCTTAAACTAAGGCTGCAGACTATGCCCAGCTACCCGCTGAAAGAATATCCCTTACGCTCATTTACCCGGCATGAACAGGATGCGCCGCCAACACTCAGTACTGATGGTAAGTTGCTTGATGAGTGGTATCAGTCTGCGCATGCGCAATCCGGTGTGAACTGCAGTGCTTGTCATAACATAGACATTGATGGAAAGAGCAAGAAAAAATGGCTTGAGAAACCTGATCAGAAAATTTGTGTTAATTGTCATAAACAGGAAAATGAGGATTTTCTTAACAGCATGCATGGTATGCGATTGGCACAAGGTTTATCACCGATGAGTCCAGCCATGTCGGTGTTGAAGATGGACAATGATAGCAAGCACCAGCAGTTAAGCTGTTTTAGCTGTCACAGCACTCATCGCTTTGATACTAAATATGCAGCAATCAATGCCTGTTTGAATTGCCATGCTGACCAACACAGTCAAGCATATAAACATTCTCTGCATAACAAATATTGGCGCATGGAACAACAGGGTGAGATAAAAGAGGGTAATGGGGTCAGTTGTGCAACCTGTCATTTTCCGCGTCATGAACAAAAACAGAATGGTAAGCATGTGATACGAGTCATGCATAATCAGAATGATAATCTGCGGCCTAATGAGAAAATGATACGCAGTGTTTGCATGAATTGCCATGGTTTGGGGTTTTCTATTGATGCCTTAGCTGATCGCGCATTGATTGATAAAAATTTTACAGGTTTACCTGCAAAACATATCAAAAGCCTGGATATGATAGAGCGAAGGGTTGAAATACAGCGTATCAAAGGCAATAAAAAGGAGTGAATACTGTGAGTGTTTTATCGGTTTGTTTTTATCTGAATATTTTCAATATGTGAACTTAGGAGTAGAGATATGCATTATTCAAAATTGTTGGTATCCGGTTTGGCTGCGTTATCCATATTACTTTCTGCATGCGAAGGCAAAAAATCAACCGGTATTGAACCGAAAGATATGGCTGATGCCCTGCATTTAGTGATGGAGTCTGACCGTACGGTGTATACCCGTAAAATCATTAATCGCCTTAGCCTTGATGAGCAGATAATTAAAGCCAGTGAGCACTGGAAAGATGACAAAGCCCTGGTGTTACCGGCGCAAATGTTTCGCTACGGTGCGGAAATGGCCGCTGAAAAAGGTGCGAACTTTAGTTATTCATTGTTATCACTGTGGCCAATTAATAAGCAAAATAAACCGAAAACAGAGATTGAAAGTATAGGTCTAAAATTCATTGTTGATAACCCAGGTGAAAATTATTACGGTGAAGAAGAGTTAGGCGGAACAAAATATTTTACTGCAGTCTATCCAGACATTGCCGTCGCCACTGCCTGTATAAAATGCCACAACAAACACAAAAATAGCCCACGCAGTGATTTTAATATGAAGGATGTTATGGGTGGTGTAGTGATCCGTATTCCACTCAAGGATTAATGTAAAGACGGGATTGCTGTGACTGCCTTGATCACCGGCCTGTTCCTGGCCGGCATCGATCGGTGTATTGTTGCTCTGTACATTGGTTTGCAAGTGAGACAAAAGCTTAGGAGGATAATGCGATCAACCTAATTAAAAGGGGAAGTATTAGATGAATTTGTTTATAATGAGAATGAGAACTGTTATCATTGTTTAATGTTGTGTTATATGAGAATGTTATGAGATTAAAGACCTTTCTATTTTTAGCAGTAATCATGCTAAACCAACCTGTTTTAGCGAATACGCAGCAATTGCTGCAGCTGATTGATTATGTCGGTGTGGACTATGCCGAAGCGGTACAAAACAAAGCCGTGATAAATGAGGCCGAGTATGCAGAGATGCAGGACTTTGCAGCGGGTATATCTCAGCACCTGATGGCACTGCCGGAAAGTCGTGCGAGAGATCTGTTAATCGAGCAATCCGACATGCTGAAACGCTGGGTAAAACAAAAACAATCAGCCGCTCAGGTCAGACAGTTAACCACCGAAATGCATCAGGCAATTATTAGTACTTATCAGGTGACGGTTGTGCCAAGACAGCAACCTGATCTAAAAAAAGCCAGCAAGTTATATATAGAACATTGTGCTGCTTGCCATGGCGCAGAAGGTTATGGTGATGGCGTAAGCGCGGCAGGTATGGAGCCACCCCCTATTAATTTCAAAGATATTGAACGTTATAAACACCGTTCATTATTTGGCTTGTATAGCACAATCACCCAGGGTGTTAGCGATACGGCGATGCTGTCTTATGCGCAGCTGTCAGAAGAAGACAGGTGGTCGTTAGCTTTTTATGTCGGAGGGATGGCACTTGCGCCTACTGATGTTGATGTAAACGACAGTGATTTGCTCAACATTAAAATACTGACTACAACAGCGCCGATAGAAGCCGCTCGCCTGGATGCCGACAAAGGTGCACAGCGTATGGCTTACTTACGTCATCATCCAGAAGTCTATTTTAACAAAAAGAATAATCTTGCATTTGCACAGCAACGTTTGAATGATGTAGTAACGGCCTATAAAAATAATAAACATAACCTGGCATATCAGTATGCTGTTGAAGCCTATCTTGAAGGTTTTGAATTAGCTGAAAATAATATTAATGCGCTCAATAAACCGCTACGTCTTGAAATTGAAAAGAAAATGACAGGATTGCGAAATACTATTCGAGCGGGAGAAAACGTTGATGTTATTGAAAGTGAAGTTGCACTTATCATTGAAAAACTAAAAACGGCAGAAGAGCTGGTAAGTAGTAAAAGTTTATCTGGCGGTGCAGCTTTTGCCAGTGCATTTTTTATTTTATTACGTGAAGGTCTGGAAGCGCTGCTAATTGTTGCAGCTTTAGCGGCTTTTCTGGTTAAAACTAAACGTAGAGATGGATTGCTTTATATTCATATCGGCTGGATTGCGGCATTGGTTTTAGGTGTGGCTACCTGGTGGGCATCAGTCTCTCTAATCGATATTTCAGGTGCGTCCCGAGAAATTACTGAAGGGGTCGCGGCTTTAGTGGCAACCGTTGTGTTGCTTTATGTGGGTTTCTGGATGCACGATAAAACCAGTGCCGCCAAATGGAAAAAATTCATTGATGACAGTATGCATAAAGCACTCACCTCCGGTACGCTCTGGACGCTGGCGGGTTTGTCATTTATTGCAGTATACCGTGAGGCATTTGAAACCATTTTGTTTTATCAGGCGCTATGGGCACAAACTGACGAAGCCGGCAAAACCATGGGCTTAAGCGGTTTTGTTTCTGCTGCGGCATTGCTGGCCGTTTTAGGCTGGCTCATTATGCGTTATAGCGTACGCTTACCCTTGCGTCAGTTTTTTGCGGTCACAGGTGCATTAATGTTTGTCTTAGCTGTAATTTTCGCAGGCAAGGGTATTGCAGCATTACAGGAAGCAGGATTACTGATGTCGACACCGATCAGCTTTGTGCGAATTGATTTGTTAGGTGTTTATCCCAATATTCAGGGTTTACTAGTACAGTTAGTTTTGATTGTTTTCGCAGTGATCTTGTGGAAGAAAAAATCTGTATCAAAATAAAAAATAAGCTGATTTATAGTATGTCAGGTTGAGTCGCTTATGTTAGTTTTTGGTTAATGCTAAAAGTACACCCTGCTGTTAGTTAGGCGGGTGCCCTGAAAGAAATGATCAACAGTAAAAGGCTGAGAAAAATGCAATGATTACCCGCATTTATTCACGTTTTCTTTTTCTCTATTGTTTTGTGTCCAGCATTTTCAGGTCAGGCACAAATTGACTGATTTTACTATCGGCCAACACAGCAAATATAATACGTCGTGTTTTATACCAGTAGGTGCCGAAAAATATCACAAACATACCCAGCGCCATTAATACATAAATCATCACATTTTGTTCGTTAATTAAATTATTTTGCAACAACTGAGTGAGTGCATAAATGGCATATAGCTGGGTTGATACCAGCATGGCGCGGCGGTCAACAAAGAGTGCAACCAGAAAAAAACCGGCGAAGAAAATTATCATTAAAATATTATTGCTGAATGACTGAACCCAGGCCTGCTCACTGGTTAACAGTGAAATCATGGCGCCGTGAACAATTAAAGGCGCCGCTAGCAAATGCAGCCAGAAAGCGCTGTCGCTTAAGTGACTTTGCCTTTTTGTGTCTCTTGAATCAAACCACATCGCTATGCTGAAAATAATGCAACCCATTATGACAAAAATAAGCGGGCTCTTTAATACGTCTATGCCAATTTGAATAATGCTAATAGCAACCAGGCTTGCGGCGAGTGGTAATAAGCTAAAGGGCATTTTATATCTTAAGTAAAATAGTAAACTGCTCATGCAAATAACAGCAAGCCCTATTGTGGTGCCATCTTCGCTTTGAAAGGAAAAAGCTTTGTTTATAAAGTAAAGAATGGCCAGTAAAATTACAATACCTGGCAAAGCCAGACGGCGAATCCGCACTAACCACTCAGCAATGACTATAAAGCCGACGGCGGGTAATAAGTAATAATAGCCCGATAGAGAAGTCATATTAATGGACACCACTAAAAGAATAACGCCAAGAGCAATAAAAACATCGCCAAAGCTGCGAATAAATTTTAACGGCTCTTCCTTGCTTTCAGTTAATGAATTTAATTTTTCGTTTTTAATAAACTGGTAAAGAGGTTCAATTTGATCAGGGTTAATAATGTTTTTTTCAGAGGCTTTCTGAAGTGTGCTTTTTGAAACCATATTATGGATGTCTCATTTTTTTATTAATTTACGTAGGCGTTAACTTTAGCTGACGAAATTTTTCGCGATACGAAGTGTGTAATTAAATTAAAGCGGTAATTTATATCTCGTTCCGCCGCGCACTATTTATGGTCAGCTAAAGCTGGATTTTACAGAGTACAGTCAGGTAATCACTACCCATTCATTAAAAAACCTTCAACATGTTCCAGGTCTTCCGGTGTACCAAATAATACCAGTACATCACCTGCCTTTAAAGATTTGTCTGAGTTTGGGGGCACAACACTCAAATCATCTTTGCGGTTTTTGTGCAGCGTAATGCCTTTCGAATGTAACTGTAAATCACGCAGGTTTTTACCCACCGCATATGCTCCTTCCTGCAGTGTGTAACTGCTTAAACGTTTGCGTATATCATTGGGCAGTTCTAGTCCGTCGGCTTCGCTACCATGAAAAAATTCGCGCATGGTGACGTATTTGTTATTGCGCACTTCCTGTATGCGGCGCACGATTTTTGCCACGGGCATGCCCAGTAGTGACAGAACATGGGAGGCCATTATGAGGCTGGATTCTAATGTTTCGGGAATGACTTCTGTTGCGCCCGCATCGCTTAATTTTTCGTAGTAGGTGTCATCTTTAGTGCGTACTAATATGGGAATGTCCGGATTTAAGTGCCTGGCTTGCTTGAGGGTTTTTTCGGCGGAGCCCACATTGTCGTGACAAATAACTAAAATGGAAGCTCGTTCAATACCTGCGGCCAGTAAAATTTCACGGTGAGTTGAATCTCCAAATGAAACTTTGTAACCGGCTTTGGCCGCATGACTTATCAGTTCGACATTGAAATCGAGGGCAAAATACTTAAAGTTTTCTGAGTCGAGAATTTTTGCAATATTCTGGCCAATGCGACCGAAGCCACAGATGATGACATGTCCGTCCATGCTTTTCGTGTCTGAGCTAATGGTGTCCTTAACGTTTTCGCGACTTTCTACGTAACTGCGGGTAAATTTTTTCGCAATCAGACCATTGTATTTAACCAGAAAAGGTGTGGCGATCATGGTGAAAATAATGGAGGTTAATAAAATTTGCGATTCAGTCTGCGGTAAAATATTAAAACTTGCCGCCAGTGCCATAATGGCAAAGCCAAATTCCCCACCCTGACTGAGCACGATGCCGGTGCGTAATGCAACGCCGGTTGATGTGCGGGTAATGTGTTTGCTTAGCACCATAATTAAGCCTGCTTTACCGACGATAATAGCGAGTGCTATAAGCAGCGACCAGTGAATGACATCTAACAGGCTGTACAGATCCAGCATCATACCGATGGTAATAAAAAACAGGCCGAGAAAAATATCCCGGAAGGGGCGAATATCATTTTCAATCTGATGCTTGAATTCGGTTTCACTTAACATCATGCCCGCCAGAAATGTACCGAGGGCCATCGACAAACCCGCAAGTTCAGTTGCCCAGGCAGACAGTAGTGCAATGAGTAAAACGGTCAGGGTAAACAATTCAGCAGAGTGGGCCGAGGCAACTTCATGAAATAACGGGCGCAATAACCAGCGGCCAATGGCCAGCATAACGACCGTAACCCCGACCCCCATGGCGAAGCTGTAGAAGAGTTCCAGCAAAAAGGAGGTTTCATGATCACCCGCAAGGGTGGAGATAATGACCAGCATGGGGACAACGGCGATATCCTGAAATAATAATATATAAATGGATGCGCTACCGTGGCGCGAATCTATTTCTAACTGTTCCCCCAGTTGTTTAATGACAATGGCGGTGGAAGAGAGAGCAATGACGCAGCCAATAACAAACGCCGACTCTCTGCTGGCCCCCAGCAACCAGGCGCTTAAGCCGGCGATTAACAGGGTAAGGCCTACCTGGGCACTCCCCAGACCAACAACCGAGCGGCGGTTGGCGATGAGTTTATTGAGTGAAAACTCCAGCCCTAAACTGAATAGCAAAAATGCAATGCCGACTTCGGCTAAAAAATTCAGGGTTTCAGAGCTCTCTACCAGGTTGGCCGCATGGGGGCCAAGGCTAATGCCAACCGCTAAATACGCTAAAATCGCAGGGAGTTTGATGCGCCGAAACAGGGCCACAGTGACAACAGAAATGGCAAGTAATATAATGGTGTCGCTGAGGGCATCATGCATAGAGTTTGTTGAAATCGTTGCGTTATTTTATTGTTATTAAAGTGTAGCACCCTGAAGAGTAACAACCCAGTGTCAGCTTAGGTAATTGAAAGTGAGCTCAGGTTGAAGTGGGCCGTGGTTGATATGGATCGGGGCTGATACGGGTCGGGGTTGTTAATGATTTTTAATCGAGGCTATCTGCGGCATCCAGAGTGTTGAGTAATAATACCGCCACGGTCATCGGGCCGACGCCACCGGGAACCGGCGTTATCCAGGCGGCATGTTGTGATGCGTCTTCAAAATCCACATCACCACAAAGTGAGCCATCCTCCTGACGGTTAATGCCCACATCGATCACGGTTGCACCCTCTTTAATCCACTCTCCCTGCACTAAACCGGGCTTGCCTACGGCAGCAACTACAATATCGGCCCGCCGAACGTGATCTTCCAAATCGCTGGTAAAGCGATGGGTAACGGTAACCGTCGCCCCCGCCAGTAGTAATTCCAGAGCGGCAGGTCGACCCACATGGTTAGAAGCGCCAACAATCACCGCATTACGCCCGTAATAGGTTTCACCGACAGAATCGAGTAATAGCTTAACCCCGTAGGGCGTGCAGGGACGTAAGCCAGGCTTGCGCTGTGCCAGCTGGCCCAGATTGTAGGGGTGAAAGCCATCGACATCTTTTTTAACATTAATTCGGTCAATAACCGCGGATTCATTCAGCCCCTGCGGCAGGGGAAACTGCACCAGAATACCGTGTATGTCATCATCTTCATTAAGCTGGTCGATCAGCTCATCCAGCGCCTGCTGGGACGTGCTAGCGGGTAAATCATAGGCCCGGGATAGAATACCGGCTTTTTCACAGGCCAGTCGCTTATTGCGAACATACACCTGGGATGCGGGATCTTCACCAATCAGCACCACCGCCAGCCCCGGGGCTTTTTTGCCAGCACCTAGACGCGCATCAACCCGTTGCCGGATAGTTGCATGGAGATCTGCGGCGACCTGTTTGCCATCTATAATTTGTGCTGACATACTTATAACGTATCCGGTAATGGTTGCGGTGAAATTGAGGTGCGGATTTTCTCATGCATTAGGTATAGCCCACAAGCGGCATAAGGATAAAAAAGATAAGTATTTTAATGAATTGCAGTACGAAGCGGTTGACCTGAATCGCGTAAATGCGTAATATCCGCTTCCTCGTTTGTTGCTACAGAAAATAGCCAAATGAGAAATTCGCGGAAGCGATAGATGGAGTTTAAAGTTAAGAATCGGGGTATAGCGCAGTCAAGCGGAGCCTGCATCTTAAAAAGTGCAGGTGCTTAGACAGCATATCGCCAAATATGGATGAGTTGAAAAAATATCGGGGTATAGCGCAGTCAAGCGGAGCCTGCTTCTTAAAAAGTGCAGGTGCTTAGACAGCATATCGCCAAATATGGATGAGTTGAAAAAATATCGGGGTATAGCGTAGTCAAGCGGAGCCTGCTTCTTAAAAAGTGCAGGTGCTTACACAGCATATCGCCAAATATGGATGAGTTGAAAAAATATCGGGGTATAGCGCAGTCAAGCGGAGCCTGCTTCTTAAAAAGTGCAGGTGCTTACACAGCATATCGCCAAACATGGATGAGTTGAAAAAATATCGGGGTATAGCGCAGTCAAGCGGAGCCTGCTTCTTAAAAAGTGCAGGTGCTTATACAGCATATCGCCAAACATGGATGAGTTGAAAAAATATCGGGGTATAGCGCAGTCAAGCGGAGCCTGCTTCTTAAAAAGTGCAGGTGCTTATACAGCATATCGCCAAACATGGATGAGTTGAAAAAATATCGGGGTATAGCGCAGTCTGGTAGCGCGCCTGCTTTGGGAGCAGGATGTCGGGAGTTCGAATCTCTCTACCCCGACCAAATTAAAAATGTGAAGTTTTGTCGGAACAGTTGATAATGCTTTGCATGGTCCAGTAGAGAGGTTCGAACGATAAGTGTTCGAAAAAATGGCCGGGAGCCATTTTTAACAGGGTGATGTTTTTTATCATCCTGACCCGAAGGGCGAAATACAGGGATGTATTTCGTAATCTCTCTACCCTGTTTTTATATAGGCAGGGCCAAATTAAAAATGTGAAGTTTTGTCGGAACAGTTGATAATGCTTTGCATCGTCCAGTAGAGAGGTTCGAACGATAAGTGTTCGAAAAAATGGCCGGGAGCCATTTTTAACAGGGTGATGTTTTTTATCACCCTGACCCGAAGGGCGAAACACAGGAGGTGTTTTGTAATCTCTCTAGCCTGTTTATACAGGCAGGGTCAAATTAAAAATAACCTGGTTAACAAGCCTGAGTTATTTGTGCAGTTACTGCGCCCGTAGCTCATCTGGATAGAGCATCGGCCTTCTAAGCCGAGGGTAGCAGGTTCGAGTCCTGCCGGGCGCACCATTTAAGACTGAGCTATTGTTATTACTGGCTCATCTGGATAGAGCATCGGCCTTCTAAGCCGAGGGTAGCAGGTTCGACTAAAATTGGCGGGAGCCATTTTGAACATGGTCGATGCTTTTTATTGACCATGGCCCGAAGGGAGTGTTGGCGTGGTCAGCAGATAAACATAAAATACTAGTTATGGTGGGCAGGAGCCGGACGCTCGACGTAATCCTGTCAGGCGCACCATTTTCACAAGTTTATGGTGGGTGTAGCTCAGTTGGTAGAGCCCCGGATTGTGATTCCGGATGTCGCGGGTTCGAGTCCCGTCACTCACCCCAGTAAAACCAAGCACTTACAGAAATGCAGGTGCTTTTTTTTGTCTGGAATATGTGAAATTTTTTGTCTCCCCTCGGCCCTCTTTTACAAAGAGGGCCGTAAAGTTCCCCTTAGAAAAAACGGGAATATTGATATGGCTATACTGATTGCTAGGGCACCTCTGATCAAGTCTATAATGCTTCTGCGTGACCTGAAGGGTACAGTTGCAAGGCGCAAAGTGAAGTTAATGGCCAAGTCCTTAATAAACTTTGCAACGCGGCAAATGTGCCCTTCAGATCGCGCCCGGAGGGGCTTACAGGCTTGCCCGTGCTCTGCGTTAGCATTTTTCACCAGGTACCTACATGCTTTCCCACATAATTCATACAGGGACTGTCTTGATCACGAACAAGCCTGTAAGCCAGAAGTATCATAGACTTGATCAGAGGTGCCCTGGTTATCATTATATAAAATCATGCCACTAAGGGGGATTTAAAAACATTCAGTTTACGCTTGAATATTATTTCCAGTGTTGTATAGAGTTTGCGTAATATTTAACTAATGCTTCAGATTCGTCATTAATGCACAATAAGTTTTCTTTAGTATCAACCAGACCCCTTGCGGTTAACATAATTAACGCATTGGTTAACACGCCCTCACAGGCATTCGAAGAAATATTAATCGGTGCGCCTTTTTCTTTTAACTCATCAATTCTCTGTGCTGCCTGAGATTTCAAATCCAGTTCACTTTTCCATTCATTTTTATTTTTCAATAAAATTTCAGCCATTAATGCCACCGGCAAAATAGGGATAACATGGCTGATATTTTCCATCAAGGATTCAGCAAGATCTTTTACCTGATCAAAACGTTCTTCCTGCTCTAGCTGACTAAAATCTATTTTGTTTTCTGCGCAATAGTGTTTAACCGAAACTGGCGGGCCGAAGTTAACGCTGGCATAACCAAAGCGTTTCCAGCGCATTTTTCGTGACAGTAAAACCATTTTAAAAATAAAACTCAGCGTGGTTTTAATCACAAACCAGGCGCTGCGTTTGCTAGCTTTTTTATCGAGCTTTCGAATTAAACTCTTGTCTTCAATCACCCGATCGTAATTAATGCCCACTGGTACAAATACAATATCTTTATCATATTCCGGGTGAAATTCCCTGAGCATATAATCCATAAAACCCAGACGGGGTTCACGCAGTGCACCGTTTTTAGTTAAGCCGCCTTCCGGAAAAACCGCCTGACAAACCCCGGCGCGGGTTGCCATGTGCACATAACGTTCGAGCACTTTTCGATACAGTGCATTACAGGAGTTTCTGCGTACAAAAAATGCGCCCATGGATTTTATTAAGGTTTGTAATGGCCAGATGCGTGCCCATTCACCCACGGCATAGGACAGGGCAGTTTTTTCAGCCACCAGAAAAGAGGTGAGAATGTAATCCATATTACTGCGGTGATTCATTACAAAAACAACGCTGGCACCCTGGGGGATTTTTTTCAAGCCATCATCATCAAAAAAACCGACGCGGATTCGATAAACTAAACGTGCAAATTTTCTCGCCAGCCAGTAACCTAATCTGAAATAAATATAGGCATTGAAAGCGGGAACAATTTCACTGGCGTACTGGCGGGCTTTTTGCTGGGCCAGCGCTACGGGCATTTTGTTTTTTTTAGCGTAGGCTTTTATGGCTTCGATAACCGGCTCATCGAACACCAGCTGATCGATGAGACTTTGTCGGCGAGTGAGCTGAAACGGGCGAATTTCAATGTCCAGGCGGGTGCTAACTTCATCGATAACTTTATTCACCCGGCGGTGCAAATACCAGCGCAGCCCCGGCATCAATAGCCTGTCGAGCACCATCACAGCAGCAAATAGTACGAGTAAAATAACTAGCCAGGTTGGCAGGGTAATGTAATTATCCATAATTCATTATCTTATGTTGGGTGTTATCAGGCATTATGCGCAGCCAGGCCTGTTAAAGCAATAGTGAAATAAACAATAGTGAAATATATAACAAATGTAAGTTATGATTCGTTAGTGCTGAAATTCGATGGAGAAATATAAGCCATGCAAGTTTTAAATTAACCATTATAATTAATCATCATCCTGATTTTTTCGGAGGTTTTCTCTGATAACAGATAAATGAAAACAGGCATATATATGAAATCATTAGAAGAATGTAAAGACTATTTCAACACAAATATGATGTCCCGGGCGGTAGATGCCGAAAAACAACGTAAAAAGTTTGTTAGCTACTGGCTAATTGAAATGACAAAAACAGTTATGATAAGTGCTGTTATTATAATTGTGGGGATGATAATAAGTTCTAATCTTAAAGATGATGGTTCTCTCGGATTTTTACTTTTCAAAGCGGCTCCGGTCATTGGTTCCATTGTCTGGATATTAATAAAAATATTTACCCTAGGGTTTAAATATCTGGAAAATATGGAAGCGTTTCGACGCTATTATCGAAAGCAGATCACCGATCCCATGCTTAAGTTTATGCTGCCTGAGTTAAGTTATAAACCGGAGGAGGGAATAGACACAGAAATTATTGAAAATAGTTTAATTGTGCCAATCTATTTTACCCACGGTGATTCTGTATCTAAATATTTATTGCAGCCACATGATTTACTGGAGGGAAATTTCGACGGCGTGTCTGCAAAAGCATCCATGCTTTCACTGGAACGACGCGCCGATCGTGTGCAATGCGACTCCTCCGGTGGTCTGTTTTTTCAGGCAAAACTGCAAGATGAATTTGAGGGCGGGGTGGTGATTCGTCGAGAATTTACAGAAGAATATCTGGGTGAAAATTTATTAAATCTTGTGGATGATATCCGTACTACACTTGGAAAAAACGATGAAAAAATTTATCTCAATGAAGATGGAGATGAAGAGCAGACTCAAAGTGCGCAGTGGCAATCACTGGAACGTTATCAAGCGGATGATGAGGAGTTTGATAACTACTACAGGATAAAAACCAGTGATGTTGATCTGGCTAAAAAACTATTAACTGGTAAGCGAATCAGTCATATGCTGGAGATTGCAAAAGCCGGTAACCTGCTGGTACAATTTTCATTTTACAACGGCTATTTTTCAGCATATTTTTTCAGAGACAATGCGCACCTGTTTGATATTGCACTTGAAGAAGTCAAAAATAAGGTTGATAACCCGGATAATATGATCCGCCTGCATAATGAGTTACAGGTGGTTCATGCAATGGCTGATGAAATGGTGATGGAATAGTACAAAATTAAAAAAGCATTAGGCTATTCTTCCGCTATGAAAATTTAATTCGATATAATAATGATATCTAAGTTTTTTATGGCTTACTTAATCAGAGGCTCCCCAGGTGTTAGAATTGTATCTAAAGATTGGGTCGTGTCCTTGGTGTCAAAAATATAATTTGTTAATTAGATGCCGTATAAAATAGTGAATTAAAAATTGAGCTATAATTGAAGCGATAAATCAGTTTCTAAATATATATTTAATAGGGGGGCTCATGTTTCAAAGTAAAAACATAAGAGTATTAGTGGTTGATGATGCAGGGTCCATGCGTAAAGTATTGGTGTCAATAATAAAAAGCTTTGGCATAAATCACATCTTTGAAGCTAATAATGGGGCTTCAGCGCTTAATATAATTAATGAAAAAGAACTAGATGTGATTATATGTGATTGGGAAATGCCTAAAATGAATGGCCTGGAGCTTTTTATTGAAGTGCAAAAACATAAGAATCCTCCACCATTTGTTTTAGTAACATCAAATGCAGAAATAGACAAAGTTAAAAATGCAGTCGATAAAGGAGTAAAGCATTATATTGTTAAACCGATAAAGCCAGATACAATAGCAAAAAAACTCAGCAGTCTATTTCCTGATGCTGTAAATAATTCTGTGTAACTGCCAGAGTTAAATTTAATTCGTTAAACGTTCTCAAATTCAATCATAAACCGATTCCGTGCAGGTTTGCAATTTCAAATGGGCCTCGTTATTTTTTGAGGTTTGCTGAGTCGCAAGATAAATGTCCTCGTGTAGTTTGAAAATACCCGGCATACAGCAGGCTGGATAAAGATTCATTATCCTAACGGATAATTTAAAGCAACCACCCTGTGTGGAGACGTATGCAAGGTGGTGTGGGAGGGCTGATTAAAATTCAGCTCTTATCCGATTTTGGCTTTCCAGGAAGTTAACTTCCAGTAGTCATTTTTCGCAGTGTCCGATCTTTTTTCACGAACTGATGGTAAAGTGCTGCTGAAACATGACCAGCAATCAAAAGCCATACCACCCATGCGCCCATTATATCCTTGTGAATAAAATCGAGTGGTTTTTCAAATTCCTTGAAGGACATTATGTCGCTGTAGTTAAATAAAAAGTATTCGGTGTTTTTGAAGCTCGTTATGTCAAATATAAAGAAATACTCTATATCAACACCTGTTCCAAAATACCCGGTTATCGGCATAACTATCATCACAGCGTAAAGTGCCAAATGCCCCAACCTAGCCGCCAAATGTTCAAGTTTGGAACCAGATTCCTGGTCCGGTGAACGATTAGAAATTTTCCATAGAACGCGAAGTATAACAATCACGGCAATGGTTACACCTATAGATAAATGTAGTTGGAGGGCGGTCCAGTTTTCAGGAGTTTTGTCTTCAGTAAACCAGTGGCGATAATAGACGCTGATATAAGAGCCTAAAAATAATAATGCAGTAATCCAATGAAACCATTTAGCGATTGTTCCATAGTTTTTAGAAGTGTTTATTAAGCTCATATTAATGTCCTGGATAAGTTTTGGCTATAATGCTGAGGTGAGCGGCCATGCGCTATTCACTTGGTCTGCTTTTTGCGTGCATGATATTAAACAACTTATGTTTAGCCTTATTCAATCTCTGATACAGCTATTATATAATTTTTGCCATAAAATTTGGCACATTTCGGACACGTAGTGTAGAAAAAATATGTTTTTTTGACATGCTTTCCTTTTGTTTCTACAAACGCTTCCATTTCTTTTTCCCACTTAGGTGTATTTTTATATGGGCCCTCAAACACCTTTGTTAAATAATCGCCCGTCATGTGAATCATTTCCTGACCGGCAATATTTTTGTTAACTGAGAAATAGTGTTCTCCAGTCCATGGAGAGGGGTCATAAGATAAGACGATAAAATCGTTATCATCTTTTGCATTTGCTTTCTCAATGGCGGAAAATGTTTTCGGAAAAACAGACGACATATTGATAGGAATATGTATAACACTTCTGGTTTTTGCTTTCACAAACAGTTTGTCTTTAAAATGAAGATCTTGTTCGTCCCATCCTTTTGGGTTGAATCTCGGACAACAATTTGTGGGATTGTCACTCATATCGTATTTAGGCAAAGCATTTGTTTCCATTACTACTCTCCTCTTTAATATTTTACAGTGATTGGTTTATAAGCATAACATACTTACTTACTTTCCTTAAAAAAACATCTTATTACATAGTTGAAAATATTATCAATAATCGATCATTAGTTTTCGATTGATGTTTTCTGTTGTCTTTGATCGGGTCAAACAGTCACTATTCAACAAAGCTTATGGATATTGATGAATAAACGAGTATTAAGGATAGTTAAAAAAAAGATATTATTATTTTGATTAAATTGTTTTTAGAGCAGGTGTATTATTTGTTATTAATTAAACGGCTAATTGCCTGTAGCAGTGCCTGTGAGTTATAAGGCTTATGCAATAGGCTTTCCTGAAGATGCTTGTCCACTTCATTGCCAATTAAGTCATTATCAAAACCACTGGTTAGTTGAATTTTTATATTTGGATATTTTTTCTTAACAATCGCTGCCAATTGGTAGCCATCCATTTCAGGCATGATGATATCAGTAAGTAATATATCAATTTTTTTATTTTCAAGAATTTCTAGTGCATCTTTAGCGCTAAGTGAAGGCAATACTTTAAAGCCATATTGTTCAAGCACTTCGCAACAAAACTTCATTAAATCAGCTTCGTCATCCACCACGAGAATAGTTTCAGTATTAATTGTTTTAACAATATCCTCTTCTTTTACAGATTCTTCATCTAGTGAAGTTTCATGATGGCGCGGAAAATACAATGCGAATTCTGAACCATGCCCCGGTTCAGAATAAACTTTTATTGCGCCTTTGCTGCGTTGTACAAAGCCATAAACCTGACTTAAACCTAAACCTGTTCCCTTTTCGCCTTTAGTTGAGAAAAAGGGATCGAAAATATTATCACGGGTGCTCTCATCCATACCACAACCCGTATCTGTAAAACTTAGTACAACATAATCATCTGTTACTATGCCTAACTCTTGTGCATCTATTTCATTGATTCTCACATTGCTAGTGCGAATAGTTAATTTACCACTTCCTTCTATCGCGTGCATTGCATTAATACTTATGTTTAAGATTGCATCTATCATATCACTTTCATCGAGATAGACTGACCAAACCTCTCTTTCTAAATTAAAAACCAACTCTATGCGTACAGTCAATGTTTTTTGCAGCATAAGCTCTTGATTTTTTAATAACGTATTGTGGTTTAACTTAATAGCTTCAGAATTTTTGTATCTTGAAAAATCGAGTAACTTTCTAGTCAGGCTGGCCCCACGCTGAGCTGATTGCTGTATTGTACTCACGTAACCGAGTTGTTTGGGTTGATTGTCCATTTCATTTTCAAGCAAATCGCAATAACCAATAATAACGCCCAGCATATTGTTGTAATCATGGGCGATGCCACCCGTCAGTTTACCCAAAGCATCCATTTTTAATGTACGACGATATTGTTTTTCTGCTTGTTTACGAAGTGTGACATCACTGAAAATTAAGATCATCCCATGAATGTTATTATCTTTATCACGTATTGGTGCTGCTGAGTCTTCTATTTGAAGTTCCGATCCATCCTTAGATAAGAGTGTGGTGTGGTTGCTGAGATAAATGGTATTGCCAGTTGCAATAACTTTCTGGATTGGATTCTGAATAGGCTCTCGACTTGTCTCATCAATAATAGAAAATATATTTTTTACTGGTTTGCCTTTAGCATCTATAAATTTCCAGCCTGTCATTTTTTCTGCTTTCGGGTTCATGCGAGTGATAATGCCTTTTTCATCCGTTGCAATTACCCCGTCACCAATACTATTAAGCGTTATATTAAGTCTTTGCTCGCGGTCTTTTAATTCATTTATCAGCTCTTTGAGGTTGCTTTCCATTTTATTAAAAGCGTTCACCAGTGTATTAAAAGCCCCTTTTCTTTTAATTGCCATAGGTGATTTTTTAGAATATATACCCTGAGAAATGTTTTTTGCCCGTGTTGCAATTTTTTCCAGGTTATTGCTGTAAACTGTAGAAATTCGATACGCCACTAGCGCTGATACCAATGCAATAATAGCGCTCAATATTATTAAAAGGTACTTGAGTTGAGTTACCGGTTGGGTAATTTCATTTATCGGAACGATGCTAATAAAGCTCCAGTCCAATGCATTATTTTCACCAAACTCGTCCATATCGGCATAGGCAGCCATCACTGCATCACCTGTCGTGTCAGTATAAATGATGTTGCCGATATCCCCTTGTTGGGAAAATGCATTTAATAGTTTTGGCTGTACGCTTAAATCAGGAAAAACATCAAGAAATTTTACAGATTGATTATTAGAAGCAATAACCTGGCCGCTATTATCAACTATGTATGCATACTTTTTACCTATTATCTCCCGGTTAACAATAGTAATAATTTTTGCAATACTTTTAAGGTTAACTTCAATGGCCAACAGACCAATTAGTTTTATATTAGAATCATCAGTAATGGGTGTAACAAAAAGAACGCCGGGGCCATTATCTAGAATAGTTGCTTCAGAAACAAAAACCTGCCCCTGTTTGGCTTTGATGGCTGCAAGATATATCGCTTTATACTCTGAACGTAAGTGCCAGAATAAGTCACCTTTTTCATTTTGAATACCTGAACTGGCAACTATCGTTCCATCATGATTAAGAAGATCTATATCGTCAATCCATTTATTTTCACTAACTATTTCAGTTAGGTATTGAATTTTCGGATTAATCTCACCCTTTTCTAATACATCTGCTTGTGAAATAACTCTGGCATCGATGATGCGCTCATTAATAAATGAATTTATTGAGTAACTAACCAAAACTGATTGAGCTTCTAGCTCTTGTTTAATAACGTTAGTCAAAGTATGTGATGAGCTGTAAAGGCTGATTAGGGTAAATATTGCAAGCGGTATGAGCACTGCAAACACAGCAGCAATAGTTATTATCGTTTCAAGTGATAAGCTTTGCTTATTTATGTCATCTCTCATAGTGAAGCCTTTTCTTCTAGAATATTTATTTAAGACATTAAAAATTATTTAACAAATCTATTCAGATCTATTATCTATTCAAGACACTCACTATATATTTGACAAGTAAAATCATTAACCGTAGTTTTTAGCACATATTCAAGGGAACGCAAACCAGCAGGGAAGCATTAATGCCCAAACCTCACTATGCTCAGGTTTCATTCGAAGTCACATCCTACTACCACTGTATCTAACGCTGTGTGCATCGAGCCTACCTTTGCAGTATTGATGATATCACTGGAAAAAGTTATGAACACAGGCGGCAGTTTATAGAAGATAAAATGCTCGAGTTGTCATCTGTGTTTGCCCTGGATGTGTGTGCCTACAGCCTCCGCTGGGATGACGGAAATTGTACTGGGCGCTTTTTATGGTTACTGTTTTTTTTATTAGCGTTCATTCGCGTTGTCTTTTTATTTTACGATTTTTATTTTACATATGTTTTTACATTAATTTTAATAAGGATAAATATGAAACAGAATAATGGGTTACTTAAAGATCGGCTTATAGAGGCTATTGTTTCCGGTGAGTTGGGTTCGGTTGAAGATAGGGGCGTTGAGTTTACGTTGAAAGAATTCAAATCGGTACTCCATGATATTAAAACCGATTACATAAATTTTTTTTTGCCCGCCGCGACCATCGAACCGGGGCGGGAAACCATGACCCGCACTAAATATTTATTGCGTATTAGCAAAGGGGTTTATCGGGTGCATCCTGATTTGTTTGAATGCTATGATAAAACTCCAGGTACTACCTGATTATCAATGTACTGCCTGATACGCAGTTTTTAATTTCTCACTGCCATATCTCACTACGCCAGTATAGTGAGATATAACTAAGTGAAATATAACGAAGTGAGATATTAAGCGCAATACCTAGTCGCGTTTAACGCAGTTTGCATAGTAACTAACCGTTGCGGGCCAGTCGGAGAATACACCCAGTACGCCCACATCCTGTGCCAGTACATCGAGTATTTCAAAGGTGTCGCCATCATTGTTAATAGCATCTGTGGTTGTCTGGTAGTACCAGCCGCCGCCATCTTTTAACAGACCGGAGCGTTCCAGTGTCCAGGTAATAATATCCAGGCCGGCGCCTTTGGCAAATGCTGTGTACTCAGACGGTACTATTTTTCCGTAGTTGTCCAGGGTGACCAGTGCCCACATGGGGGGTGCAATAATGTTAACGCCGAGTGCGGCCAGTTCATCCATATTGGCCTGAGTAGCTACAAATTCAGGGTCTTCATAAACGCGGTCATCCAGATATACGGCTTGCTCGCCGAATGCGGGTTCATTTTTTAGCCAGTAAAGAATATCCTGCAGGTTAAATGACTGGGCAAAAACATTTTTTGCGGCTACCCCTGCCTGATGATATTCATTAATCATTTGTTGGGCATAATCCTGTTGTGTGTAAGTGCCCTGATAAGGCATTTCTACGTTGGGAGATTTCAACTCCGGTGTCATTTTTACACCGAGTTTTTTAAACAGTTGAATGCTTTCCTTGTGGGTCATTAAGGTGCCTTTTGCAGAGTATAAATCTGTACGCCAGTTGGCGGTGGCATTCATATAATTAGCAACATGGGTTGCATTGGCATTCGATGCATCCATTTTTCCCTTGAGGGTTTTAAATTCTGCCAGGCTGATATCGCTGGTGCAACATTGTGCACTGGCGGGGGTGAGGGTTTCGCCGCTAACCGGATCAATCACCGCAGGGGTAAACGGTTTTGAGCATTTGCTGGCCAGAGGCGTTGCGAGAATATTGGTGGTCGTGTGCAGGTCGCATTGGGAGTGGCGACAAACCAGTTCCTTATCGGCGGTGAAGGTAACATCACATTCCACAATGCCGGCACCCATGCGGGCGGCTGCTTCATAGGATTCTTTTGTATGCTCTGGAAACTGCATGGCGGCACCACGGTGACCAATTGAAAAATCGGTTTTTTTAAAACGTTTATTTCCGCAGGCTGCAAGTTTTTTCTTTAATGGACTCTCATCCATATCCGCAATCAGATAATAAGGCCTTACCCCTACACGGGCCTGCGTTTTTTTATGTTTAATATTCTGTGTATTGTTGTGGTTTTCAAAATGATTGTTATTGTTTGCCTGTGCAACCGTTAGCAAGCCAGTTGCAGAGATAATGGCGCAAATCAATAATGGTTTTATTAAACGCATGTTCGGTTCTCCATTTATTATAATTACAGTGTGTGGTGATTCCACAGGGGCAGATTATTTTAAATTTATGTAGAAGGTATTACGGAAGGGTTTTTATTTTATGAACGTGGTTTTTATAAATAGGGGTTTTATAAATATTGGTTTTATAAATTTGGGGCAGGTGTGAATTTATTCGCACATGACCAGGCTGTAACAAAATCGGTTGAATAAATTCAAACTTATATTATCAAAAAGTTTATGGTTTAAATAACGCATAAAAAAAGGAGTGCCGAAGCACCCCTTAACTCGCTAAACAGTATTATAGTTTTTATTTATTTATATAATTTTACTAATCGTCAGTACTGTCTTCATCTTCATTGGCCCAGCGCATTTTCTTATGCGACTGCTGATCGCGCTTCATGCGGCGCTGCATTTTAGACGCCTTATTCATCACATGATAAATATAGTTCTGCTCCTGCACACCGTGCATTAAATAGGCCCCCGGTCCACCGGCATAAATCGCCACATCTTCTGCGGAGTGGGTTTCAGAACTCAGTGGCACTAATGCTTCCTGATGGAAGCCTTCGTCCTCGGTATCAACCGATGTCAGGTCTGCAACCCGGCCAGCCTGTACAGGCTCATTGTAATGCGTATCACCCCCGGTTTCCAGTGATGCATAGCCGCGACCATTGGCGTAACTGACCGTCGTGTATGGCATGCCATCTTCAGCCATAGAATAATTATCTTTGGCTTCGCCACGGCTGTCATTGCCTATCACCTTACCCAGTATTGGGTTGCCACGCGTCGGGTAACCCGCAATGGTGAAGACGTGGCTGTGGTCGGCGGTCACAATAATCAGTGTGTCGCGACTATCGGTTTTTTCCATGGCGGATCTGACGGCACTGGAAAATTCAATGGTATCGGTTAGCGCACGGTAGGCATTGCCCGCATGGTGACCGTGGTCAACACGTCCCGATTCAACCATCAGGAAATATCCCCTGTCATTTTTTTGCAGCACATCAATGGCTTTGTTAGTCATATCCGTTAGCGAAGGTTCACCGCCCACATCATTACTGCGGTCCTGGTTATATTCCATGTGTGAACGATCGAACAGGCCTAATAAGTGATCTGTGTTTTCAACATCAATGGCATCAAACTGAGTTTTGTTCCATACGAATGCTGCATTGTCGTTATTTTCAACCCACTCTTCAGTCAGGTTGCGCTGGTCATCACGCTCACCGGTTTTGCCCGCATCTTCCAGGTCGGCCCTGTTACGGGGCCAGAAATGACGGCGACCGCCACCCATGGCAACTTCAAGTCCATCACCGTAGGGAAATTCAATTAACTGGCGGGCAATATCTTTACAGCCATTATCAACCGCTTCCTGGGGGAGGTCGTGATCATCTTCCCAGTTGCGCTCGGGAACGTGGGCGTAGGTCGCCGCAGGTGTTGCGTGAGTTATTCGTGCGGTAGACACGACACCGGTAGACAGGCCAGCCATTTCTGCCTGCTCTAAAAAGGTCGTGAGCTCAGTGCCTTTGCTGCTGGCACAATCACCGCGAAATGCATTTTGATTAACCGAGATAACACCGGCTTTACTTTTAATGCCCGTCATCATGGCGGTCATGGTGCCGGCAGAATCCGGCGTTTGTTGATTGGTGTTATAGGTTTTACTGAGTGCAACGTAGGGCATGACTTCAAAGCTCAGCTGATTTTCTTCACCGCTTTCACCACGCAGTTGGCCTTCAAGAATACGCGCCGCTGTGGTTGTGGTGATACCCATACCATCGGCAACAAAAAGAATCACATTTTTTGCTTTGCGCTTATTTGCCTGAAGATGTTTCGCGGTTTCAATAGCCGCTTCGCCATCCGCATACCATTTTTCAGGTGATTCATTTGAAGGGTTGGCATGTGCAACCCCCATCAGTGCTGCACCCATAGCAGATGCCAGCAGCATGTTCATAAATTTTGTGCGTTTCATTTAGTGTTCCCCAACAATTAATTTATACTGTTCAGGCCTTCCTCTGGCGTTACGATATCCCTGTGTGCAGACGATACGGTGTAGTTATGAATAATTTGTGGCGATAACTTTAAGAAATCATGAAAAGAACTAACGTTTTGCAAGAATGAATTTAAGGATATTTAGTGAATTAAGGTGAATGTTTGGTAACCGTTTACTGCAATCACGTGTATGTTAAATCTTATATTTTCTGTTAAAGTAACCAGGGAAAATAAAATTATAAATGTGAAAAGGAGAGTTATATATGAAGTTATGGAAACAAGCGTTAGTCGCTACAACTTTAGTTTTATCAAGTAATGCGCATGCTGTTGTAGTTAATACATTAAATGGAATTGATTATGAATGGCTGGAATTAACAGAAACAGCTGGCTTAAATCGAGATCAGGTAGAAGCCATGTTAATAGATGAAAACAGTGCATTGTATGGGTATCAATATGCTTCTCGACAACAGGTGAGAGATTTGTTTTTATCATATTCAACCTGGGATGGGGTGAGCGGTTGGCGCACTGATAACACAGTAGTCAGTGGGGCCGTCTCATTTCTAAGCGATTTCGGTGATTTACCGATTGTTGACATTGGCGAAGGCTCAGTGACAAGTGTTGATGGCATTACTGTAAAATTTGATTCCAGGTTGGCTGCTTTCGCCTATTTAGGTGCACCAGAAAACTGTAACACTCGGTCATGTTATGCACACATGCAAGTTCTCTTACACCAGGGGGAGTATGTCGCCGCAATTCAATCAGGGGCTACTGGCTGGGATGCTGATGTGCAATCACGGGATCTCGTGACATTTCAAAGCAATGAAGGTATAGGCAGTTTCCTGGTTAGAACGACCGTTGTGCCGGTTCCAGCTGCAGTATGGTTATTTGGTTCTGGATTAATTGGTTTAGCCGCTTTAGCAAGGCGAAAAGACGTTTAAAAGTAAACCGGTATTGATTATGAAAAGGCGGCTTTTAGCCGCTTTTTTATTTGCTGTCCTTTATATTACCCGAGATTAACTCTAAAGCATCGTACAGCGATTGAACCATTAAATTACCAGATAAAAGAATGACTTAAACATAAACTATGGGCAAAAAAAAACGAGTTGGCTAAATCGCCTCACTCGTTCTTTTATATATAGCAAAAATTAACTTGCTATGAAATTTGGCTCCCCGACCTGGACTCGAACCAGGGACAAACGGATTAACAGTCCGTTGCTCTACCAACTGAGCTATCAGGGAATGATGTAACTTTTACTACTGCCATCCTGGCGATGTTTAACTACGCTGTAGGTCAACCTGCTTCGGCATCGTGCCTCAGCGTTTATTGCTCTATTCCGCAATAAACCCAACTGAGCTATCAGGGAATAGTAGAGGTTGTGCAATAAGCTAGTTGGCCAATTGCACCCCGAAACTACGTCGTTTCGAGGTGCGCTATAATACTGATTCACCTCTTGACGGTCAACCCTAATTTACTGATTTTCTAACAATTATCCAACAAAGCTTTTAATCCTCTCCAGCGCCTTCTGCAAACTGCCCATATCCGTAGCAAAAGAGATGCGCATGTGACCCGGGCTGCCGAATGCGGAGCCGGGAACCAGTGCGACTTCGGCTTCTGCGAGGATTTTTTCCGCCAGCTGTACATCGTCTTTAATGCCCATGCTCTGCATAACCTTACTGAAATCCGGGAAGATATAGAAGGTGCCATCGCTGGCAATGCTTTCTACACCGTCAATTTTATTGAGCTCCGCCAGCACAAAGTCGTGACGCTCTTTAAACGCATTGTTCATTTGCGCTAACCGCGACTGATCGCCTTCCAGCGCTGCCTGTGCCGCTACCTGAGAGATAGAGGTCGGGTTAGAGGTGCTTTGTGACTGAATTTTTTTCATGTTTTTGATTAAGTCAGCGGGGCCCGCCGCATAGCCAATACGCCAGCCGGTCATGGCGTAGGCTTTGGAGACGCCATTGAGTACCACAGTTCGATCATACAATTGCGGGCAGGCATTGACGATGTTGCAGAAGGGTTCGTCCGTCCACAGAATTTTTTCGTACATATCATCGGTGGCGACAATGATATCGGGGTAATCGAGTAAAATCGCTGCCAGTGCTTTCAGCTCAGCCATTGAGTAGGATTTACCCGATGGATTTGATGGACTGTTAATCACAAACAGACGGGTTTTATCTGTGATGGCGCTTTTTAGCTGCTCAGGTGTGATTTTAAAGCCTTGCGATTGATCACCATTAATAATCACTGGTTCCGCATCCGCCAGTAACACCATATCCGGATACGATACCCAGTAGGGCGCGGGGATAATCACTTCATCGCCAGGGTTTAGCAGCGCCTGCGCCATATTAAAGAAACTCTGCTTGCCACCGCAGGAAACCAGTATCTGGTCCGCGGCATAGTTTAAGCCGTTGTCTTTCGAAAATTTGTTTATAATGGCCTGTTTCAGGCTGGGCATTCCATCGACCGCGGTGTATTTGGTCTGGTTATTATTGATGGCCTCAATGGCCGCCTGTTTTACATGGTCCGGGGTGGGGAAATCCGGTTCACCCGCGGCAAGGCCAATGACATCTTTGCCTTCGGCGCGTAGTTGTTGGGCCAGTGCGGTAACCGCCAGCGTGGGTGAAGGTTTAACTTTTTGAATTCTGTTGGATGCCTGAGCCAAAGCAATATACCCTGTTAGATTGATTTTTTACTAATACCGTGAGTATAAACAAAGTTGCCTGTGTTTGTCCTATCCCAAATGGTAGAGATGCGGGTTTTTTTTAAGTTTTTTTCTGAAACGGATTTGTTTTAGAGATATATCGAGTCACTACATTTTTATTATGTCGAAAAAATTTGAATTAATTACCGATAAAACCCCGGCGGGTGATCAGCCCGCAGCCATAAAAACCTTGCTGAGTGGTCTGGAAGAAGGGCTGTTAAATCAGACATTGCTGGGTGTGACCGGCTCGGGTAAAACCTTCAGCATTGCCAATGTGATTCAGCAATCCCAGCGACCGGCGATGATACTTGCCCCCAATAAAACCCTGGCGGCACAGTTGTACGGGGAAATGAAAGAGCTGTTTCCGAATAATTCGGTGGAGTATTTTGTTTCCTATTATGACTATTACCAGCCCGAAGCTTATGTTGTGGCCAGTGATACCTTCATTGAAAAAGACGCCTCGGTGAATGAGCATATTGAACAGATGCGACTGTCCGCCACCAAATCCATGCTTGAGCGACAGGACACCATTACCGTCGCCACCGTGTCATCTATTTATGGTCTGGGTGATCCTGAATCTTATCTTTCGATGATGTTGCATATTGTGAAGGGCGACATGATTAACCAGCGAGATATTTTGCGTCGCCTCGCGGAAATGCAATATACCCGCAACGACATGGAACTGGGGCGGGCGAATTATCGGGTGCGCGGTGAAGTAATCGATGTGCATCCGGCAGAATCGGAATACGAGGCCGTGCGCATTGAGTTGTTTGATGATGAAGTAGAGCAGTTGAGCTTTTTTGACCCCCTCACCGGTGAAGTGTTGCGCAAAGTCTCGCGGCTGACCATTTATCCCAAGTCACATTACGTCACGCCAAAGCATGTCATTCAGGAAGCTATCGGAAAGATAAAAGATGAGCTAAAAGATCGGCTGAATGATCTTCGCGACAACAATAAATTAGTGGAAGCACAACGTCTGGAACAACGCACCCTGTTCGATCTGGAAATGATGCGCGAGCTGGGTTACTGCAATGGTATCGAAAACTATTCGCGCTATTTATCCGGCCGTGCCCCCGGCGAACCACCGCCGTGTTTATATGATTATTTGCAGGACAATGCACTGTTGGTGATTGATGAAAGTCACGTCACCGTACCGCAACTCGGGGCTATGTATAAAGGTGACCGTTCGCGCAAAGAAAATTTAGTGGGCTACGGGTTTCGATTACCCTCCGCATTAGATAATCGCCCGTTACGTTTTGATGAGTTTGATAAAATGCGTCCGCAAACAATTTTTGTTTCCGCAACACCGGGAAATTATGAAAAAGAGCATTGCGATCAAATTGCGGAAATGGTGGTGCGCCCAACCGGACTGGTCGATCCGCAAGTGGAAATTCGTCCTGTGGCAACCCAGGTTGATGATGTGCTGTCGGAAATTAATATTCGCGCCGCCAAACAGGAGCGAGTGTTAGTCACCACACTCACTAAACGCATGTCCGAAGATTTAACGGATTATTTAACCGAGCACGGTGCGCGGGTGCGTTATTTGCATTCCGATGTGGATACGGTTGAACGCATGGAAATTATTCGTGATTTACGTCTGGGTGTGTTCGATGTATTAGTCGGCATTAACCTGTTACGCGAAGGCCTGGATTTGCCAGAGGTGTCACTGGTGGCGATACTCGATGCGGACAAGGAAGGCTTTTTGCGCTCCGATCGTTCACTCATTCAAACCATGGGCCGTGCCGCGCGAAATTTAAATGGCCGGGCGATTTTATATGCGGATAAAATTACCGGCTCAATGCAGCGTGCATTAGATGAAACCGATCGCCGTCGGGAAAAACAGCTGGCGCATAATAAAGAACATAATATTACCCCGCAGGGTATTAAAAAATCTATTCATGATGTTATGGGCGTCGGTTATGAGCAGCGCCATGCACAACATACTTTAAAAATTGCCGAACAGCAGGCGGAATATGCGCACATGTCAGTGAAAGATATCAGCAAGGAAATGGATAAGCTGGAAAAGAAAATGTTTCAGCATGCACAGGATCTGGAATTTGAAGAAGCGGCAGCAGTGCGGGATAAAATTAATCAGTTGAAAGCGTTGTCATTGCAAGCTTAGAAAATTGCAACAGAAAAATCCAGATTAATTATTCGCATAACTATAATCCCATTCAAAACCAGCAGCCTGTTTTAATAAATCCAGCAGTGGGTCAGTTGGCAGCGCTTCGTGGGGATAAATATGATTCACCACAAATCCGCAACGCGCAAAGCCACATTCGTGTTTCCAGTTAAGTTCAGTATAGGGGGTTTGTACCTGACATTTATCGCAGGTGCAAAGTTTTCCAGGTAATATTTCCCCGGGTAAAAGTTTCCCGGGTAAAAGTTTCTCGGGTAAAAGTTTCCCAGGTGAATTCTCCCCAGGTAAAATCCCCCCAGGTAATTGCCAGTCGGAAATTTTCCAGTCGGCAATACGCTTTGTGCAGTTCGGACATTTTGGATTTGCAGTTTTGGTATAACCAACGCAACTGGGGAATTCTGTAGGTTCCATAAAAGAAATAAAGCAATGATTCTCACCATCAACCGGAAATAAATTTATATTGGGTGAGCAACCTAAAAAAGTGATTAAACTTAAAAAGCGTTCGCCAGGTAAGTAATGGTTAGGTTGGTGTTCCTCGGAAATAATAAATTGTGATTTAGTCAAGGTGTTTAATATTGACTGAGAATCAAACGTGTTATCGGTGGATTTTGGGAAAAAAATTAATTTTGAAATATTCATATTAAAATTTGCTGGCTAATATCATGATTCCGGAAGTGCCTGCACATTATAACATGCCCGCATCTACACAAAACTATTGTGTTTTTAAATTAAAGATACACTACAATAACCTCCATGAACTTACTAGACTTTTCCATCGCCCGTATCCCTCGTATTATATTCAATCGTGGTGCCATTGAGCTGTTGCCGAAGCTTTGTCTGCAATATGGTAAAAATGTTTTACTGGTCACCGGTGCCAGTTCATTTGAATCGACCATTGCCTGGCCGGCTTTAAAAAAATCATTTGAACAGAACGGTATACAGCTCAAAAAGTGTGCAATTCCCGGCGAGCCATCCCCGCAAATGGTGGATGACATTGTTAATGAATATAAAAACCATTCATTTGATGTTGTATTAGGCATTGGCGGCGGCAGTGCTTTAGATGCAGCGAAAGCCATTGCGGGTTTATTAAATGTAAAGCGTTCGGTTATGGATTATCTGGAAGGCGTCGGGCCGGAGCTGAACTATGAAGGCCCGGCAGTCCCCTTTATTGCCGTGCCTACCACTGCCGGTACAGGTTCAGAGGCGACCAAAAATGCGGTGCTCAGTGTGCAGGGTGAAAACGGATTTAAAAAATCATTTCGTGATGACCGACTGGTTGCAGAATATGCGGTGATTGATCCGAAGTTATTAAGTACCTGCCCGAAAAATGTTATTGCAGCAAATGGTATGGATGCACTGACCCAGTTAATTGAATCTTACGTTTCAACCCGTGCAAATGAAATGACGGATGCACTGGCTTTAAGTGGTATTCGCCTGCTTAGAGACAGTTTATTAAGTTTGTATGATGTTGCGCTAAATAGTCCACAGGTAACCAGTAAGGCGCAGGATAAAATGGCTTATGCGTCATTAATGTCTGGTATCTGTCTGGCACAAACCGGTCTGGGTTCGGTGCATGGTTTGGCTTCACCGCTGGGCGCTTTTTATCCCATTCCCCACGGGGTTGTTTGTGGTACATTGCTGGCGGATGCCACAGATATAAATATTCGTTTAATGTTAGAGCGAGATCCAACTAATCCTGCTTTAGATAAGTATGTTGTTTTAGGTGATGAGTTTACCCAGCAGCAGCATAATAATAACCATAAATCATGGGAAGGTTTGTGTGACACATTGCAGCAGTGGACAGCGCTTATGCAGTTGCCTAAATTGAGTCAATTCGGTGTGACGGAAGATGGGCTGGATAAAGTGATTACGAATAGTCGGGGCAGCAGTATGAAAACCAATCCCGTTGTAATGACAGATGATGAAATTCGTGAATTATTATTAAGACGGTTATGAGTTACGTATTTTACCTGAATTTATATTGATGCGTTATTCAACGTTTTACAATAACCGCTTCATCCGATGGACTGGCAATCGCATAAATCATCAAGTGAAAATTTTCAGCTGATTATTTTAATTTAGGGTATAGATGGGGGAGCAAGGAAAACTCGGTGTTTATAAAACCGAGGGCATTATAGATAAAGCCTCATGCTCTGCATCACTGTTTTTATTATCCGGTGAAAGTTGGTACTCAAGTAGATCATAATATCGGCGGATATTGGTGACATATTTCACCGGCTCCCAACCGCGTGCATATCCGTATTTGGTTTTTTTGTACCATTTTTTTCTGGCCAGCAGGGGCAGGGTTGTTTGTAAGTCACTCCATTTATTTGGGTTTTTCCCCTGTTTTTTAGCAATTATTTGAGCATCAATAACATGATAGTAACCGACATTATATGCGGCCATGGCATACCAGGTTCGGTCAGGTTCTTTTAAACTTTTGGGAAAACGTTTACGAATCTGGTCAAGGTATTTTGCACCACCCATAATGCTGCTTTTCGGATCGAGTCTGTTTTTAATCCCCATCTGTCCAGCGGTTTGCTGGGTTAACATCATAATGCCGCGCACTCCAGTTGGAGATACTGCCTTTGGGTTCCAGTGAGATTCCTGATAACCCATTGCGGCTAACAATTTCCAGTCGATATTAAATTTATCGCCTGCTTCATTATACATGTTGAGGTAGTTGCTCAGGCGGGTGGCAATATGGCGTTTATAAATTCGGTTACCGACATAGTCAAATTTATCGACATGGCCATAATGTTTTTCAGTTAAGTGGGTGATTCCACCGTTATTTAAATTACGCCAGAAAAAACTCATGGCTTTATCATATAAGCTTGAGTCTATATTTTTAGGAAAAGCCCAGGCTAATTTTTTTGGTTTTGAAATATTAAATGCGACACGCAGTTCTAGTAGAAAGCGCTGGTTGAGCATGACTTCATTTGAGTCAGCAACGGTAAAATCAATTAACTGATTTTCTACCAGATAAAGTAGCTGCTCACTTTCAATATTGCGTTGAGCATTCCAGTTTAAATCCGGGTACTCATTTTTTAACTGGTTTAAGCTGTCGATGTGGCTGGAGCCGTCGATAACTTCAAGAATACCATCTTCCAGATCAGTCATTTTTTTAGGGCGATAAGACTGGTTGTTATAAATTAGCTGCTCGGTAATTTCCATATAACTGGCGGCGAAGCGTACAACCTCTTTGCGTGATTCTGTGATGGTTAATCCGGCGGCGGCAAAATGTGCCTTGCCGGAATTTAGTATTTCAAAAATTTCATGCAGGTTATCGCTGGTGATGACTTTGAGCTTTACGCCGAGTGAATCTGCAAAGCGTTTTGCTAAGTCATATTCAAAGCCGGTTTTTCCTGCGGGGCCTTCATAATAGGTGGTAGAGCTGTTGCGTGTGACAATGACCAGTTCACCACTTTCCAGTACCTGGTTAAGGGTGTTGGGCTTGAACAACAGGGGGATGACTTTAAACGTCATCAGAATCACACTAATTAAAACAATTAACGCGATACCCATAAGTCGACATCGTGGGCTTTGTAAGGGGTTTTCCATTTATAAATAACACACTATTGTTTTAATTTACCAGAGCATCCCTGGCGCTGAATCGACTGCATACTTTATAGTTATAGTTTAAATTCAGCCCAAATGGGGCAGTGATCCGAGGGTTTTTCCATGGCGCGAACTTCATAGTCTATTCCAGCGTCATTGCATTTTGCAGATAATTTTTTTGTGGCCAGGATCAGGTCGATACGCAGCCCCCGGCGGGGCTCTTTATCAAAGCCTTTGCTGCGATAATCAAACCAGCTGAAGCGATCATCTACAGCCGGGTGCAACTGGCGATAGGTGTCCATCAAACCCCAGTCGGTGAGGTTTTTTAGCCACTGTCTTTCTTCGGGTAAAAAACTACATTTGCCGGTTTTTAGCCAGCGTTTTGCATTGTCTTCACCGATACCGATATCAAGGTCGATGGGGGCAATGTTCATATCCCCCATGACGATTAAATTTTCATCGGCGTTGTACTGGCTATTGAGTAGCTGATTTAAATTTTCGTAAAAGGCTTTCTTCGCTGGAAATTTCGTCGGATGCTTATTGCTGTCTCCCTGGGGGAAATAGCCATTCATCACGGTGATAACTTTACCCTCTATGTCAAATTTGGCGGAGATAAAGCGGCGTTGGGCATCCTCAGTGTCACCGGCAAAACCTTTGCTGATTTCCAGTGGTGAATGTTTAAACAGCAGGGCGACGCCGTAGTGGGTCTTTTGTCCGTGAAATGCACACTGATAACCGAGTGACTCAATCATCTGCACAGGAAAATCACTGTCCTGGGCTTTGGTCTCCTGTATGCCGATAACGTCCGGGGCATGGGTGCTGATGAGTTTTTCCAGCTGATGCTGACGCATACGAATGCTGTTGGTATTAAAAGAGATGACTTTCATTATGTCGCTTATTTCATTCTAAGGGTAAAATGTGCAGCATACACTATTCTTGTTTTCATCGCTTGCTGGATACTTAATGTTAACGATTACCCCGATTCATGCCTTTTCTGATAATTATATCTGGGCGCTACAGCGTAGCGGTTCGCCACATCTGGTGCTGGTTGATCCGGGGCAGGCCGAGCCGGTGATTAATTATGTAGAAGACAATAATTGTCAGCCACTGGCGATTCTAATTACCCACCAGCATTATGATCACACCGGTGGCGTGGCCGCGTTATTAAAAAAATACCCCGGATGCTTATTGATCGGGCCAGATCGTGATCCGTCTGATATTAAGCTGAGTATTGATTTGCCGGTGGCGCAGTTGTTTACCCGCAAAGTCAAGGGGGGCGATGTGGTAAACCTGCCTGAGCTGGATATTCAGTTTGAGGTGAAGGCCATTCCCGGGCACACCCTCGATCATCTGGCATTTTATGGCGAAGGGTTGGTGTTTTGTGGTGATTTGCTCTTTGGAGCCGGTTGCGGGCGAATTTTCAGTGGTACGCCCCAACAGTTTGCCGATTCACTGGATCTGTTAATGACGCTGCCGCAGGAGACATTAATGTACTGCGCCCATGAGTACACGGTGGATAATCTGGGCTTTGCCAAATGGGTAGAGCCTGCGTCTAGCGACATCATAGCGCGGGATAAACTTGAAATGGCCAGGCAGGAGAAAGGCCAACCGACGGTTCCGACCCGTGTCGGTCTGGAGCTGAAAACCAACCCCTTTGTGCGTTTGCAGCAGCCGCAGGTCAAGCAGGCCGCAGAAAAATTTGCCGGCCACGCTTTAAATAAAAACTGGCAGGTGTTTGCAGCACTGCGGGAGTGGAAAGACACTCAGTACGATTAAGCCCTAACGATTAACTTGAGATGAATTAATTTAGATGTTAATTTGTTTTATGCTGCTTACTGGACGCTTACTGGCGGATGGCAGTGTGTTAACAAAAAATAACTCACAGAACTTTACAGCTTTCGTTAACTTTAAGTATTTGTCATACGGAGATGACGAATATGTTATCTGTTTTTTTCTTTTTTTTAAAATTGTATGAGCGAATTATGATCGTTATAAATTATGATCGTTATAATAAGGCTAACAGTTAATATTTAAAAAATTAAGATTCTGTAGTGACAAAACATAATAATTAAAAAATATTGCCAGAAATGGATAAACAGAAGGGGGGGATGATGGTAAAACGAGCTCTTGTTGTAGACGATTCTAAATCGGCACGCTTCGCTCTGAAGCGCATGTTGAAAACACTCAAGCTGGAAGTCGACACGGTCGAGTCCGCCGCAGATGCCATCAGTTATTTACAGGATCATCTCCCGGATGTCATTTTCATGGACCACATGATGCCGGGCATGGATGGTTTTGAAGCCGTGAAGCGCATTAAAGATAATCCGCAAACCGCCATTATCCCCATAATGATGTACACCTCCAAGGGGGGGGATGTTTATTTAAGCCAGGCACGGGCGTTGGGTGCGGTCGGCATTATTCGCAAAACCATTGCACCGGTGGAATTACAAAGCTCTTTGCAGGAGCTCGGTATTATCGATGAAATTCCCCATGAGACTACACTTGAAGTTGATGCAGCGTCTGAAAGTTTAACTCGTTCAAATGAAACCCACTTAAATGAAACCAGTGCAGGCGAAGTTAAAACAGCAGAGGGTCAAAAAGAAAACACCATTGATTTTTATATTAAAGACCTGCACCGCCTCATAGATGACCAGACGATTGAACTGCACAGAAGTATGTGGCTGGGAATAGAATCCGCAAGTAATGAAATTTTTAACCGTCTCAATAGTGATTTTGAAGAAAAACTTGAAAAGTTACAGGCGGAGTCTCAGGAAAATAAAGCCGCTGAGTTTTCATTATTTAACGGCAGGAAATTGTGGCTGGTTTTCGGGTTTAGCCTTTTGTTAATTGTATCTGTCGCGTTTAATATTGTTCTGATAAGCGATTCTGACACTCCGAAAACTGCATTAGTTGATGATGTGATAAAACAGCCACTAGCAAGTGAGGCAAAGCCATTGCCGGGTGAAATTAAAAGAGTAAGTAAAAATTCAAACAACTTTGTGGAAGTACAGAATAATAAGAAATTACAGCAAAAATTTATACAATGGGCATCGGAAAAAATTATTGAATATCCCTATGATGAAGTCGCGCTCAATGATAAACGTTTACCCAATATCGAGGAGCTCATTAAGAAAGCCGTTGAAGCCAGATTCAAGGGGCGTATTATTTTACAAACTCATGCGGGAAATTTTTGTCTGAATATAGATCAGATGGGAAATTACAAACTGGCAGATAATAAATTGTCTATTGTTAACTGTGAATTTATTGGTAACTACATACAACCGAATGATGAATCAACCAGCCACCAGTCATTAAGTTTTGTTAATTTTCTATCAGATAGTGATCACTTAAATCAGCAGGGCATTGCTATTGAGGTGCAAAGTATGACGAGAAGAATAGAGCTCTCGCAATACCCGGAGCGCATTCCACAAACGACGGCAGACAAATGGAATCAGGCCGCACAACTGAATAATCGTATTACAGTTATGCTCGAACCTGATTCTGTTGATCTGTGATTTTATCAGTCTAACTTAATTAGGCTTGATCAGAGCATCCCGAAGTTAAAACAGTTTGTAAAGCTATGCTATACAGTTGTTATATCTTTAGTGCATCAAGTGTTAAGAAAAATTAATCACCCAGCATATCCAGTGCATTCACCAGGCTGCGTTTCATGCGATTAAATGAACTGGCAAGTGAAGCAATTTCATCTTTGCCGTGATCATCGCATTCGCCGCCATCCATTTTGCCCATACTCACATCATGGGCAATGCGTGAAATTTCTTTTACCGGTTTAATGACAATAAAATGCAGGAAAATATTTAACATAATAAATACACTTGAAAATACAATAAGCAGGGCAATCATAAATGTATGAAAGGTTGTGTCGGCGCGTGCGAGTGGCACCGACATGGGAACACTAACAATTTGTGAGCCCACTATTTCATTGAGCCTCCAGCCAAAACCATTGGCGCGGCCGTAGCTTGCCAGCATAGTTTGTGGTGCATCGTCGATATTACCGTGACACTGCAGGCAGTTTTCATTTTTAACTTTTATGGGTCTGGCAATGTACAACATTGGACCGGTTGGGCTAATGCGCTCGCCAACCACTTCTTTTTCCTGTTGGTTATTGCGAAAATGTTCAATGATACTGGTTTCCCATTCCGTCGCCCGGGATGCGGGATTGGTGGGGTTGAGTGTGGCTTCTTTATAAGAATATTCCGGATATTTTTTTCTTAAATTATTGATATTGGTTGTGGCAGCATAAGCGGGAACGGTTTGTGGTAAAAACTGACGTTTTATCTGCACCGCTAAAAGTGGCCTGACTTCCTTGACCGTGTAGGTGCGCACCGCTAATGCACTTTCTAATAATATTCCCGCGGTATGTAATATTTCATCACGGGCATTGCGTTGCAATACTTCGTAGGAGGCAAAGCCCGCACCGGCCATGCCAAGTGTAAATACAGCCAGCATAATCAAATTAAATTTTGTTCGTAATCCCATGATTGAGTCCTTAAAGTTTACTGAATCTGCATTACAGGCATTCGCAGATGATTAAGATGTTATGTAGAGCCAGGTCTCGAAGTGAATCTGTGAATTTAAATGGTTAATCTATAACACCCTCTTTTTTGCATTTTAAAAAACGTGTATATGTGTTATTGAATTCGTGTAAATCAAAGTGACTATCAAAGCTGCCCGTTTTGGGCCAGCTGGGCCAGAATGCCAGGGTTAGTCTGGCATCCAGGCCCTGAATGAATTCATCACGCATTTTGACTGTATGGCTGGTAAATGCCGCACTGCTTTTCTTGTAAAGCACACTGATTTTATGTTGTGGATGTTTGTCTATCTGCAGGCCAAGATCCGGGTAACTTAAATCAATATTAGATTTTGTTTTGGCGAAAAAAATGTGACCATTGTAGATTAAATAAACCGGTGTTTTTGACTGTCCATCCTGCATTTTGTTGGTTTTTGAAACCATCAGGCAGACTTTTTTTCTGGATGCCGGGTCCTTTTCAAAAACGACTTTCCAGTTTGCTGTGTCGCTAGTTGAGTTACTGTTTGCGTTGCTGGTTGTATCGCTGGCTATATTGTTGGCGAAGGTAGCAAAAGACAGTGATCCAATAATACACAGATTTAAAAACACAAATAAATATTTAATCATTTTACGGCTCTAATTAATTGTTCTGGGTTATTGCTCTAAGTTATTGCTCTAAGTTATTACTCGGGGTTATTACTCTAAGTTATTACTCTGGGTTATTGTGAAAACAACTGATGCATTTTATCTAAAAAAACTTTTTTATCTTTTTCAGTCACCAGGTGATGAGATAACTGCTTTAATAAATCACTCACCGACACAACATTTTGCATATGGCGTTTAATTAAGGTGGGAGTAATAGGCCCGAGAAATTCTATTAATGCAGATTCAATCTGGGAAATTTGCAATGTGCTGAGCTCAACGCCTGCCAGGCTACCATCGGTTTTTAGTGCGCGGGGTAAAGGCTGGGAGGTGAGGGCTGCCATCTGAGAATCAATTTTCTGACTAAAATTATCTTTGCTTTGCTGATCAGGCAGGGCATTTATTAACAGGTCGGTTAACTCATTTAAGTCAGAGGCTTTTTTCGCCGTGCGTTTAACCATCACCGGGGCGATAGGACCCAGACTGTTAATCAGTAAACTGGAAATTTTATTGAGTATCTGCTCATCCCATTCATATGCCTTGGGTTTCTTTACTGTGTCTATATCAGCAGGGTTTATATCAGCAGGGTTTATATCAGCAGGGTTTATATCAGGGTGGGGTGTTTGTATAAATGCGGTAGTGCTGTGTTGTGGAGTGATGACTGTTTGTGAGGATGGAAAATCCAGCGGTTTATCAGTGGCGGGTTTATTTTGCTTTTTTGAAAATGAGTCAAGTGCATTATTTAATGCTGCTATCATTTCCTGCATATTTTTATAGCGTTGTTGCTGGTCTCTTTTTAAAGCACTAATCAGTACGTCATAAATTGCAGGTAATAAAATGGGTTTTAAATCTTTTAATTCATCTTCAGACTGATTTAATACGGCCTGCAAAATATCCGGTAATGCTTTTGCTGGAAATGCCTGTTTGCCACTGAGCATTTCAAATAGCACCACACCCAGTGCCCAGATGTCGGTGCATGCAGCTACCTTTTTTCCGCGTAACTGTTCCGGCGACATATAGGCTAAAGTGCCCACACTCATGCCGGTACTGGTTAAATTATTGTCCTGCACTTTGGCAATGCCAAAGTCGAGAATTTTTACCCCTGTATTTTCAGTGAGCATAATATTGGCGGGCTTGATATCCCGGTGCACAATATTATGTTTATGCGCAACCGCTAGCCCCTGGGCAATTTGCAGCGCAATTTCTACTGACTGCTTCTGCAGTAGTGGGCCACGGCTGATACGTTTCGCCAGGGTTTCACCGCCATAGCAGGGCATGGTGATATACATCTGCCCATCGGGCGTTTCACTGACATCGTGGATAACACAAATATTGGGATGATCTAACTGCGATGCGGAGCGGGCTTCGCTTAAAAAACGCTGGCGGGTATTTTCATCGCTGAGTAAACTTACCGGTAAAAATTTTAATGCAACATTGCGTTGCAGTTTAGTGTCGAAGGCCTTAAAGATAATGCCCATTCCACCCACGCCAATCTGCTCAACAATATTGTATGAGCCGATACTGTCACCCGCCTGAAAAACTTTATATTGCTGGGTAGAGGGCTCAACAGGTGTGTCCACATCCCAGACTTTGCTTTGTTCATTCGCATTGAGCAGGGATATGGCTTTTGCATAAATTTCAGAATCTTTTCCACATAATTCAGCAAGAAAAACCGAGCGTTGTGCCACCGGTAAAGACAGGGCTGCATCAAAATACATCTGTACTTTTTCCATGTCTTCTTTGTTCATTTATGCGCCAGCTGGGGGGTTGTTGAAACTGTGACGATAGATAATAGCGGATTTGTTAAAAATATGACAGCGCATTAGGATGCTCTGATCAAGCATCCACGGCGGGCGTTGTGTTTTTTAAATAATGCCTTCAAGGCGCTGTTTTTGTTTTTCCAGTTCGGTTATTAAAAAGTTTTTAAATATGCGCACCCGTGCGGTGGTACGCACATCAACATGGGTGAGTACCCATAGCCCCCAGCCGGCTTCAATAAATTTTACCGGAATTCGAAACAGTTCAGGGTCGCTATCACATAACGCACAGGGCAGTTGTGCAATGCCTAACCCCTGACGCGTCATTTGCAACATCATGCCGAGTTCACTGGTGCGATAAACATGGGGTGTATCCGCTAAACTTTTTTCAATCCACGGTGCGCGGGTATGACTGTCACCAATCCAGGTGATGCAGGGTGTAGTGGAGTAAAAATTTTCTTCGTTAATCCGTTCAAAAAAATGTCGATTGCCATACACCGCAAAGGCTAAATGGGTGATGCGCTTTCCCACCAGATTTTGCGGTGGCTGGTCGGTGGCACGCAGGGCAATATCCGCTTCCCGGGCGGTTAAATTCAAGTCATCTCTTGAGGCTATTATTTCCAGATCCACATCCGGGTACTGTTTGATAAAGGATTCAATGACAGGCATGGCCAACTGTTGCGTGCAAATATCCCCGACGGTGAAACGCAGGCGACCACTCAGCTCCTGACTTTCTGCCAATGCATGACGTTCAATACTGTGTATTTCCTCCGCCATCTGTTCAACATATTCAATTAGATGTTCACCCATCGGCGTAATCATCCAGGCATTGGCACTGCGTTCAAATAGCCGGCTATCTAACTGCTGCTCAAGCGCGTTGATACGCCGGGACACGGTGGTTTGATTTACCCGCAGTTGTGTGGCGGCCTGTTTAACCGAGCCGCTGCGCACCACCTGCAAAAAGTAACGCATATTATCCCAATCTATAGGTTGCATATTTGCATTCCAGTTCTGTATTTATCGAAATATACATGCATATTTATATAGCTTAATCTTTCGCATGTCAATTGTGGATTGCGGGTAGCGCACAGCCAATATTATGAAAACGGCTGAAAAAATAATAACGGGACGTTTCGGTATTAAAAAGCAGTGCGTGGAATTTTCTCGACGCTGGTTGCATCAGCACCGGAGGATGATTTACGACGATGTGGAAATTGCGGCACAAATTTGGGACAAAATTCATTACTACACCGATATCAGCGGTCAGCAGAAATACCCGGTGATTAATATTGAAAATGGTGCGTCTGCATTGCCAGCCCCTGGTGATCTGTTAATTTATAGCGCTGAATTTTTAGGCACAGGCCATGTGTCAGTTATTGTGAATGTAGAAAAAAGTTCAGGATTAATTTATGTGCATGAACAAAATTATGAGAATAAATATCAGCCACCGTATCAACAACGTTGTATTTCATTTGTGAATAAAAACAATCGAAACTGGTTACAGGATGAATATGTACTGGGCTGGAAAAGTCTGCAAAAAAAAATTAAAGTTTAACAAACCACAGGAGAAATATTATGGATCAAACCTTATCGAGTGAGCTTTACTGGCTAGGCTGGAATATTGTGTTAACCGCGGTGATGGTTATCCCGTATGCGACTTATCGGACAATAAAATTGGGCGGTTTATTGCAGGTGTTTAAAACCCCCTTGCCCGGTGATAATCCGTTTGATGATGCCTGGGCGCATCGTGCCTATCGTGCACACATGAACGCTTTTGAAGGTATTGCATTATTTGCACCCGCGGCGATTGCAGTGCATGTCAGTGGCGCAGGTAATGAAATAACCGCTATGGCCGCGGCGGTCTATTTCTGGGCACGTTTAATTTATGCACCGTTGTATTATTTTGAAGTGCCCTATTTTAAAACTTTGGTTTGGTCAGTGGGTTTAACGGCGACATTAGTGCTGGTTTATGAGTTATTGATTTAACAATGCTCAAATGATTTTATTCAAAATCACCCCTTAGAAAAACGCGGACCGAGGGTAGTACTGCCCCATAAAATTATTAAGCATTATCAATGTTGTCCCGTCAACTTCAGGTTCCCGCCATTCCCGAATGCCTGTGTCGGGAATCCAGTGACTTTGCAACGCTTGAAGCCACTGGATCTTCGACACAGGCATTCGGAGATGACGAATACGCTGTTTGCTATTGTCATGTCTCTGCTTATTTGTAATTAACATACCAATAGTTTAAAAATTATTTACCCGCATTATGAATACGCACCATTGCAGTCGGTCCGCGCCAGTCCAGATCTGCGGGCACTAAATCGCCTACACCATGCACGCCATTGTGAATGGTTACAAATCCTTCGCCATCACCTTCAATAGTTGCATTGGTGCCGCCGCAGGGTGGCCCTGGAATATCGATACACAGTTCATTATTATCTTCTGATCCCGCATCATAGGTCATCGCCATTGCATTGGCGTAGCGATTCTTTTTAGGCGCTTTTAAGGTGACGGATGTAAATGCATCATTGCTGGTCGCTAACATGCCGGCAACCGTAAAGTAGGTTTTGTTTGGAGCTTTAATTTCTACGGTAATAGACGTACCGGGTAAAATAACCGGCGGTGCCTGATCGAGGGTTGTCATGGTAGCAGCGACATTACTGTCCCCTGCAAGCGCTTCTAATAAAGGGCTTACATTACCGCTTTCCGCCATAATCACCAGACCAGGGGAGGCTGCTTCTGTGACCTTGAAAAGCTTAAAGTTTTTATTGTGAGCAATAACAGCCGGTGGAGTGATAACATGATTTGCGGTCGTGTTGGTAATGGTGACATGGTAGGTGTTTAATTCATTGCTATGGGCCATGACATTACTTGCAGCTAATGTTGATGCCATTGCCAGTGTTACCGATAGTGAGAGAGGTAATAATTTCATGGGTGAAACTCCTGTGATTTTTATCAGTTAATGGTGGGTGCTTCAGTTTCATTAAAAAACCTGAAGCGAAGTAAAGATTAACCAGTAAAAGTCACATGAAGGTCGCCTAATTATCACATTTTTATCACAATTGAAAAATACAGGTGCAGGCTGTGTTGTAGAATTGGGAAATACATTGTGTAAAAATCACAGTGGAAATAGCCCAAAAAAAAGCCCTGAAATTCAGGGCTTTTTTTATTCGTTATTGTGTAGACCGTTTATTTTTTGCTGTCTAATTCCTGATAGTAACTAATCAAAATATCGGCCACTTCAGGTCGTGAGAATTCTTTCGGTGGGGCGATGCCCTGGCCTAACATTTCACGTACCTTGGTGCCAGATAATAATACGAAGTCATCTTTTTCGTGATCCGGTGCTTCACACATCATGACGACTTTATCTAATTTCTTGGAGTAGGCAGTGTGGTCGGCTTCAAAAATTTCAATGTCTAATGCGCCCGCAGGTACTTCATTTTTGAAAATGGTCTGCGCATCAAATGCGCCGTAGTGATCGCCAACACCGGCGTGGTCACGTCCAATAATAAAGTGAGTTGCGCCCATGTTCTGACGGAACAAGGCGTGCAGTACAGCTTCGCGTGGGCCCGCATATAACATGTCGAATCCATAGCCGGTCACCATTGCGCTGTTTTCCGGGAAATACAGATCAACCATTTTACGAATGGCTGCATCACGAACCGGTGCAGGAATATCCCCCGGCTTTAATTTGCCTAACAGCATGTGAATGACCAGGCCGTCACAACCCAGACGATCCATTGCCATATGACATAATTCTTCGTGGGCTAAATGCATTGGGTTGCGGGTCTGGAAGGCCACCACTTTTTTCCAGCCGCGCTCGGCAATTTCGTTACGAATTTCAACTGCGGTGCGGAAGGTGTCAGGGAATTCAGTGATGAAGTAAGAGAAGTTTAAAACTTTAATCGGGCCGGAAAGGCAAACTTTACCCTGTGAATTAAACGCTTCAACACCGGGGTGGGCTTCACCGGCAGCAGGTGCGTAAACTTTTTCGCTCATCATTGCCATGTCCGCATCTGAAAATTCTTCAACGGCTTCAACGTCCATGACGGCTAAAACAGGATTGCCTTCAACATTCGGATCTTTCAGTGCAATTCGATCACCGGCTTTAATACTGCCCGCGTCTTCAACCAGATTTAGCACGGGTGTTGGAAAGAACAAACCGGCGGTGGTTTTCATTTCTTTAGCCACTGATAACGCATCGGCTTTCGACATGTAACCGGTTAGCGGGTTGAAATAACCCGCGCCCATCATCACCGCGTTTGCAGCGGATGCTGAGCTGACAACAATAGAAGCCAGACCTTCAGCTTCTTTTTGCAGGGCTTCATTTTCCGCTGTGTCATAGACAAATAGTGGGTTCAGTTCGTTAGAACCGTGTGGCTTAATCATTGTGTTCTCCTCGGTCTGGGCCATATTCTGGCGCAGGTATTTTTATAGTGTTTTAAATCTGCCGGCAGATTAGCGGATTTGTTAATGTAACTGATTGATATTAATCATGTTGCAGTCACTTAATGTCTAATCACACAGGCGAATGAATAATTGGCATTGGAACATCATAAAGGGGATTGGAAGATTAGCTAATTCATATCCTTAGGGGCAGTATGAGTTTTTTTTATTGTGGGTGAATTTCAGGGAGAAAATTAACCGAAACAAAATTATTTAGTTGAATAATAAGCTGTAAAAAAGTCTTCATTAAGAATACAAAATCGAACTTGTTGATGCTCGGATGATAAATCATAAATATCAGTAAAATCAACGGTCTATGTTTCAAAAGCAGGCATGATAACCTGACATAATGACATGTCATCGTGTCAGTTTTGCAGAAATTCGTGCGGCATTTGAACCGTTGCTAAGTCTATGATAATTAAAATGAAATTATTTCTTATTGAGGGTATTTAAAGCGGTGTAATGCTTACTGGATGCTGTATCAGTATATTTTGTTTTATTTAAGTCGTTGATAATAAGCCGGATAAGATGATCTAATCCGGCTTATATATTCGTTCACCTGTTACCAGTAGAAGTTATATCCCACTTGCAGGATAACGGCACTCAGGTCCGGCGCAATATCCAGTCCCTGTTGTTCAGGCAGTATTGTATCCTGAACCGTGTATGACTGATTCATGAGTTCAGCGCGAAGGGTAAACTCACTGTTATCGCTCATTTCATAACCATACTTCAGGCCAATAGTTGTGCCAGTGAATTCGCTTAAACGGTAATCTGCACTGGCAAACTCAGTAGAGGCAACATCGCTTTGTAATAAATAATTTACAAAGAAGTCAGCACTGCTTTGTGAGTAGTAGCGAAGATGGGGTTGTAGGTAATGTTTGCCACCTAACTCGTAACGATATCTGAAATCCAGAGTATGGGAATCTATGCCCCAGTCATCGGTGAAGTATCGATAAGAAAGATTAATAACATCTTCATTTAAATGGTGAACGGTACGCCAGAAAAAAGTATTTCTGGTGCGCTTGTCGGGACGCTTTTCATAAAGATAAGGGAACGACTCCGTTGTCGGTAGATTTGCTGTTAACGTACCATCATTTTCAAGTACAGAGATAAACCGGTAAGGGTCGGTTAAGTAACCGCTTGAATCACTGAAACCCAAATTAAACTGCATAATCGTTGAACGGTTAATTACCTGAGTTAACCCAAGCATAAAGTCTAATGTGGTTTTTGTATCAGTGCCGCCTTTTTCACCCTGATCGAAGTTGCCATCGATCATGTAAGTAAACTCCGGGTTTTTACCACCAACCGGATCCCATTCATCCGATGTAAAGCCCAGACCCACGGTATAAGTACTGTTTCTATCGCTGCTATCCTGTGCATAAGTCGCACTGGCTGCCAGTGAGTTGAAGTCGTACTCTTTTGAAAAGTTACCTCCGATGGTAATGCTTTTAAGTCTGTCAATAGGTGTTGTCCAGTCAACACCTAATGCAACTCGGGTATCTCTAAATGAGCTGTTAAGCGGTAGCTCACCTGCTGGAGTTGTATAGTTTGAGCCGCCTGAAGGCTTGGTAAATGTCTGTTCTGTTGTTGTCGGAACCGCACCATAAGGTGTAGAGCCTGTCAGTGCATCATAAACCACTTTGAATTTTAAATATTCGTCTTCATCAATTTCTTTTGTTGCGCTCACAACCGGTTCAAACACACTCACCCGGCCATCGGCTTCAGAATAATAAAGAAACGCCGTATCAACATCCCACTCACCGGTTTCTGCCTGCGCCGCCGGTGCACCTGCCTGTAACAGTGCACAGGTTGCCATGGTTAATTTACTTTTAATGGACAGTTTATTATGGCTATCCGAGTTGTCTGTTTGAGTGCTAATGTCTGTTAAGCATTGTGTGTTTTTTAATTGCATCCGCATCCGCCTCCACCTACGCCCTGTCCACCGGTTGAGGCTTCTTTACTGAAGTAAATATGCTCATCCAGAAAAATCTCATTCTCGTCTGCCACCAGTGCCATTGATGGCTTGGCCAGCAGGTCTTTTTCCCAGGGTTGCACCGTGGTGCATGCGCTTAATGTCAGCACACTGGTTATTAATAAAATTCGAAACATTAAATTATTCCTCAACTGAAACGGTTGTGTTTGGTGTGTTTTGCATTTGCTGCAATAAATGCTTTATGGTCTGTTCTTTTTCACCCTTGCTCTTATTCCAGAAGCCGGTATAACGAATACGCAGGCGACCTTCTGAATCCACCAGATAACTGCTCGGCATGCCTTCTACGCCATATTGTTCAGCAATTTTAGCTGCAGGGTCGAAGGCGACGGGGAAGTTGATGGCCTGGGATTTAATGAATTTATCTGCCAGGGCTTTATCTTTATCCAGATTAATGGCCACAATTTCAAAAGGCATGTCTTTAAATTTTTCTTTCATGCTAATCATCCATGGAAATGAATTTTTGCATGGCCGGCACCAGGATGCCCAGAAATCCACATACACCAGCTTTCCCTGTAGTCTGGAAAGCTGAATCGGGGTATCTTGTGTGGGCAGCTGGAATTGCGGTGCGAAGGGATAGTCTGAACGGGCGGTTTTGCTGAGCAACAGCAATAAAATAAACAGCGCCACAACCCTTGTTTTGTTGATGTTTTGAGTCGATGAATTTAAAGGTGTTAATCGCATATTGCGGACTATATTTAAAGAATCTTAAGAAAAGCTTAAGCCGGCATTGTAAAGGTATCGGGGTAAAGAGTGATTAATAAGAATGACAGATTAAACGGAATGCAGAATGCGAATAATATTAATAGAAGATGATGTGTTGCTGGGGCAGGGAATTGAGGCGGGGTTTAAGCAGCAGGATTATATTGTGGACTGGTTTCAGCAGGGCCAGCCAGCGCTCATGTCGATAAAACATGAGGAGTATGATGTGATGGTGCTCGACCTGGGCCTGCCGGATATGTCCGGTTTGGAGCTACTAAAAAGTCTGCGTAACCAGGGTAGCCAGTTGCCCGTGTTAATCTTAACTGCGCTGGATGGTGTGGAAGACCGCATTGCCGGACTGGATGCGGGGGCGGATGATTATCTGACCAAACCCTTTGATCTGAATGAAGTATACGCGCGCATTCGAGCCCTTATCAGGCGCATGGGTGGACGTGCCGAGCCCTTGATTGAGTATAAAAATATACAGTTAAATCCGGCGGCGCATACGGTAACCCAAAATGATAAAGTGGTCGATTTGTCGCGTCGTGAATATGGGGTGCTGCTCGAGTTACTGGAAAATGCCGGACGGGTTTTATCCCGTACCCGAATGGAAGAAAGTCTATACAGTATGGATGATGATGTGGGCAGTAATGCGGTGGAAGTGCATATTCATCACTTAAGAAAAAAACTGGGCAATGATTTAATTCGTACCATCCGCGGGGTGGGGTATACCGTTGATAAGTCAGACATTGATAAACCAGGCTGAAGAGAGTTTATATGATCGGCGTGTAATGTGTTAATCAATATTAAATGTTATCTTAAGTTCCGGCTCTTCTTTTTTAAAGGTCAGAAAGCACTGTCATCATTTATAAAGTGATAAAAACTAATGTCAGAATGAAATATTCACTGCGTAATTTTCTATTAATTTCAATTTTATTCACCCTGATTATTGTTGGTAGCATCACAATATGGGGTGGTTATCGGGCGAGTGTGCATGAAGTGGAAGAATTGTTTGATGCGCAGTTATCCCGTTCGGCGCGTTTAATTCTGGGTCTGGTAATTGCAGAAGTAAATCTTGGACACATCAAGGAATTTTCCAGTGAGGTTAAGGAAAATAGTTTGACGGTGTTGGATAAAAAAAATATCGAGCAGCAAATATATCAGCAGGGACATTTATATGAACTGAAAATTGCGCATCAGGTCTGGGATACTTATGGCAATATGTTAATTCGTTCAGCAAATGCGCCATTGCATCCCATGAGTCAGCTAGAGAAAGGCTATGCTAACCAGATTTTTAACGGCAAAAACTGGCGAACATTTTCGTTATGGGATAAACACCACGAGTTTCAAATAATTACCGCAGAGAGTGAAGATGTACGTAACGATCTGGTGAATAAAATTACCCGTCAGATGACCTGGCCATTTCTATTATTGCTGCCAATGCTGGGTGGATTAGTGTGGTATTTTGTTGGCCGGGGGTTGCAGCCGTTAGAACAGATAGCCAGTGATATAGCTGTGCGTGAAAGTGAGCAGTTACATGCGTTAGAATTTGAACGTATTCCAGCGGAAATACAGCCACTGGTTGATGAGCTTAACCATTTGTTTGAGTCGTTACGTTTATCGTTTGATAAAGAACGTCAGTTTACCTCAGATGCAGCGCATGAGTTACGTACGCCACTGGCGGCGCTCAAAGTTCATTTACAGTTAATACAGTCCAGTGATAATGATGCAGATAAACAGACCGCACTTTTGGCCATTAGTCAGGGGGTTGAACGGGCGAGTCACCTGGTTAACCAGTTGTTAGGGCTGGCGCGTCTTGATCCGCAGGCTATTAGAGCAACACAGAAAATCACGCGGCTTAACCTGCATGAAATTTGTGTTAACCAGGTTGCGGAAATTTACCCGCTTGCGAATGATAAAAATCAGACCATCAGTTTGCAGGGTGATGAAAATGTTTTTATTCAGGGTTATGTTTATCCGCTGGAAGCAATGCTACGTAATCTGCTTAGCAATGCGGTGACTTATACTCCGCAGGGTGGCGAGATCATGCTTGAGTTAAGCAAAAATGCGGGTGATGTCGATATCTGGTTACATGATAGTGGCCCGGGTATTCCCACTGAGCAAAGAAGTGATGTGCTGCGCCGCTTTAGAAAAGTAGATGGAAATATGCAATCCGGTAGTGGTATTGGTTTGTCGATTGTCAGGCGCGTTGCCGAGCTTCATTATATGCAGATAGCGTTGTTAGCGTCGCCGATTCTAGGCGGACTTTGTGTGCACCTTCACCTGAGAAATTCAGATAAATTATGAACAAAAATGAAAATTCGAAACATTAAATATGAAATATGAAATCAAAATATGAAATTTAACATACTGATTTTTATTCTTATCAGCTCGGTGCTGATGTCCTGTAATAGTAATGTTCGTGAGCGCAATTCTTCTAATGTGAATAGTTCCCAAAATAGTACCCAGAATAGTTCCCAGAATAGTTTTCTGGATCAGCAAAAAAATAATTCTGAAACTAAACCACAACAGAAAATAGTGTATGTAGATTCGAGTGGTTTTTTGCGGTTAATAAAAGCATTGCCAGATAATGCAATGCGCCGTGAAGGTGAGCAGCGGCTTGCAGCGTTAAAACATAAAACTAAACAGGCTGAAAAAATACCGGTAAATTCAATTGTCTCATTGTTTGAAGCATTAATGGAAAGTTACCCGTTACAGTCACATGATAAGCTGTTATTTGAGTTGTCCAGTGTTTATGAAGATGTAGATGAAAGCAATGCAGCATTAAAATCACTGGATCAGATACTGGCAATTTATCCAGGTATTCTGTATTTAGATGAAGTGCAGTTTCGCCGGGGTAATATATTATTTTCTCAGCACCAGTTTTTGAAATCTGAGCTGGCCTATAAGCAGGTGATTGCTTTTAGAAATTCAATTCACTATGAGCAGGCGGTGTATCAGCAGGGTTGGGCCCAGTTTAAACAAACGCACTATGATCTGGCCCTTAACTCATTTATGCATTTGCTTGATGTTCATTCCCGTGATGGGGATTTGGTTTTTAAGAATATGGGGCCGGCAGAAAAAGGTTTTATAGAGGATATAATACTGGCAATTACACTTAGTTTTGATGCCCAGGCAGGCCCGCTCAGTGCACGTAATTATTTTTCAAAAAATCAAAAGCGTAAATATGAATACTATGTGTTTGTATCATTGGCGGAATTTTATCAAAAAAGAAATAAAATTACGCATGCAGTGAATACCTACAGGTTGTTTGTTGAGTTAAATGAGCTACATATAAAAGCCCCTGTATTCTTGTTAAAAGTGATAGATCTTTATCAGCAATACGGTTTCGATGATGAATTATTAGCAGCAAAAAAAGACTTTGTTTTGCGTTACCCGGCTAAGCATGTTTATTGGGGGTTGTACCCAAATTTTAAAACAACCAAAGCTTTTTCAGATTTAAAAGACAGTTTGATCTGGCTGGCTGATTATTATGATTCAAAAATAAAATGGGTCACAGGTGAAATAAATCGGAATAGTCTGGATCATAATAAAGCTATTCAAGTCAATGAAAAAAGGCTGAATGAAGCTAAAAAACAATTTTATTTTCACGAATCGCAGCGTTGGAGTCGACTGTTTTTAAATGCATTTCCCACTGATGTAAATGCCTGGGATAAGCGTTTGCAGTTGGCACAGGCACTTCGAGGTATTAAAAGTTTTGAACTGGCAGCGTTGCAATATGAACGAACAGCTTATGATTTTAAAAGTCACGCTAAATCAGCAGATGCTGCATATTCCGCATTATTGATGTATGAAAAAAGACAGAATGAATTGTCCGGGTTTACAGCAAAATACTGGCACAAACTGTTTATGGATAGTGCGCAGCGTTTTGTAGCACGGTTTCCGGATCATCCTCAGGCGGCTAATATAAAATCGAATATTTCAGAAAATGAATATGTAGCAGGTGAATATGATGCGGCGTTTAAACGGGTGGGATTGCGTGACTGGAAAAATGCGCAAACAGCACTTAACAATTTAAGAAGTATTACTCAGCAACAGATACTGAAGATTGAAATTACTAAAAAATTGGCGCAGGTTTATTTGGAAAATTTTGAATATAAAAAATCAGCTATTGAACTTGAGCGTGTTTCATATTTTCCCGATGCACCCAATCATCAAATGGACGCGCTATGGCTGGCTGCAGAATTATCTGAACTGATAAATAACCATAAACAGGCGATAAAGTTTTATAGTTCATTTATACGACGTTTTCCGTTCCCTTTGCAGCGTTCAATTGAGGCTCATCAGCGTTTAATAGAACTATACCAACGTATTGGTGAGCCATTGCTGGCAATCAGGTGGCGAGTGCAGCTGGTAAATGCGGACGCGAAGGGTGGTAAATATCGAACTGAAATTAGCCGAATGTTTGCAGCAAAAGCCAGGCTTTTCCTGGTGCAGCCAAATGAAGAAAGTTATCGTAATGCAAGGTTATATACACCATTAAATGAAAGTTTAAAAACTAAAATAGAATTTATGAATGAAGTAATAAATGCATATAAACGTGCTGCCTCGTATAACGTGCCGCAAGTGTTAACGGTGGCAACTTTTCGAATAGCTGAAATAAATTTGAATATGAGTCGGGCGATTATTAGCTCTGAGAGACCGCCTGGTTTAAATCAACATCAGTACAAAGACTATGATCGTCAGTTAATAGAACGAGCACGGCCATTTAAACAAAGTGCGATTAAGTTTTATGAAGTGAATGTGTCACGGGTTGCTGATGGTCTGGATGATGTATGGATTCAAAAAAGTCTTACGCGATTGAAGGAGCTGTTGCCTGAGCGCTATGGTGGACTTAAGGTTGGTGGCAAATGATTTTTTGAGTTTAGAAGTATATCGGGGGATGCAGTTTATTTTGTGTAAAGGCTTGAGAAGATAATTTTTCTATTAGAGAAGTTTCAAAGTTGAAGGGAGTCGTTCATGCTAACCCTGCGTTATAATCAGCATACTTGCATAATAGCCTGTTGCAGAAAACTTTGTAGTTCTTTGCCTTTGGGGTCAGGGTGCTAAAAAACGTTCGCTAAATATTTTTAGTGTAGAGAGAATGAATTTGAGAGGGGGATTGATGGCACACATCCGTGTGTGGCTACTCTATTCAGGTATCGTGAAAATTGGTTTTATCATAGCGCTATCTACTTTCCCTTCGGGCGCGATAAAAGCACTCGCGTCAAAAAATGCTTTCCTTTTTTATTCGCGCTATCCCTGCGCTCACCCTCTTGGGGTCAGGGTGATAAAAGCATTCACCCTGTTAAAAAACGCTCCGGGCGTTTTTTTCGAAACTGGTTCTCACCACATACTTCCTCTCTGCCATATAAAAAAAGGCCCGCTAAATATTTTTAGTGTAGAGAGAATGAATTTGAGAGGGGGATTGATGGCACACATCCGTGTGTGCCACCCTTCGGGCGCGATAAAAGCACTCGCGTCAAAAAATGCTTTCCTGCATTTTTTTCGAAATTGGTTCTCATCACATACTTCCTCTCTGCCATATAAAAAAAGGCCCACCAATTTGGCGGGCCTTTTTTTATATGGCAGAGAGGAAGGGATTCGAACCCTCGATACCGTGAGGTATACACGCTTTCCAGGCGAGCTCTTTCAACCACTCAGACACCTCTCTAAAAGCTTTTCTATCACTGCCTGTTTTTGGTATGACTAAGTACTGAAACACCAGAGCTCGCAGCGAGCTCTTTATTCGGTGCGTCCTGCACCTCACCCCTTCGGGGTCATAATTAGAGAAGCATTAATTATGATCAAAATTGTTCCGGACAATTTTAGTCAACCACTCAGACACCTCTCTAAAAGCTTTTCTATCACTGCCTGTTTTTAGTATGACTAAGTACTGAAACACCAGAGCTCGCAGCGAGCTCTTTATTCGGTGCGTCCTGCACCTCACCCCTTCGGGGTCATAATTAGAGAAGCATTAATTATGATCAAAATTGTTCTGGACAATTTTAGTCAACCACTCAGACACCTCTCTAGAACGGGTCGCAAGACTATCTTAGACTGGGATGCAGGTCAATATTTTTGATCTGTGAACAGAAAAAAATTGCGTTTTATGGTCTATATAGTAATCAGAGACTCAATTCAACATAGCCAATGGCATAACAGCAGATGATTAATGCATGAAAGTTTTACTGGTCGATGATACTAAAACCGAGCGTTTAATAATTGCTTCATATTTAGAAAAAATGGGCCACACGGTTATCGTTGCTGAAAATGGCAAGCAGGCGGTATCTCAATACCATGAAGTTAAACCGGACCTGGTATTAATGGACGTTATTATGCCGGAAATGGATGGTCATGAAGCGGCTCGACGAATGCGCCATGATGAAAACCACTGGGTGCCCATTATCTTTTTAAGCGGGCGGGTTGAACCGGAGGATATATTTGCCGGGATACAGGCGGGTGGAGATGACTACCTGACAAAACCCGTGGATTTTCGTATTTTAGAAGCCAAAATGATTTCGATGCAGCGCATTGCAAAAATGCGTCGTAAATTAATTAATGTCTCCACCGAGCTGGAAATTGTTAATGCGGAGCTTAAAAAGCTCGCGAATATTGATGGCTTAACGGGCCTCGCTAATCGGCGTTACCTTGATAAATATCTACGGGTAGAAATTTCCAGAAGTTTACGTAATGGGCGTCAGATGGCAGTACTGCTGTGTGATGTCGACCATTTTAAAAAATATAACGATACTTTCGGGCACCTAAAGGGCGATGACTGCCTGAAGCTAGTGGCCAACGCCATGAAAGAGGTGTGTAAACGGGCAGCAGATTTGGTGGCCCGTTATGGTGGAGAAGAGTTTGCCGTGGTATTGCCCGATACGACTATTGAGGGGGCAAGTCGTGTGGCACAGGCAATGTGTGATGCGGTTGCGGGACTTCAGCTGGAGCACCCAGAGTCAGAACATAAAGTGGTCACCGTTAGTATGGGGGTTTATTCGGAACAGTTGCTACCGGTTCACAACGCGGAATTTCTATTGAAACAGGCGGATGATGCTTTATATAAAGCTAAAATGTCCGGACGTAATAAAATCCATGTTCTCTAATTCTATTAGGTTGTTGTTCTGCGTGGACGTCCTGCTTTTGCATTTGTATTATCTTGAAAATAAGCACAAATTTAAGTTGTAAGCGCGGGGCAAAATCCGCATAATCCCGCCGGTAACTTGCATTGGTCCCCTCGCGACGATTAGCTGCGAACTCCGCCAGGTCCGGAAGGAAGCAACGGTAGTGGTGACATCGGGCGCCGGGGTGTGGCTGGTGCAGGTTACACTTCTTATTTAATTGTCCAGCTTACCCCTGTAAGGCTCCAGCTCTTCGTTAGAAAATGGACACTTACCCGTGTAAGCTCACATTTTCTGCCTCAATCTGAACCCTTACAGGGGCAACCTGAACAATTAAATTCACTAAAGCTCCAGCTCTTCGTTAAAAAATATGCATTTACCCGTGTAAGCTCACATTTTCTGCCTCAATCTGAACCCTTACAGGGGCAACCTGAACAATTAAATTCACTAAAGCTCCAGCTCTTCGTTAAAAAATATGCATTTACCCGTGTAAGCTCACATTTTTTGCCTCAATCTGAACCCTTACAGGGGCAACCTGAACAATTAAATTCACTAAAGCTCCAGCTCTTCGTTAGAAAATGGACACTTATCCGTGTAAGCTCACATTTTCTGCCTCAATCTGGGACCTTCATAGAGGCAACCTGTAGGGGCAACCTGTGAAATTAAAAACTCCATTGAAGTGTTGTTAAACTTTCCGCTTGCACTTCGCTTAACTGGCTTTATTAAAAAATAAGTACATCAGATAATTAAAACAAACATCGTCATCCCAGCATGCCTGTGGCTGGAATCCAGTGACTTTAAGCCGTTTCAACTACGCGGAGTCGGACGGCTTCTCAAGGCTCCGCCCCCTGTTGTAATTCCGACCTGAATGTCAGTGTAGGTCACGATTTTCCCTAACAACTTCTCTTAACACCATGCTAAACTCGCTGTCTTTATTCCATAACCCTATATATAAATAATTCATGAGCTATCAGGTACTTGCACGCAAATGGCGGCCCGGCAACTTTACTGAAATGGTCGGCCAGGAGCATATTCTGCGCGCCCTGATTAATGCCCTCGATGAAGACCGTTTGCACCATGCCTATTTATTCACCGGCACCCGTGGCGTGGGTAAAACCACCATTGCACGAATTTTTGCCAAATCCCTGAATTGCGAAACCGGCATCACCTCAACACCCTGTGGCGTTTGTGGTGCCTGTAAAGAAATAGCCGAAGGGCGCTTTATAGACCTGATTGAAGTGGATGCGGCGTCGCGCACCAAAGTTGAAGATACCCGCGAGCTGCTGGATAACGTGCAATATGCACCGACTCATGGCCGTTTCAAAGTTTATCTGATTGACGAAGTGCACATGCTCTCCGGGCACAGCTTTAATGCGCTGCTTAAAACCCTGGAAGAGCCACCGCCACATGTTAAATTTTTGCTGGCGACCACCGATCCGCAGAAATTACCGGTCACCATTCTATCCCGCTGCCTGCAGTTTAATCTGAAGCGCATGCCTATCTCATTGATTGATGGTCATTTAAAGCATATTTTAGAGCAGGAAGCGGTATCGTTTGATGATGCTTCCATTCGTTTGCTGGCCCATGGCGCGGATGGTTCGATGCGTGATGCCCTGAGTTTGTTAGATCAGGCAATTGCCTTCGGTGGTGGGAAACTTGAGCGGACAGAAGTGCAGGCGATGCTCGGCACCGTGTCCCGCGATCGGGTAATGCATATTTTAAAAGCCCTGGTGGCTAATGATGCGGCGCTGGTTATGCAGCATATTGCTGACCTGGCCGACCTGAGCCCGGACTATGCCAGCGTGCTGGCAGAACTTTTGGCGATGTTGCACCAAATGGCGCTGGCTCAAAAAGTGCCGCAAGCGGTGGATGAAAATCTGGTGGATCGCGAAACGCTGCAACAACTGGCAACCCAGGTAAGTTCGGAAGATATCCAGCTGTTTTATCAGGTGGGTCTCATCGGCCGCAGAGATTTGCCCCTGGCGCCGGATCCCCGGGGAGGTCTGGAAATGGCCTTGCTGAGAATGCTGGCGTTTAAGCCATCACTTGAAGCCCGGGGAAATTCGTCCGCACCACAAGCCGTGACAAACCAGCCAGAGATAAATCAGCCAGTGGCATCGCCTCAGATGACATCGGCAGCTGCGGCATCGACGCCTATGACATCGGCGCCTGTGATATCGGATCAGGCACCCGCCATAAATACTTCAGCAGATCAAATGGCAGCACAACAACCCATGGCGCAGGCAGCGGCAACTCAAGCGCCAGCTGCTCTAATTGCTCCGGCTGCCGAGCCCGCAAAAGTGCTTCAGTTTGACGGCAACTGGGCAGGGCTGGTTGAGGCCCTTAACCTGCGTGGCATGGTGAAGCAACTGGCGGTAAACTGTATTCTGCAGGAAAAATCCGCAACTGAAATCAGGCTGACGTTAAGTAAGCAGAATGAACAGCTACTCAATTCCGCAATGCAGAAAAAACTTGAAGAAGCGCTTTGCAGCAGTCTACAACAGAAATTAAAATTGCATATAGAACTGGGTGAGCAGCAGGTTGAATCTCCTGCGAAAACCAGCGAGCGTAACCAGGCCGAGCTGCAGCAGTCGGCTGAAGATATCATTCAGCAGGATCCGATGGTGCAGGCGCTGAAAGAAAACTTTAATGCAGAGGTTGTACCTAACTCGGTAAAACCTGTAAATGAATAAATGCAGTAATCAAATAATTCCATAAACGAATATTTTTAAAAAGAGAGAAGAAACATGAAAGGTGGCTTAGGCAACATGATGAAGCAGGCGCAGAAGATGCAGGCTGACATGCAAAAAGCGCAGGAAGAAATTGCCAATATGGAAGTCGAGGGTCAGTCCGGCGGTGGCATGGTAAAGGTGTTAATGAACGGTCGTCACGAAGTACGTCGGGTTGAGCTGGATGACAGTTTGATGGAAGACGATAAAGACATGATTGAAGATTTATTAGCGGCGGCGGTTAATGACGCGGTGCGTAAAATTGAAACCCAGTCATCTGAAAGAATGTCTGGCGTGACCGCGGGGATGAACTTGCCCGGCGGGATGAAGCTTCCGTTTTAATTGCGTTGCCTCCTCTTAGTAAAAGAGGGGTTGGGGGAATAAATACAAACCTGTTTATATGCCGTTTTTGAGATGGGTAATGTTTGAATATAGCAAGCATCACCTTACTCAGGTATTAAATTGAATAAGGTTGTATTAATTCCCTCAACCCCCCTTTTTCTAAGGGGGAGGCAAAACTCACATTATTAATCGTATTACTCTTTAACCATGAGCCAGTCCCCCTTACTCCTGCAATTAATAGACGCGCTACGCTGCTTACCCGGCGTCGGTCCGAAATCCGCTCAGCGTATGGCGTTTCATTTGCTGGAGCGGGATCGCAAAGGCGCGTCAATTCTGTCCGATTCACTCAAACAGGCGGTGGATCATATTGGCCATTGCTCCCAGTGCCGTACTCTTTCCGAAGCCGAAATCTGCGGCTACTGCGCCGATAGTCGTCGAAATGATGAGTTACTGTGCATCGTGGAAACCCCGGCGGACGTGCTGGCGATTAACCAGGCGGCGGATTTTAACGGTAAATATTTTGTGCTAATGGGGCACCTGTCACCCCTCGATGGCATTGGTCCGGCGGAGCTGGGTTTGGGGTTGCTCGAAGAACGTCTGAAACTGGGCGGCATTAAAGAACTGATTTTAGCGACGAATCCAACGGTAGAAGGGGAAACCACCGCCCATTATATTTCAGAAATGGCGGCGGAATATCAGGTGGAATCCAGCCGCCTGGCGCACGGCATACCTCTGGGGGGCGAGCTGGAATACATTGACGGGGGCACGCTGGCGCATGCGTTTAACGGGCGTCAAAAACTCAATCTATAATAGGGCAGAGCGGCAAGATCTTTCCGACTTGTGGTCAGGTATTGCCATACAGGCTTGCTATAATTTGGCCATATTAAGTCTATTCCCAAATGAAGACCCATAAATGGAAATTGCACTCAGCGGTTTAAATCAGCAATTTGGCTCGTCAATATCTTTCGATAATAGCAGCCAGCGTCAGCAACAGAATGCGCAACGGCAGGCTGCAGCCGGTAGCGATCGGGCGCAGCAAAATCGTAATTTGGAAAACCCGTCTTCACAAAATCAAACGCGTGCAGAAACGACTCAGCGAACACCACCGGCAGCAGAAAATTCAAGAATTATTAATGGTGAGGTGCTTTCATCAGAAACCCGTCGGGTGGATAGCCGAGAATCAGCGGCCCGCCTGTTTTCCCAGTCAGCCAATCAGCAACCCTCAGGCCAGCCCGATAGCCGCAGAATTACCTCACAAGAGGCTATTCAAAATTTCCAGGAAAATGAAGCACTGGTTCCCGAGGGGAATCAACAGCGCCAGGTTTCTGGTATCATCGATACATTCGTATAACAAAAAGAAATCTTTTACGCAGCTTATTGGTGAGTAAAACGGCGAATGCTTTTTGGTGGCAGAAAAGTGTAAAGGTTTTCATTAAAATTCAGGATATAAAATGAGCGACTGTCTTTTCTGTAAAATTGTCAGCGGTGATATTCCCGGTGATATCGTTTACCAGGATGATAATGTGCTGGCATTCCGGGACTTAAGTCCACAGGCACCGGTGCACTTTTTGGTGATTCCCAAAAAACATATTTCAACGATTAATGATATTCAGCCTGAGGATGCGGCATTAATTGGCCAGCTGACGCTGGCGGCTAAATCCGTGGCTAAACAGGAAGGCATGGATGAATCCGGTTACCGTTGCGTGATGAACTGTAATGACGATGGCGGGCAGACGGTGCACCATATTCATTTGCATGTGCTGGGCAAGCGGCGGATGACCTGGCCGCCAGGGTAGCTTATAAAAATTAGTGGAATGGGCAGAGTGAAAACGGTTGTTTAGCGCCCCTCTTTGTAAAAGGAGGGGTTGGGGGAATTAAAACAAACTTCGAAATCCCACAGTTTTGTTATATTTTTAAGTTTGCTTTTATTCCCTCATTCCCCCTTTTCCAAAGGGGGAGGTTTCACTTGCATTCTCCGAAACAATCGGTAATATTCACGCCTCTTCAAAGCACGACTCTGCAGGCGCATAGCTCAGTTGGTTAGAGCACCACCTTGACATGGTGGGGGTCGGTGGTTCGAATCCACTTGCGCCTACCAATTCAAAAGACTCGGGTTCAGTACTTCAAATAGTACTAAGTCCGCGTCTTTTTCAGTTTAGAACAGCGCAATTGGATGCGAACCACCGAGGTTCGACTGATTCGCCTGGAGCGAATCAGAGCATGGTGATGTTTTTTATCACCATGACCCGAAGGGCGAAGGGCAGGAGCCCGGCGTAATCCACTTGCGCCTACCAATTCAAAAGACTCGGGTTCAGTACTTCAAATAGTACTAAGTCCGCGTCTTTTTCAGTTTAGAACAGCGCAATTGGATGCGAACCACAGAGGTTCGACTGATTCGCCTGGAGCGAATCAGAGCATGGTGATGTTTTTTATCACCATGACCCGAAGGGCGAAGGGCAGGACGCCCGGCGTAATCCACTCGCGCCTACCAGCTTTTATTAAAAAGTTGGTATAGTATGGAAAACCCCGTTCAATCTTAATCTTCCCACTTGCGTCTAGCCATTTTTCATTTCACGAAAACGGGATTCCAATTGTGAAATAATCCCCATTCTCCAGCCCCCGTATTTCAATTCCAATCACTTTGCTGTAAATTAGCGTCTGAATTTAGCTTTAAAAAACTGGAAAAATGAATAAATACGTATCCACAGTAGTATTGTCAATCAGCATATTATTTTCAGCGACTGCTTTTTCAGCCAAAAAAATTCAATATGTGAGTGATGAACTCACCATCCCCATGCGTTCGGGTATTACCACTAAACACAAAATATTAAAATTTTTAAATAGCGGTACAGCGCTTGAAGTGATCGAGCTGACCGAAGACGGTAAACACGCGCTGGTTATGCCGGTGGATGACAGTTCTAAATCCGGTTGGGTCGACACCAGCTTGTTGATGCCGAATAAAAGTGCCCGTGAACAGCTGCTGCAGACTAAGAAAAAAATGCAGTCGATTAAAGCGCAGCAGGCGGAGCTAAAAAAACAGCTGACGGAAAGTCAGGCGCAAAATGCGCAGCTAAAAAGCACCCAGGCTCAGTTACAAAATAAAATTCAAAGCCTGCAGAACATGCTGACCCGTTTACGTAAAAATGCATCTGACCCGATTCGTATTGCGGATGAAAATGAGCAGTTAAAACAGCAGCTGGCAGATACTGAAGCGAAAGCCGCAGAGTTGAAACAGGAAAATATCGTTCTCGGTGATCAGAATATTAAGTCCTGGTTTATGATTGGTGCGGCAGTTTCTATTGGTAGTTTAATCCTTGGTATTGTACTGACACGCATTCGCTGGAAGAAAAATGATCGCTGGGCGTAAATCAAATATTTTGATGTAGGCGTCAAGCTAACGTTAACGCCTACACGCTGTCTGTTAATAATCATTGAAATCAATCGCCACACTGGCTAAACTCTGTGCACAAATTCTTACTCACCCTGTTTAATCAGCCATGGTATGGCTAATTAAATAAAACATGTGGCCTTACGTATGGGTCACCTCTGAAAAACCAGGAGCATACAATGCCTGTTATTACATTGCCTGACGGTAGTCAGCGTACTTTTTCATCCCCCGTTTCCGTTTACGATGTTGCCGCTGAAATTGGCCCGGGTTTAGCCAAAGCAACCCTGGCCGGCAAGGTTAATGATGAAATGGTGGATGCGTCTTTTGTTATGGAGGACGATTCTACGCTTTCTATAGTCACTGACAAAAACGCAGAAGGCCTTGAGGTTATTCGTCACTCCGCCGCGCATTTACTGGCGCAGGCGATTAAACAACTTTACCCCAGCGCACAAATCACTATCGGTCCGGTGATCGATGATGGCTTCTTTTATGATATCGATTACGAAGAAAGTTTTGCACCGGAAGATTTAACCAAAATCGAAAAGAAAATGGCGGAGTTGGCGAAAGAAAATTTCACGATTACACGCTCGGTTAAAAGTCGTGATGATGCGGTTAAATTTTTCCGCGATTTAGGTGAAGAGTATAAAGCACAAATTATTGAAGACATTCCAGCGGACCAGCAACTGTCTTTATATACGCAGGGTGAGTTTACTGATTTATGCCGTGGCCCCCACGTGCCAAGCACCGGAAAAATTAAAGCCTTTAAATTAACCAAACTGGCGGGTGCTTACTGGCGTGGTGATTCGAACAATAAAATGCTGCAACGTATTTACGGCACCGCATGGCCGGATAAAAAACAGTTAAAGGCATATCTGAAACGCATTGAAGAAGCGGAAAAGCGCGATCACCGTAAAATCGGTAAAGCCCTGGGTTTGTTCCACTCGCAGGAAGAAGCCCCGGGGATGATTTTCTGGCACAAGGACGGCTGGGATTTAAATCTGACCATTCAGAATTATATTCGTAGCCGTTTACGTGATCATGGTTATCAGGAAATTAATACACCCCAGGTCGTTGACCGTTCATTATGGGAAAAGTCAGGGCATTGGGAGAAATTCAGTGACATGATGTTTACCACCCATTCTGAAAACAGGGACTATGCGGTTAAACCCATGAATTGCCCCTGTCATGTGCAGGTGTTTAACCAGGGCCTCAAGTCTTACCGGGATCTGCCGCTACGTTTAGCAGAGTTTGGATCTTGCCATCGTAATGAGCCTTCCGGCACATTGCACGGCTTGATGCGGGTACGAAACTTTGTGCAGGATGATGCGCATATTTTCTGTACCGATGAGCAGGTGCAATCGGAAGTATCGGATTTTATCGACCTGACTTACGATGTCTATAAAGACTTCGGCTTCGATAATATAGAAATTGCACTTTCAACCCGTCCGCAAGAACGGGTGGGTTCTGATGAAGTGTGGGATCAGGCAGAAAAAGCCCTGGCGGATGCGCTTGATGCAAAAGGGATTGCGTATATTTTGCAGCCCGGCGAAGGCGCTTTTTACGGTCCGAAAATTGAGTTTACGCTGAAAGATTGCCTGGAGCGTGGCTGGCAATGCGGCACATTGCAGGTAGATTTCTCCATGCCCGGCAGATTAGATGCGCAATATGTGGCGGAAGATGGAAATCGCAAGGTTCCGGTGATGTTGCACCGGGCAATTTTGGGTTCAGTCGAGCGATTTATCGGGATCTTGATCGAACATTACGAAGGCAAGTTTCCACTGTGGTTAAGCCCGCAACATGCCGTAATTATGAATATTACTGACAAACAGGCCGGATTTGCCAAAAAAGTTGAAGAAATATTGCATAAACGTGGATTTAAGGTCAAGTCGGACTTGAGAAATGAGAAGGTAGGCTTTAAAATCCGCGAGCATACTTTAGCGCGTGTTCCCTATATGTTAGTTATTGGGGACCGTGAATTAGAAACAGAAAGTGTGGCCGTGCGTTCTCGAAGCGGTGAGGATCTGGGCAGTATGAGCATTAATGCTTTTGCTGACCACCTTGCTAATGCTATCGAGGGACACGATCTCGCTATTTCGGAGGAATAAAACATCGCAGCTGATAAGAAAAAAACTCTCATAAATGACAAGATCCCTTACCCTGAAGTACGGGTAATTGACGATGAAGGAGAGCAGCTCGGCATCATGAGCCCTGCAGATGCAATAGCAAAAGCCAGTGCATCAGGCCTTGATTTGGTTGAAGTATCACCAAATGCGAAACCTCCGGTTTGCCGTATCATGGATTACGGCAAGTTCAAGTTTGAAGCGAAGAAGCAGAAAAACGCGAACAAGAAGAAAACAAAGCAGGTGCAGGTGAAGGAAATTAAATTCCGCCCCCGTACCGAAGAAGGCGATTATCAGACGAAAGTGCGTAAATTGCGTGAGTTTATGGAAAATGGCGACAAGATTAAAGTAACACTGCGTTACCGTGGTCGTGAGTTTGCTCACCAGGAACTGGGTTTAAATTTATTAAAGCGGGTAGCCGCAGATCTTGATGAATTTGGTGTTGTAGACCAGATGCCCAAGATGGAAGGCCGTCAGATGGTGATGATGATGTCACCGAAGAAAGCCAAAGTTTAAAAAATTTGCCACAGAGATTGCTTGTATCTCTGTGGCGAAAAAGTGTTCACCAGGTACCACTCTACTAAAGTAGGAAAACCGGAAATAATCACCCTGTTGCCGCCCCACGTTATATACATGGTGGTAGGTACTGGGTCCTTTATCAAGAATTATTTTGGAGCAATATAATGCCTAAGATGAAAACCAATCGCGGTGCTGCAAAGCGTTTCCGCAAAAACGGCTCTGGCGGCTTTAAGCGCGGCAAGTCGTTCCGTCGTCATATTCTGACCAAAAAATCGACTAAGCGTAAGCGTCATTTACGTGAACCTTCACAAGTAGCTAAGTGCGATTCTCGCATGGTTAGCCGCATGTTACCGTACGTTTAGGAGAATAGAAGATGGCAAGAGTTAAACGTGGAGTACAGGCGAGAGCTGCTCACAAAAAAGTAATGAAGAAGGCTAAAGGTTATTACGGAGCACGTAGTCGTGTTTATCGTGTAGCCCACCAGGCCGTCATTAAAGCAGGTCAATATGCATACCGTGACCGTCGTGTTAAGAAGCGTGAATTCCGTAAATTATGGATCACCCGTATTAATGCAGCAGCGCGTATGTTTGATATGTCTTACAGTCGCTTTATCAACGGTTTAAGCAAAGCTGAAATCGAACTTGATCGTAAAGTACTGGCTGACATGGCTGTTCATGACATTGAAGCATTTGGTCAATTGGTTGAAGCAGCAAAAGCAGGCCTCGCTAAAGCATCATAATTAATACGTTAGTTCTAAATTAACTTGTTAATTATTACGAAAGGGAAGGGCTTAGGTCTTTCCCTTTTTTATTTTTAGCCCCCTCTTTGAAAAAGAGGGGTTGGGGGAGATTTAAAATCTTAAATATTTAAATCCCCCTCAATCCCCCTTTTTCTAAGGGGGAAGCTTTAAACAAAAAACCAAAACGGTAAAAAAAGTGGCAGACTTACGAGACGTTTTAAAACAGGCATTACAATCAATAAACGATTCAACAGACTTGCAGTCTTTAGATGAAGTTCGCGTACAGTACCTTGGTAAAAAAGGCGAATTTACTACGCAATTAAAAGGGCTGGGTAAATTGCCAGGTAATGAGCGTAAAGAAGCTGGGCAGAAAATTAATGATGCTAAGCGCGTCTTTCAATTGGCATTTGAAGAAAAAAAGCAACAGCTTGAATCTGAAAAATTAAATACACAGTTATCATCAGAAACCGTTGATGTGGGCTTGCCCGGTCGTGGTCAGAAAGCCGGTGGATTACACCCGGTTACCCGCACCATGAATCGCATCAAAGAACTGTTTGCCGGTTTAGGTTTTGATGTTGCAGAAGGCCCCGAAATTGAAGATGATTTTCATAATTTCGAAGCCCTGAATATTCCCTCGCATCACCCGGCGCGTGCCATGCACGATACTTTTTATTTTGATGCGAATACTTTATTACGCACCCACACGTCACCCGTGCAGGTTCGTGCCATGGAAAAACAGGCCCCGCCGTTGCGTTTAATTGCGCCGGGCAGAGTGTATCGTTGCGATTCAGACTTAACCCACACGCCAATGTTTCATCAGGTGGAAGGTTTAATGGTTGATACGGATGTGAGCTTCGCGGATTTAATGGGCACACTGGATCGTTTCCTGAGATTATTTTTTGAAAATGAAAAACTTGAAACCCGTTTTCGCCCATCGTATTTCCCCTTCACCGAACCTTCCTCCGAAGTGGATATTCAATGCGTAATGTGTGAAGGCGAGGGTTGCCGCGTGTGTAGTCACACCGGCTGGTTAGAAGTGTTAGGCTGCGGCATGGTGCACCCAGAAGTGTTTAAACACGCGGGCATCGACAACGAAAAATTCACCGGTTATGCATTTGGCATGGGGGTGGAACGTTTAGCCATGCTGCGCTACGGCGTTAATGATTTAAGGCTGTTTTTTGAAAACGATATTAAGTTTTTGAAACAGTTTAAATAAAAAATAAAGAGAGTCTCGTCATTCCTGCGCAGGCAGGAATCCAGTGTCTTCGGTATTCAAGGTCACTAGACTCCCGATCCATGCAATTTACATGGGCATTCGGGAATGACGAAGTAAAAGCATTTTATTAAAGGTTCAACCAATGAAAATCTCACAAAACTGGTTACACGAGTGGGTCAACCCGCAAACAGATTTAGATGAATTTTGTGCAACCATTACCATGGCCGGTCTGGAAGTTGATTCCATTGAGCCCGCAGCCGGTGAATTTACAAAAATCGTTGTTGCAAAAGTGACCGCCGTCGAAAAACACCCGGATGCGGATAAATTAAATGTCTGCAAAGTTAATACCGGTAAAGAAGAATTACAAATCGTTTGCGGTGCTGCCAATGTGCGGGTCGGTTTAGTGGTTGCCTGCGCGACCATCGGTGCAGTGTTGCCCGGTAACTTTAAAATTAAAAAGTCCAAATTACGGGGTGTCGAATCTTTTGGCATGCTCTGCTCTGAAAAAGAAATGGGCCTTGCAGAACAGGCAGATGGTTTAATGGAGCTGCCGGATGATGCTCCCATCGGCACCGATATTCGCGACTATCTACAGCTCAATGACACGATTATCGAAGTTGACTTAACCCCTAACCGGGCAGACTGTTTGAGTGTCGCAGGTGTTGCACGCGAAGTGGCCACCTTATATAAAAGTGAATTGAATTCGGTGGAAATATCGAATGTTACCGTTAGCATTGATGATGCGTTTGATATTGCGGTTAGCGCAACGCAGGCTTGCCCCCGTTATACCGGCCGGGTGATTCGTGATGTGAATACGCAGGCGAGCACACCCTTATGGATGGTTGAAAAATTACGCCGTGCGGGCATTCGTAGCCTCGGTCCCTGTGTGGATGTCACCAATTTTGTGATGCTTGAACTGGGCCAGCCCATGCATGCTTTCGATCTGGATGTGCTCAAAGGTGGCATTCAGGTGCGCATGGCCAGTGTCGGCGAAAAAATAACATTACTCGATGGCAAAGAAATTGTAGCCACAGAAAATACGTTAGTGATCGCAGATAAAGAAAAAGCCCTCGCACTGGCGGGCATTATGGGTGGAGAAAACAGCGGTGTTTCGGATAGCACTCAACATATCTTTTTGGAATCTGCCCACTTCAATCCCCTGGCCATTGCCGGCAAGGCCCGTGAGTATGGCCTGCACACGGACTCATCGCACCGTTTTGAGCGGGGCGTAGATCCAGAGCTGCCGCTACAGGCGCTTGAAAGAGCTACGCAGCTGTTAATCGATATCTGTGGTGGTAAGCCCGGCCCGGTGGTTGACCAGACATCAGAAGCAGACCTGCCATCCCGTGCACCGGTTCAGTTACGCCTGGATCGGGTTAATCGCATGCTGGGTATCGAATTTAAAGCGGCTGAGGTCGAATCTATTTTAACCCTGCTGGGTATGCAGCTGGAAAAAGACGGCGACAGCTGGATGGTAACCCCGCCGAGTTTCCGTTTTGATATCGCGATTGAAGCGGACCTAATCGAAGAGATTATTCGCATTCACGGCTACAATAATATTCCCCGAAAGCTGCCGACCTACCAGCCGACAATGAAGTCACTAAAAGAGGCTGAAATTAGCTTACAACGGGTAAAAGACGTACTGGTTGAGCGTGGCTACCACGAAGCCATTAGTTACAGCTTTATCGACCCGAAATGGCAGGCGGCAATCGACCCGGAAATTGCGCCGGTGAAACTGGCCAATCCGATCTCTGCTGATTTATCGGTCATGCGCACCAGCATCTGGCCCGGCTTGCTAAAAGCTGTGCAGCACAACCTAAATCGCCAGCAGCCCAGAGTTCGCCTGTTCGAAACCGGCTTAACGTTTGTGAAGCAGGGTGATGAGCTGGTGCAAAATGCCAAAATATCCGGTGTCATCACCGGTAATATCGAATCTGAGCAATGGGCAGCGGATGAGCGCAAAGTTGACTTCTTTGATGCCAAATCAGACCTCGAAGCCATTTTAGCCCTCGGTGGCTTAAAAAATATTTTCTTCGAAAAAGCCCAGCATTCGGCCCTACATCCGGGGCAAACTGCGCAAATATTCAAGAAAAATCAAGCGATTGGCTGGATCGGTGCACTGCATCCAAATACCCATAAAACACTCGATATTGACCCGCCAGTCTATGTTTTTGAAGTCGATCAGGCAGCCCTGTTAGAGGGCGCTGTACCAGTGTTTAAGGCGCTTTCAAAATTCCCCGAAGTGCGCAGAGATATCGCTGTATTAGTAAAACAGGAAATTGCGGTTGAAGAGCTAGTTAAATCAATTAAATCAGTTACTTCTGATATATTCCAAGAAATATTATTATTTGACGTCTATACTGGTACTAATATAGAAGATGGTCTAAAAAGTGTCGCTTTGGGCTTGATTTTACAGGGTTTTTCCAGCACTCTTACAGATGAAGAGGTGGATTTAGAAATTAACAAGATTATCACCGTTTTAAATGACAGATATGGTGCTACACTACGGGAGTAGAAATGGCGTTAACCAAAGCCGATATGGCAGAGAGATTGTTTGATGAGTTAGGGCTCAACAAGCGAGAAGCCAAAGAGTTGGTTGAACTATTTTTTGAAGAAGTTCGCGAAGCTCTGGAAGATACCTACAATGTAAAGCTTTCAGGTTTTGGTAACTTTACGCTAAGAGATAAAACTCAACGTCCGGGTCGCAACCCGAAAACGGGCCAGGAAATCCCCATCTGCGCTCGTCGCGTTGTAACGTTCCGCCCAGGGCAAAAATTAAAACAAAGAGTTGAGGCCTATGCTGGAAGCCAGCAATAATAGCGAACTACCCGTAATACCCAGCAAACGCTATTTCACCATCGGTGAGGTAAGTGAGCTATGTGGCGTAAAACCCCACGTACTTCGCTATTGGGAGCAGGAATTTACTCAGTTAAAGCCGGTAAAACGCCGCGGAAATCGTCGTTACTACCAGCGTCATGACGTCATTCTAATCCGTCAGATTCGCAGCCTGCTGTATGATCAGGGCTTCACCATCGGTGGAGCACGTCAGCAGCTAACCGGCGAAACGGCAAAAGAAGATACCTCACAGAGTAATCAGCTGATTAAACAGATCAGAAATGAGCTGGAAGATATTCTGCAGACACTGAAAAAATAATATAAAAACGACATATCAGTTTGATATGTCGTTTTGGCTTTATCCCACCTGTTTTTAAAGTACGTCCAGAAAATCCTTAGATCAATATAGCTTTTCCCTCTTAAGTCTACAGGCATGCTCATTATCACCCGGAGTGATTTTCAAGTAGAGTGCCGCAAAACATTGCATCAGCCTATTATTATTGTGTGTGAAGTTCATTTCTATCAGTATGCAGTCGATATGATTATGGGAAGATACTGTAAGCAATGGAGTTAGTGCGGGTTAAAAAATGGCGGATGGTTTGCCGGATGACATATCTCATGTTCTGAATTTAAAGCGAGATTGAAAGTAAGGGTTTGTTATATCTGCGAAACTACACGACTACCCTGTTAAATTCAAAGCGTCCTTATACCTGCGAAGACACAGCACGATTCCATTTAAATTAAAGTGCAGTCATACCTGCGAAGGCAGGTATCCAGTGTCTTTTGTTTGTTTAACATCATTAAATTCCTGCCATCGCAGGCATGAAAAACGCTTTTATGATAATAATTTAGCTGTTTTTTTAATCATTATTCCCCATATAACACAAGCCCTAAACCACCAACGGTGCAAACAACTTCTGCAAATCATCCGCCGTCAACTGCATATCTTTAGCCGATTTATTTTTATCATAAACCCCGTCAGCTAATGATTTTTTACGTGCCTGCATCGCCATTATCTTTTCTTCCAGTGTATTTTCGATAATCAGCTTATAAACAAATACCGCTTTGTTTTGGCCAATACGGTGCGCTCTATCGGTTGCCTGATTTTCTACCGCCGGGTTCCACCAGGGGTCGTAATGAATCACCGTGTCGGCCGCGGTTAAATTTAAACCAACACCACCGGCTTTAAGACTAATCAAAAAAACATCTGCGTTACCGCTGCGAAATTTATCGATAGCCTGCTCACGTTTGGTGGTTTGCCCGGTAAGTTTGCTGTAACTGATTTTATATTCAATTAACTGTTTTTCAATGATTCCGAGCATTTTTGTAAACTGTGAAAAAATTAAAATTCTACGCCCCTCATCAATCATCTCCGGCAGCATTTCCATTAACATCTCTAGCTTGGCAGATGACTTTACTTTTTTAGCCTGTGGCAATGACATGAGTTGCGGGTCGCAACAGGTTTGGCGGAGTTTTAGCAGTGCATCGAGTATGGTGATGTGGCTACGGGATAAACCCTTATCTTTAATCGCATCGCGGACTTTTTTCTGCATCGATAAACGAATACTTTCATACAGTGCGGCCTGTTTTTTATCGAATGCAATCGAACGAATAATTTCAGTTTTATCGGGCAGCTCCAGTACCACTTCGCTTTTAGTGCGGCGCAACATGAAAGGATTAATACGATGTACTAAACGTTCGCGAACTTCATTGTTAGCGTGTTTTTCAATGGGGTTACGAAATTGTTGAGTGAAGGTTTTGCTGTTACCTAAAAAACCGGGCATTAAAAAATCGAATAAAGCCCATAGTTCGCCCAGATGATTCTCCATCGGAGTGCCGGTAATACACAAACGGTGATCAGCTTTAATTTCGCGCACCAGTTTAGCGGCCTTTGCATTAGGGTTTTTAATTACCTGCGCTTCATCGAGAATTAAATAATAATAATTAAGTGCCAGCAAGGTTTCCTGGTCGCGCACCACTAACGGGAAGGTCGTTAACACCAGATCGTAATTTTCTATTTGATTAAACTGTTTCTTTCGATCTGCACCCTGCAGAATTAAAACGCTGAGTTTAGGCGTGAACTGTTCAGCTTCGCGTCGCCAGTTGCTCATTAAGCTGGTGGGTGCAACAATTAAACAGGGCTTGTTTAATCGTTTAGCTTCTTTTTCTTTTAATAAATGGGCAAGGGTTTGTACGGTTTTTCCCAGGCCCATATCATCCGCAAGAATGCCATTAAACTGATAACTGCGTAAAAACTGTAACCAGTTAAAACCTTGCTGTTGATAGTCACGTAATGTGGCTTTTAAACCCCTCGGTGGCGCGACTTTTTTTATGCCCTTAAAGTTTTTGAGTTTGCGACCTAAGTCGCGCATGGTTTTTCCACCACGCCAGGTCGCTTCGTTGTGTTCTTCTAATTCGGCGAGGCGCGGGGCATCGAAACGGCTTAAGCGTATACTGCCATTTTCTGCATTAAAATTCTGTGCGGTTAATGTTTGTTGGTTATACAGTTCGTACAAAATTTCACAAATACCCTGTATACGCTCAGCAGGTATTTTTATGTATTGCCCTTCACCCATGTAGGCGGGTAGGGGTAAGGTGAGGTTTTTAGGTAAATCACTGGGGTCATAGTGTTTAAGTACATTGGCAACGAGCGGTAATAACGGTATTTTTTTACCTTTTACATCAAGATCAAAACGCAATTCGAACCAGTCGTTTTTATCTTTAATGCTGCTCTCATCAATCGTTGCTTCAAGTTCATTTTCCCAGTTTGTGACCTGATGAAACTGTAATTTAAAACTTGAATCAAACGTTATATTCCAGCCTTCGGCTTTTAGTTGTGGAATTGTGTCTTCTATAAAAAATCGCCATAGTTCTAGCGATTGCATCGGCGCTAAATTATTCGGGCTAACAAAACCAAAATCAGCCTTATCATGTTCAGTTTGTTCTGAACTGTTTTGAGGCGATAAGTTATCACCAATATTGAGGATGACACCCTGAAAGTCCTCGTCAAATATTCGCTCCATAAATTCTTCTTCTAAATCAATGTCGCGATGCACGCTAATAATACGTGAGCTTTCAAGTGTGTTGACGACGGGGTATATCGGTAACACATTAATTTCATAATCAGCATAAGCAAAACGTAAACGCATGATGTGAGTTCGCTCACCTGTTGTAAAATTATTTTCTGTGATCAATTCTAAACAGGGTTTCGGTCGTTCATTTTCGATGTTGAGTGTTTCCATTTCTATTGGGGGTGGAATGGAAATGTTGGGAAGCTGAGTAATCAGTTGTTGACTAAATGCGGCACAGTTATCCGCATGTACCGTTGGCACGCTTAATAACATATCCCATTGTTGAGTATTAAAATCTGCGTTAGATAGAGGGCCAATTTCGTGGTTATCAATATCAAAATAAAAAGCCGGTACAGTATTGAGAATCAGTGCAGCGGGTTCAATATTAATGTTAAGTCGACAATCACCATTTTTTTCTTTATGCCAGTTAAGTTCCAGAGCACGTGAAGCGCCTTGCTGAATAATTGGCTGGTCAGCACTTTTATACATACAGCGTGATGTCGCCAATATTTTGCTTAAGCATAAATGGCCCAGCTCACCCTTGATGCTATAGGTTTTTGTGCCGGCCCACATGCTATTGTTTTGAGCTTCCAATAACTGGGCTATTTCTACATCATTGTCGGTTACATAGCTTGCACGTGCGTACTGGTTAACGATTCGATAAAGGTCAGTGCGCTTACTTTTGCCTAAGCCGCCTTTTTTTAAATGTCGGCATACAACCAGCGTGACTTCGAGTTCATTGGGTTTGTTAGCCGAATTTAATAAATAAAAAATAGATTCATTAGCTTGTGGGGGGGTGCTATTTTGTGGAGAGCTGGCTTGAATGAAATTGTTTAACCAGAACAGGCTGGCGTCTACCCTGGTCCGACCAGCATTCGCAGCAAATTCAAGGCAAACAGCCACAACATGTTTGCAATTATGCCTCACTGGGCAGCTACACTGGCCATTAATCATCACCGTGTTACCCGCTGCCTTTTCAATATCCACTTCCAAAGTATAGGGCGTTGGCCTGTTGCCCTGCACACGGGCCATTAACACCACCATATCCACATCCACTTGCTCTATCTCCAGGCTTTTCACCAGCCCTTGCTCAAAGTATTGCAAGCCACGGCGATAGCTGTTGGTGTCGGTTTCATTTTTGATGTTGGTGTGCGAGAGGTTAAACATGAGTGTCGGTCACTAAATTAAATTTTCCTGAGTATACCGGTTATGGTGTCACCGGCAACGGTGTCAGAGAATTTTTTCACAATTGTTGCGGCTTTCGCTGAATTTGAACGTGACCGAATCGCTGAGCGTATCAGTGATGTTAAAAGCAGTGAAAAAGAGAAGGGAGAGGAAGTGAAGTGCATAGGGGGGCAACGGACCTTTTGGCTAGCGTGTGGGCGAGGGTGGTGATCTTGTGCAAGATGAAAGTGAGCAGATATTAATCAATCGCGTGCTGTCTCTGAGACATCAGGGTAAAAGCCTACGTGCCATTTCCGATGCTGTTTCAGTTGGGCTTACATCCTCTTTGATAACTAAGAAAATACTTTAATCAAACCCCCACTCAGTGTAGAATTCACCGCCTATTCGGGGCGTAGCGCAGTTTGGTAGCGCACCACACTGGGGGTGTGGTGGTCACAGGTTCAAATCCTGTCGTCCCGACCAATTAAGCTCTATAAAAAACAATAAGTTAAAAATTTTTTATAGAGTATCAACTGTATTTATTCGGTAAAGATTCGGTAAAGATTCGGGAATAATTACGTAAAAAAGGGGTTAGTTACCACTTTTTTGTTTGTTTTTTAATCGCAGTTTATAGTCCTCGAAATATGATTTTAGATAATATAGGGAACTATAAAATCTTGCTAAAAAAACAGGCACTCAGAACGTTAGAATTCAGCAGTGCTTTATTTTGTCAATATTGATTTTATTCGTTCGGTGTTCTTAGTAACACTATGGGTTTTCTTTTCTTAGCTTTATTGCTTCTTCTACGGCGTTAGCTAGGTGTTGCGATATCCAATCATACTTTTCTTTACTGGTTGAGCCGCCAGGGTTATAGCAATTCACTATAGTTGAAAGCTTTTTCTGGGTTGTACCATGGGTAATATAATCAAAGGGATTTATCCCTTTTGTTGATGTTTCGCCGGCAAGGTTTCTAATGCCATGAATGTAAATCCCAACAACACCCATACCAGCCTTCCAAGATTCGAGTATTTCGTGATTTATCCACTTTCTATTTGCAGTACCACTACCGACCAATATCACAGTACATGATTTCCCTTTCATTTGATTTGCAATCCAGTTCTTAATGGCCGTATCACCACCTTTGGTTACAGTTTCCCAGTCATTATCTGAAGCTGGTTTATTGCCTTCAATTGAACCAATTTGTCTAATTTGCGCTGCTCTTTGGCAATCAGGCACATAATGAAAACTATAAAAACAATTTCTGGCCATAGTAGTTCCTCACATTTGAATAATCATTACAATAATAATCGCGCCAATGAGCGCGCCATGAAATACAATTAACGTCTTTGATAGGAATGCTGAAGCCCAAGTATTCGCGCCGCTATGCACTTCACGAGTATCCATGGAGAAATCAATCTCTTCTGCATCCAGCTTTCTTACTTTGTCATATAATTTTCGATAACCACGTTCCATGGAAAGAAAGTAACCATCAAGCGCCCAAAATGCGATGGCGGGAAAGTATGCCAAGAATATAAACTTTACGTTTGAATTATTAGCAGATAAAGCAAATAACGCTGATACAAGGACAACGCTCCACCCTTTTAATAGAAAAGAATTTGTTGAAAGCCGGTTGATGACTCCCTGAATAAAATCTAGATGCTTTAATTTTTTATCCATATTTTTCCTGGTATTGTTTATCATCTAACAAGACTGTAGAAAAAACTCCAGCCTAAATATTGGTTAAAAAACATCCTACGAAATAGGTCTGTTTTTTAAATTTTTTATCTACCTTTATACTGCAAAAAATATTCTATGCAACTGTGAGTGCCTATATTCTGTTAAATAAATAACTCTAGGGATTTTTCTGTAGTCTCAACGCCAAAATAACCTGCAACGTTGAATTACGGACTGTTTTTAGGACGTAACCCAAAGTTGTAAGTGTTGATTTTCTTGTTAGCTACTTTTTTCTTTATCATCAGTCTCATTATCATCATCGTTTTCAGAAATAAAAACATTGGTATTTGGTACGCACTCAATACCATATATGTCTTTGTAAGCTTTATTGAATTGATGTGAATCTCTGAAATCCCTGAACGCAGGCCATGTTCTAAAGCCCTCTTGAGTTATTTCATTTTGTATTTCTTTAGAATACATAAGATTTGATGCCTCTTCATACTCTTCTCTTAGCGCGTGCAAACAAAGCGCATATTTAGGATGAAACACATTCCAATGAATGCCATTTAAACCTTTTTCAAAATCTTTATTTAAATACTTTCTTGATATTGCTTGATTGATGTATGCAAAATATAAATACTCTGTGTCTTGTGACCTTAGTTTGTCGGGAATAGCAAGATCAAATGTAGTTATAATTTCAGCCAAAATATACTCACCTTCATTCATAAATCTTATAGCAAGATTATTGAGAGCTCTGTCTGCGCTTTCCAACTCATTTGGGAATAGCCGCCTATACGATGCTTGTGATATTCTTAATGCAATTTCAAAATATACCATGAATGCATTTGTAAAATACTCTGTGTGAGAGCTTAGGCAGTCACCTTGTTTTGTTTTTTTTATGTCAGCTCCAAAGCTATTGCATTTATCAATGTATTGCTGGGAAACAACTCCACCTGTATGTACGAATAAATTTCTTCTTTCTGCGATTTCTAAAAACTCAGAATACTTTTCAAACTTTTGTTCTATGCCTAGCTTTAGTTTTTCATCAACATAATTTATTTGTTCTTCATGTGAATCTCGTAGAAGATTTTCAACTTCTTTGTGAATTACTCCTTCAATGGCTTTATCAATTGACTTAAGATCAATTAGTTCTTTATAAGTTATTGTCTTCTCAGAGCTTTTTAACCATGAAGGATTTTGTCCAAGAACTAGTTTGATTATTTCACCAAGAAACTCATCAAAACGCGATACTAAAGTTACTATTGCTTGATTTTCAAATAAATTTTGAGCGCGCTTTAACTTTCCAATTGTTGATGTTAAAAACTCAGCATCTCTACCTGTTAATTTTATTGGATCCTTATCGTTTTTATTTATTTCTTCATCGGTATTGGTTTCAGATTTAGACGTTTTCTCTTCAGGCTCTTCTGACTTATCCTGTTCTCCTGATATTTTTTCATCAGTTCTTCCTTTAAGTTGATTTCGATTAGTAAAAAGACGTTTTATGGTTTCATTTAATAATTTTTTACGCTCTATATCTTTTTCATTAAGCAAAGGAATTACGTTGCAATGCATTTCTCTTAAGCATTCAAGATCTACAAGGTACTTTTTTTCTATTTCGAGTAACTTTATATTTTCAGGAGTCGCTTCTTTTTCTTTTTTCATATGAGCCCTTTATGACCTGTCTTAATAGCTAACGTTTTTAATAACTGGAAAAATAAAGCATAGCGAAGTGGTGCTTATTTTGTCCATGTTGATTTTATTGTGTTAGGTGTTCTCATTACTTAAATTGATTTTTGCGAGCACGGGTTTTTTACGAGCAGTATGTATGACGCCACAATAAAATAAACCGTCTTCTCCAATTTTTTTTACTATGTCATTTTGGTCTATATTTCCTGTCCAACGAGTACCAGGATTAAGCAAGTGAGGAAGCTCATAGCCAGCACCTTGATAAGGGATAAGGCCTTGATTTTTTGGTTTGTTTAGTATTTTATTTAGATGAGATGCATATTGGTAGAAAACTAAATGCGTAATGGTTGAGGGTAGATCGCCAGTATTCAATGCCTCTACTAAAATCAACCTATTATCATCGAGCTTTCCTTCAACTGTGTTAACAGTTTGCATATTTGGTATAGCATTAACTGAAACACGAGCGCCTTTTGTTGCCCATTTGAAAATGTCCCATAGCAGGACTATTGAAGCGACGATTGCACCCCACCATGCAGCAACAACTGATGCTTCCATTTGTTTTATCCTATTTTATACCTAACATCTGTTAACGTGAACTATTTCCAGTTATAACCTATAGATATTCCCCTAATTTAATCTCTTTTGCTAGATAAATCAGTATCTTCATGTGAATTAATATTGTTATTGAAGGGAGAAAAACGGAATTAATTCCCTGTTAATGGGATGTTGGGCGATAAGATGGATCGTACTTCTTTGATATATCAGTCATTGCTAATGCGAATAAGTCTAGTGCTAACTTATGGCTGCTTTGGGAGAAAGCAATCATTTAATATATTCTTCCTGTTATATCTTAGGTAAATTCATCAAATCCAGCTCAGCCTCAACCTTATAAAAATGTTCATCGCTTAATTCGCCGCCGTCCAGGTATATCTGCGTGGTTTTTTGGTTTGAGTGGGTGAGAAGGCTTTGAATATATTGCTTTGGCCTGCCTTGCTCACGGTAGATACGTGCGCCGAGTGATCTTATTTCATGAAATGTGGGTTTTTCTTTTGGGCTCCAGTCGTTAAACAGTTCGCATTTCTCACGGGCGGCCTTGAATTGGTTTGATAAATAACCGGGTGTTATGCATGACCAGTGATTTTTATTTATTATTTGGTCCCTGCGCATGCGCTTTGGGTTGTAGTGAATAATGTAAGGCGAAATTATTTGGTTGCGGCTTCGTTTTACAATGTTATCAATTTGCGTGGTTGATTGTATCCGGATAAAACCAAAGTCTGATTCGCCAGCGACCTTTTGGCGTATTACATATAGCCAGTCGTCCCGGTGGTGGTCGTATTTCATGTTTATAATTTCATTACGGGCCTGCAGGGTTATTAGTGATAGCTCCATGGCATTTTTTAACCAGATAGGTGCTTTATCATGTATCGCCCAAAACATTTCAACTGTGAGCCGTTGCCGGGCTTTTTTATTGGCTTCTAGTTTTTTAGAGAGTGATTTTTTACGTACGGCCGCGGCTTCGTTGGTATTTAAGTATTTTCTGGATATGGCGTAATCGTAAATATCTTTAATAATAAATAATGTAGTGTTGTGCACATCGTTGCTTACGGCAAAACCATTAAGCCAGTTGGCTATCATTAGCCTGTCTACCACTTCAATCATGTGGTGGCCTAAGTCTTTAGCGAATTTATTGTAACGGTAGCGGTAATTATCTGCGGTGCCTTTTGCCCAGGGTTTGTTTGGCACTTCGTTTTTTTTATATTCGGTAACAACCTGTAAAAGTGTTTTCTTTTTTGGGTTAATTACGCTTTGAATTAACGGCGCATTTTTTGTGAGTAGGCTGTTTAAATAATTAGCGGCCTCGATGGCAGCTTTTTTGTTGCAACCCATGGCGCTGCGTTTTTTAGTGATAGGGTGTAAATAGTAATAGTAAGTAACGCCTTTTTTTTTGCTGCTTATATGAAGGTTATCCGCTAAATCCTGATTTTTATCGTTTCGTTTTATCATGATGCCTGTGCTTGGTTAACTAGCTCCATTGCTTCGTTGCTTATGTCTGGCTGGGTTGTATTGCCCGGTACTATTGAAATGTCAGGGTCAACATACCACTGGCCACCGAACTTGCGCCCGTATAGCTCCCCAGCTTCTATCCAGTTTATTATAGTGCGAATTTGAGGCTTTGAGCCTTCCTCAAATGCATCATCTCTGAATTGTGATATTTTTTGCCATGCCATGACTATTCCCCGTTACTATCACAATAATCATTATCAAGTGCATTTCTCATCAGCCTTAAATGCTCAATCATGTTTTCTTCGACTGTACACATCCAGTAACAAAACCAGTTAGGATAGTGTTTATGTGGATTCCATGCCTGTAAAGAAAAAACATTAACCCACTTATCGCGGGGTAAAAACACCCACTGGAATGCAACGTGGTAACACCATGCAAGTATTAGCATTAAAAAACCTATCAGGCTGAATGGTATTGCTAATGCATTAATTGCCTGATGCTTGTTGTTAAATGATTTCATATCTTATTAATCCTCAAAACAATAAATTGCAATTTGTCGTATGAAAGAAATGCGTTGTACCATTCGTTGTTGTTAGCTATGGCGTGGTTTCGCTTTTTTTTGTCAATTAAATTAACTTTCCTGTAAAGCTGGTTAACTTCATCTATTTTTTTATGGTAGCTTTCGCATTGAATACCTGGCTTGTTTATATTTATTAGCTCTTGTAAGCAGCCATCAGCCGCTAGTAGTGTGGGGTTCACTTTTGCAACAAATGACTTAATTACTTTTTTTTCAGCATATGAAATATTTTTATTTGATGCGTATAACGGTATTGAAATAAATATGATTAGTGATATTAGTAATTTCATGTTATTGCCCCAGTGTTAAAATAATTTTAAGTTGAAATCGACAAACACACCGTTGAATCCAGCACCCATTTCTCTATAAGGTACGCTCGACTGATGCTTCCACCCGGTACTTAAAAAAAGTCTATCTGTTACGTCGTAAATATATTTAATGCCGTAGTAAGCGTCTGGTGATATACCGTCGTAATCAGCTTTAGTGCCGCTCACGTTGCCGTCGTCATACGAGTACACGCCTCCAAATAAATAAAAACCGTCTGCATTGGCTTGTGTGCTCATGCTGAGTAATAATATAAATATTAAATTTTTCATTACCGGTTCCTTTCGGTTAAATCACTTGTTTGTATTTCTGTTCATGTGCGAAGTTAGCCTTAACCAATGCGGTTGCTACCGGAGGGCAAACGCTGTTACCGCACATTCTTACTTGCGCTGCTTTACTCAGTTTTTTATTGTCTATTTCAATATCAATGATGTAATCATCGTGGAAACCCTGGGCTCGGTAGAGTTCGCGGGGTTGCAGCATGCGCATGCCTATATCAGTTAAAATATATGACTTTCCATCGATGTTAACGGTGATCAGTTGTAAGCGGTCTTTACTGGTAACTGTTGGTGAAGGTTTTGAGATGTCTATACCAGTTTCACCAGAGCCGGAACCGTAATAGGGTGCCATAAGCGCTGCGACTAAGGCATGGTGATCGACTGTGGTTACAGTTCCGGTTGGCTCCTGCATACCTATACCTGGTCCGGTGTAATTACCGCCATAGTGTTTTGCAAGAAACGGGACCACGACAGCGAAGTGTCCACCTTTTACCTGTGCGCATTGAGTACGCAAAGGTTCTTTTATATTGAAATTGCGTTGGTTGCTTGCATTAGCATGTTCAGTTAGAAATGCAGTAACTAATGCTGATTTACCGCTTCCGTTCGCCATGAGTGTGCCAGATGGATGGTCGATTCCATGGCCAACGCTGTTTTTAAATTGTCGTTGTATGTGTGGTATTGTGATACCGTGAAAATTAACAATATAAGGATTAGGCGAGTTGATAACATAGCGCATAATGCCTTTGGCTATTCTGCGCATGGTGTTTTCTACCAGCGCTCTTTTGCGCTCAAAAATTGACGGTGCTGGTATATTCCAGTCGATGCATTGCGCAGCGGTAAGCCATGGTTTGAGTTTTCCACTTTTTACTTCTTTGCTTTTAGGGTTACCATGTGTAGGTTGTGGCCAAACTATCGGATACCCATCACACCTCGCGATAACAAATAAACGTTTACGAATGGTTGGTGCGCCGTAGTCACATGCGCGAAGCTCTTTATGTTCAACCTGATAACCTAGCTCTTTTAATTGATTTACCCATCGACGAAATGTCAGGCCTTTGCGAATAGGGCAAGGCTTATTGTTTTCTAGTAGGGGGCCCCAAGTCTGAAACTCTTCCACATTTTCGAGCATGATGACACGAGGCTTTGTTTTTACAGCCCATTTAATAACCACCCATGCAAGACCGCGAATTTTCTTTTCAACAGGCTTGCTGCCTTTTGCTTTTGAGAAATGCTTACAGTCAGGTGAAAACCATGCAAGGCCAACCGGTTGCCCCTTTGTAACTTTTATAGGATCTATGTCGAATACATCCTCACAATAATGTTTTGTATTTGGGTGATTTACCTGGTGCATAGCAATGGCTTCACGATCATGATTAATAGCTATATCTACTGGGCGACCAAAAGCGGCTTCTATTCCAGTGCTTGCTCCACCACCACCGGCGAAGTTATCAATAATTAACTCATCGCGTAACGGTAGATTTTGTTGGTTGTTAGTGAATGTAGCTTTCATTTTTTTCCTTTAAAAAAGACCGGCTTTAAATCAGCCGGTCAACATTACGTTTCCACGGTAATTCGTTGTTGCTCGCTATTAACGGCTATGCAAAAAATCACCATGAACAATTAATTGGCATTTCGTGTCTTTTTTTACTTTTACAAATACGTCTTCGACAGCGGATTCGTGTACCTTGTGTGCACGAATAAGCTCATACCACATCTTTATACTTCCATCGTATAAGCGGTATCGGAAGTGCGCTTCTATTGCATAAGCGTCGCCACCTTCAAAGATGCGAATACCCAGTTTAAATTTATCAGGTATTTGTATTTCGCCTTTTGGGCCAGCGCTACCATCAATCTTTTCTACATATGAGAGCTGAACCTGGCCGTTTTGTAGCTGTATCCCGCTTGAGAAGTTAATGTTCTTTTTTGCTTTTAGTGTTAATGCAATTTCCATCATGGTTGAACCTGCTGGGTCGCTAAACTCTTTTGAGTTATCTTCAATAAAGTAGGCGAATTCAGTTTGATCCATTTTTATTTTGTCGTTCTCTGACCACGTTCGCCATTCCTTGGTTTTTTTGCATTCAAATTTAACCAGGTGTTCAAGCCAAGCTGCTTTTGTTTCGGTGTGATAATCAATTACGCCGGTGAACTGCGCAGAATCGACATTGCAAAAAATGGCTGACTTATCATCTGCAAATTTATTGAAGTACTCGATAAACGAAACCGGTGTTTCAAGCTTTACTATTTGTTTAGTTCTAAGCGGATTTTCTAAAAGCTCTTCATGGGCTTTTAATATCATGTCTTTGTGCATTATTGTTGTAGGCATACCGCCGACTTCAACAATTTTTGCACTTTCGGCTATGTATTTTCCAGCATCAAGCGCTGACTGAGTGTTGTTTATTTGATTTGGCGGGTTATTATCCATTACTCATTTACCTTTTTAAGTTCGGAGGGTGCTTGTTCATCAACGGATTTAAGTTGTAAATCCATTTGATTAGGATCGGTGCGTTGAAGATTGTCATCTGGCGTACCGAATAACAGCGTCATGCCTTTATCATGCTGAGGCTTGTTGTGAGTGATTTGGTCTCGTATTTCGTACTGGCCTGTATTACGACCTACGGGTTTAATGGTAAGTTTAAGCGTGAGCGTTGCTTGTTTGCCTGTATCTCGAACTGCCGCAACGCAATCGCCTAAATGCTCGCTTAGTTCATTCTGTGTGTGGCCATTAAGAAGTTGGCCCACAACATGGTTGAACAGATCCGGTCTAGCTTTTGACATCATATTTCCCCTACAAGGTTTAAAGTTTTGTTTAAGCGGTGGCTTATTTTTTTGATAGTGTTTAACTCCTCTTTAGCGTTCACTATTGTTTTTAAAAAAACCACCAGCGCTAAAGTAGAGTGCTAAGTTTTAAGAAAACGCTAGTGGTTTTAACTGGTTAACTCGCAGGCGTAAAATGCCCTTGCTGTTTAGGGTTGCGGTTAATCTGCCGCTGTATTAATTCGTTAATAAACTCTATACCTGAAGGCGTAACAACCGTTTTTGAACGTGCCATTTCGCCCATGGTGTCGTGTACCCATTTTGATATGTGAATATCTAAATATCCTTTTTCGCGATATTCCATGTAAGGCAAATTATCCTTTGTTAAAATGCGTTTATCGCGCAGTAGTGCAAAAAGTTTTAACGTGCCGATACCGCACATTCTTGCGGCGTCCTGCATGCTGTAGTTTTCATTATTCATTAGGCTGCTGCTGGCCCCGGTGCCTCAACCAGGCGCCGAGTTAGTTGAATGCTTTTGTAAATTGCGCGGTATGCTGTGTCGCCCTGATTTAAACGATAAGCACCATACTTCATAGCTTCGTCAATGGTTTCTTTTGGGTAGTTGCTCAGTTTGCTAGCAATGAGCGATTTCACGGCTAGTAGTCGTGAAGCATCATTGTCTATATGAATTACGTTCGATTTTTCCATACTTGCCTCGTAGTTAAGTTCATATTGTTTTCTGGCGACACGCTGTATTGTTTCTTTGCTAAATTGGTAACTCATACAGCCTCATTAAAAACGGTTTAGTCTTGATAGTGTTTTATTACAGCCCCAGTGGGTATTTTTCTGAAGGAAAACCCTATCGGTTTACTCCAGAGTTCAAAGCTGTTAATTTTTAATATATGTTTTTGGTATTTACTTAGGGTTCTTTTTTTAATCCGGTGTTTTCTGGCACAGCGCCACTTTTTATTAAATATAAATGCTGGGTTGCATTCGCTTTCTAAAACATCTAAATCAAATTCATGTCTTGATTTTTCGACTGGAATAATGAGTTGCATTGAGAACCACTCTTTTATTGCATTGTTTTTGCAATTAGATAAATCTAAATAGCTTTTGTGATTCATGGGCACCTCAATAAATCTTGCAGTAAGTCGTTACAGGGTTAACTTTAGAGCTGAGGTCTTTAGCCTCAATGCTGTAAGCGGTCATTAAAAACAGAGTAAACAGCAGTGCACCTGGCAGGTGTTTAATCTTCATCTTTACTGTCGTTGTCGTTCATACCGTTGTGAATAGCGCAACCAACAAACAGGGTTGCTGCTATGCAAATAACACCGGTACTTATCAACCAAATAGCTACGTTCATTTGTTTCACTCCGTGATTAAAAGGCGGTCATCCCTCTGGGGCACTTTATAAGTCGCAAATTGCTGACTATTTGTATCCAGATTAACTGTGTTGGCTGATGACCTGACCAATAGTAAAGCATAGCTTTACTTATAAAATCAAGTAATACTGTATATTTTATTTAAAATATTTTATGTAGGCGAAAAAAAACCCGCAAAGCGGGCTGAATTTAAGGGTGTGCCGAAAGGTTAATTACCGGTCATTTTTAGAAGAGTTGATGGTTGCATGTCTTTTGCGATATCAAGAAGTGCACGATCTCTGTAGATAACTTCATATAGTTGAAATGTGAGTTTTACCTGGGCTGATGGTGGTAATTTATTGTAATAACTACTTAGTTGGTGGTTTATAGCATATTCGACAACGTCCATGAGTTCGGGTATTAAGGCCTCTGTAACGGTGTATTGAGAGGGTGCCTCCATTGCTTTATCCGTTGCATCGTCATCCTCTCCAGAAATTAACCATTTTTCTGATGCGCCGGTCGCATGTGATAGTTTTATAAGGTTATATTTATCAATGGAGCCATTGGTTGTCCAATTGCTAACGGCTTGTGCGGAAACACCTATTTCTTTGGCTATCATCGCCTTTGATTTTCCACTCGCCTCAATGGCTAAGCTTATTCTGTCGCTAATATAATCAGTCATAGCTTTATTTTCCATTAAATATCATCCATATAAAATCAAATTATGCTTGATTTGAGTACAGTGTTGCTGTAGTTTTGGCTTATGAAAACTAAATCAGCACTTGATAAAGCGTGTCAACTTCTTGGTAATCAAAAGTCATTAGCTAATAAATTAGGCGTTTCTGAGCAATCTATTTCGAATTGGAAAAATAAAGTACCAGCAGAGCGCTGTTTGGATATTCAACGAGCTACGAACTCCGCGGTTACTTGTTATGAGTTGCGCCCTGACGTTTTTCCAGAGCCTGAAAGGGCTGCTTAGGTATTGATTATTCATAATTAATAGTAGAGGAGATTCTAAATAGAGTCTCCCGCATTTTACGGGGGTTATGAGAGTGGAGCAGTTATTTCATAGTTTGCATCAGTCATGTAAGCGTGCTGGTGGCATTTCGAAGATGGCGCGAAAAATAGGTGTTTTAGAAAAAACATTAATTAAAAAACTTCAGCCCAGTGATGCGGTGAACATGCCGAATGTAAGCGAGTTTATTCGTATTATTGATGCAACAGGTGATATTGAGCCGCTTGATATTTTATGCGGATTATTTGGCGGGCGATTTGTATCAAGCAATAAAGAAACGGCCAGTTCTATTTTGCAAGCAGCTTTACATGTTGCGAGTGAAGGCGGTGATGTAATGAGGGCCGTTGAGCTGGCAATGGCGGATGGAAAATTAACAGAAAAAGAGCGGGTAGAAGTAAAACGAGAAATTATGCAAAGTATCGCGGCGTTAAATACGTTAAAAAATACCTTGGATAAAGTTATACCAATGCAGGTGAATGGTTAGGTGGCTAATGCGGCTTTAAATAAAGAAGAGCGGCGTGAACTGTTTAATGAGCGTGCTGAGCTTTATAAGGTTTATGCTGAGCTTAAGCAAATAGTAGATTTTAAAACAGGCATTGCTGGTTTGTCTTATCGGATAAGCGATTCATTTTTTACTGAACTTTTGTATGTCGATGCTTTGCGAGGTCGAGGAAAATTAGAATATACCCGAAGCCAGGTTAGAAAAATTTTAGATCGACTTGAAACCATCGGCTTAATAAGACGCCGAAAAGACATTGGTCCCAATGTTTTTAAATTGCTTTTAGCGACCTCGAATAAATCCGTCCAAATGAACAGGATACAAACAGGAGCCAGAACAGGAGCCAGTAATACACCCGAACAGGAACCCGATCAGGAGCCAATGAAATCAGGCTCAAACGTTGTTGATATGGGGTTTTCAAAAATAACAGGAACCAGAACAGGGTACGAACAGGAGCCAGAACAGGATACACGTTCTGCTCTGAATAGGAGCCCACCTCTTACATCTAACTATAAACTAACTAACTACTCCAAAATTTCTGAGATTCATGATTTTTTAATCGCGTATGTCGATGAGAAAAGTTTAATTAATTTTCATAATCGAAAATTAATGGACGAGTGGTTGGTGTTGGGGTTGAGTGCTGATGTTTTGCAACTGGCAATTGGCAGGGCGGTTCAATCGTCGAGCAGTGGTTATTTCAATGTTTCGTATCTCAACCCGATAGTCCGGGAATATATTAAAAAAAATAAATCAGGTGAATTAGATGCAATCGATCAGCGACCTAAGCGGGCAAGTGATAAACACGGAGCAACGGGAAGTTTTATGCAAGAGCAGCGAGAAGCAGCGGCTCGTCATGCAAGCGAATACGGAATCGACATCAGCGAAGGCTTCGACTGATAAGCATCAAAAATCAATGATGTGGTTGTGGGGGCAGTTTACGAAATTTTATGGTGGCAAAGCTAAAAATAATTTAGGTGTGATTGGTGGTGAGGCATATTTAATTTGGGCCGGTACGCTTAGAAGTTTTAGTTTTGAAAGTATAAAAGCAGGTTTGAGGGCAACTGTATCACGGAAGGATACATGGCCGCCTGAATTGCAAGAGTTTGTTTACCTGTGTGCAAATAACAAGCAGAAAGTTTTTCACAAGGATTTTATTAAAAAAATTGGTTCGGATAAATCGTCAAAAGAGTTTGCCGCTAGTCATCGTGAAAAACTAAAAGAGCTATTGGGTTAGTGCCTGAGTATTACCAGCAGAAAGGTAAGTATACGGTTTGCTGGGGTGGCAAAGTCGGTAGCAGGGTTTATGTTGCCTGGTATCAAAAACAGGCCATTGGTTATTTTCGAGCAGGGTGTGACGAGGTTAAGAAGAAGGCTGCTGAGGCGTGCTGCAATGAGCATTTTAATTTAAATAATAAAAAGGCGGGCTAAATGAGAAATTTGTATTCACGCAATCCCGAGCAAGTATTGGAGCTGCAACAAATAAATAATATTAAACACAAAAAAGGTTGTCGTGCATGTTGTAAGCGTGATTTACGAGCCATGGCAATAGGTGGGATTGCTTGTAGTGTGTCGGGTAATTACCCAAAGCCAGTTTTTTGCTCACAGTGGCAATTCGATGAGGGGTATGAAGATGTCAACAATACGAAAGCAGCATGATGAGTTGGGTGAGGTGCGTTCGTTGATAAACGCATGGGGTGCCTGGTTGCGAGCAACCAGTGGTGCCAATTTAAAATTACCTGGTAAATCTAATTTTGTAATTGTTCCTGGTAATGGTGTCGTTGATTATGATAGTGAAGAGGCTGAAATAATTGAAGCGATTTTGGTACATTTAAAACGTGAAAGACGACTTGTGTTCAAGGTGATAGAGCAAGATTATTATTTTAATGTCAGTTCAAGGGAGGGTGCAGAGATGTTAAATATTTCACATGCAAGATACCGAGAGCTGAAAAATAGCGGCGAGTGTTTTGTGCATGCTTACTTGCTTGCAGTGAAAAATATAAATAATTTTAAAATAAGTGCTTGACCTTGTGCGCACAGTTAGCGTAGATTATCAGTCAATCTAGACTCATTGCCACTAAAGAAAAGCCTTGCTCCCCTGCAGGGCTTTTTTTATGTCCTCAGATTGGTACTGATTAGGTTTATTGTCTTAGCCCTGCACGGGATCGTGTGGGGCTTTTTTATGGTCAATACAATATCGCAAAGTGAATTTTAAATATATTTAAACATAGCTAATAAATGGCAAGGTGTTGTGTGGATTCTGAACAGCAGGGGTTGTTAGTAGAAATAGCTGAGAGGTTAGGTGCGTTAGAAGAGAGAATGTCTGCGGTTCCGCATGAAGAGCATAATGATCAACATGATTATTTGTCTGAGTTAATTGAGCGGGAGAAATTAAAGAAAGAGTTTTGGCGGGGAGTTGTTGAGAAGCTCGCCACAACGGGTATTTTGGGCGCAATTGGATTGATGCTTTCTGTTGTTATTTATGCTGCCAGACAGTTCACTGGGCATTAGTCATTAATGAAAATAAGCCTACAGTCTGATATTGATCGTGTGATTAAAAACATGAGCGCTATAGCAAAGAAACAGGTTCCGTTTGCGGCTAGTCAAGCAATAAATGATGTGGCTTTGGATTCGCAAAGGGCATTGAAAATTCAAGCAGAGAAAAAATTAGACAGGCCAACAAGGGCCACGGTTAATTCGTTTAGGGTTAAGCGTTCTACTAAGCTAAACCTGAAAGCTGAGGTGTTTATATTACCTTGGGCATACGAGTATCTTAAGTATCAGATCCATGGCGGCGTACGCAGAGCATCTGGAAAGGGTACTGGTGTGCCATTCAATGCGCGGCTAAATAAGTTCGGTAATATACCTGGCAGAAAGAAAGGATTGGTTAAAAAGAAGAAACAATTTATTGCTACGATCAAAGGTGTTAGTGGTGTATGGGAGCGGTTTGGTCGTGGCGGTAAGCAATTAAAGTTAGTGGTTGCATTTGAGAAAGAGGTTAGATACTCAAAGCGTTTTGAGTTTACAAAAATTGTTCAGGGTGTTGTTAAAAATAAATTTAACAGTCACTTCAGTAAGCGATTAAGTTCTGCGTTAAAAACATCATTTTAATTTAATAAAGGTACTCCTGAGGGTTTCGTTATCCACGGGTAATTTGCACCGCGGTAATTATGAGTTTTTAGGGGCTCTATGGTCTCGGCGTCAGTAAGAAATATTATGGTCTAAGGGTATGGAAGAGTCGCAAGTTGTTGATTTTGATGATCGTTTTTATTGGTCTTTATCTCAATTACAAAAAGCGTTTGGCTCAGCCCGAGAAACCATAGGCAAGCGGTTACATGCTGCTGGTGTTGTGCCAAAAAAGAAGCGAAAAGGACATGATGTTTTTCATATTGCAGAGGCTGCAGAGGCGATATTATCTGGGCAACTTCCAAGCTTTGAAGAAATCAAAAACCCGGATGTGTTGCAGCCAAAAGATCGGCTAGATTGGTACAAGGGTGAAAATGAAAAATCAAAATATCTTCGAGAAGCGGGCGCCTTGATACCCGTTAATGAAGTAGCACAGGAGATTGCTGAGGTTGTTAAAACGTGCGTCAGAACGATAGAAACTCTACCTGATATTTTAGAAATGAAATGTAGTTTAGATTCTGATGTAATTAATTTGATTGAAACTGAATGTGATAATGCGCGCGCTCAGTTAGCAGATAAGTTGGCAGAATAATGTATGCCTCTGTCGCTGATGTTCGTCGAGAGGTATCAGCACTAGCAAGGCCACCGGTTCGAATGCTTGTAAGTGAGGCTGCGAGCAAATATGTTCGCGTCCAGTCTTCAGGTAGTGGCACGGCACCATGGGATGGTTCACTTACGCCGTACATGCTTGAGCCTATGGATGTGCTTTCGTCGCGCGATTTTGAGTCAGTTATATTTGTTGGCCCGGCTCGAACTGGTAAAACGCAAGGTTTGATTGATTGCGGCGTAGGTTACATGGTTACGTGTGATCCATCAGATATGGCGATCGTTCATATAGCGCAAGAAAAAGCCAAAGATTTTTCTAAATTACGCATCAGTCGCATGTTTAGAAACTCTCCCGAGATAGGCAAATATTTAAGTAAAAATAAACAAGACGATAACGTACACGAAAAATATTTTAAAGCGGGTAATGTTTTAAAAATTATCTGGCCGACAGTAAAGCAGCTTTCAAGTTCTGAGTTTAAGTTCATGCTGTTAACTGATTATGACCGGATGCCCGAGGACATAGATAAAGAAGGCTCTCCGTTTTCATTAGCTCAAAAACGAACACAAACATTTATGAGTCGCGGCATGACTATGGCGGAATCCTCGCCCGGTTTTGAGGTGTTGGACCCAAAATGGAAAGCCAGAACGCCACACGAGGCACCACCAACGCGTGGCATTTTATCGCTATACAACCAAGGTGATCGGCGGCGGTGGTATATGCCGTGCCCGTGTTGTGATGCGTATTTTATGCCTGGTCCTGGTATTGAGGCTTTTAGTTTTAACATTAATAAAGATTTATTCGGACACACAGACACACAAATAACGGGCGCGATTGGTTTGAAGTGTACCGAGTGCGGCTCCGTAATTGATGAAAAACACAAGCATTCTATGAATGCAAAAGGTAAATGGGTGCCCGAGGGCTGCCATGTTGAGTTTCAATGCGGTGAATATATAGTTGCTGGCGAAAAAAGAAAATCAAAAACCGCATCGTTCTGGATGCCAGGCGCAGCGGCTGCTTATCAAAGTTGGGAAAATATTATACAGCGTTACCTTAATGCGTTACGTGATTATGAAATTACCGGTACAGAGACAACATTAAAAGCAACAACAAATGTCGATCAAGGCACAGCGTATTTGCCGCGTAGATTGATTTCACAAACTTCGTCCAGTGACTTGGAGAAGCGTGCAGAAGATTTACCAAAACGAATGGTTCCAGAAGGGGCTCGATTTTTACATGCATCAATCGATGTGCAGGGCGCAAAGTTTGTTTGTCAGGTGATGGCTTACGGCATTGGTTTTGAAAATTGGTTGGTTGATCGGTTTGATATTCATATTTCAAAGCGCTCAACAGGTGGTGAAGCGTTGCCTTTAGATCCTGCGGGTTATATTGAAGATTGGGATTTGATAATAGAAAAAGTCATTAAACGTAGTTACCCATTATCTGATGGGTCTGGCAGAAGCATGGCTATTTTAAATACGGTTTGCGACTCAGGTGGTAAAGCTGGCGTTACGGATAATGCGTATAACTTTTGGCGGAAATTAAAAAAGAAACAATTACACAATCGATTCATGTTGATTAAAGGTGAACGGGCTAAACCTAATGCGCGTAAGCCGACTGTTCTAAAAAGATTTCCAGATAACTCTGGTCGTTCTGATCGTACTGCTGAGGCGCGTGGCGATGTTCCTGTGTGGATGCTGAATACGACTTTATTAAAAGATTCAGTATCAGCCGATATGAAACGTGATTTACCCGGCCCGCGTTATATGCATTACCCGGATTGGTTGAGCCTTTGGTTTTATGAAGAGCTTACCGCCGAGGTTAGATCTGATTTGGGTTGGGATAACCCTTCAAAAGCGCGAAATGAAACCTTTGATTTGTATGCATATGGTAAAGGTGGCGTTAAGGCGTACATGATTGAAAAACGTTTATCTGAAATTGATTGGGATTCACCACCCGCATGGGCTGATGTTTGGGATACCAACAGTGAGATTGATTTTAGAGTTGTTGAAAAAAATACAAATAAACAAGTTTCTAAAAAACATAAATCAGCGGGTAATCCGTTTGGTGCAAAAGATGGCTGGGGTTTATAAATGAGTACAGCAACAGACATGTTGGCTTTGTATATTGAAGCTGAAAAAACAATTCTGCGCGGTCAATCATATACCGTTGATGGCAATACATTTAATCGTGCAAACTTAAAAGAAGTGAGAGATGGGCAAGTTCATTGGCAAGAAATTGTGAACAAAGAAAATAATCAGGCCTCTGACCGCCGCGGTTATTCGGTTGCGAGCTTTTCATAATTATGAATTTGTTAGATAAAATTATTGCGTCTTATGATCCGGTGCGCGCGCTCAATCGTGCGGCGGCTAGAAAAGCATTATCTTATTATGAGGCCACAAAACCTGATCGTTTGAGAAAGCGAAACAAGGAAACGGGTGGGCCTAATACATCTAATTATTCAGCCAGTAGACCCATGCGACAACAGGCGCGGTTTCTTGATGAAAACCACGATCTGGCTTCGGGTGTTTTAGATGTGCTGGTTGCTAATACGATTGGCCCCAAAGGCATTTCGGTTGAGCCTCAGCCGCGCAATAAAGATGGAAAAATAAACACGGAATTTTCGCGTGCTATTTTACGGCTTTACACTAATTGGATGCGTCGCCCAGAGGTAACCTGGCAACACGATTGGCCAAGTGCGCAACGAATTATGGGGCGTTCATGGTTTCGTGATGGCGAGGTATTTGGTCAGCACGTAGCGGGCAATGTGCCTTCATTGGAACATGGCACGGTTGTGCCATATTCAATTGAAATGCTTGAATCAGATTACGTGCCGGTTGGTTATACAGCTGACAATGTTATGCAGGGTGTTGAGCGTAACGCCTGGTTAAAGCCAATGGCGTATTTTGTTTATAAGCAACACCCTGAAGAGTTGGCCGGTTTTAATACATTGCGCATAACCGATTATAAGCGTGTACCCGCTGAACGCATGATGCACTGCAAACTGGTTAAGCGCATTAATCAGGCGCGTGGAATGTCTGTGTTTGCAACAGTCATGTTGCGGTTAGATGATTTAAAAGATTATGAAGAGAGCGAACGAATTGCCGCAAAGGTAGCGGCAAGTATGGCCGCTTTTATCGTTAAGGGTACACCCGAATTATTTAATAAAGATGATGGCTCTGAAGAACGTGATATGCGGTTTCAGGCGGGCATGATTTTTGATGATCTGCGACCTGGTGAATCAGTTGGCACTATTGACACAAACCGCCCTAATCCTCAACTAGAGCCACACAGAAAAGGCCAGCTGCGTGCAGTTGCTTCCGGGTGCGGTGTAACTTATTCAAGTTCGGCAAAAGATTATAGTGGTACTTTTTCAAGTCAGCGGCAGGAATTGGTAGAAGGTTACGGTTCATATCAAATTATATCAGGTGAGTTTACCAGCCGTATTGTTCGCCCTTCATATGAAAAATTTCTGCGAATCGCAATTGCCTCGGGTGAATTAAAAGTACCTGATGATGTTGATGAACACACAATTGATGATGCACTTTATATCCCGCCGCAGATGCCGTGGATAGATCCGGTTAAAGAGTCCAAGTCGTGGGAAATGTTAGAAAAAAATCGGCACGCCTCTGGCCCTGAAATTATTCGTCGCCGGGGTTTAAATCCAGTTGATGTGCTTGACCAGGCAGAAGCGTGGCAGCAGCAATTAAAAGATAGAGGGTTATTGATTGAAGATAAAAACCCATTGCCTGTTATTGATAATGTAGAAAAAAGCGATAAAGAAAACGCAAGTGAAAATAAACGAGGAAAAGAAGATGCCGAATAGTTTTTATACCATTAAAGCAATGAGTAATGATAAGCCCGCGGAGGTTTTGATTTATGGCGATATCGGCGAAAGTTGGTGGAATGAAAGTGTTGCGGCTGGTGAGTTTGTGCGCGAACTGCAGCAAATTGACTCAAATGAAATTAACGTGCGCATCAATTCATACGGCGGAAGCGTGACCGACGGCATCGCTATTTATAATGCGCTTCGCCGCCATGACGCAATTATAAATGTTTATATTGACGGTATTGCGGCATCAATTGCCAGTTTAATCGCAATGGCTGGCGACACTGTTTTCATGGCTGAAAATGCATTGTTAATGATTCATGCGCCCTGGGGCGGCATTGCTGGAAACTCTAAAGAAATACGAGAGTATGCAGATGTTCTGGATACTTACGCGAGCTCAATGGCGACAAGCTACGCGCGTAAAACAGGTAAAACTGTTGATGAGATTTTACCATTATTAAATGATGGTGATGATCATTGGTTAATGGCTGATGAGGCTATTACTGATGGGTATGTGGATGAGACAACAGAGCCGATAAGTATTGCGGCTTCATTAAATTTATCCAGATACCAAAACTTACCTGCGGCGGCCGCTGCATTTATTAAACCTAAAGAGGAAATACCCATGCCTAAAAAACAGGTGAATTCGGCGGCAAAGCCAACGCCGGTTGATGAAAACGAAAATCAAATTAATCAGATTGATCAGGATGAAGCAGATGCGCGTGCTGTTGAAAAAATTAATGCACGCAACAACGACATAATCGCAAAGTATAAACCTTTTGCTAGTGTTGACGGCGTGAGCGTTTTACTTGCTAATGTGATTGCAGATGCGAATATTACTGCGCAGGTTGCCAGTGATAAATTAATGGCAATGTTAGGCGATGGTGTAGAGTCGTTAACACCTCAGGGCGCGGGTCGCGTTGAAGTCCTTGAAGATGCGCGCGACAAAACCGCGGTTGGTATGAGCAGCGCAATACTTGCGCGAGTTGGTAAAGAAAAAGCAGACGGCGCCAACCCCTACCGCGGCATGACCATGAGTGAAATGGCGGGTGCCTGTTTAGAGTCAGCCGGGTTAAACGTTCGTGGCATGTCTACGCTTGAACGTGCAGAAAAAGCCTTAACTCGAAACGTGGTGCGCGGTGCACAAACAACCAGTGATTTTCCGGTTATTCTCGAAAACACTATGCACAAAATTGTGCTTATGGGGTTTAATGCGGCTCAGTCTAAATGGGCGCGTTTTTGCAAAGTTGGCGATGTAACAGATTTTCGCGCATGGCAACGAATTGTACCTGGCCTGATTGGTAACCTTGATGGTGTAAATGAAAACGGTGAATATTTAAATAAAAATATTCCTGATGGTGAAAAGAATTCTATCAGTGCAAGTCGCAAAGGCAACATCATTAACATTACACCTGAAATTATCGTAAATGATGATACGGGTTATATTGTTGATATGGCAACGAGTTTAGGTCAGGCGGGTAATCGCTCAATTGATCGTGCGGTATTTGCCTTGCTTAACAGTAACCCTGTTATGGCTGATGGCACTGTTTTATTCCATGCCGATCACGGTAATTTAGCGGCGAGTGGCGCGGTGCCTTCAGTTACCACACTTGAAGCGGGCCGAGTTGCAATGGCTAAACAAACGGCCCCCGGCGGTGATGCTGAGTTTTTGGACATCATGCCTAATGTTGCGGTTTGTCCTACTGCGCTGGGTGGTTCAATGCGTGTTATTAATGACGCTCAGTATGATCCAGACACGGCCAACAAACTTCAAAAGCCAAACATGGTAAACGGGTTAGTTAGCGACATTGTGGATTCACCGCGTGCCGCCGGCAATGCCTGGTACTTGTTAGGTGATCCAAATGTTGCGCCTGTATTTGAAGTTGTTTTCCTTAATGGCCAGCGTGAACCGCGGGTTGTTGAAGAAGAAAACTTCCGCACATCAGGCATTGCAATGAAAGTTGAATTGCCATTTGGTGTTGGTGCAATTGATCATCGCGGCGCATGGAGAAACCCAGGCGCTTAATTGATCATTAATCAAAGTTAATGCCGGTCATTGATTGCTGGCATTAATTTAAAACTCATTTAATTAATTTATAGAAGGTAAATTGTTATGAACAATTATATTAAACCCGGCAACACGCGCACCTGGGTAAATACTACAGGCGCGGCTGTTGTGTCTGGCGAGGTGGTTGTTGTTGGTCAGCAACTTGCAATTGCTTCGGTTGATATTGCAAATACGGCCAGCGGTGAAGTTAGTTTTACTGGTGTGTTTCAGGTGCCTAAAGTTTCGGCTGCCGTTATTGCGCACGGCGAAATGGTTATGTTTGATTCATCTGCCAATGCATTTGATGATAATGCGGCAACGCCTGCAACGGGTGATGTTAGTAATGCGGCAATTGCGGCACAAGCGGCGGGTGCTGGTGTGCTAGAAATGCAGGTTCAATTCGCCAACCTTCTGGGCGCGGTTACTTAATTAGCTTTCACTTTAGTTAAATGAAATATTAAAACCGCTTCGGCGGTTTTTTTATTTCTATTTTAAAAAATAAATAATAGGAAATGTTATGCCAAATTCAATTGCTCCCGTTGGTAAAACCAATTTACTGAATGCCTGGTTAACGGGCAACTATGATGTTCTTTTAGTTGATAATCAGACATTTACTTATATCGAAGGTACGCAAACAAGTCGAGCTGATATACCTGCAGTTGAACGTATTGCAACAGCTGCACTGGCAAATAAAACTGTTACTGGTGGTGTTTTAGATGCTGATGATGTTGTGTTTACTGGTGTAGCCGGTGATCCGTTTGAGTACGTGATTATTGTGGCGAATACAGGTGTAGAAGCGAATGATTCAATTATTGCCGTGTTTGATACCGCAACAGGTTTGCCATTAACACCAAATGGTAACGATATAAATTTAGCCTGGAATGCATCCGGTATTTTAACTTTTTAATATCTGCTGTTTTTAAATTTAGTTTATTGGATTGTGATTTATGCCTATAACAGAAAAAACCATAGTTAGTTTTGGCCCTGCAAATGTGATTGCAGAGACAGCTAATAATTTAGTGTTTGGTACGTTTGGCGCTGATTTGGTTGGTATTTCGGGCGCCGCATCTGGTGTAATATTTACATCAAATTCAACATCAAGCGGTGATGCTGATACGTCGCCTGCGGGTGGTGCAACTCAAACTGATATAGAAATAAACTCATCTAATCAATATCTTACAGGCGGTGCGCCTATAGATATAACGCTAACCTTTCCGGTTGGTCATGGTGCGGTTGATGTTGATATTTACTGTGATGTAGATGGAAATTTTACCGGTCAAGATAATATGACCGGTAGTGCAATTGGCGCAACAACAGTTTCTGAAACTAGAGGCATTATTGCGGGCACAAATATAGGTAGTAACAATCCAACGGGTGAGTTTTTCTCGCTATCAAATGTCTCGCCAGATGGCGCCAATCAAATTGTATTTAGAGTAACAAATGATGATGCCGGTACAACTGGTTTTAATGGTTTGGTTATTCGACCAACTGCAGTTGCTGGGCCTGTATTAAGCGTTCCTCAGGCCGTGGGTGTAAGTGATACTTCTGTTACGCCTGGTGCAACAACTGACACAGTGTCGGGCACATTGTATGCCGTTGTCGTGCCTACGGCTGATCCTGCGCCGTCTGTTGCTCAAATAATAGCTGGTACAAATAGTTCTGATGTTTTAGCGCCTAGCAGCAGCGCACCTATCGGTTCGGCAATTCAATTTATGTCTGCGATATCTGGCTTAACAGCTGGCACGACTTACCGTGTATATATCGCTCAGAATGATGGTGTGGATGATTCGCCCTCGGCAGTTAATGTTGAGTTTTCAACGCTTGCCGCAATAACTCAAACCACGTTCAACCTGGTTGATGAATTAGATGCGCCTGTTGTGGATGAAAGTTACGACTACATTATTTATTCAGACTGGAATGGTACTAACGAAGCAAGCGGCACGTTTACACCGGTTAGTGGTGTGGCAACTATTACGGGGCTTTCATTGGTTGCGGGTGCTTACTTTATCTTGTTAAGAAAAACTGCGAGTAATACCTTTATTTCAGCCAGCAATATTACGGTATCGTAATGAGTCTCGTCGTATTTAATTCTGATAACGGTGGTGGTGCTAGTCGCGTTGTCGATGTTGATCAATACACTGTAAATTTGCCTCAAACAATTAACCTGCCGCTTATTGGTAGTGCGGCGTCAACCATTGCGCCGGTTGTATCAAATGGTACTTTTATTGATGATGCATTTAATGGAACCGGCCCCGTAAACTCACAATGGTTATCGCATCAAAATGATGGCCGTGTTGATAGCATTGGCAATCGAGCCGGTTATTATTCGGGTGATGTTTTAACGAATCCCGGTGATATTACGGAGTGGTTCCACGGGCTTTCTGGAACGTATCATTATCAAACTGTTGCGTTTCCGGCATCGGGTTTTGATGAATTCGTTATTCGGGATGTCGGTATTGGGCCTGTCGGCAACCCGCAAGGCAATCATTTCTCAAATGGCGGCTTCGCCTTTACCGGCGTAATGTGCCATGTTGATAACGGTTTTTCATCGTTAGATTATGAGTTTGCCGTTGTTGGGCATCGAGGCGCTGCCACAGCAACCCTCGAATGCAAATCAACGTTGAATGGCGTTAGTGGTGTTACCGATGAAGGCGCTAATGTGTTTACGGGCACTGGCGTTACCCACGGCGATATTCGCATAAGGCTTATGCCTGATCGAACCATTGAGTTCGCGTATTCAGATTTGGGTGCAAATAACTGGATACTGATAAATGGTGGCACGGGCGCTACAACCGTAAATAATAAACCCACGTTCGGTGCAACCGTTCATATTGGTATGATTATTTACGCTCAAGGTACAACTGAGCTGCCATTTACTGGATCGTTTTCTTCATTTGAAAGAGCGTCCACTCAGCAGGTAACAGCGCCCGCGTTGTCATCAACAGCCACAATAAACGATATAACGTTATCTCAGTCTTTGTCGGCTCAGTCATTAACGGTGCCGGTTACTAATTCGCTGGCGCAAATTTTTCCACCGGTAGTAAGTGAAGTTATTCCGATTCAATCATTAGCGATTCCGGTTGCCAATTCTGTAGTACAGATTTATTCGCCAGTAGTGAGTGAAGTTATACCGGTTCAATCATTAGCGATTCCGGTTGCTAATTCTGTAGCGCAGATTTTTGTACCAGTAGTCAGTGAAGTTTTACCAATTCAATCGTTAACGATGCCAGCTGTAAATTCGGTTTCACAGGTATTTGTCTTGGTGCTTAATGAGATTGTGCCTGGCCAAACGTTAGTGATGCCTGTCGTTAGCGTTGGCGCACAGGTTTATACGCCAGTAGCTTCTCTCGAAACACCTGTTCAATCGTTAAGTATGTCGCTGATAGCGTCTGTTTCACAAATAAATGTTTTCGATATTTCTGTGGTTGTTTTGCCGCAATTTGTTGGTATTCCTGCTGTTGTTTCAGTGCCTCAAATGTTCTTGCCGGTTGTTGCTTTGTCGGTGACTCAGTCGTTTTCGGTTTCGCTTATATCAAGTTCGCCGGTTATACATAATATTTTAATTATAGATCCATCAGTTGTTTCACCTGAGAGAGATTCAAAAATACCCGAAGCTGATTTACGTGAAATGTTCAGCATATCTGAGCTTGGTGATGTTGCCGTTATTAGTGCAATTAGTATTGTCGGTATTTTCAAAAATGAATATATAGAGGCATTTGATGTGGTTGGGTCAGCGCCTGCATTTAGTTGTATTGCAAAAGATATTGAAGCAATCACGCCAGCGGTTGCTCGCGGAACTAATGTAACGGTGCTAGGTGTTTTGTATTCAATAAAAAATATTAAAAACGATGGCAACGGTATTGTTAATTTAATTTTTAATGAGGTTTAAGTTTTGACACATCGTGCTGAAAACATAATGCAAACTGTATTTTCATTGTTGGGAGGCTTAACAACAACAGGCGAAAATATTTCGCGTGGTCGCTCTGAGCCTTTAGAGACTTTACCTGCTTTAGTTTTAGAGCAAGGCGAGGATCAAATACCAGAGGGCGTTCAAAATCTTGCATTTATTAGGCGGGTTTTAAATTTAAAAATAATTGCCTATGTAAAAACTAATGCTCAGTTTGATACGGCGTTAAATCAAATCCGTGAAGAGGTTTATTTTGCGTTAATGGCTGATAGGTCTCAAGGGCTTGATTTTGTGATAGACACAAATCCGTTGGGTGATGAAGAGCCTGAGATATCAGGTGACGCGGAAAAAAACATAGGCCGCCAGGTGATGAATTTTTCAATTTCATACCGGCATTCACTAGCAAGCGCAGGGGCGTAATAATGGCAAAAAAATCATATGAAATTAAAAACGGTGGCAGCACTATTGTTGATAAAGAAAAAAACAAGGCTGATAAAAAGATTGAAAATAAACCTGTAGTAAAAACAGAGGTAAAAGAAAATGTTAGTTAATCGTGAAATTATTCTGGCGAAAATAGAAGCGGCTTATAATACCGATTCGCTTCCAGTTGAAGGGGATGCGATTCTGGTTGAAAACCCGAATTGGAGTAATGAGGGGTTGCGTATGAATGAACGGAATTCAATTCGTGGAAACCTTGGTAAACTGCAACAAATTTTCGGCGGTCGTTTAATGTCGATTAGCTTTGATGTTGAAATTAAAGGCAGTGGCTCACCGGGTGTTGCGCCTGAAATTGGCACGTTGTTACGCGCGTGCGCATTAGGTGAAACAATTGTGGCATTAACATCGGTTGCTTATAGCCCTGTGTCGACTGGCCATGAATCAATAACGCTTTATTATTATCGTGATGGTAAATTAATTATTCTTACGGGTTGCCGAGGTAATGTTAACCCTCAGTTAGAAACTGGGCCACAGGGTAAAATGAGCTTTACGTTTACCGGCCATGTTGCTTCCGAGTCAGATACACCAATGATTTCGCCTGCTTACGATAACACCGTGCCTACACCCGTTATTGGTGCCGGTTTTAGCATTGGCGGTTATAGCGCAGTTATTAGCTCTTTGAATTTTGATTTGTCAAATACACTAGCAACGCCACCTGATATTTCATCGTCTGATGGGTATGGTGAAGTGCGTATTACGGGCCGTGATGTCAATGGGTCGTTTGACCCTGAAGACACATTAATTGCCGATAATGATTGGCAAAATGATTTCGAATTGGGTAACACCTTGGCGCTTGATACGGGTTTAATCGGAAGTGTTGTGGGTAATCGTTATCAAATAACTATGCCCGCTGTTTACTATCGTGATTTATCCCCTGGTGATCGTGATGGGGTGCGCACCCTCGATGTCGGGTGCGGCATGGCTGAGTCAGCGGGTGATGATGAGTTTACGCTGATCTTTAGCTAAGTTATTTACATTGCCCGTGCTGCATATAGTAGCCGGGTTCTATTTGTGTGTTCTTTAGTAGGGTATATCCATTGTTGCAAAAATCATGTTTTGCAAGTTCTCTTGGAATAAAAAAATCAAACATCGCCTGTTTTCCGCCAGCCTTTGAATAGCTATCCTCAACGGCTTTGGTGTAATAAAAATCGAATGTTTTATTACCGTTTTTATCAATGGATGGCTGAAGGCTTTGGTAGGCGATGTCGCCGGTGCTTACACAGCCGGAAAGCCATATTGATATTAAAATGATCCACTTATTCATTATTTTACGTCCTATTAATTTATTAAAAAATTAATAGATTATAGCATTAATTAAGAGTATTTACGTTATGGCAACAGCTATTGAAGTGATCTCAGAGCAAGAATTTGTGTCTGAGCTTGATGAAAAAGAAGATAACCCAACGCGCTGGAAAATTAAGCGCCTCGATGGTGTTCAATATATTGAGGTTTGTCGGGCGGGTGCTGTTGATTACAACCTGGCTATTATGTACGGCCTCGTTGGTTGGGAAAATTTTAATGATTTTGATGGTAATCCTGTCAAGTATTCAGCGGCAAATATTAAACGTATTCCGCCTTTGTATTTGCAAGACATCGGCTTTGAAATAATGCTCAAATCTGAGCTAAAAGGTGACGCAAGAAAAAACTCATAATCGCAATTGAAGTGTATCAAAACATTGATAAATTTAATTGCGATGAGTGCTCACACCACCATTGTGACGAGTCTGGTGTAATGCCTGGCTCAAATGGCGCTGCCGGTTTTCCTAAATGGTACATCAAAGAAATAGGCGAATTTAATACGTGTTTGTTGCCGATGGTTAGCGATGAAAGCCTGTTTTATATCCGCATGTATAAGCATTATAAAAACGGCATATTAATTAAATCAGGTGGGTTGTTAGAGCAGCCGCATTGTTATTTAAAAGCTATGGAGTTAATTGATTCATGTCAGCAGCAAATAGCGTAGTTTTAAAATTTAAAACAGATGACCAAACCAAGGGTGATTTCGATCGCCTGCAAAAACGCTTAAAAGAAACCGAAAAGAAAACCAATAAGCTGGCCCGTGGTTTCAGAAACACAGCACAGGCCACAGCAGCAATGCAGGGCCCATTAGGAGGCACCGCTGGGCGGCTTTCTTCTATAGCCTCGTTATTTTCAACCTTAAACCCATTAACGGTTGGTTTTGGGTTGGCGCTTGCTGGTGCAACGACAACGTTAAAAACATCGTTAACCGTATATGCAGATTATGAAAAACAGTTATTCAGAATTGAAGGATTATTAAAATCCACGGGTGGTGCGTCTGGGTTAACGGCTAAACAAATAGATGACTTATCACGTAGCATAGGTGCCGCAACATTAGCCAGTGCAGGCGATGTGCGTGAAGCCGCCGGTGTGCTGTTAACGTTTAAAAGCATATCAGAGGAAACCTTTACCCGGACGTTAGAGCTTTCGCAAGATATGGCCGCGGTAATGGGTACCAACATTAAGCAATCTGCTCTGCAGCTTGCAAAAGCACTTGAAGATCCACTAACCGGCTTAACTGCATTGCGCCGTTCTGGTGTTTCGTTTAACCAAAGCCAAAAAGACATGATTAAAGCCATGTTAGAGACTGGGCAGCAAGCAAAAGCACAAGGTTTAATACTTGATACATTGGCACAGCAATTAGGCGGTGCGGGCACTGCAGAGGGCGGAGGGTTAGCCGGTTCGCTCGATTTAGTCAGCGAAAACTGGAACCGCTTTATGGAAGCCATAGCGGAGGGCGCGGTTTCTGACAACGCTGAGAAATTTTTAAACCGCATGGCTCGCGGCATGGAGCGCGTAGCTAATTTAATAGACCCTTCAGACGAGCAGCAACTGCAAACCCTGCTAGAAAAACGCGGGCAAATACTGCAAAGAATAAACGACTCGGTAATAAGCGATGATGTCAACGCTGCGCAAAGCCGCCGGTTAGTCATACTTGAAGAAGACTTAAGAGTAAATCAGGAATTATCTGCAGAAATAGAAAATCGGTTAACTAAAGAAAAAGAAGCTCAGCAAATAGCGCAACAAGCTGCTGCCGAAAAACGTGCACAAATTGCAGCGGAACAGCAGCAACAACAGCAGGCGCTTGAGATAAAAAAACAAAGTATCGAGTTAGATAAAGAAAAACAAGCATCAATAAAAGGTGCCGAAAATTTCGCGCAGTCGCTTCAAAACGAAGAATCATTATTAGAGCAATCTCTTATGGCGCGCCGAGAGCTTGAACGCGAATTTTACGAGCAGCGCCAGTTTCAAATCGAAGAAAACTTTCAAAATAATTTGATTTCTGATCAAGAAAGAAACGAACAGTTAGAACAGTCTGATCGAATACATCAGGGTAAGTTGACACAGGTAACAAATAAGGAAGCAAAGAAACGTGCTTCTATTGAAAGCCGTGTCAGTCGGCAAATTACTCAAATGAAGTTCAGTGTAGCTAATCAAGCGATTGGTTTATTGAAAATGTTGGCGGGTAGTAATGAAAAAGCGCAGAAAGCCATTATCGTTTTAGAAAAGGGCTTAGCTATTGCGCAAGTAAAAATACAAACAGAGGTTGCCGCAACGCGTGCGCTGGCTGAATTAGGGCCAATTGCAGGCCCACCGGCGGCGGCATCAATTCGCGGCTTGGGCGTGGTCTCTATGGGGTTAATTGCTGCAACAGGGTTGGCTCAGTTAGCCGGTGCGGGTGGAGGCTCTTCGTCGTTGGGTAGCTTTCCGAGTGCACCGAATAGTGGGAATGTTTCAGGTGATGCGTTGCCACAACGTGATGCTGAACGTGCGGGCGGTGGCTCGCTTACCATTAACGTGACAGGCATCATTACGGATGAAATTGTGGATGATTTAATTGTGCCCGCGATTCAAAATGGCATTGAGAATAGAGATCTTGTTTTAATTCGTAAAGGTACGCGAAATGCCGATGAGTTGGAAGAGTAATGGCGGCTATTAATTATGAGGCTTTAAGAAGTCTAATTTCGGGTCATGTTGTAAATGTTAATTATGATATTGATGTGGTTCTAGAGTTAGCCGATCGTTCGGTTAAACCAAAATCAAAAACCCATGTGTCGATTGGCGGCCAACAAGAAACCGTTATTCAGCGAATTGATATATTTCACCAAATGACAATTGGCAGTATTACGAATGAAAGCATCGATCTTATTCGTGAGTTTGCTGATTCAGTACAGGGTGGTGAAGTTTTTGTTTTAGATGTTATGGGCTCAGTTGCGGTGCCTAATAATCCGATGGCTGTTATTGCTTCACCTGGTTACGTTGAGTCGCGTGTAAATGGTTCAAATTTGTGGCGCATTTCAATGAAAGTTAGAGAAGTGTAGCAACATGCGACAAGATAATACTGTTTTTGCAAGCGCTAATTCATCTGTCAGTAAATCACCGCGTGCTGTTTTGCAAATAAGTTTTGACAGTGCAAATGCAGATCTTCTTTATTTAACGTCTCATAGCGATACCGCAACACCTCCGGGCGCGGTAGCGGCGGGGCTGGTAATTGCAAATGTAATTGAGAGTGTTTCTAGTCAGTCACAATCTATTAACCCTGATCAGGCCTTATCAACGATAGGTGCATTGAGCTTTAAAGCGGTTGATATGAATGAATCACTTACCGCATATCAACGCGATAAGTTAGATTTTGGTCGGGGTCTACGTCATAAACAGGTTATTTTGTATGTTGCGTATGAGGGATTTTCTTGGGCTGATTATCAGCCAGTATTAATGTTTGTTATAGATGACCCCGATTATCTGGATGGTGTTTATAATTTTAAATGCTCTGATATTCAGCGCATTACTCGCAAAGATATATTTGACCCCGAAACGACAACGCTTTCAGCGTCGGTCACATCAACTCAGCTTCACATTCCGGTACATCAAACCGATTTAACAAAATTCCCACCCATAGAGCATGATTCGAGTTACACCGATAGACCAAATGAAACGGTTTCGTATGCGCGTATAAATGATGAAAAATTTTGTCACTCTGGATTGTTTACCCATGCTACTGATGGCGTGTCTTTTCAGGTTGTAGCTGGTGGGCGCGGTGCGCTTAATACACTTGCTGCTGAGCATACCATTGATGTTGCGCGCTCTGATGATCGTCAAACGAAAATAACTGAACATGTTTTTCTTGAAGGCCCGGCGCCTAAAATTCTTAATGCATTACTTACGGGTAATTTAGAAAACCAACCTGGTCAAACGTTACCGAATAATTTTCATTTAGGTGTAGATACTCAGTATGTTCGGTTGGCTGAGTTTACGGGTATAGGTAATGATTTATGGAACACCGCAACGGAGAAGGGCCGGCATGTTCGGTTTGAAGGGGTTGAAAAAACCGACGGTAAAAAATTTATAGAAAAAGAATTGTTGTTCTATCTCAGTTGTTTTATGCCGGTGCGTTCTGATGGTGCCTTGGGTCTTAGACGTTTGGCTCCCGTGCTGTCTAACTCGGGTTACCTGGTTGAATTAAATGCGATTAACGTGGTGAGTTATGGTGCCCTTAATCATGATTACTCAGCGGTTATTAATAATATTGATGTTGAGTGGAATTATGATTATTCAAAAGAAGATTATACAAAAAACTCAGTTTTAATTGATGCAGAAAGTATTGCGATACACGGTGAAGCAACGAAAAAAACCGTTAAACTGCGTGGTGCGCACACGGGGGCGATTGCAGACAAATCAATATTTGGTTATTTCGATCAGGTGCGCGATCGTTTCAGCGGCCCGCCGTTGCGCTTATCTGTTAGCGTGTTGCCTTCGTTAAATTATTTAGAGGTGGGCGATGCGGTTAATGTTAATTTGGCTCAGGTGCGAGATATTAATGAGCCAAATTCCATTGCATTAAATCGTGTTTTTGAGGTTCAAAAGGTATCGGTAAATTGGTTAACCGGTGACGTAAAGTTAGAATTGTTTGGCTCGAGTCAAAAAGCGGGAACAATAAAAAGAACAACATTTAATCAGGTGATGGATAGCGCTTATTGGGCCTCTGAGGGAGTGGAGCTTTCAACGGTTTTAACTATCGTTAATGGTGTTATTACTGAAGATGGTCATTTAAGCGGTGCGGCAACATTCGGTGCGGCGGTTTATTACTACCTGGGTAACTTGGAACTAGCGGCGGGTGTAAGAGTTACATTTGATCAAAATGTTACGTTAAAGGTTCAAAATTTTTACACCATTAATGGCGACATGGATGGTAAGGGCAGGGGGCATGCTGGGGGTGCGGGTGCGACTTTGTTCTCTGATAATAATTCAACCTCAATTTTATTGGGTGAGTTTAGCACGCCTATACTCGATAACGCGGGCGCAGGTGTCTCTGGCGTGCTGGGCTCAACAAAGTCATCCGGTAATCTTAGGGCGTCGGGCTCTAACTTTTTTATGGCCACATTGGTTGATGGCGTATTAACAGAGGGCGCACTGCAGAGTGTGCCTAACTATAATTTACAAAATAATTCAGCATCATTGGACGGGTTGCCGTCCGATTTAAGGGGGGCATCAGGTGCGGGCGGACGGTTTTTATATACCCGTGATGGTGGTTCTGGTGGCGATCCTTATTATGTTGTTGGTAATGGCGGCGATGGTGGTAATGGTGGGGCCGGGTTACTGGTTATTTGCGGCGGTATGGCGTTTGGTGTTTCGGGGTCAATTGATACCTCGGGTGATGATGGTGTGTTGGGTGGTGGTGCCGTTGTACAGGGCAGGCAGGTTTATGCGGGTAGTGGTGGCGGTGGTGCGCCGGGTGGTTTGCTGGTGGTACTTGATGGGCAATCAACACCGCCTGAGCTTGTAACAGGGCATGTTGCATTACAGGGTGATTGCCCTGTTCAGGGCACGCCTGTTTTGGTTTTTGATGGTGACCAGGTTACAAAGCACTCTCGTATTACGCCAGCACAAATGGTTGATTTAGGTATAACGGGAATTACGGTTGATCAGCGCTTTTTAGGGTTCACCGGGTCTGACTGGATTGATGCGGCTTTTGGGTTGCAATACATTCCGGAGCCGGAAGTTATAGAAGAAGAGCAAAGCGATTTGCCGCCGAATGTTTCAAACTTCACATCGGAAATATCGGGTGAAAATACGCTTCTCAAGTGGGATCGTATTATTACCACGGAACTGTCGCATTTTGAAATTAGAGAAGGTACAGCGTGGGCAACAGCAACGGTGCTGTCGGATCTTTTACGGTTAAATTATTTTAATGTTACCTTGCTTGCTGCAGGCACTTACAATTATTTAATTAAGGCGGTGTTTTATTCGGGTAAGGAGTCTGCTGTTGCGGCACTCACCACGTTAGATGCCACAGCGTTTGCGCCGGTTCAGGCGGGCGCAACCGTTGGCGCTGACTGGAATTCTAATGTGGCTAATCTGCCTGATTATATACCTGCAGGTATTTCGGTTGGTGGGTTTGGCGATATTGTATTCACTAAAAATCTTACCGTTGGAGGAGTCTCCAACATAGGAGAGGTAAGGGTTCAAGGATCGAGTTTTTATCATCCAGATGGTAGCAAGCGAACCGTACTTGCTGATACTCAAGTACACACTAAATACGAAGGAAATATTCCAGTACCCAGTACTGAGTTAGTATTTCTTATGTGGACGGATGCGTCCCCATTAACCAGATTTAGCGCAGCATGGAATGGACTTGCGTACGTTAGAATAGTCCCTGTTGTCTATATTAAAGCTTCGGGTTTGTTTTACGCTGAGGATAATGTTGGTACTAGATTTCAATTTTTGCCATTAGAAACTGATTGCGTAATGGCGCAAATAATCAAAACATCCACCAGTGGCGGAATAGATTCATTAAATATATTTGTAGGGTCTAATGTTAATTTGCCAGCCGATAACGCGACGGCAGGTGCTACGTGGGGTGTTGATGTCGGTGGTAGTAATTTACCTGCCAATAATGCTACGGTTGGCGCTACGTGGGGCGTAAATATTGGCGGTAGTAATTTGCCCGCAAATAATGCCACTGTTAACACAGGTGCATTTGCAACTTTAATTGGTAATATTACTTATTCAAATATGGGGAGTTATTTTGACCCTGGCGCAATTGATGAATCGTTTATAACAGAGATTACCGCAGGTACTATTAATGTCGCAAATTTATCAGCAATTAGTGCAATTTTGGGTTCGGTTACAGCGGGAGCAATTACGTCATCAAGTTTTTCAACGTCGAACTCTGGTCAGCGCGTTGAAATTAATGTAGCAGGGTCTCAAGAAATTCAATTTTTTGGAGTCCCGCCTGGAGTTGGGGGAGCAGTGCAAGGTCCTTTAGCGTCTATGGGGCTTACCGGTAATGGAACGGATTTTGCGTATGTATTAGGAGGATTAAATGACCCTGCTAGCACCTTGACAGGGGTTCAGGGATCTTCAGGGGCTGGGTATGGAGTTTCTGGATACACTTTCTCAGGAAGGGCGATAAATGCTTACGCAGCTGCTAGCACTGGAGTAGCAGTATATGCTATAAATGCAAATTCTGGAGATGCTGTGTTTGCTAGTAGCATATCAGGAATATCAGGGCACTTTATTAGTTCAGCAGGAACAGCAGTGCAGGCAACTGTCAGTGGAGCTGACAAGTATGCTGTATGGGCCAACTCAGCAAATGGGTATGGAGGAAGATTTGGTGGTTCAAACTCTTCCAGAGGGCCTGTAGTGTTGGTGCCATCTACCATTTCTTCAGCTCCAACTCACACAGCAGTTAAGGGAACGTTATGGGTAACTTCCGCTGGCGTACTGTACTGTAATAATAATGGCTCAACAGGCTGGAACTTTGTAGGATAATGTTATGGCGTTAATGATAGATGCAACAGATGAAATTCGTGGGGGGACTCACTCAGATGCTTACCACAAATTGGCCTACCTAAGGTGGTCGGATGTAGATAATAAAGTAATGGCAGTATTGTCGGTGTTTTCAACAGCAACAGCCGAGGCTGAAGGTAAGGAGGTAATATCTTCAGTAGAGCTTGACGTGACTGATTTATTTCCTGATATACAAGAAAAAGTGTACGGAAGAATAAAGAGAATGAACTCATATACATCAGCATTAGACGTTTAATATAAATTCAAACGGGTATTCGGTAACACTATGCTATCAATATCAGGTCCTTCAGGATTGCTGATGCCTTCAATTAAGTGGAAAAACTAATAAATCTAAATTAGCTGAAAATAACACTTTATCATAATGTGTTTTTATTGAATTAATCAGCAACCCAATTTGGATTTTTCGCTCGTAATATAAATGTCATATCTATCGGTTAACGTGGTTACTGGTGTTCACCACACCGGCATAAATTAGCATTAACCACCACGCGGAATACGGGATTTCGCGATGGTCTTTTTTTGACTTATCACTTTTCCATTTGCGTATAGTTGATGAGCCCTTTTTTGTATCCCACTTAACGCCCACTAGTTTCGCTGCATCGTTTTGCAACCACCCACAAAGTGTAATTAGCTGGTTAACTTCCTCGGGTGTGGGAGGGGTGTATTGCTTGTCAGTGTAAAGCCTGGTGCAATTTCTGTGGCAATTCTGGGATATGGGTTTCACCAGATTTAAACACATGGTCATTCAGGTCAACCCATCTAAATCACACATGCGGTCAATCACTTATGCCAACGGCTTGTTTGTGGCAGTAGGCGAACTCACGGGCCCCCTTACACGGGCATCATTACATCGGTTGACGGTATTATATGGAGTTACCCAAAAAATAATGATACAGCAAATTACAATACTATTGCCTATGGTGCCGGGCGTTTTGTGATATTAGGTGAGAACACCGTATCAAATGGTGCGGCGTGTTTAACGTCAATGAAAACCCAAATCACAGGCACAAATTAAGGCGAAATAAAATACAAATAATTAATTGACGATGGACTCAGAGTGTATTGTTATGCGTTTAGTTGATTTAATAATGAGCTTACCCTTTTTTTACAAGCTGGCAATAGCTCTTGTATGTTCTCTTTGAAGTATGAAATAGTTCCAGGGCTGTTATAGCCTAGATAGTCATCAAGCATATAGCAGAACATGACCTCTTTATTTTCTGTGTCTTCTCCCATAGCAGCACTAGTTGCCCAATTAATGAAAGTATTAATTTCTGAGTCAGAGGATAAATTTAGTTTTAATATTCTTAATGAAAATGATTCAATGAATGAAAGCTCTTTAGTTCTAGGGAATTCATACGGTTGTAATTTGAAACACTTACTTGGGCCATTAAGGGATAGCTCGATTAATTCATCATCTGGTTTTTCAAGTGAGTTGATTTGAGAGTCTGCCCATTTTATTACTTCGTCACTATTAAAGTAGCCTTGCTCCCAAATTCCCATAATAAGTGAAATTTTATTCATTATTTTTTTTACGCATAACGCTCTAATAACTGGACCAAAACCCAGTAGACAAGTTAATGTTGTATTGATTGGTAGTATAAATTAAAAATACCATAGAAGTTAAGGGTTTTTGGTCCACGTTAATTTACTTGTTAGCCTCTATTACTTTAAAAGACGTGAATATCTTAAACTCATAATTAGCAACTAAGTCTCTTACTGTGCATTTAACTTTGTAAATACCTATAGGGTCTTCAGGGTCTGCTATTAAGCCCACGCGGTCTACAGCTAGACCAATTTTTCCTTGTGGAAAAGCTGGTTTGTTTTTCCATAGTTCTGTTTCTTTATATTCAACGTATATGGTGCCGTCTGGTTTGTAGATTACATAATCGACTTCAGTAATACAGTTTCCTGATTTATTTTTATAACAACCCGAGAAAAAGACTAAAGCTTCAATTGGTTTTCCTTTTTCTACTATTTCAGTGGATGGTATTGTTACGCCTTTAGTAGGGATAGACCAATTTTCTAATGCTTTCTTAGAGTTGGTTGTCATTAACACCATTGCACCGAAGTCTTTAATACCACCTAAATGATTGTTTTTATTGTCAGGTGCTCCATTCGTAAACCATTGCTCAGAATGAACTAAAGTTGGTAGAAATAATAAGGTGATTAGTAAAAGCTTCATACTTTCCTTGTAAGGCTAACAGCTGTTTAATGGAATATTTTCCTGTTATCACCCCGCAAAAACAACCTAAAAAAGATAATTTTTAACCCTAAATCTACGACTTGGTTATTTTAAAGGTTGTTATTGAAGGTCAAAAAGCGGAAATAATTCCTTGTTATTGGGGTTTTAGGACATAACATATACTGTACATCCATTTATATCAATCACTTACAGTCAGAGTGATTAATCTTTTTTAAACCTATCCGCATCTGACTAACTCGGGCCTAAATATAAGAAAATCCTTAATGACAGCTTTAATGGTGGAAGCGGCCGCCTTTTTGCAAAGTCGCACTTCTTCAAATCTAGTTGCTTCATGGAAAGTTCTGTCGTATCCGTCTGCAAATATTTCAATATCTTGGTCTAGTTTTTTTAGGAAATTATATCTACCGGTTAACGTGGTTGCTGGTGTTTACCACACCGGCATAAATTAGCATTAACCGCCATGCAGAATACGGGATTTCGCGATGGTCTTTTTTTGACTTATCACTTTTCCATTTGCGTATAGTTGATGAGCCCTTTTTTGTATCCCACTTAACACCCACGAGTTTCGCCGCATCGTTTTGCGACCACCCACAAAGTGTAATTAGCTGGTTAACGTCCTCGGGTGTGGGGGGTGTGTATTGATCGTCAGTGTAAAGCCTGGTGCAATTTCTGTTTTTAAATGCATCGAGAGTTTGCGGTAACGTTTGGTTTCCATAGCTGGGTTGTGATTCGCTCATGTTGTTTCTCCGGTTGTATTTTGTTAAGAGGGCGGGTTGTTTTAACCTGCCCTCTGGGGCGGGGCTGCTAAAGCAACCCTTGCTCCGCGAATGAGGCGGTGTCTTTAACGCCGACTATGATGTGATCCAGTACGCGGATATCAAACAGGCTTAGCGCATCAACTAAACGCGTTGTGATGCGTTCATCAGCTGATGAAGGTGTTACTGTGCCGCTAGGGTGGTTGTGCGTAAAAATCACGGCAGCAGCGTTGTGTGCCAGTGCTGCTTTAGCAACTTCGCGAGGGTAAACAGATGCGCCATCGATTGTGCCAGTAAACATTTCTACAAAGGCAATCATTTGGTGGCGTTGGTTTAAAAATAAAGCGGCGAAAACTTCGTGTTCTAAATGGCCGATTTCTAACTGGCAAAACGTTTTAACGTCAGATGGGTCGGTGAAAGAGGGTGTATTTAAAAGCTTAGTTGCAAGAATGCTTTTAGCTTGGTTGATGATTAACGTTTCTTGAAGTGTAAACATGGATTTCTCCGGTTGTTTTGGCTGGGCGGGTTGCCTTGCCGTTGATTAATAATATACGCCCCATTGGGGCGGTAGTCAACACTTTATTTGTTTTTATTTTTCTTTTTTTTATCCATTTTTTTTTGCATTACTTAGTAATATTTTGTTTAATTTAATATTTTTTAAATACCCAAAATTCAACATACCCTATAGCGTAGTGACTTATCCTGAAATATTAGAAACTTCATATATAGAATATTAATTTATTTCTCTTGACAATGTTTTGTGGATAAAAGTATTCTTTTTAACATCAAGCCATAAATGTTTTATTTTTTTTTAAATATATTTTTGGCAAAAAAAATCCCTCCCATATGCTTGGCGGCCATGAGAGGGACTGAGTGTCAGCTTAGGAGCCGAGACACTAGATCTGTGGAGATCGTTATTTAGTATATAACTCTCAGCCACAGATTCAAGCCCATATTTGCAATTATGCAATCTGGGTGGCTCCCCATCAGCTAGAGGAGCAGCAAATGTTAAATTTACCCACACACATATTTTCCATCATAGAACAGATCATCCAAATCATTGAGAAGGTGATTATTCTATTCCAGTACTTCTAAAATGGAGTAGGCCCGTAGCGTACGGGCCTGTCTTTTTTATCCCGACGAGTTTCATACATAATCTTTCAACTAAACTATTTCTTTAGATCCGGCGTGTATCCCTGCACACTTACTTTCCGATGTTAATTATCATTTAAAATTTAAAGCCACACTTTAATTTCAATGCCTGTTGAGTCTCAGAAGCAGGCATTGAAGATAGTTCTAACGCGTAAGAAAGCAGACATTCAACGGTCGCACACGATGCGCTTGTTAGACCATTAATTTGAAACGTAAACAACAAATTTTAACCCTTATTTTATTTAATATACCACTATCTGGACAAACCACATTACCTGATTCAAATAATAAATATTCGGATTTATCTAGTAAAAGTAACGCACCAGTCTTTAATTCAATTTGATCAGATGAGTATAGTTTTGGCACAAAGTGCTCATATTCATTTCTTATTTTCTCGTGAGCCCACTCTAGAGTCTTCATTTCATCATCTGACACGGTCAATATATTGCTGCATGTAAATCTGAGCATAAAAGGCTGAGATTGAACCATTGCTAAAGCTTCATAGAAAGCGACTAACCATTTTTGATTTTTTATCCACTCCTCATCAGTAATTGGCTCATCTAAGCTGTTCGGCTCAGCACACTCTTCTGGCTCTGTAAATTTCCAAGCTCTTTCACACCCATTAACAAACGCTCCTTTTTTTACCTCTTTCCAACTGTCATTGCCGGATTTGAAGGATAGTTTTTTGTCTTTATCATTATTTCTTCCCGTTATAAAGAAATTATCTGAACCCCTTAAAACCTCAATCATAGAGCGATAAAAGACTGAATGGGATTCTCTCAAAACACGAAATAGGCTTGGGCCATCAGATAGCATTTCAAATTCGATATGCCTCAATCCATTATCAATTAGCTTAATGTTATCTATCGTTTCCATGACCTGAAAGGGCTAACGCTTAAGCTCAGCTGGCGAGCAATACAGAGTGTATGGCAGCGAAACGGCGTATTGGTTGGTCAGATGCAGCGCATTGTTAGCTGTTATTTTTTTCATATGACTCTTTAGCTCGTAAATTAGAAGCTTCATGCATTAATTTAATTGGGTTATCAGAATCTTGTTTGTAGTGTTTTAATAGCCATGAAACTAAATTACTTCGTCGCTGAATAAACCATATTGTTTTATTCATTTCACTCTGTAATTTATCCCTGTTCTCTCTATAGCTTGTCAATTCTTCTTTTGATACGTCAGCCTCATCTATGCAGTATCGAACTATACCGGCTGTATTTTGAATTGTAGCACTGCCTACGTATTCATTATTCCATTGCACAAGGCAAGCAGAATATAAATTAATTTTATTTTCTAAGTCTTCAGTGATTATGAAACGATCAATAATTTGCCATAACAGATAATCCCTTAGAACTAAAAAAAGTGGGAGCAAAACATAAGTACCTACTGAAATACCAGCTATTTTTAGAAGAGTTCCTAATGATACTGTGAAATCCATATTCTTACCTGCAGCTAACGCCCAGTTAAAGGGCTGATAACCCAGTAGTGAACTTTTGTTATTGTTAGTTTTGTAGTGTAACTGAAGAATGTAATTCAAGTTACGGGTTATTAGTCCTTTTTGAACGCCTTATATTTTTTTAATGCCCTCATGGAGTACATAAAGTTTTTTGTATTCATCAAGCCCAACCACCAAAGAAGCTTTAATTTTTTCTACAGAACCATCACGTACACCACGTTTGGCTGCTTTTTCTACAGATGTATTTTCAAGCGCCTCAACAATTAAAATATCAGGCGTTGGAAGAATATTATTAGAATTATATTTTTCACCAATATCATCACTACTATATGAAATACTATTTAATTGACCTTTGAGTAAAATATATACAACGTCTGCTATATCTTTTTTTAAATCTTCTTCACATCCAAATTTAACTATTTGGTTATACAGGAACCAAAAATCAGGTAGTCTTTCATCAACCGTATCGCTGTCACCCCAGCCACCTGAATATTTTTTAGTTAGGCTAAGCAAAAATCTGAATGTTTCAGTTCTTGCAGATTTAAGTTCATTGATTGAATTTTCTGCATCTTTTTTGACTTCTTTTAATTTTACTATACTACCCGCGATAGAAAACTCTTGAACTTCAGATGAGAAAGATATTACTAAACTAATTACGGCAAAGGCTATTATAAGTGCTACAAACTCAGAACCTGATAGCTTATTTGATTCAAGTAATTCGTGGCCGAAATAGACGCTTAGGGAAAATATAAAAAATGCGAATATTGATAGTAGAATTCTCAAGTGAATTATTCCTTAATAAATATAACTATTACTATACGGACCCTGTCGGTCCGTATAGAGACATTAGTAAATTCTGTTAAAAACTCTAAGATATTGATTTTTATAAAAATCAAAAACCCTGTCTATTATTGAAATTAGCAAGTACGGACCCCGATTTGCTAAGAGCAATATATCATGTATCAGGTCAAAGTGACTATTAACGAATATGTAAATTGGTGAATGTCTGCTACTGGGGAGTCTATAGTGACTGTCCGCAAAGTGGTGTTTTGAGGCAGTCACTTCTAGGCTGAAGTGTCAGATTAAGTCTAGATCACTTCTAAAATGTCTAAGATTGGATTTGAGCTAATTCAGCTAAAAGGAAAAGTTTCCACATAAATAATGATGAATTAAGGCAAATAATTATTTATCAGGGCAAGGGGATCAGTTGTGAAGTAATCGCATCTAAACTCTCAGTATGCGACTAATTGAGCAGAGTAGGGAAGGATGGGTGTGGGAAAAAAACTAGAGTTAGTGGATATAAATTTAGATGAAAATAATATAGAACACAATTTAAGCAGAGGCCAGCAGTTATTACTAGCTAAGCTGATGTTAAAGTACAGCGATAAAGTGGCCAGTTGTAAAAGGTGTACTGGCGACAACGACACATCATCGCGTAATTTAACGCTGATTAAACTGAAGCGAAATGCGATTAAATAACTGCTTCTAAAGCGTGAGGTAGTGCAGTAGCGTTTCATCATATGGTGCCAAATAAGAGCGCTTGAGCCTTATTGGGATAGGCCGAGAATATGCAAAAAACGTTCGGTAAAGAAGCGCGTAAGTTGTTGTTTTATATAGACCACAAACGCACATAAACACCATGTTTTAGGGTTTGTTATAAAGCCTTATCTTTATATATTTCAATATGTTAAGCTGGTTTGAATATCATTCTGGGGGTGTGGTGGTCACAGGTTCAAATCCTGTCGTCCCGACCAAAACAAAGTAAAAAACAGTCAGTTAGCCAGCAGGTTTATCTGGCTGTTTTTGTTAGAGCACACCTCTAACTCTTATCAAGCAAGCACCAAAGATAGAACATATTTAATTCTAGAAACTTGCATTATATGGAAGTTTCTGTAAATTAAGGGTATGACGCCATTAACCGAACTCATTCTTAAATCAGGTGACGAGCACCGAATTTTGTCTTCTCGTCAGCTAGAGCGTTTGCTAGGAGGAAGTGATGCTCGTCGTTATGGTATGGTTAATCGTGCCCTAAAAGCCGGTGAATTACTTAAAGCACGGCGTGGCTTGTACGTGTTGTCAGGTGATTATCGTACAGCGCCTGTTCAACCTTTTGCTCTGGCACAACAAATTGTGCCAGGTAGTTATGTTTCCGTTGAGACTGCATTAAGCTTTCATGGTTGGATTCCAGAAGCGGTGTATACCATTGTCAGTTTGACACACGGTGGTAAATCTATGCAGTTTACCCATGAAGTGTTGGGTCATTTTTCATTTCGTCGTATGACGACTAATCCTGGTTATTTTCTTCAAGCGGTTGCTCGGCACGAGTTACAACATCAGGTTGCACTCGTGGCAGAGCCTGAGCGGGCACTGCTAGATCTTGTGTATTTACGTAAATTACCCTGGCAAGGCCTGGATTACTTATTGGAAGGATTACGAATTGATGAACAGGCTATCAGGTCTGTGCCCGCGTTAAATTATACAAAGCTACTCAACGTTTATAAAGGCAAAAGGGAAAAAAATTTTATTGAAGAGTTATTAAGGTCTTTAAATTATTAGATATGTTTTTACAAGGTTGAGTTTATGATTGATTTAATTCAAAAGCGATTAGCTCAATATAAAGCAGTTGGGTCGGTAGAAGAGGAAAATGCGCTTAAGGAAATTATCCAGGAGATTATGTTGTTTGCTTTATGGCAGGCAGATTTTTTTGAGTTAGCTGCATTTCAAGGGGGAACCAGTTTACGCATTTTGCATAAACTACCTCGTTTTTCTGAAGATATGGACTTTATTTTATTAGAGCCAGATACCGCATTTTCATGGCAACCATTTTTAGAGAGACTAGCGGACACGTGTAAAGAATTTGGTATAGAGCCTGAAGTATTGAATAAGGCCCGTATGGATCAACGGGTGAAAAAAGCAGTAATTAAAGATACTTCCATTGCTAATCAATTAAATTTAAGTTTTATGGATGATCTAAATGGGCGTAAGTTGAAGATTAAATTGGAGATTGATTGTAACCCACCTTTAGGTTCTGGTTTTGAGTATGCCTTCCTTGATTTTCCAGTGGACTTTGAAGTGTGTCATCAGGATGTGGAGAGTAACTTTTCGTTAAAAACGCATGCGTTATTATGTCGGCCTTATCTTAAGGGGCGAGATTGGTATGATTTTTCCTGGTATATCGCACAAGGTGTTACACCTAATTTGTTATTGCTACAAAATGCACTTATTCAATATGGGCCATGGCAAGGTCAAGTGCTTGAAATTGATGAAGAGTGGCTGGTTAATGCATTAGAGGAGAAAATTTCTTCGATTGACTGGAAAGAGGCAGTTAGTGATGTCGAAAGATTTTTGAAACCTGTTGAACATAAAAGTTTATCACTTTGGAGTGAGCGATTTTTTATGAGTAAGCTTAAAAATTTATATAAATAATTAAATGATAATTAAGGTGTTTTACTTACGAAAAACGTGAATGATTTCAATTTGATAATAAATCTTCCAATATATCAGCCGTTTGATTAACCGCAGCATCAGCTGCTTCACCATTAAATGTGCATAGCGGCTAGTTGTTCTGGTGTCAGCATGGCCGAGGAACTCACCAATTTGCGCCAGGCTCAATCCAGCAGAAATGCCAGAATGAGTATATCCTGGGCAATGTTTCTGGCATCGGCCAGTTTGGTGATAGGGTAGTTACCTAGCTTGGGTCGTCTCTCTTTACCTCCTTTTGTACGATATGAGATGTTATGTTGTGTTATTGGTCATTATGGGGCTGGGGGTGTGGTGGTCACAGGTTCAAATCCTGTCGTTCCGACTAGATACTGAAAAAAACATCTCAGTTGAGATGGTTTTTTTATGCCTGCCTTGAAAAGGCCACGTTAGAGTTTTCCATCAGGTAAGGAGCGGAGAAGTGATGAAAGAGTCTCTGCTAATGAAGGTATAGAAGTTTCACTAAATGGATATTAAGCTGAAAGGTAAGTTAAAGGATATAAGTGAAAAAGGTGCGAGAATCTATTTTGACGAAGAAATAAAAAATTACCCTGAAAAGCAGAAAATAACTTAAAAGCTTTATTAGCTCAGAGAAGGGGATAATTGAAATGTCTAAATTTAAAAAATCTTAAGTAAATTTTTTTATAAAATTAACAATAATGTATCATCGCGTGGTTAGGTATTTAATATCATTACCAGTGGATCTAGAATGAATACGATAAACAAACAACACTTTGTTATAGTATTAAATTTTGCAAGCAGGTTCAGTTAGCGGGTCGGGATGCTGGTTCAATGTTATATATGGTTGATTTCATACCAAAGTTGTTTAACGGTTTTGAAAATTCGGTCAAAAACAGAAACTACAGGTGAGATGATTGTATGATATATCAATCGAGAAGTAATTGAGTTCATGTTTCGTCCTTATCTAAAAAAATAAACATTGGTTTTTGTTAATTACAGAATAATAAATTATTATGACCATTTCATGTCATTAGACGCCAATCACTAATCATTAGAGTAATGTCTGTACTCAAGAGCAGAGTTTGATTTTATAATGACTTCATGGCCCTGCTTTACGTGTACAATTAACATTTTTACGACGAATATAAAAATATGTCATCAGGATCTAAAAAAGTCATAATTGCAGCCTTAATCGGTAACGCCTTAATTTCTATTACAAAATTCAGTGCAGCTGTTTTCACTGGTAGTTCAGCCATGATGTCAGAAGGGATTCATTCTCTTGTGGATACGGGGAATCAAATACTGTTGCTTTATGGGATGAAACAGGCAGAAAAGCCTGCAGATGAAGATTTTCCATTCGGTCACGGTAAGGAAATTTATTTCTGGAGTTTTGTTGTTGCCATTCTGATTTTTGCACTCGGTGGAAGTGCCTCGATTTATCAGGGTGTTCAGCATGTGCTGCATCCGGTTGAAATTGTTAATCCGTTGATAAATTATCTGGTGCTTGGGTTCGCATTACTATTTGAAGGTGCCGCCTGGTATATTGCATTGCGTGAGTTCAGGCGGAGCAAAGGTGAATGGGGTTATATTGACGCGGTAAAACGTGCAAAAGATCCCAGTGTGTTTGTTGTGCTATTTGAAGATTCAGCCGCGATGCTCGGTTTGCTGGTGGCATTTCTGGGTATATTGTTAACACAGGTAACGGGGATTTTATATCTGGATGGTCTGGCATCGATTATGATTGGATTAATACTGGTTGGGACAGCCATTTGGCTCGCCCATGAAACGAAAGGTTTGTTAATCGGCGAGTCAGCGAATAAATCAGTAGTGCAGGGGATACGAAAAATATTACAGGCCAATAGCAATATTGAAACGGTCAATGAGGTGCTTACCATGCACATGGGGCCAAATTTTATATTGGCTAATATCAGTGTGGATTTTAAAAATAGTTTATCAGCGGATGATGTAGAAGAGTGTATCGTCGTTATAGATCAGGCGATTAAAAATAAACACCCATTCGTTCAGCGTATTTTTATTGAAGCAGAAAGAGCAAAGTAGCGTCTTAAAATACCTGAAGTATAATGATAGGGATAAGCTTCTTGCATATTCTGTATGTAAATGCGGTATCGTAACAGAGTCACTAATGACGCCATAAATATATATCTTTAGGTAGGCCTTTTTGAACCGCTTTTTTTCTAAGTGATACTGCTTCGCTCTCGCTAAGATTAGAACCTATAACAACCGCATAGTGTCTAGATCCATTGGCGGGTTGAAATACTTTGACGAGAAAGTTTTTCTTATCGAGACGTGCAACCTGTCTTTTTGCCTTTTCAGGATTAGTGTGGGAGCCTACAATGACAAACCAGTCATCACCTTTACTGGTTATTTTTTTACCAATCAGACCGCGCATAAAACGTTTGATATTACTGATTTTTGACTCCTGAAAAGCATTAGAGTTTATGTATTTATATGTATTCGTTTTTACTTCTGCCGCGTATGCGCTGGCAATAAACGGCACTGACCAGTTGTTGTTTTGTTGCGTGTTTTCAGCTTTCATCTCTTTAAGTGTCGCATTCGGGCCGATAACACCGTAGCCATTAATGGCCGTTGTCAGTAATGCCGGAGCCGCTATACCGAGTTGAAAAACTTTAAACGGTTCACTTTCATCCTGATGTAAATAGCCGATTAATGCACCAATAAATATCAGTACAGTGCAGCGAACCGCCAGGCCAATGGCATCCATAGTTTGTAGATCATTGATGAGTGAATTTAAATCAACCACTAATAAACTTATAATGATGGGTGCAATTCCACCGATACCACCAATTATTAAGCGTGTTCGAGTGTCTAACATACTGGGATTTTTTCTAGCCATGAGTGTCGTCCTTTTTTCATTTTTTATATGATAATTCACTATTGCAACCTTAACAATATGTGATTGTTAAAAGTGATTATTTGCTCTTATGTACAGGTTGATTTTTTAGTTGGCTGGTATTATGCGTTACTATTTAAAACCCTGTCGATATCTTTAATGGCCTGATATTCTTCGAAGCTTATTTCAGCTTTTTTAAAATCCATAGCATCCGGGTAGCCACTGGCTTTTTGTGCCAGCTCGGTGGCTTCTTTCATCCAGTTAGCCGACCATAGCATAACCAGACGAATATCATCATCGCTGAGCTTTTCTATTGCGGTTTGCAGAATCTGATAAAAACCATTTCTTGATAATGGCGTGTGTATACTCGCGAGTAATTTGGCATTGCACTGTTTCAATGCCAAAATTAAATTTACTGTGTTCTTTTTTAAAACTTCCTGACGACTGAATTCAGTTATTTTCTTAATCGTATCTTCAATGATTTTATATTCTATTGTGCCGTGGCTGGGCCTGCCAAATACGGATATAAAAGATTCCAGCGTGATTAACGCATCATGGGTTTTAGTGATGTCACGGGAGCGTTTCAATAATTTGTCACAAAACTCCCTGAGTTTAGTCGCTTCTATATTGATGTTTATGGATGAGTTATCTGGCATGAGTTTGTTAGTTGATTAATTAATTTAATCTGGAAAATTCACTGTTTATGCTGTCATTGACTGGCTTGCCCTGTAGATATAATGAAACGATTTTAAACGGCAGGTTGTCTCCGGCTTTCCTGGCTATATTTGTCGGGCTAATTGTGTGACGACCCAATTTAGATTCTGTTGGCCAGGGTGTATTGGTAAATGAGACATAAATGAGTTCCGAGCAAACGATTCTATCATTGGTTTCAATATCAAAATTAAAATCGTAAGACTTACCGATCTGACGCAGGGTGCGAATAATAGTATTCGCCCTGTTTTTATCGCTCAGGTCGTTTTTACGCAATACAGCCAGATCATCTACATTCATAAATTTATTAAGTGGATTTAGTTCTACACCGGTGCGTAATGCTTCTGCAACCAGTCTGGAGGCACGTATTTGTTGATGATATTTTTCGACTACCGGGTGATTCCATATTCCCAACTGTTTAAGCTCAGTCTCTGAGCCAACCCAGATGGCGACATGCCCCCAGTAACCGGGAATTAATTTGTCGGTTAATCGAAAAGGGGTTTTCTCAAGTAAAATATCACCGGCTTTTAACTGGGATGTTATTTTATCGTGTGCAGTGGCATTGTCTTTTAATAGCCCCTGTCGTACTTCAACGATACCAATTGAATTGCCAAATAGCAGACTGAACAGGTTAATGCCATTGTTACTTAAGCTGGATAAAGTGTCGTGTGTAATTCCGGTGAAATATTTTGTTTGCTGATTAAATATTTTAAACGGTGAGAATTTTAATATGTGATTGTAAGAGGGGCTTTGAGTAATTAACAGGTAAAGGTACAAATTATATGGCTGATGTTGAAATTCGTAACTTTGTTTTTTCCATGTAGATTCAAAAAACTCAATGGCTTTATGAACGCGATTACGTTTTTCTAATGAATTATACTGACGGGTAATTTCTGCAAGCTGTGAGTTTTTTATTTCGTAACCCACATGTTTTGAATTAATGTAACGGCGTAATTTAGTATCTTCCTCAAAAATAGAAATAGCAAGCAGGTAGTTGTCATATAAAACCAGCGCCGCAGAAAGTGAAAGCATAACGCCTTTTAAACGGGTCGATTTTTTTATGTCAGAATCGTGGTCATATACTAAATATTCATAGTAACCCGCGTAGCTATAGAGTTTTTTACGCAATGCCAGATGCTTAAGTATGCCTGAATTAAGTGTTTGGATATTGTTGCCGGAGAGAGGGATATTCTGATTAAGGTTGTTTTTAATTTACTGGTAAGTTTGCAGGGTAACTTGCCGGTAAGATAAGGCCTGTTCAACCAGACTTTGATATTCAACGGCATCTCCATGGATTTGCTGATCAAGCTCGGTGCTGGCAAGCAGCCCGGATGAGTAGGCGGATATACTAATTATTGTTGCATTGAGAAGAACAAGCAGTCGCTTCATGATTTAGTCTGTTTTGTGATAATGTATCTTGTCAGTCTAAATTAAGTAGATAAAAAACGTAGATAATTTTTTGTGAAATGTTAATGAGACTATAATCAGTCTATTAAGTCTACGTAAATGGTACCAAAGGCCGGACTTGAACCGGCACGCCCGTAAAGGCAACGGATTTTTGAATCAGATGCATATTCTTTATAAATCAATGACTTAGGCCTATATTTCACAACGGGTTTTACGAATTTTAGCACTTTTTTATAGGTTTTTCTGGTGTTTTTGGGAATATTTGTTGTGAAGGGTTTAGTGGTATATCTCTCATTCATTTACCTGGTCATGTGCTTTATTATTTTATGGATGGTTTGATTGCTGAACTGGGTAGTAAATTCTGTGTACATGAGTATCTAACGGCTGTTAGTGTCTCACGCTCTACCCAAAAGAAGCTATTTGATTGGTAATTAGTCGATGTTAGCTTCCACCACAAAGCGGAGTGCGGCCGAGCAAGGTCGATTATTCCAGCGGGTGTAAATCCCGTCCCGGCAAGGTAGGTCAGCCACCGGGTAGCAAGCATCGGGCAGGCGGAAGTAATTCCAAATGTTAAGCACGGTGGGCGCAAGGCAATAGGCCGTAAGCAATAGCTGAAGTGATTTAGCCTCGTTAGGTGGTAAATAAGTAGGGCGACAGGTTTCTGCTCCTGGAAGCCAATATTTTATGATGCACAATGACAAGCATCATAAAACTACTTCGGGGTTGTAAAGCATGGCATGTTGAGCATTATGAATAATCGGTAACTCGGGAGATCCTGAATTGTCTTTCAAGAA